>Ga0326727_10013568_pt1 | contig 18073 bp, 14 predicted proteins | sample MB2enrmetagenome_FD_207643 | JGI IMG/M metagenome (GOLD analysis project Ga0326727, IMG submission 207643) | Lab enriched peat soil microbial communities from McLean, Ithaca, NY, United States - MB29MY | ecosystem: Environmental > Terrestrial > Soil > Wetlands > Peat | place: USA: New York...
TGGAAGCGAAGAAGTATCCGATCGGGCTGGAACTCTACTCGGTGCGCAACGAGCTGGCGCGCGATTTGCCCAACACGCTCAAAACCGTGGCGAAGATGGGCTACGAGGTGGTCGAGTTCTACGCGCCGTACTTCACATGGACGCCGCCCTACGCCAAAGAGGTCCGCGCGCAGATGGACGATCTTGGCCTTCGCTGTTACTCCACGCACAACGGCTTCGAGTCGTTCACTCCGGGAGAAACCATGTCCCACGCCATCGAACTGAACCAGATCCTCGGCACGCGTTATTTGGTGCTGGCCAGCGAACCGGGTGGCACGCGCGGAGTCGAAGGCTGGACGCGCCTGTGCGCGCAACTGACGGCGGCGGTCGAGCAATTCAAACCGCACGGTTTGTCCGCCGGCTTTCACAATCATCAGAGCGAGTGGGCGCAATTGGAAGCCGGCCAGCGCGTCATGGACTTCCTGGCCGCCAACACGCCCAAGGATTTCGCCTTGCAACTGGACGTCGGCACCTGCGTTGAAGCCGGCGGCGACCCCGTCGCCTGGATCCGGGCCAATCCGGGCCGCATCAAGAGCGTCCACCTCAAGGATTGGGCCCCGGGCGAAGGCGCGGAGGATAAAGGCTACCGGGTGCTGTTCGGCGAAGGGGTGACGCCGTGGAAGGAACTTCTCGCGGCGGTAGAGACGGTAGGTGGCGTCGAGTATTTTCTGATCGAGCAGGAAGGCAGCCGGTTTTCGGAATTTGAAACGGCCAGGCGGTGCCTGGAAAGCTGGAAGGCGATGACCGGGAAAGGCTGATCCCAGCGGGAGTTATTTGAAATTTGGGCGCCGCAAGTTCATGAGAATCTAACAAAACGATGTTGTCACACATATTTTTCGGGCGCCTCGGAGGGCTGGCGCTCCTGAGCGCCATTGTTCTCGCGCCGGCCGCGGCGACCGACGCCGCCAGGAACAAGGAGCCGGCGGCGCTGCGCGCGCAGATCGATCTGGCCATCGATAAAGTCCGGCCCGCATTGGTCCGCATTCGCGTCGTCTCTTCCGATTTCCGGGACGGGCGGGAAATCAAAATGCAGGCCGTCGGCAGCGGCGCCATCATCACCAAGGACGGTTACCTGGTGACCAACCACCACGTCGCCGGCCACGCCGTGCGCATCTTCTGCACGCTTTGGAACCGGGAGGAAATCGAGGCCGAATTGATCGGGACCGACCCGCTGACGGACATCGCGGTGCTGAAACTGAAGCCGGATAAGCCGCGGGAATTTCAGTGCGCCAGTTTCGGCGATTCATCGGCCTTGAGGGTTGGCGATTGGATCATGGCCATGGGCAGTCCAATGGCTCTGTCCCAGTCGGTGACGCTGGGGATCATCAGCAATACGGAGATGGTTTTGCCCCGCTTTTGGGGAGAGTTCGGACGCCTCCAGTTGGACGGGGAGGATGTCGGCGCGCTGGTGAGGTGGATTGGACACGATGCGCCCATTTACGGCGGCAATTCGGGCGGGCCGCTGGTCAATCTGCGCGGTGAGATTGTCGGCATCAACGAAATCAGTTTTGGTTTGGCGGGCGCCATTCCGGGCAACCTGGCACAAAGCGTGGCCCGTGAACTGATGGCCCGGGGCAAGATTGAGCGAAGCTGGCTGGGGATCGATCCGCAGCCGCTGTTCAAGCGCGTTGAGGGCAGGAAGGGCGTTCTTGTCGCCGGCGTGCTGCCGGATTCGCCCGCACAACGGGCGGGTTTCAAGCCGGGTGATTTGCTCCTGAGCCTGGACGGCAAAGCGGTCAACGTGCGATTCGACGAGCAGTTGCCCGACTTCATGGAATTGGCCACCAGCTTGCGCATTGGCCGCGAGGCGCCCGCCGTTCTGCAACGGGATGGGAAGGAAATCAACGTGCGGGTCGTCCCGGTAGAGCGGGGCGAGATTTTTCCCGTTCAACACGAATTCAAGCAGTGGGGCCTGACGGGGCGCGACTTCTCCTTCCTCCTGGCCAAGGAAATGAAACGGACCAATCTGGACGGCGTGCTCGTCACCAGCGTGCGGCCCGGCGGACCAGCCGGCGAGGCCAAGCCTTCGCTTGAGCCGCGGGATGTTTTGGTTGCCATCAACGGCGCGCCCGTCAACTCCGTCGCGCAACTGGCCGGGCGCACAGCGGCCTTGACCCGCGGCACGTCCGATCCTGTTCCCGTCATCGCCACCTTTGAGCGCAAGGCGGCCCGGTATATGGCCGTGGTGCGCGTGGGCATCCAGGACCTCAAGGACCCCGGCCTGGAAGTGACCAAGGCCTGGCTGCCGGTCGAAACCCGCGCCGTCAGCCGCGAAATCGCCACCCAATTGGGCCGGCCCAATTTGAAGGGCTTCTACCTCACGCGCGTTTATCCCGACAGCACCGCCGATAAAGCGGGGCTGAAGCCCGGAGATTTTATTGTCGCCGTGGACGGAAGCTCTCAGCCTCCGGGCCGGAGTACGAGGACGAACTGACCACCTTGATCCGCCAGTACGACGTTGGCAAAACCGTCGAGTTGACGGTCCTTCGCGGCAACCAGGATATGAAAGTCCCGGTTGAACTGGTGCGCTCGCCCCGCCTCCAGCGGGAAATGAAGAAGTACCGCAACAACGATTTCGAGTTCACCGCCCGCAACGTCTCGTTTTTCGACGCGGCCGAGGAACAATGGGGCAACGAGCAGCAAGGCGCCCTCATCGAAGAGGTCAAGCCCGGAAGTTGGGGCGAATTGGCGTCACTATACTCCGGCGACCTGGTGGTCGAGGTGGACGGGCAGAGGGTCGATGACGTGGACGGGTTGCGGCGCGTCATGGAAGAGGTGGCGGCGGCGAAGAAGCCCGTGCTGGTCATGAAGGTGCTGCGCGGGATTCATACGGCCTACCTCGAATTCGAGCCAAACTGGAAGAACTAATAACACTATGCGTCGCACAACAAACTTCATCGTCGTCCTTTTCACTCTCTGGGCCGCCTGCGCGCGCGCCGACGAGCTGGCCGACAAAGGCCGGGACATTTTCAAAAAGAACCAGCACGCCGTCGTCACCGTGCAGGTCGTCCTCAAAACCACTTACTCGGGCGGCGGGCGCTCCGGCAACGCCCAGGAAAGCAAGCAGGACATCACCGGCACCGTCGTGGACCCGTCGGGGTTGACGGTCGTGGCCCTGTCGGCCTGCGACCCGGCGGAACTTTACCGCCGCCTTTCCGACGAATACAAGGTGGAAACCGAAGTCGATGACATCAAAATCCTGCTGGACGACGGGACGGAAATCCCGGCGGAAATTGTACTGCGCGACAAGGACTTTGACCTGGCGTTCCTGCGGCCCAAGACCAAGCCGGCCGCTCCCATGACGGCGATCGATTTGAGCAAATCCTCCCCGGCGGACATGCTCGACCAGGTCATCACGCTCAACCGGCTCAACCGCGCGGCGGGGCGGGCCTACTCCGCCTCGGTCGAGCGCATCAGCGCGGTCATTCAAAAGCCGCGCCTGTTTTACATACCGGACTCGTCGATGAGCACGACCGGGCTCGGCTCGCCTGCGTTTGCGTTGAACGGAAACCTGGTGGGGTTGTTTGTCATGCGCGCGGTCAGCGGCGGCAGCGCGCGCAACGTGCGCGAGAACATGACCTCGATGATTATCCCCGCCGAGGATGTTTTCAAAGCCGCCAAACAAGCGCCCGAAGCCAAGCCCGAAGAACCGAAGGCCGAAGCCAAGCCGCAGGAGCCTAAGGCCGACGTCAAGGCGGAAGAGCCGAAGGGCCAGAAAGACCAAAAAGACACGCCCGCCCAGAAGTGAGAGGCAGAAACATTGAGGCAGGAAAATGAGGACATTCTCATCGAAAATTGGTCATCGAGAATTTGTCATTGGTTATCGGGAAGTCGTTGAGAGGGATGAGGTTTTGACAGGATTTACAAGATGAACAGGATGTCCTTGAACAAAGGCGAAAGCGGACTGGGGAGTGATTGGGGCGTTGAGGGGGAGGAGATTAGCCACGGAATGGAAAAAGAAGAAGCTGGCCCGGAGGGAAGAGGAACTGTCGCGGCGGCGCAAAGGCGACCCAAAAAGGCAAAGGTGGCGTTGCCTCTGCGCCGGGAATCGGCAATGAAGTTGAGAGCGCCACAGTTGAGGGTGGAGAAATTGGCTTGCTGGCTAACACCGCGTGAACCCTTAACAGAATGAACCATAAAAATATGCGATTGCGCGGGACCCGTTTTCTGGACTTTTTGATTCGAGTATACATCCAAAATATCAACATTAGTCTTGAGTGATTTCAACGATGCTTAACACTGCGCTGGAGCCAATGGCTATTGCTAGTTTAGTTTCTGCCAAGACATCAATTTCGACTATCATTATTGCAATTCTGCACTGGCCGCCGAGGACGGTTGCTCAGCTTTCGATCGTTAGATCGCCAAGGAACCCGCTCACTCTATGGAAATCCGAATCAAAATCGTAACCGGAGACGCCACGAAAATCTCAGTTGATGTTCTGGCTCTTAAGTATGCTCAGGCGAACTACGGCCTTGATACGCTTGTCACCAGAATTCTCAGGGGCGGGGGAAGGGATGCGTCGCTGATGCAGCCTAAGCCCGGCGGCTTTCGCCTTGTTGAAGGCGTTGCCGAGCTTGCTGCACGTCAGGTGTTGTTTGTCGGGGTCGTCTCTCTGTACGCATTCGGATATCCAGAAATTCGAGAGTTCTCCCGGAGGGTGCTTTCAGCACTTGCAGGGTCCGCAGCCGCCATTCAGAGGGTTGCTTTGACTCTTCACGGAGCCAACTACGGCCTAGATGAATTAGAGGCTTTTGAATCGGAAATTGCCGGAATCGTGGACTCCATTCGCACGTTGGATTTCCCAGAAAAACTCTCAGAGATACTGTTCGTTGAGGGCAATCGGGGGCGTGCGATACGGCTCCAGAAGCATCTGGTGAAGTTGCTGCCATCCGGGACGATTTCGACGGCACCAGCGGACAGAGGATCTGAGTCCAGACCGGAGGACGGCGAACGACTTCGTTCAGCGGGTTACTCTTCAAGTTCCAAGGAACATGTATTTGTGGCGATGCCATTCAAGGAAGATATGGACGATACTTACCACTACGGAATTCAGGGTGTGGTTCGTGAAGCTGGCTTTTTATGTGAGCGTGCTGACCTTTCGTCCTTTACTGGTGACGTGATGCAGTGGGTGCGGGACAGGATCAAGACGGCCAAGCTTGTAGTTGCCGATCTTACCGATGGGAATCCCAACGTATATCTTGAGGTGGGGTATGCCTGGGGCTGTAGCGTTCCGACTGTTCTCCTTGTTAAGGATACGGAGGATTTGAAATTCGACGTTCGCAGCCAGAGATGCTTGCAATATAAGAAAATCAAGGACCTAGAGGAATCGTTGGCAAAGGAATTGAAGGAATTGAGGAAGCATGGGAAGATCTGAGAAAATTGGTCGATCAAATAGAACTGCTGCCCCGCTTTTCTGCTCAAGGTCGGGCGGCAGTGCGGGAGTGCCTCGTCCGCTGGACCGTCCCTGCCGACGGCGGTCACTCACCGATGTCGTTAGCAAATTCTCAACATGGAGAGTTCACAGTCGTGTTTGGTTTTAAGTGATTGGCATTTGAAGGCGACTTAAAGTATCGTGTCATCGGTCTTCCATTATATAACAACGCGGACGAAAACGTGTTCAAAGACACCGTTCAATCTGCTTTGAACCTAAGCAGCTGACGGCCGATAAGTGGCTGCGGAACTCTCCGGCTACAGTTCTCGTGCCTGCGAGCTTGGGCCTCCAAATTCCACGGCGACACATCGGCCCAGATTTCGGGCTTGGCTCCGGCAATTCAAAACGCTCACTGCGGTCCATTCTGGTGCCGACGGTGAACCACTCCACTGACTGGCTCTTCCACTGCGCTCCGTTCCCCCGTCTCGAATTACCCGAGATGGGCATCTGCTGCGTCCTGAGGGCGGTGGCTCTGCTCTCAACTCTCCACCTCGTCTTTGCACCTTTATCCGTTTCTGCCCGTTTCCATTGGGGGTTCGTTTTGAGCCGTCGCCATTGAGGCGCCAGCCATTTCGCGCTCGGTTTTGAGGCGGAGTTGGCCGCAGGCGGCGTCGATCTCGTGGCCTTTCTCGCGGCGCAAGGTGGCGGACGCGCCGTGCCGCACCAAGGCGGCCAGAAAGGCCCGCTGCGCGGCTTCGTCGGGCCGCGCCCACGGCAGCCCCTCGACTTTGTTATAGGGGATCAAATTGACCTTGGCGCCAAGGCGATGAGCCAGCTTGGCCAGCGGCGCGGTTTCATCCAAGCCATCGTTGACGCCGGCGATGAGGATGTACTCCAACGTGATCATCCGGCCCTTTTTTTCCTGGTAGTATTCGCAGGCGGCGGTGAGTTCGCGCAGGGGGTACTTCTTGTTGACTGGCATGATTTTGGAGCGCGTCCGGTCGGTGGCGCCGTGGAGGGAGATCGCGAGGCGGAATTGCGGGGCCTCGTCGGCCAAACGCCGGATTTGGGGAACCAAGCCGCTGGTCGAAATGGTGATCTTGCGCGCGCCGACCTTGCCACCCCAGGGGGCGTTGAGAATCCGCAGCGCCTTGAGCAGATTATCATAATTGGCCAGCGGCTCGCCCATTCCCATGATGACCAGATTGTTGACAATTCGCGCGCCGTCCTTTCCACCCTCCGCCAACTCGACCGCGAGGGTCTGGTTGACGATTTCCTCGACGCGGAGGTTGCGTTTCAATCCGTCCAATCCGCTGGCGCAGCGGAATCGAATGTTAATTCCGCTGAAAAAACCCCCTGTTTTGAAAATCCACGGTTCGGCGTCAGTTAATGGTATTGCAATATGACAATACCATTAACTGGCCCCGTTTTGACCGCGCTTTCGTGCAATCACGGTGTATGTGTCCTTTGCATCATCGAAATCTGATTGAACCTCCTGGAACCCCGCGTCTCCCAGGCGGATGACGAGGTCCTTGTGGTGAAAAGGGTAATATGTAATCGGATAACTTCTGTGATGTGTCCGGGCTTCCTCTTGGAACAGGAGCACCAACTCGATCAGATGCGGGTCCTGCCAACGCGGTGGGAAATTCCAGACGTATAGAGGAAGACACCGCGATCCGTCTCGGACCCGCATCGGCATTGCGTGAAACCGCACTCTCTCCCGGCGCGCCTTCTCCCAATTCCGGGAATCGACGGCCAAAACTCCGCCTGGCTTCAACACCGCCCGCATCCCGCAAAGTGAGGCGACGGTCTCTTCGCGTGTCCGGCAATGGCCAATCGCATTTCCGTAACAGAAGACCAGGTCAAAGCGTTCCGTAAACTCCTTGGGCAGGTCGGCCCACGAGCACTTTGCAAACTCGACCTCAAGGCCTTCGAGCGCGGCGCGGCGCCGGGCTTCGGCTATCATTCCGCCGCTTGCATCGGTGCTCCTCACATCGTAACCGTGACGCGCCAACGCCAGACTGTGAATGCCGATGCCACAGGCACAATCCAAAATCCTGGCTTGCGGGGGGAGAGATCGCAACACGGTCGCATAACTATCAACGAACGGAGCGCCCGATAGAACGCGATCCGAATACAGCCAATGATAGTCTGAGGCGAATGCGTCGTATTCATCTGTTCTTACCGCGTTCATGGTCTTCTCGGCGGATTACTCCGGCTCAAAGGGGTGGAGCCGAGGAGCAGTTCGGGGATCAATGTTGCGATGACGAACAGGAACAAAACGGCGCGCCAGACGCCGGGCGTCTTGGGGTGCGAATTCGTCATGGTGATTTGGGTTTTGTCTGTGTGTGATGTGTGATGCCGCCCAACTATGTATAACGGCGCCAAGGAAATGGTGGAATGTGGATTGCGGAATACCCCACCGTTTCTTACTTTGCCTCCTCCAATGGCACATAAATATCCGTGAGCCCAAACGCCGACCGCATCCCCTCCGGACCATTCACCGCCACCAAAAGCGACGGGGCTTTCCGCGCTTTGCGGCCGCTCTTAGGCAGCCATGAGCGAAACAATTTCTCATAGCCCTTCGCGATCGCCCATTTCGGACAATTCCTCGCCACCACATAATCGCCGCCCGCTATCGTTCGCACCCGCACCGGCCTCGTGGGCACATACTTGTCATCCACCGTCACGCAGGTGTCAGAACGCAATTTCTCTGGCGGCGTGGTCTTCGGATTATCCAGGGGCACGCCGATGAACAACGAATCCTTGCGGGGCAGCCCGTCCTTCTTCAGCCTCGCCGTAAAATCCAGCCATTTCCGATACGACCCATCATACGGCCCCACGTGCCGCATATACGCGACCCGTCGCGGTTCCAGCGTCGTCACTTCGATGTTCATTTGCTCCGCTGTATTCAGGGGCCGCTTCGGCTGCAACGGCACATAAATATCAAAAATATCCACCCGCTGTTTCTTGCGCGCGACCACGTCCTGGGCATCCACCAACACTATAAAGCTCGGCGCAGGCCGCAACTCCCGGGAACTGCGCGCGAGCCATTTGCCGAACAAATACGCGTAGGCGTCCTTGATTTTCCCGACCGGGCAATTCTTTGCCACGGCGTAATCGCCGCCGACGATTGTCTGCAACTCAACCGGCTTCTTCGCCTCATAGTCGCCATCCACCGTGATGCATGCATCGTAACGAAGCTCCGCCGCCGGTGTCACCGATGGATCATCGTGCCCAATGCCGATGAACACCGAACGCTTGCGAATCTGCTTGTCCGCCGATTGGCGTGCCATGAGGTCAAACCACGTTTGCTTGGTATCTTCGTATGGCCCGACATGCCGCAAATAAGCCACGCGCATCGGTCTGATTTTTTTGGTAATGACTTTCATAACTTTTGTTGTGATGTGGTTTGTGTTGAATGTAGTCAAAGGAACTCCCGGCCGAAAATGCACGCCCGACGGCGCGTCGCGAATGGCGATGGGCCCCGTCGCGCGGCGATACTCCGCCGGCGAAACTCCGTAGGCCGCCTTGAACGCCCGCGTGAACGCCTCATGCGCCTCGTAACCCGCGTCCAGCGCCACTTGAATAACCTGCTTCGCGCCCGACTTCAATTCTATCGCCGCCCGCTCCAACCGCAGCCGCCGGACGTGGTCCGCAATCGTCTCACCCGTCATCGCCGCGAAGACGCGATGAAAATGAAAACTCGAAAAACACGCCACCCGCGCCAAATCCTCCAAATCCAACGCCTCATCCAGATGCTCCTGGATATGCGTCAACACCCGCAGAATGCGCTCCTTATAATCATTCCAGGTTGTCTTATGCTTTGGCCGTGCGCCGCTCATTTGCACGCTAAACTAGCAAACGCCCTTGCGGACCGCTTGACTAATTTTGCGGTTTTGCAACTCGGGCAAACCAACTATAAACTCAAGCGGCAGCCGGCTCTTCCGTTTGTTTGCGGTCGAGGTTTCCTGACGGAGCTTTAATTTTGTTAAGAGCGTTTTTAAAAATCGCCCGGTCGGGGGACCGGGCCTACAGGGCTGCGGATTCCTTGCCATTTCCTGTAGGCCGCGTGCCCTCACGCGGCGTCTCCAGGGAGTTTTAAAACACGCTCTAAGATGAATTTCTGCAAAGAGGTCACGCCTAACGGCGCTCTGGTAGGCCGGCGCTTCTGCGCCGCCATGAATTTAACTGCGGAGCACCGCAGCCCTACCGGGAAAATTTCGCCTCGTGGGCTGAACCTCGGCCTGACATTGCTTGCCCCCTCATAAATCGCCAGGGGTCACCCGTACCCCAATCGTTGGCGAATCCCAGGTTGTGACGGCATGAGTAACGGTTTGTGACGGCAAATGTGACGGACTAAGTCCTTGATTATCAACACTTGTGACGGTGTGACGGCTTTTCCGGGGGGTATGGGTATGCCAGGGCCTCAATGGCGCCCATCCAAATGGGGGCTACCCACCGGAGTTCGTCGAGATTCTCTTTCCTGGAGGCTGGATTATGACTATGAGTCGTACACCCCCTCAAGTGGAGAGGAAGGCTCGACAAAGCTGGGATGCGCCCGGCCAGCGCTCGGAGAGCCAAAAGGGCTTGCCAGACCCAGGGACCCGCGCAGCGTTGTGAATCTTATGCGCAGGGTTCGAATCCCTCATCGGCCACCAGCCGCCACCGGAAGTCAGAGGGTCACCACGGCGCCGGCGCGAACGGATTTCTCTTCGGCCTCGCAGATTTCCAGCGCCGTGACGGCGTCGGCGGCGGTGACGACGGCGGGGGGGCGGCGAGAGGCCACGCAATCGAGCATGTACCGGATCTCGGCGCCATAGCCATCGGCCTCGTCGTGGTGGATGGCGCGCGGGGCTTGGCCTTGCTCGCAAACTTGCAGCGCGTCAGCGCCGCGGCTGAGGTCAAAATCCAGCGTGGCGCGTTGGCAAAGGAGGGTGAACGACATGTTAAAACCCTTGGCCAGGAGCCAGCTTCCTTCGGCATAAACGGCCGGGCCGCCCGCGTAGATGTATTGCGTGACGACGTGATCGATGGCGCCGGCGGAATTGACGACGCCGCTGGAAAAAACGGCGCCGGGGCGACCGAACAGGAAGTTCACAAAATCCGAGTCGTGAATGTGCAAGTCGAATAACGCGCCGCCCAAATCGGCCGCGCCGGAATAGGTGCCTTGCTTGCTCCAGGCCGGCATCTCGGAGACGCGGCGGAAGCGGGCGGCCAGGATGGCGCCGTAAGTTTTGTCGTCCGCGACTTGTTTGAGCCAGCTCCAGCCGGGCCAGAACCTCATACATAGAGCGGGCATCAGAAAACCGGGCGAGGAGCGAGCCACGCTGAGAATCTCCCGCGCTGCGGCGGAGGTTCGCGCGAGCGGTTTTTCGCATAGAACGTGCTTGCCAGCGCGCAGGGCGGCAATGGCTTGCGGGGCATGGAGTGGCGTCGGGGTGCAAAGGTCCACCAGGGCCACATCCGGAAAGGCCAGCACGTCTTCAATGTTGCGGAACACCTTCACGGCCTTGCCCAGATGGATGTCGTTGCTTCCGGTCTGGATGTTTCCACCGACGGCTTGCAGAACGCCGTCTGCTGGAGCCCGCACGGAATCGCAGACGGCGACGAGGCGCGCCGCCGGATTGGCCAGATAGGCGCGCAAATGCGTCACCCCCATGAAGCCCAGGCCGACGACAGCGACATTTACCGGCCGAGATTTCTGTTCTTCCATATTTATTGGATAATTAGAGGAAGTTCGCTTCCAGGACGGCTTTGGCCGTGCGAATGTCGGCGACGCGTTGGTCGCCAGCTTCCCGTTCGATGACCAGGTTTCCGGCGTATCGCAGTTCGCGGAGGGTTGCCAGAAAGAGGCGCCAATCGACCTCGCCAGCGCCGACGGGGACTTCCTGGCCCCACGTGCCCGGCGTTTTGGTGCGCGTGGCGTCCTTGATGTGAACTTGCCGCAGCCACGGCCCCAGCACGCGCAGGGCCTCAACCGGGTCGCCCTTGTTGTAAAGAATCATATTGGCCGGGTCGAAGTTCACGCCCACGTTCGGACGCTTCAGTCGTCGGAGAAGAGCGGCCAGCACGGGCGCGGTTTCCTGGCCCGTTTCCAGTCCAAGGGCAATTCCCACCGCGGCAAAAACGTCCGCGACCTCGCCCAGCCGCTCCAGCATTTTGGCGAAATTGGGGTCCGATTCCTCATGCGGCAAAAAGCCGGCGTGGAAGGTGACCAAATTCTGGCCCAGGCGGGCGGCCAGCGCCGCCGCCGCCTTGATGTTCGTTTGATTTTGCTTCCATGTCGCGTCCGGGGCAATGCCGCCGGTCAGGCGAATGGACTCCAGGGTGGAGTAATCCTCACCCACGCACCCGAACATGCCTGAGACGATGGTGATGTGGTTGTTGGCAAGCACCGTTTTCGCCTCGCCCCAAAGGCCGGGGGATTGGAGGAGGGGATCGAGAGCCAATTGCGCGCGCTGGATGCCGGTGGCCCGCAATTTTGCCGCCAGGTCCTGGAGGTCAGCCGGTTGCAGCGACCAACTGCAGACCGCCAGGCGTTGTTCCAAAAGTGATGTATTCATATGAGCAATCGTTCCAGGAACGACATCAGGCCATGTTTAGCGCGGGGACGGATTGAAAGTCCAGTCTTGAAAAGTAAATACTTCTTGCTTGCCAATGCGATTGAAGTTGTCAACTCTTGCGCTTCTTTATGTCGAAAAAAGCGCTGATTACGGGGATTACGGGGCAGGACGGTTCTTATCTGGCGGAGTTATTGCTCGGCAAAGGGTATGAGGTCCACGGCCTCATCCGCCGCGCCAGCACCTTCAACACGGGGCGACTGGAGGCGATATACTCGGATCCGCACAATGTCAAAAGCCGCCTTTTTCTGCATTACGCTGATTTGAGCGACGCCAGCGGATTGAGCCGGCTTTTGGACCAAATCCAGCCGGAGGAACTTTACAATCTGGCGGCGCAAAGCCACGTGCGGGTCAGTTTCGACGTGCCGGAATACACGACGGACGTTTCCGCGACGGGAACGGTGCGGTTGCTGGAGGCGATTCGGGAGGCGGGTCTGACGCCGCGTTTTTACCAGGCGTCGTCGAGCGAGATGTACGGGAAGGTGCGGGCGATACCGCAAACGGAGACAACGCCTTTTTATCCGCGCAGTCCCTACGGATGCTCGAAGGTGTATTCGTATTGGATCACAGTCAATTACCGGGAATCGTACGGAATGCACGCCAGCAACGGCATCCTTTTCAACCATGAATCGCCGCGGCGGGGGGAGACGTTTGTGACGCGCAAGATCACGCGCGCGGTGGCCCACATCCAGGCCGGATTGGAGAACAAGCTCTATCTGGGCAACCTGGATGCCAAGCGGGATTGGGGCTATGCCAAGGAATATGTGGAGGCGATGTGGCTGATGCTCCAGCAGGACAAGCCGGACGATTACGTGGTGGCGACCAACGAGACGCATTCCATCCGCGAATTTCTGGACCTGGCCTTCGGGTACGTGAACCTGGATTGGAAGAAGCACGTGGAAATAGACCCGCGTTATTACCGGCCCGCGGAGGTGGATTTGCTCATCGGCGATTACAGCAAGGCCAAACGCCAATTGGGCTGGGAGCCAAAAACCAAATTTGCGGATTTGGTCAAGCTGATGGTCGATGCCGACATCAAACTACTCAAGGACCATCGCGAGGGCCGCGTTAAAGTAACAGCCTGACAGGCCGGCCACTGGATACAGAGGGTCGGCTTTCAGATCGAACCGTCAGCCGCCAAAACCTTCATGGCTTGTTCCATGGTCTGGACCTGGGTTTCTCCGCACAAGTTCAGAATTTCATGGTCCAGAAACACGATGCGCCTTTTTACCGTGGCCGGATTCCAGACATTGAAGGTGGGCCAGATGGAACCAGTGACCATGCCAACGATGTTGGTGGAACGGAGAGAAATGTTTCCGATGTCCGAGACGCTCAGGCCGTGGGCGGAGGTGCAATAAATGCCGGGACCAACGGCGGTGGGTTGAGTCACGATAATTCTATGTCCTTTTTTGAAAAGAGCGGCGATGAGGGGTTCAAAATAGTTCGGTTTGAAATCAGCCAGTTGGGCGCTTTTGGGCGTTGAGTTGACAACCAGGAAATCGCAGGTCAAGCCGTTGGTCTTGTCGATTTTGAGGCGTGGATAATCAAAGAGCAAATCCGCCGGAACGTGAAACGGGGTCTCAAAACCGAGTTTTCCGGCCAGAACCCGGAACCAATCCAGGAAGAAGGCCGAATAGTTGGACTGCTGGGGGTGATGGATGAAGAAGCCATCGGCGTTTTTCCAGGCATTGACGGAGTTGCGCGGCTGCTCTTTCAAGGTGGTGAGCTTGATGTTGGGAAGATCCTCGATGACTTCCGCCAGTTGAGGGATATAGGCGCCGTTGCAGCCGTGTGAGAAAGTCAAATCGGGGCGCTGAATTGCCAACTTGCGCAAGAAGTGCAGGTGGGCCAGGTTGTCGCCGAGGTGCCAGACGCAATAGGTGTGCCGGGTGGAAGTTGTGTCGCGGACAGGTCCGCGCGGCTTCTTGGTCGTCTCGAAAAACCAGAGTTTGAGTAATGCGGCACGATAACGAAGGGCACCCATTTAATTGAGGAAAACATCAGGCCCAGCCGCCGTCAAGTCTGTTTGTCCTTTGGTCACTTTGAGTTGAATTGCCCTGGAACGTGGTTACACTGTCATCATGAAGCAATGGATTTCCGACTATATCACGGCCGAAAAGGAGGCGATTGATTCCATCCCGTGCGAGGCGGTGGAGCAGTTGATTGGCCTGCTGCGCAAGGCTCTTAAGCAAGACCGCCAGATTTTCGTTTTCGGCAACGGGGGGAGCGCGGCCAATGCCTCTCATTTTGTGACCGACTTGGGCAAAGGTTCCTCCGACAAAGTCGGCAAACGCTTTCGCTGCCTTTCGCTCAACGATAATGTCAGTTGGATGACCGCCATTGGAAATGATTACGCGTACGAAGACATCTTCGTGCGGCAATTGGAGAACTACGGACGAAAAGGGGATTTGGTGATGGCGTTAAGCGTCAGCGGGGCGTCGCCCAACGTGGTCAAAGCGGTGGAATGGGCGAATAAAAACGGACTGGAAACGATCGGGCTGGTCGGGGGCAAACGGGGGAGGCTGGCCAGCATTGCCCAACACGCCATCGTGATCAACTCCACGCATTACGGGAAGGTTGAGGATGCGCAAATGGCCATTTGCCACATGCTGTGCTACGCCTTCATGGAAAATCCGCAGTGGGGCAAATAAGGCGCGATGGCAATTCGCGGATGTTGTTCAGAGGCGGGACAAGGGGCGACTATGTCCTTTCTCGGACAAGGCAGGGATTAAGATTAAGATTAAGATTAAGATTACGAGCGGGGGAGTGTCCGTTCAGGAACCAGCGGCGGGGTTGAGGGGGGGAGGATTTCCATCGTCAAGCAATAATCCTTGTAACCCAAGGCGCGCCAGAATTTCAGACCGGCCTCGTTGTGGGTGAGGACGGAAACAGTCAACCGCTGGCCTTTGGGCCAGATTTTGTCGCGCAGCAAAGTGAAGGCCTGGCGGCCGATGCCCCGCCGTCGCAAATGGCGGGCGACGAAGAAGTGGCGCAAATAGATTTCGTCCGATTGGGCGCGATAAAGAGCGTAGGCGGCCACTTCGCCGTCCCTGTGGAACAAGACCGCCTCGTAGCCTTCCTCCAGCCAGCTTCTGAGGCGGGATTCCAGTTCCGGGACGCTCATGGGATTGCGGTGACCTTCGTCGGCAATGAGTTGGTGATTCATTTCCGCCAGGGTCCGGCAATCGCGCCGGGTCGCCATGCGCCAGGGCAGAACTGGAGAAGCCTCATCCATAGATTACTTGACTGTCATGGATTGGGCCAGGGCGACGGCGCGAGCCTCCAGCCAGGCATCCCGGTCGAGTTGCGATTTTTCATCGCCCTGCGCCAGCAACTGCACCCCGGGCAGCATGTCGGTTTCGACGAGGTAGAGGCGATGACCATGAACGAAGGCGGCCACGCCGGTTTTGGGTCCGACGGGCTTGAGGAAAAGAAAGGAGATGGCGCCGCCGCAGGCCTCCGGGTGGTAATGCACCGCGATGGCGTCACCGTAATCGCGTTTGGCGAACTCGCGCAGGGCCAGTTCAGGGCCTTGCGCGCGCAGGACCGACATCATCGAACTGCTGTCGTCGAAGGGCAGGGAAGAGAAGGTGATGCGGCTTCCCCAATTGTCGTGAAAGGTCACGCTTTGGGCGTTGTCGCTCAGAATGCGTCCGCCGACCTCCGGGCTGACGGGAAAGGGAACGGAAAAGTCGCCGCGCGCGGAGATGTAGGTGGAGCCGTTGACAGAGCCCGCCACATGCCGCGGCGTCGCGCAGCCGCCCAGCAAGAACAGGCAGCCGAGCCAGAAAGTGAGCAAGGCAGTTAATCGAGTCATTATATTCGCTCGCGGCACGCGCCGCGGACGGAACAAAATAACCTGTGCCGTGATTGAACCAAAGTCAATTTCGACCGGCCAGGACGGGGCACAGGCACCACTGGGAAGGAAACACCGATTGGGCGGGTTGGTTGCGGGGCAAAGGGGTTTCTAATGAGCCAAAGCGATGACGGTGTCGAACGCGGGTTTTGGCTGGTAGTGGCGGTCGAAGAGCAGGGGATAGTTGTGGCGGCCGCGGTTGAGCCAGGAATCGCCGTCGCCGACTCCCCAAAAGGTGACGCGGGTGATCGTGCCCTTATGCCGGAGGAACACCTTGAACAACTCGGCATAGCGGCTGGCCAACTCTTGCTGCACCGAATCGGGCAAGCCGTTGGCGTAGGGGTCATTCGCGTTTTGGGCGTCCGCATCCATTTGGCTGAGATCGGCCGTACGATTAGAGGGGCGCAACAAGTCCAGGTCCAATTCGGTGATCATTACCTTGACGCCCAGGGCGGCGAAGGTGTCGATGGTGTCATCGATCTGGCCCGGGGTGGGCCAATCCATTTTGTAATGACCCTGCAAACCGACGGCGGCGAGGTTGACGCCGTTGGACTGGAGAGTTTTGATGAGAGCCACCGCGCCCGCGCGTTTTTCCGGGTTTTCCATCGAGTAATCGTTGTAGTATAATTCCACTGTGGGGTCGGCTTCATGCGCCCATTGGTAGGCTTTGACCAGATAGTCCGGGCCGATAATTTGCATCCAGTGCGACTGCCGCAATGAGCCGTCGTCGTTCAATGCTTCATTGACGACGTCCCAGCCGCCGATTCTTCCCTTGTAACGGCCGACGACGGCGAGGATGTGGTCGTGCATGCGCTGGAGCAGGGCGTCGCGGGTGATGACGCCGCCCTTGGCGTCCTGGAACACCCAGGCGGGAGTCTGGTACTGCCAAATCAGATTGTGGCCGACGATGAACATGCCGTATTTGCGGCCAAATTCGACGTATTGATCGGCCTCGTCGAAGTTGAAGCGGTCCGGAGCGGGATGGATAGGCTCCCACTTCAAGACGTTTTCCGGGCTGATTGTGTTGAACTGGTTGGTGATAAGATTGAGGGCCTGGGTGTTCTGTTCGGCGAACTGCGGGGCGTTGAGGGCCGCGCCAACGCGGAAGGCGTGCCGGAAGGCGGACTTGAGGGTGGGCAGCGAGGCGGGTTGGGAAGCGGCGCGGCCACCGGTCAAAAGGCCGGCGGCGAGGCAGGCGATGACAGGAGATAGTTTCATGATCAGGCGGCGAATTTTTTCCTTCGTTCGACCAGTTCATCCTGGATTTGCAGATTCAGTTTTTTGTCAATTCCGTAAAAGAACGCCAGGGCGACGACGCCGACAAAAAATGTGATTGCCGGAACGACGCTGGCCGTGATGCGAATGCCGAGCAGCGAGCGGCCGGTTTGAATCGCATTTGGCACGTAACCGAAACAGCCGATGAGCCAGCCGCAGATCGCGCCGCCCAGGCCCAAGCCGGCTTTCAATGCGAACACGATGCCAGAGAACACCACACCGGTGGCCCGGCGGCTGGTTTTCCATTCGGCGTAGTCCGCGACGTCCGCCATCATCGCCCACAGCAGCGGAATCGTAGGCGCATAAGACAGTGCGAGCAAAATGTTCAGCAAAAACATGAGCTTGACCGCGCCCGGCGGCAGGACGATAAACAGCGCGGCAAAAATGGAGGTGAAAAACAGGCCGGTGACAAACACGGGCTTTTTGCCGAAACGCGATGAGAGCGTTTTGGAACACAGGACGCCAAGGATGGTCAGCACTTGCGCGGACATGTTGAAGAACCCGAAGCCGACGGAAACGACATTTTTCTGATCGTCCGTTGCGATAAGTCCAAACGCATTGAGAATTGCGTGCCACAAACCGCCGGTGTTCAAAGTGGTCGTCACCATCCCGCACGATCGCAGCAGGTCAAAGAGCCGCGATTTGTCCACGTAATAGGTGAAATAATAAAACAGCGCGGTGCCGCGCAGCGCGAGCGTGGTGAAGAGAAAGAGCGTCAGTACGAACATCGCTTTCCAGGGGACGTTTTTGAGAAGATCGGCGAAGTCCAGCTTGAAGGACGATTTTTGGTTCGGATCGGGATGAACGCGTTCCCGGGCGCTGAAAAATGTGATGACAAAAAAGACAATCGCGAGAACTGAAAACATCCCGATGGTCAGAGACCAGCCTTTGGCGTTGTCGCCCTGGCCG
>Ga0326727_10013569_pt1 | contig 18068 bp, 17 predicted proteins | sample MB2enrmetagenome_FD_207643 | JGI IMG/M metagenome (GOLD analysis project Ga0326727, IMG submission 207643) | Lab enriched peat soil microbial communities from McLean, Ithaca, NY, United States - MB29MY | ecosystem: Environmental > Terrestrial > Soil > Wetlands > Peat | place: USA: New York...
AGGCCCTCGCCGCCCGGCCCTGTGCGCCGTCGACCTCATGGAAGCGTTCTTTTTCCGCAGCCGAGAGGCGGTCAAGGGCGCGCCTGGCGGCGCGGCGCCGAAGGCGGGCTAAAGCCGCTTGACCGCCTCTCGGCCACGGAAGATTTGGCTTCCATGAGGTCGACGGCGCTTTCCGCCGACATCCTTCTCGTCTCCCGGCGGAGGGCGGGCCAGCCGGCGCGCCGATTCGATGCAATCACAGAACGCTCTATCCGTGTCCCGTGCTATTCGATTTCAACCGCTTGGGCGCCGTTTTCGGTCCCGTCGGCGAGCGCGAGCGGCGCGGCGAGGGCGAGCGGCACCGGCGGCGCGCCGCTCGCCGCGTGGCGCCGGTCGAGCTGGGCCATGACTTTCAGCAACGGCTCGACCGCTTTGAGATCGCCCCGTTCGAGATTGTCGTCGACGACGCGCAGCGCCTTGGTCAGCCGCAGCGCCTGCAGGTGGAGGTAGCGCGCTCCGAGGTCGAGCCGGCGCTCGTCGATCGCGCGCGCCGCCGCGCGCCGCACGGTCTTGACGCTGAGCTTCAGCTTGTCGGCGATCGTCTCGTAGGCGTAGCCGGAGACGACGAGATCGAGAATGTCGCTGCTGAGGCGCGCACATTCCCACCGCCGCTCGCGCGCCGCCTCGCGCAGGCGCGCCCGCGCCGAAAGCTTCGCCCCGCCGCCGTCCATTCGCCTCGCTCCTCTCCGGCCCGAGCCGCAGCGGCGGGATGGGGATAGGATAGCATGGTTTCGGAATTATAGAAAGAGATTGTTGGCGCGAAAGGAGGAAAGAGGCGGTTCTTCAGGAGGTCGGCGGGAGCGGCGCGGCGTCGGGAAACGGCTTCAGCGCTCTCGAAATGCGTTGACGCGCACGTATTTCCCGACTTATCTCCGGGCGGCAGGCAAATAGTGAAATGCATGCGTGTCACCATAATCCCATAGTCCCGTATTCCACTTCCGGGAAGAGCCGGGTGCGGGAAATCCGCCTGCCCGGATCTGTGAGGGCGAAGCCGAATGGCAGAGCTACTCGACCACGACCTTTTACAACGGTTAAAAGTTGATATTGTTATGGTCGCCGCGTGTTGCTAGTACTGTGCTTTCTGCGTCTCGTAATTCTGGGGAAGCCCTGCTATAAAAGGCACGGCCGGTCGCCATTCACAAACTTATCCCCTAAAGAACGATGTTCAGCCAATCAAGGTCAGCGCTATCGAAACCATCATAAACAGTCGATCGGTATAATACGAATTTCTGCCTCGCCAAACGTTTTTGGAGATCCGTCATGACCGACGCGACGCACCGCAATCCCCTCACCGTGTATCAACGCGGTCTACAAAACATCTTGACGCGGCTACGCCCTGCGATCTTGGCCTCGTTAGTGAAGCGCATGCTGGGCGTTGAAAGAACCGTCGTCGACACACCCAATGGAAGGTTCTGGATCGATCCGGTTTCAAATCTAGGGACAGCGCTCAGTCGTCACGGATCATACGAGTCCGGGATGCTGAAGGTGCTCGAGACATTCCTATGCCCTGGGAGCGCCTTCGTCGACCTGGGCGCCAATGAAGGTTACTTCACCGTCATAGGTGCCAAGCTGTGCGGAGCAAGTGGCCGCGTGGTGGCTGTCGAGCCGCAGGAACGCCTGCTGCCTGTGATTGCTGAAAACCTTCGGCTGAATGGAGTGAACTGGGCAAACGTGCTGAATGTAGCTGTCACGGATACGCCCGGAGTGGCGACGATTCAGCTAACTCCAGACACAAACAACGGGGCAAGCGGTCTGCATAGAGCCACCAAGTATCGTTTGCCAACCCAGCCCGTAGCGACGCGAACGCTGGCTCAGGTGTTGAACGACGAGGGATTGGCGCGCGTAGATTTGATGAAGGTGGACATAGAGGGCTTCGAATATGAAGCGCTGTTAGGTTCTCCAGAGGTATTTGCACAACATCGGGTGCGGGCGCTGGCGCTGGAGCTTCATCCGACCATTCTAACAAAGCGCAACAAAGACGTTGCGGACATCAACAAAATGCTCGCGGATAATAGTTACAATATAACAGATCGGTTTGCAAATACGGTGTGGCTCTTAGCGAAGTGATGTAGTAGGACAAAAGATCCGACGGTGTGCGGTGCATCGCAGCAGAATTCCGCCGCTCTTCGGTTGGCAGGCATTACCGCGTTACCGCATTACCGGGACAGCATTACCGGGACAGGATACGAATTGCCCAATTCCGCGACCCGATCGAACTCGCCCAGCTCCTTCGGCTGCAGCCGCCCCGGCCCTCTCGGCCGCCCGCCAAGCCGTCGACCTAATGGAAGCATGAGCTTCCGAAGTCTTGCGGCTGTCAGTGGCGCGCGCGTAGCCCGTCGAAAGACGGGCGTCTCTCGACGCCCTATGGGCGCGCCGCCTGCGGCGGTCGAGGACCATCGAGAGCCGCAAAGCTTCGAAAGGCAGAGGCTTCCATGAGGAATTACGGCGCTTCTCGCCGTGCTGGCGCGGAACAAGCCGCCGGCCCCTCGACGCTTCCTGTTTCGGCGACGCCGCGCGCAATGCGACTTTCTGCTGTTCGTATCCTGTCGCCGTGAAGCGCCATCGCCTTCCTCGCGCCGCTTTTCCGCGTTAAGGGTTCCTTAGCGTTTGTGACAATCGCCGCGCCAGACCAAAGCGTCAGGCTTCCTAAGAAATCGGGCATTGATGGGGACCCTTTTGAGCGTCCCTCGGATTCGCGACGACGCATGTCGCACGAAAGGAGGTTCCGTATGCGTAACCTCGTCGAACCCCCGCCGTCCTTGCGCTGCGAGCTTTGCCACAGCGAACTACGGTTCAAACGGATTGAACCAGACAATCCGGTCTTTGATATCGAAGTCGCGATATTCGTTTGCGTGCAATGCGGCCGCGTGCACTCGCGCCGGATGAATCATGACCCCTACGCCCCACGCGCCGCGAGGAGGATGCCGGGCGGTAGGATGGATCAGCCGGCCGGAGCCGGCGGCAATCGATACGCTTGACGCGCGGTCGCGGATTCAGCCGATCTCATCCCGCTTGACGCGAGGGGGGTGGCGCGCTGTCAAGCGTTGTGCTTGGGGTCGCAGTCGGCGCCGTCGATAGCCGGATCACGGATTACGCGGAGCGCGGCGACAGCGCGCTTTATCGACGCCGCGGCCTTTGGAGTTGCGGCGACAACTTGTGAAAGTCCCGTTGTCCAATCTGACGCCGTCGCTGCAGCGTCAGGTTAGAACGTGCGAGTTTCATAAGCTGTAGAGCTGGCCGCAAGCGTTCGACGGCGAGGTTTGTGGCCGCCGCCGACGGTTGGCGCGGGCCCGAGTCGCAAATCCGGGCCGCCCGACATCAATCCTTGCCCCGCATCCGCCCTTGCCCCGCATCCGCCAATTTGCGACAACGCTGCCCCTCACGTTCAATTCGCGAAGGCTTCGCCATGCCCGCTCTGCGTTCCCGCACCTCCACCCACGGCCGCAACATGGCCGGCGCCCGTGGCCTGTGGCGCGCCACAGGCATGAAGGAGGGCGATTTCGGCAAGCCGATCATTGCGGTGGTCAACTCCTTCACCCAGTTCGTCCCCGGCCACGTCCACCTGAAGGACCTCGGCCAGCTGGTGGCGCGCGAGATCGAGGCGGCGGGCGGCGTCGCCAAGGAGTTCAACACCATCGCCATCGACGACGGCATCGCCATGGGGCACGACGGCATGCTCTATTCGCTGCCGAGCCGCGAGATCATCGCCGACAGCGTCGAGTACATGCTCAACGCCCATTGCGCCGACGCGATGGTGTGCATCAGCAATTGCGACAAGATCACCCCCGGCATGCTGATGGCGGCGCTGCGCCTCAACATCCCCGCGGTGTTCGTCTCCGGCGGGCCGATGGAGGCGGGCAAGGCCACGCTCAAGGGCAAGACGGTCGCGCTCGACCTGATCGACGCGATGGTCGCCGCCGCCGACAGCGCGGTCAGCGACCAGGAGCTGCAAGTGATCGAGCGCTCGGCCTGCCCGACCTGCGGCTCGTGCTCGGGCATGTTCACCGCCAACTCGATGAACTGCCTGACGGAAGCGCTGGGCCTGTCGCTGCCCGGCAACGGCACCCTCGTCGCCACCCACGCCGACCGCAGAAAGCTGTTCGTCGAGGCGGGCCATCTGATCGTCGACCTCGCCCAGCGCTGGTACGCGCAGGACGACGCCAGCGTGCTGCCGCGCTCGATCGCTTGCTTCAAGGCGTTCGAGAACGCGATGAGCCTCGACATCGCCATGGGCGGCTCGACCAACACCGTGCTGCATCTGCTCGCCGCCGCTCAGGAGGGCGAGGTCGACTTCACCATGGCCGACATCGACCGGCTGTCGCGGCGCGTGCCGAATCTGTGCAAGGTCGCGCCCTCGGTTCCCGACGTGCATGTCGAGGACGTGCATCGCGCCGGCGGCGTCATGGGCATCCTCGGCGAGCTCGACCGCGTCGGCCTGCTCAATCGCGACGTCCGCATGGTCCACGCCGAGTCGCTGGCGCAGGCGCTGGCGCGCTGGGACATTCGCCGCGACGCCTCGGCGGCGACGCGCGAGTTCTACGCCGCCGGGCCCGGCGGCGCGCCGACCCAGGTCGCCTTCAGCCAGTCGGCGCGCTGGGACAAGCTCGATGCGGATCGCGCCCGCGGCGCCATCCGCGACGTCGAGCACGCCTTCTCCAAGGACGGCGGCCTGGCGGTGCTGAACGGCAACCTCGCCGAGGACGGCGCGATTGTGAAGACGGCCGGCGTCGATCCCTCGATGCTCAAGTTCGAAGGCCCGGCCAAGGTGTTCGAGAGCCAGGAGGACGCCTCGCGCGGCATTCTCGCCGACGAAGTCAAGGCCGGCGACGTGGTGGTGATCCGCTACGAGGGGCCGCGCGGCGGCCCCGGCATGCAGGAAATGCTCTACCCGACCAGCTACCTCAAGTCGAAGCATCTCGGGAAGGCGTGCGCGCTGATCACCGACGGCCGCTTTTCCGGCGGCACCGCGGGGCTGTCGGTCTGCCACGTCTCGCCCGAGGCGGCCGAGGGCGGCGCGATCGCCCTGATCGAGCCCGGCGACCGCATCGCCTTCGACATCCCGGCGCGCGCGATCACGCTCAAGGTCTCGCCCGAGACGCTCGCGGCGCGGCGCGCGGCGATGGAGGCGAAAGGCAAAGACGCCTGGAAGCCCGCCACGCGCCAGCGCGCCATATCGAAGGCGCTACGCGCCTACGCGACCTTCGCCGCCAGCGCGGCCAAGGGGGCGGTGCGGGTGGTGCCGTAGAAGGCGGGCGGTTGAGGGCGCGATCAACGTCGACGCCCGTTGCTTGGTTGATTGGGAGCGAGGGCGTCGCCGCTTCGGGCTCGCGCCTACGCCTTCGTCGCCTCCGCCCTCGCGCCTCCGGCGAACCTGTCCCGATCGGCGCCGCCGATCACGGTTGCGTCAAGCGCCGCCGCGTCGATGTTGCGCGGACGTCGATTTGCGCTACCCTGCCGCCGCAATAAGGGAGGGTTCGCCATGGAAATGCGTCGTCTCGGCCGCACTGACCTGTCCATCGCCCCGATTGTATTCGGCGGCAACGTGTTCGGCTGGACGACGGACGCGAAAACGGCGTTCGCGCTGCTCGACCGTTTCTTCGCGGCGGGGTTCAACGCGATCGACACGGCGGATTCCTACTCGACCTGGGCGCCGGGCAACAAAGGCGGCGAATCCGAGACGATCATCGGCGACTGGATGAAGGCGCGCGGCAATCGCGCCAAGGTGACGCTCATCACCAAGGTCGGCTCGCCGATGGGCAAGGGCAAGAGCGGCCTGTCGGCGCGCTACATCGCCGAGGAGGTCGAGGCCTCGCTCACGCGCTTGAAGACCGATGTGATCGACCTCTACCTGTCGCATTGGCCCGATATGGCGACGCCGTTCGAGGAGACGCTCGGGGCGCACCAGCGGCTGATCGAGCAGGGCAAGATCCGCTGGTGCGGCGCCTCCAACCTCACCGCGACGCTGCTTGAGAGCGCCGTCGCGGCGGCGAAGAAGCGCGGCGGCGCGCGCTACGAAGTGCTCGAACCCGAGTACAACCTCTACGATCGCGCCGGCTTCGAAGGGCCGCTCAGCGACCTCTGCGTCGCCGAACAGCTCGGCGTCATCACCTACTACAGCCTCGCGCGCGGGTTCCTCTCGGGCAAATACCGCAGCGAGGCCGACCTCGGCCAGAGCCCGCGCGGCGAGGGGGTCAAGCGCTATCTCAATCCGCGCGGCGAGCGCATCCTCGCCGCGCTCGACGAGGTCTCGGCGCGTCATCGGGCCAAGCCCGCCGAGGTCGCGCTGAGCTGGCTCATCCACCGCCCGGGCGTCGCCGCGCCGATCGCCAGCGCCACCTCGCTCGCCCAGACGGAGAGCCTCATCCGCTCCGCCTCGCTCAAGCTCGCCGCCGAGGACGTCGCGGCGCTCGACCGCGCCAGCGCGCCCTGAACGCTCGCCTGCGTCCGATCGTCGCGGCCGGGCCGAACCCGGATGCTCGCCCAAGGCCGCGACGCCCACCCCTAGCCAGCCCCAGTGTTCCCTCCGTGAGCGGTCCATGTCGTTGCTTGATCTCGAAGCGTTTCGGCGAGCGCCGCTGGTGCGCGAGCCCTTCAACTTCACCGTCGTCAAGGGCGCCATCCGGCTCGCCGAGGCGGCGGCGGTCGGCGCCGACTTTCCCGACATCGCGGATTGCGGCGTGCTGCCGGTCGAAGCGACGCGCCCCGGGCCGCGCTTCGCCGAGTTGATCCGCGAGCTCGAGGGCGAGGAGGTCGCGCGCGTGGTCTCCGACAAATTCAGCGTCAATCTGGTCGGCCGGCCGCAGATGATCACCGTGCGCGGCCGCTGCGCCGCCAAGGAGGGCCGCATCCACACCGACGCCCCGACCAAGCTCATCTCCCTGGTGATCTACTTCAACGACAAATGGGAGGCGAAGGGCGGCCGGCTGCGCCTGTTGCGCTCGTCGACCGACCTCAACGACATGATCGGCGAGGTGTCGCCGGAGCTCGGCACGCTGGTCGCTTTCCGCCGCAACGACCGATCGTTTCATGGGCACGAGCCCTACGAAGGGGCGCGCCGCTGCGTGATGGTCACCTGGATGACCAACGACGCGGCGGCGCGGCGCGAGCTGTTCCGCCATCGCGTCTGGGCGCGCGCCAAGCGGGCGATATCGCTCTTGCGGCCGTCTCGCGCCCCAAAGACGGGAGGGCCCCAGTGATCGACGCCGCCGCGGTCGCCGAAAGCCTGATCAAGTGCTTCGACGCGAGCCGCTTCTTCGCCTCGCCCTATCGCCACTGGCTGCTCGCCGACGTCTTGCCGCCCGAGGTCTGCGCGGGCGTCGACTCGCTGCCGGTCCGCGCGGCGCGGACTGACGACCCGCTCGGCAAGCGCGAGACCCACAACAGCTCGCGCCTGTTCTTCAACGCCAAGCGGCGCGCGCGCTATCCCGTGTGCGAGGCGATCGGCGCCGGCTTCCAGAGCGCGCCGGTGGTCGAGCGCGTCGAACGGCTGTGCGAGGCGAAGCTCGCCGGCAGTTACCTACGCATCGAGTATTGCCTCGACGGCGAAGGCTTCTGGCTCGAGCCGCACACCGACATCGGCGCCAAGCTGTTCACCATGCTGGTCTATCTGTCGAGCGGGCCGGGCAGCGAGGCCTGGGGCACCGACATCCTCGACTCCAACCTCAATCTGGTCGCCGTCGCGCCCTACCAGCGCAACGCCGGACTGATCTTCGTTCCCGGCAGCGACACCTGGCACGGCTTTCGCCGCCGTCCGATGAACGGCGTGCGGCGGTCGCTAGTCGTCAACTACGTCAAGCCGGAGTGGCGCAACCGCCACGAGCTCGCTTTTCCCGACCGGTCGGCGGGCGTCTGACGAAGCGGCGCGCGGTCTTCTCGTCCGCCTATTGCGGCGTGAACGTCAGCGTCAGGGCGCCGGCGCGCTTGAGATCGTCCTCGCTTCCCTTGAGCGGGATCGACTTCATGTCGAACCACAGCTGGGCGAGATCGCGGTAGTGCGCCGAGAAGATGTAGCCGGATTCGCCGGTGGCGATGGCGAAGCGCGATCGGTCGGGGTCGGCGAGGTCGTAGATGGCGCGGAAGCCGCCGCCCTGCGTGCGCGCGAACGGCTTGTCGGCCGGCGCCGCGCCGCCGCCGCCGCGGTCGAGCGTGTAGTAGTCGCCGCCCGAGGGCCGCGACAGGTCGCTCGCCGCCGCGAGCAGCGGAATCTGGCTATAGACGGCGTGGGTGAGCAGCGTGACGTGCTCGCGCCCCCAGGTCCACTGGCTCATGTCGGCGCCGTCGCGCTCGACCAGCAGCGCCAGCGCTTCGCCGAAGGCGCGCGTCAGCATGCCGCGGCAGTCGGGGTCGGGCTTGCCCGGCGCGTCGCACCAGGCGGGATGGTCGCGAAGAAGCGCCATCAGCGCCGTCGCGTCGAACTGGCCCTTGTCGGCGAACGACAGGCCGGTCTTCTCGGTCAGCATGTCGCGTTGCAGGGCGGCGAGGAAGGCCTCGAAGATCAGCGGCTCGGGCCGGTCGCGGTCCATCGCGCCGTCCCAATGGGCGATGAGCGTCAGCGCCTGGCGCGCCCGCTCGTCGGCGGGGGCGACGCGCGCCAGGAACGGCAGCAGGTCCCTGGCGGCGAGCGAGACCTGGTCGGCCTGCATCGTCGCCGACTTGTCGAGGCTCATCTTGTCCGGCGCGGCGAGGAACTCGGCGATGCGCCGGGCGCGGAACGGCTCCTCCCAGTCGCGGCCGAAGATCGGCTCCTGGTCGGGCGGGACGACGGCGTTGTTGGCGTTGAAGACGAAGCCGGCGTCGGGATTGCGCGCTTGCGGCCAGCGCTCGAAGGGGACGAGGCCGATCCAGTCGGTCGCGCCGGAGGCGCCGTCGGTCGGCTCGGCGCCGTCGCCTGACTTGCGCAGAGGCACGAGGCCGGCGCTGAGGAAGCCGATGTCGCCGGACGCGTCGGCGTAGACCACGTTCTGCGTCGGGGTCTGGTAGAGCCTCATCGCGGCGAGAAATTCGCTCCAGTCGCGCGCGACGTCGAGGCGCATGAGGCTTTCCGCCGTCGTGTCCTGGCCGCTCAGCCCGGTGTAGGCGAGGGCGATCGCCTTGCCCGGACCGGCGAGGGCGGCGAGATCGGGAGCGACGTCGGAGATCACTGGGCCGTGGCGCGTCTCGCGCACATGCAGCGCGACGTCGGCCCCGCCCTTGACGCGGATGACCTCGTCGCGGGCGACGAACGGCTGCGGGCCGTCGGGCGTCAGGTAACGGCTGGGATCGGTCGGATCGATGGTCTCGACGAACAGATCCTGGGCGTCGGTGTCGGCGTTGGTCATGCCCCAGGCGATGCGGTCGTTCTGGCCGAGCAGGACGATCGGCGCGCCGGGGACGGTGCCGCCCTTCACCGACCCCTCCGGCGTGACGACGCGCGCGAGATACCACAGGACCGGCGCGCTGAGGCTGAGGTGGGGATCGTTGGCGAGAATCGGCTTGCCAGTGACGCTGCGGGCGCCGGCGACCACCCATTCGTTGGAGGCGCCGTGGCCGAGCCGAACCAGCCCGTTCAGGCGATCGAACGGGTCGTCGAGCGCCCCGTGGCGGTCCTCGGCGATCGGGGCGATGGTGACCGGCGAGCCGGGCGGCGGCGGCGGGAACAGCCAAGCCGCCCGATCCGCCGGCAGCTTCTGCAAAAGACGCGCGCGCAGCGCCTCGATCTTATAATTGCCGGAGAGATCGAGCGACATCAGCTTGCCCCACGCCACCGAATCGGCGGGCTTCCACGGCTCCGGCGCGTCGCCGAGGATGATCAGCTCCGGCGGACGCGCGCCGCGGTGGGTTTCGAGGAAGGCGTTGACGCCGTCGGCGTAGGCCTGCAGGCGCGCCTGCGCCCACGGCGACAACGCCGAGAAGCTCGATTCGGCGCTGCGGTAGAGGCCAAGGACGCGCGCCAAGCGGTCGAGGCTGAGATAGTCGGGGCCGGCGATCTCGGCGAGACGGCCCTGCGCGGCGCGGCGCAGGGTCTCCATCTGATAGAGCCGCTCGCTGGCGTGGATGTAGCCGAGCGCGCGCGCCGCGTCGTCGAAGCTGGCGGCGAAGATGTGGGGAACGCCGTAGTCGTCGCGCCACACGCGCGCCTCGGCGCTGAGGCCGGGCAAGGCCACCCTGCCGTAATACTCGGGCATCGCGCGGTAAAAGAGATAGAACGTGATGGCGGCGGCGACGAAGACGAGGATGACGGCAAGTTTCGCCACCGTCTTCAGGATGCCGAGGATCATGCTCGCTTCTCCCCGCGACGCCCGCCAGGGCGACGAACGCGGCGGCGCCAATCAACCCGGTTTGCCTGCGCTTGTCCATGCCCCGCGCCGCTTCGCCGCATCGCGCCGTCTTGCTTGTCGCTTGCTTGACGCAGCGCAGGCGGCGCTGGGCGGCGGGCTCGCCTCGGCGCCGCGCCGGCTTCCGGCCGAACCGCGGCGGGGCTATCCTGGGGCGACCCGGGAGCGGAGCGTCGTCCCTCCCGGCCGCGTCGGGCATGGCGAATCCTCGGGCGGCCTGTCGGTCGCGCTGTGGGACGAAGCGGCGGACGCGCCGCCGGCGCTCGGACAGGGGGAAGTCAATGGCTGCGTCGATTGAGCCTCTCGTCACGCCTGCGCGTCTGTTGCAATTCGCCTGGGGCTTCGCCGTTCCGCTGATGATCGATGCGGCTGTCAGGCGCCGGCTGTTCGACGCCCTCGACCGCGGCCCGAAAACCGCCGCCGCGCTCGCCGCCGAGACCGGGATCTTCGAGCGCGGCGCCTGCGCCGCGCTCAACGCGCTGACCAGCGTCGAGCTGCTGAGCAAGGACCCGGAGGGCCGCTATTCGCTCACCCCGGAGAGCGCGCTTTTCCTGGTCAGCGCCAAGCCGTCGTTTCTCGGCGGCGTCTTCAGGCACGCGAGCGTCGACTTGATCCCGCGATGGCTGGCGCTGAACGAGATCGTCCGAACCGGCGCGCCCGCCCGCGACGTCGATGGCGCGGCGGGCGGCGCGGCGCATTTCCACGGTTTTGTCGAAGACATCTTCCCCTTGAGCTATCCCGCCGCGCGGGCGTTGGCCGACGCGCTCGTTTCCGAGGCGGGCGACGCGCCGTTGCGCGCGCTCGACGTCGCCGCCGGCGCCGGCGTTTGGGGCGTCGCTCTGGCGCAACGTTCGCCGCGCGTGCGGGTCACCGCCGTGGACTGGCCGCAGGTGCTCGACGCGCCGCGCCGCGTCGCCCGGCGCTTTGGCGTCGACGATCGGCTGGAGACGCGGGCCGGCGATTTGTTCGAAGTCGATTTCGGCGGCGACTATCAGATCGCGACGCTGGGGCACATCTTGCACAGCTTCGGCCCAAGCCGGAGCCGCGCGCTGCTGGCGAAGGTTCGCCAGGCGTTGGCGCCCGGCGGCGTGATCGTCATCGCCGAATTCCTGGTGGACGAAGCCCGCGCCGCTCAGACCAACGCGCTGATCTTCGCGGTCAACATGCTGGTCAACACCGAGGAAGGCGACGCCTACAGCTTCTCCGAAATCGCCGGATGGCTGAAGGAAGCGGGCTTCGAAAACGTGCGGACGATGGCGGCGCCAGGCCCGGCGCCGTTGATTCTGGCGAACCGAGCGGGGTGAGACGGGCCTCACCGCCGCCGAGCGAACGACCAGCGGCGGCGCCTCGGGGCCTCCGGCGCCCGCCGCGGCTACAGCGTCAGCTCCACCTTCACCGGCGCGTGGTCGGAAGGGCGCTCCCAGCCGCGCGCTTCGCGTAAGACCTCCATCGCCGTCGCCGCCTCGGCCAGCGCCGGGCTGACCCACACGTGATCGAGGCGGCGGCCCTTGTCCGCTTTCTCCCAGTCGGGAGAGCGGTAGCTCCACCAAGTGTAAAGCTTCTCCTCCGGCGGGACGAACTGGCGCAGCGCGTCGACCCAGGGGCCGGCCGCCTGGGCGCTCTTGAGCTTCTCCACCTCGGTCGGCGTGTGGCTGACGACGTCGATCAGCGCCTTGTGGCTCCAGACGTCGTGCTCGAGCGGGGCGATGTTGAGGTCGCCGACGACGATCGCGCGCCCCGCCGCCTTGTTCTCGTCGCGGAACCAAGCCGCCATCTCGTCGACGAAGGCGAGCTTGTGGGCGAACTTTTCGTTGACCGCGGGATCGGGCTCGTCGCCGCCGGCGGGGACGTAGAAATTGTGGATCGCGAGCCCCTGCGCCTCGCCGCCGAGCGTCGCTTCGAGGTGGCGCGAATCGCCCTTGGCGCAGAAATCGCGCCGGCTGGCGGCGACGATCGGCAGCCGCGAGATGATCGCGACGCCGTGGTAGCCCTTCTGGCCGTTGAGCGCGAGGTGGGGATAGCCGAGCCGGCGGAACTCGGCGCTGGGGAACTCCGCGTCGCGACACTTGGTCTCCTGCAGGCACAGCACGTCCGGCCGCTGCTGGACGAGATAGTGCGCGACCAGCGCCAGGCGCAGACGCACCGAGTTGATGTTCCAGGTCGAGATCGAGAAGCGCACCGGCGAGTCTTTCCCGCCGCCGCTACTTGCGGATCGTCGGCGGCGCCGTCGGCGTTTCGTTGATGTGGAACAATTGCGGGTCCGGCTCGGTGGTCAGGTCGAGGTTGAACAAGGTGACCACCGTCTGGAAGCCCTGCGCGTCGATCACCGTCCACTGCTTCAGCGCGAACGTGTCAGGGTCGAACACCAAGGAGACTTCCGCCGTGCCGCCGAAGGTCGCCTTGTCCTCGATCTCGATGGCGGCGGCGTTCTCGTCCATCGTCACGCTCTTGACCGTGGTGTCCTTGGCGAGGTCGATGTGATCGGCGAGCAGGAACTTGAGCGGCGTCTGGGCGATGAAGTAGAGATCCTGGGTGTCGAGCTTCTGGTCGCGCACCGCCACCGAGCGCCCGTCGGCGACGATCTCGATGCGGGCGGGCGGATCGAAGTGGAACAACATCTTCCCCGGCCGGCGCACGTAGAGCTGGCCTTCCGAGCGGTCGCCGTCGGGGCCGATCTGGACAAAGTCGGCGGTCATCACTCGCGCCGAATCGAGATAGGCGTTGGCCTTGGCGACGATCTCGGCGGCGCTGAGCTCGGGCCGCGGCGTCGCTTTGCCCGCCTGGCTCGCCGGAGCGGCGAGGTCGAGCGGCTTGGCGGCGTCCTTCGGCGGGGCGCCGAGGTCCGTCGGCCGGACGGGCGGCGTCGGCGCCGGCTTGGCGTCGCTGGCCGCGTCGCCGGCGACGGCGAAACGCGCCAAGGCGAGAAAGACGAGGGCCGACCAGGCGAGAGGCCGAAGCGTGGGCATGAAGCGGGAGGCTTTCCTCTGGCGAAGGGCGCGGGCGGCGTCGGCGCGCCGAGGGTTCATGGCAGGGCGTTGTGATCGCATTGTGGCGCAAGGCCGAGGCGGCGTCGAGACGTCCGGTTGACAAACGCGCGCCGTCGCCGCCTCTGGCGCCGGGGCGACCGAGGCCGACAAGGAGAGCCGCAAGCATGAAAGTCCTCGCAATTTCGCGCGCCGCGCTGGTCGCGGCGCTCGCCGCCGCGCCGGCCCTCGCGGCCGGCCCCGACGACGCCAAGGGCCTGTGGATGACCCCGGAGAAGGACGGGGTGATGCGCTTCGAATCCTGCCCGGACAAGGCGGGCGCGCTGTGCGGGACCCTGGTGTGGGAGGACGACGCGGGAACGCCGGGCGACCACTGCGGCGTGCGCATCGTCGAGCTGACGCGCTTCGACGGCGAAACCTGGCGCGACGGCTGGGTGCTCGATCCGCGCAGCAACACGAAATATTCCGGCGCGGTGGGGGTGGTCGACGGCGTGTTGCAGCTGCGCGGCTTTCTCGGGCTGGAGCTGCTCGGCCAGACCGAGGAGATGACGCGCGTCAAGGCGCTGCCGCCGAAGCCCGTCTGCAAGCGCTGACGCGCCGCGGCGGCGCCGTCGAGCGCGGCGCAGCCAACCGCGACGGCGTCGCCGACGCCTCAAAGCGCCGTCGTGACTCGTTACCCACCGATCGCTTCCATCCAGCGGCCGCCACAGGTTGCTTGCTGCCAGCAATGCAACTATGAGTTGCTATTCTGTCGCCCCGACGTCGCATCTGGCAGAGGAGGGAGGCATGGCGATGGAGAGTCTCAAACGCAGGCCCTTGCAAGACTGGGCGAGCCTGATCTGCGGCGCGCTGTTGTTCCTCGCGCCCTGGGTGGTCGGCTTCGTCAGCGATCCCGCGGCGACGAGGACGGCGTGGATCACCGGCCTCGTCACCGCCGTTCTGGCGATCGCGGCCCTGGTGCGGTTCGCCGAATGGGAGGAATGGGTGACCGCGGTGCTCGGCCTATGGATGATCGTCGCGCCCTGGATCGTCGGCTTCGCGGCGTTCCGCCACGCCTCGGCGACGTTCCTCATTCTCGGGATCATCGTCCTGGTCGCGTCGGCGTCCGAGCTTTGGCAGGTCCGTCATCCGGCCGCGCTGGCGAAGTGAGGTTTCGCAACTTGTGACGCGCAGCGACCGAGCGCAAGCGGACGTAACCGAGCGGGGGCCCGGCGGCGCGAAGCAAGGCGAGAGAATTCAAAGACCGAGCGGACGCGCCGCGGGCGCGTCGGGCGTGGGCGCCGGCGCGCGCCGCCCACGCCATGGGCCGCCCGCACACTGTCAGCAGCAGCCGCCGGTCGCGCGCGGCGGCGCGGCCGGCGCGGCGTGGCCGCAATCGAAGCGGCCGAAGTGGCGCGAGCGGTCGCCGATCACGTGGAAGCAGCGCGCATAACGCGTCTCGTTTATGAAGCGGTGACAGTGCATGTAATGTGATTGCAGCAAGCTGCGCAAGGCGGGGGTGACGACACGGGCGAGACGGGACCCAGAGGCCAGACTGCGAACCGTCGAAGGCCCGGTCAATTTATTGCACTGTCGCCATAACTCCGGCGAGCTGCGAAGGCGCGGCCTTGGCTTCGCAGGACGCCGGGCGCTCCAGCCGCCGGCGCCGGCGACCTCGAAGCGGGCGCCGCCACCCGAACCGCTTCCCATTTGGTCGGGAGGGGTTCATTGACAAACGACGTCATTCGTTGATTGCGGGCGCAAGGAGGCGGCCATGCAGCTCATTACGGTTCGGATCGACAAGCCGGAGGCGACGAATTTCATCCTCGGACAGACCCATTTCATCAAGTCCGTCGAAGACCTCCACGAGGCCCTGGTCGGCGCCGTTCCCGGAATCAAGTTCGGGCTCGCCTTCTGCGAGGCGTCGGGCAAATGCTTGGTGCGGAGCTCCGGCACCGACGCCGCGATGGTTCAGCTTGCCGAGAAGAACGCGATGGCGCTCGCCGCCGGGCATTGCTTCATCGTCTTCCTCGGCGAAGGCTATTACCCGGTCAACGTCCTCAACGCGATCAAGATGGTTCCGGAGGTGTGCCGGATCTTCTGCGCGACGGCGAATCCGGTCGAGGCGGTGGTGGCCGAGACCGACCAGGGAAGAGGATTGCTGGGCGTGATCGACGGCTTTTCCCCGAAGGGGATCGAGGGCGAGGACGACGTCGCCTGGCGGAAGAATCTGCTGCGGCAGATCGGCTACAAGCTGTGAGCCGCGAACGCCGCGCTTGACAGGCCGCTGGCGAAATCCGGTTTTCAGTTCGCCGTCGGGTCGGCGGGGATACGGCGACGGCGCCGCGCGCCGAAATCCTCGCGACCCACGACATCCTCTCGAGCACGGGCCGCGATCGGCCTGTCTTACCGGGGAGGGTCGGCCAGCTTGGCGAAAGCGTCCGGGAATTGCTTGGCCAGGGTTGCGTAAAGGCGGTCCATCCATGCGGCCATGTCGGACCAATTCAGTCCCACGGTCAGTCCGCCATCGACCACGATCGATTGTCCGGTCACAAAGCTCGATTCGTCGCTGGCCAGCCACAGCGCCACGTCGGCGACCTCGTCCGCGGTCCCCGCCCGGCCCAAGGCGTTGCCCCCCAGGGATTGCGCGATTATTTCCAACGCCTGCTGTTCCTCCTGTTCCGAGAGCGGAATTCCGCGCACGAAGATCGGCGTGATGATGCTTCCGGGGCAAATGCAATTCACCCGGACGCCGGCTTTTCCCAGCTCCAACGCCACCGAACGCGTCAGGCTGATCACGCCGGCTTTTGCGGCGCTGTACGGCAGGCTTGAATATCCGCCGGCGATGCCCGCGACGCTCGACGTGTTGACGATGGCGCCCGACTTCTGTTTCGTCATGACGGGGGCGACGTGTTTGATTCCGAGAAAGGTTCCTCGCAACAATACCGTCGTCATGGCGTCGAATTCGCTCGTCGGAGTGTCTGCGACGGGTCTGGTGTGAGTGCCAAAGCCGGCGTTGTTATAGAGGCAATCTATTCTGCCGAATCGTTCGAGCGTAATATTTATAAGGCTCTTGATATCATCTTCTAGGGAAACGTCGGTTTTCTCAAAGACGGCGCTTTCGCCGAGCGACTTGGCGAGATCCTGTCCCTTCTGTTCCAGCAAGTCGGCGATCACGACGCGGGCGCCTTCGGCCACGAATTTCCTTACCGCCGCTTCGCCAATGCCGCTCGCTCCCCCGGTGATGATGGCGACTTTGCCGTCGAGTCTCTTCATTGGACGTCCCCCCATTGTTCAACCTATTTTTCCCAGATAAACTCTGTCCGTCCCCCTGGTTGAGGTCAAGACGGGAATGACGACGCGGGCGAGACGGGACAAAGAGGCGAGGCTGCGAACCATGGACGGAAACGTCAATTAGAGGCGCGGTCGCCGTAACGCAGGCCGGATGTCATCACATCCATCGGCATGCGCCGCTGGGCCCACGTCGCCGTCAGTCAGCCCCTATGACCCTTGGCGTCAGGCCCACGGGGGATCGATATCCTCATAGGCGGCGACGAGGGCGTCGATTTTGGCGAGAACGTTCCGATGGAACCGCCGCTGTTGTTCGGTCAGGTTCACGCCATTTCGCGTGGTGATCGCGCCCCTCTCGATTTCGTCGAGAGCGGCGACCGTCGCCGCCCTATCTTCACGCAATGCGGCGATCTTATCGTAATACGCGCCCATGCTGATCCTCACGCTTTGCGGCAAGCGCTCCACACGACGAGGGGGCGGCGCGGGCGCCTGTCAATCGGGCATATCTTCAGAGTGAGACCCTACTGCGCCCTCGAACGCAGACCGGACGCCGGGCGACTTGTCGGCCGTTCTGTTGCGGAGCGCCCTCAATCCGACTCGTTCGCCAGCGCTTCCTTGATGAACCGCGCGAGCTGCTCGGCGACATTTTCCTCGCACAAATTGCCTATGCCGTGACTAAGTTCATTGCCGATATAAGGAAGAACGCCGCCATCTGTCTTGGCCAAGAAATTGACGTTTAGGCTGCGAACATCGTCACGAATTGAAATTCCGACATGGGTGCTGCCGTCTACAATTCCCATAATACGTATGTATGGCGTGCCATTAACCTCGGACATCTTAAACGCGCATTCGAATACTTCCTCGATTTTCCGCGCCCTTTGCGCGCGCTCGGCTTCTGACATTGCTGTCTCTCCCCTGATGGCGACATCGCGGTTTCGGACGAATGGGACGAAGCGCCGGCTGGCAGATAGAGCGGCAAACTTGCCGCTCTTGGCTGAAGGCGGCGCCGATTGGCGCGCCCGCCATTTCGCAATCCGGCGCCGCCGAGCGCTGCCCCGGCCAAGGCGACCGTCACCCTCAGAGATACCCTACGAATTTACGTCGCGCTATGGCTTCAGGAAATCGGGCTCGCGCGGAAGGCTCGGAATCTACCTACTCCGTAGCTTGGCTTATTCGGCTTATTCGGGGACATGATACTGGACCGCACCCCACGCGTGAGACAGGCTAATTCGGTGACAAGGCGGTCAGGGGTTGTGCGTCACGGTCGGCCATTGGTTCCAGGCGCGGTTCGCCTCGTTCGCGATGGACGACGCGCATTTGCTCAACGCTTTGCGCTATCTCGCGTTCAATCCGGTTCGCGCCGGGCTCGCCGCTTCGCCTGAAGCGTGGCCGTGGTCGAGCGTGCGCGCGCATCTTGCCGGGCGCGACGACGCGCTGGTCGAGGTCGGCCCGGCGCTGGAGC
>Ga0326727_10013570_pt1 | contig 18066 bp, 14 predicted proteins | sample MB2enrmetagenome_FD_207643 | JGI IMG/M metagenome (GOLD analysis project Ga0326727, IMG submission 207643) | Lab enriched peat soil microbial communities from McLean, Ithaca, NY, United States - MB29MY | ecosystem: Environmental > Terrestrial > Soil > Wetlands > Peat | place: USA: New York...
ACGCCCACTTCCCAGGCCAGCGTCGGCGCCAGGGCGCCGGAGAATGTCGGCGTGGTGGTCGCCACCCCGGCCACCCCGGCTATGCCGGTGCCGCTGGGCGTGATGGCGCCGAACGGACAGGCCAACGCGCACATCTTGCAGCCGACGCAGGTCTTCTCGTCGACCACGACGCGATTGTGGACGTCGTCCTGGGTGATGGCATTGACCGGACAAACGCGAAGACAGAACGCCTCTTCGCAATGACGGCAAAGGACGGGCGCCGAAACGTCCGCCGTTTTGGTCAGGGTCAACCGGGGCTGGGATTGCAGCCCCGCGGCCTTATGCGCCGTCGCGCACGCGGCCATGCAGGTGTTGCACCCAATACACCGGCTGGCCTCCGCGATGACAAAGCGGTTCATTTCCGCACCTCCGAACATGCATGTCGCTGCATTACCAGACCCGCCCCGCACGATAAGTTGCACTTATTGGCCAATATAAAATAAGTATAGAAGCATCGTATGGGTCGCTACGTCACTCAAAAAACCACGGATTTCAGCCATTTCCGGCCTTGATCCGCCAAAATCCTCGCGAATGACGGGTCGTATATTATCACCATGTTTGGCGTGTCGGAACGTTATCCGAATTGACACAAATGAGTAAAGGTGATTTTTTATGTTTCGCGGCGCCGGTACGGAAATACCCGAGCTTTTTCCTAATAGTGCCAACATGCAGGATTTCTGGACCAATCGATAAGCCGGGAATATCGACTGATATTGTTTATTTATTGATTTTTTACTTTAGAATGAAAAGCAATAAAAGCCGATGATCCGGGTTTGCTAACAAGGGTGACTGCGAATGAACCGCTATATTGATGTTACGCCGAGCAAGTGTATCGGCTGCAGGACCTGCGAGATCGCCTGCGTGCTTGCGCACGCCAATGACATCAAGGGTGTCAGTGCCGGCGCCCCCATCAGCGCGAACGAACAGAACGAGGTTCTGGCCTATCTGGGGTTCATGCCGCGCCTCTCCGTCATCAAGTCCGAAAACGTCTGCATGCCGGTGACCTGCCATCACTGTGACGACGCGCCCTGTGCCGCGGTCTGTCCCAACGGCGCCATCTCTCACGTCCAGAACACCGTTCAGGTCGATCACAACCGCTGCATCGGCTGCAAGAGCTGCATGCTGGCCTGCCCCTACGGCATGATGGAAGTGGTCACCGTGCCGATGAGCCGCCCCTTCGGCGGCGCCCGCCTCGCCACCGGCGTCAAGGCCCAGGCCCACAAATGCGATCTGTGCCTGGACCGTGCCAAGGGTCCGGCCTGTGTGTCGGCCTGCCCGACACAGGCGCTGGCGGTGTTCGATCCCAAGGGAACGCGCGACACCATGGCCGGCCGTCGCCTTCAGGCGGCACAGCAGGCCACCGCCGGCGAAGCCAGGCCGTAACCGAGCGATCATGCATGAATTCGATATCTGCGAGCGGCTGTTCGATCTCATTGCCGAACAGCAGGCCAGCCGCCCCTTCACCCGGGTCAAGCGGGTGCGCGTCGATGTCGGATTTCTAAGCTCGGCCGACACCGAGGCGCTGGCCTCGGCCTTCGACATCATGATCCGCGGTACGCCGCTGGACGGCGCCATCCTGCAGATCGAACGGATGGCAAGCCTGGGCGACTGCCTGGATTGCGGCGCCGAAGTGACCATCGGCGCCCTCCCCGCCCTGTGCCCCCACTGCGGCGGCACCCGCCTGCGTCCGGCCCCCGGCAACAGCACCCGCTTCGTCGAGATCGAAGTGGTCTGAGGCACCGGTATCGTCGGTAGCGCCGGCGTCCGCCGGTACTGCCGGCGGACGCCGGAAAATGCCATGATGTTTCATATCTGGATACATCCAGAGCACCCATCTCATGCCCGGCGACGTTACATTTTTTCGCAGAAATTTGCCGCATTATCGGGCGATCGATGCGGTCTACTTCGTGACATGGCGGCGACACGGCCAACAGGACGATTTATCCGAAAGGGAACGGGACGACGTCGTCGCGGCGCTGCGCTGGTTTAATGGTCAGCGCTACACCCTGCACGGCTACGTGGTCATGAACGACCATGTCCATGTCATGGTCGAGCCGACGCGCAATTGGCAACTTGGAAAGATCCTGCATTCGTGGAAATCCTTCACCGCAAACAGACTCCAAAGATTTCATGGACGTCGGGGATGTGTCTGGCAGGATGAATACTTTGATCGGCTGATCCGAAGCCAGACGGAATACCGGGAAAAGCGCGATTATATCCTCGGAAATCCGTATAGGCGTTGGCCGAGTCTGGAAAACTATCCGTGGCTTTGGGCCGTTGGAATGGAATAGCCTCGGCATTTGCCGGCTCCTGCGTTTGGCCTTTGGGCGACTGGTCCTACAAGATGATCCGCTCGTCACCGACGCGCCGGGTCACCTGCTCACGGTCCAGATATTCCAGCAAGGGAATGGCGTACTTGCGCGACAGATCGAAGACCTCCTTGAAGCGGGCCACATCCATGTGCGGTGATTGGGCCGCCAGGGCCTGGACCTGTTGTTTCAACTGCTGCAGGGTGGCCCGATGAAAGACCAGGTCGTCGCTGACCTTGACCAGCACTTTCTCGCGCAATAGCAAGGTGACGATCTTTTGCGCCCGCTGGGCGTCGATCTTCAATTCGGCCAGCACCTCCCGCAAGGAAGGCACCCGGATGCCGGCCTGGGCGAATGCGACCTCGATCTGGGCTTTCGACTGGGCCTCCTCGGCCTGCATGACCACGCGGTGGCCCGGGACATGCACCTGCTCGCCGCTTTGCGCCAGATGCCCCTCTTGGACCAGGCGCCCCAACGCGCCGGCAAACAGGTCCCGGGCCAGGCCGCTGCGGGTCAGCAGTTCCTGCCGATTGGCGCCCCCCGACAGTGGATTGGCGGTCTGGAACGCCTTGACGGCATTGAACAGGTCGCGGGCGATCCGCTCCAGGTCGGCCGCCGTCACCACCAGATCCTCGAAGCGAAGCAGGTCCTTGGAGCGGATCGCCGCTTCGACGGCGGAAAACAGCCGCCGTTTCGTCCACCCCGTTTCGTGGATGGCCTGGGACACCGAAAGTCCCTGGCGGTCGCGCCGCCCGGCCAGCAGGAGCAGTCGGCGGGCATCGTCGCAGTTTTGCAGCGCATCGAGAAACGCCAGGCGCGCCGCCACCTTCATGCGCCGCAACGGCTGGGTATCGACCACGACGCCGCCGCCGATGGTGACCACCGGCGAGAACTGGCGGATGACCACCCGATCGCCCGGCGCCGCGGCGATCGGGGTCACCGGACGCAGTTGCGCCCAGCAGCTTTCGCCGGCTGTCAGCAAGGTTCGATCATAGAGATAGACCTGGGCCACCACCTCGTCGCTGAACAAATGGAGATGGACCCTGGCCCGGTTCTTGAGATCGGCCGCGTCGGGCAACAGGGTCAGCAGGACATCCAGGCGCGGGGACGGGATCAACAGGTCCGGCTGGGTCAGGCTCATGCCGCGTTCAATCTCGTCATGGGCGACGCCGACCAGATTGAGCGCCGTCCGCTGTCCCGCCACCGCCGCCGGCACCGCCGCGCCATGGACCTGCACCGACCTTACCCGGACACGACGCCCCAACGGCAACAGGTCGACGTCCTGCTCCTTGGCAACCGTTCCCGAGACCAGGGTGCCGGTGACGATGGTGCCAAACCCTTTCAGGGTGAAGACGCGGTCGATGGGCAGGCGGAAGGGGGCATTGACGTCCTTCTGCCGGGTCTGCCCGGCCATGCGCACCATGGCCGCCGTCAGGGCCGCGATGCCCTCGCCGGTCTTGGCGCTGACCGGCACCACCGGGGTCTGGCCGAGATCGAGAAACGAGCCGCGGACCATGTCCTCGACTTCCATCCGCACCACCTGCAAGGTGACATCGTCGACCAGATCGCATTTCGTCAGCACGATGATGCCGCGCCGGACCTGCAGCAGACGGCAGATGGCAAAGTGTTCGCGGGTCTGGGGCTTGACCGACTCCTGCGCCGAGACAACGAACAGCACCATGTCGATGCCGCCGACGCCGGCCAGCATGGTGTGCACGAAGCGCTCGTGGCCGGGAACATCGACGAAGCCGAACCGTATCGGCCCCTCCGGACCGTCAAGGTCCAGATGGGCAAATCCCAGCTCGATGGTGATGCCCCGGCGCTTTTCCTCGACCAGCCGGTCGGTGTCGACGCCGGTCAAAGCCCGTACCAGGGCGGTCTTGCCGTGGTCGATATGCCCGGCGGTGCCAATGATGACGGATTTCATGGCAAAAGGGTACGCGACCCTCCCGGACCTGGCAACATCACCGGTTATCCTTGGCGGAAGCGCGTGTGAGTCGAACACACCAGAGACAGGAGAGCCTGCCTCTCGCCGGTTTTGAAGACCGGGAGCATCACCGGATACTACCCGCTTCCCAAGGACTCCGAGGATCTGCCGAGAGGAGGCCACCAACCCACCCGCCCCGGTCCGTCACCGGCCGAAGCGCACCGTCCCTGTCTCGAAGGAGATCGGTGCCGAATACTGTGCCAACTGACCCGGGAAAGTCAACCGGACAGCGCAGGAAGATAGCCGCCGCGGGCCGCCACCTCGCAATCCCTGACACAAACCCGATCAAATCCGTCAATCTCCCCAGCCCGGCAAAAAAATAACGATCGATAAGAGTCACTTATCGGCAGATATATCTTAGTTATGTTATTTGCGATTCCGCACTCTGCATCACTTTTTATGTCGACAATTCAGCGTCTTTCTATGGTCACAGGGATGACGGATGCTATTAAATTCACCTTTACTCATAAGCTTCGGTTCGTATATCCTTCGACATGGACTTCTGAAACCCGTGTTCGAGGAGGGCGGTGGTCATCCGGAACGACCGGGAAGCCGGCGGAATTCCCAGGATTTCTGAAGAAATGATGGCGAATCGGAACGAGCAATACTTGTTCTGTATTGGCAGATAAGTTTTTCTTATCGAAAGCCATCGGGCGTTCCAAGGCCGTTTCGACGGTTCGGATCCATTATTCCACCGGCTGGACTCCGTGATCAGTGCAGCGAGCCTGGTAGAGGCAAAAGGGAAGTGAAGATGGAAAAAAAGACTTTGACGGTCTGTCCGTATTGCGGCGCGGGGTGTCATCTGAACCTTGTCACCGAAAACGGAAAAATCGTCCGCGCGGAGGGCGCCGATGGGCGCACCAACCAGGGTGAGCTTTGCCTGAAGGGACTCTATGGTTGGGAGTATCTGAACGATACCAAGACGCTGTCGCCGCGTCTTCGCAAGCCGTTGATCCGCTATTCCCGCGACCAGCAGTTTCAGGAAGTCTCCTGGGACGAGGCGATCTCCTACGCCGCCGGCCGCATGGCCGAGATCAAGCGGAAGTACGGCCCCGACGCCATCATGCACACCGGTTCGGCCCGCGGCCCGGGCAACGAAGCCAACTATGTGATGCAGAAATATGTGCGCGCCGCCGTCGGGACCAACAACATCGACCACTGCGCCCGAATATGACACGCCCCATCGGTGGCCGGTCTGGCCGCAACGCTTGGCAACGGGGCAATGAGCAATTCCATTCCGGAGATCGAAGACACCAAGCTTCTCTTCGTCTTCGGCTATAACGCAGCGGACTCCCACCCGATCGTCGCCCGCCGGATCGTGCGCGCGAAGGAGAAGGGCGCGAAAATGATCGTCGTCGATCCGCGCCGGACCGAGGCCGCCCGCATTTCCGATCTGTGGCTGCCACTCAACAATGGCTCCAACATGGCTCTGGTCAACGCCATGGCCCATGTCCTGATCGAGGAAGAACTCTACAATAAGGACTATGTGGAGAAATATACCGAAGGCCTGGACGAATACTGGAAGATCGTTTCGCGCTATTCTCCCGAGGAAACCGAGCACATCCACGGCGTTCCCGCGGAACAAGTCCGCCAGGCCATGCGCATGTATGCTGCCGCGCCCAGCGCCTTCATCCTTTACGGGATGGGCGTGACGCAGTACGGCCAAGCCGTCGACGTGGTGAAGGGCCTTTCGGGCCTTGCCCTGCTGACCGGCAACTATGGCCGCCCCAACGTCGGCATCGGCCCGGTTCGCGGCCAGAACAACGTTCAGGGCACCTGCGACGTCGGTGTTCTGCCCAATGTCTTTCCGGGCTATCAACCGGTCACCAATCCGGACGTCCGGGCGAAGTTCGCCAAGGCCTGGGGGGTGGAGTCGCTGCCCGATAAGGTCGGCCACATGCTGACCGCCATTCCGCACCTGGCCCACGAAGGAAAGCTGAAGGCCTTCTACATCTTCGGTGAGGATCCGGCGCAGACCGACCCGGATCTGAACGGCGTTCGGGAGGCCCTGAAGGAACTGGAGTTCGTGATCGTCCAGGACATCTTCATGAACAAGACGGCCCTCTTTGCGGACGTCATCTTCCCGGCCACGGCCTGGGGCGAACATGACGGTGTCTATTCCTCGGCCGACCGCGGCTTCCAGCGCATGCGCAAGGCCGTCGAGCCCAAGGGCGACGTCAAACCCGACTGGGAGATCTTCTGCCTGATGGCGACCGCCATGGGTTATCCCATGCACTACAACAACACCGAAGAGATTTGGAACGAGATGCGCGAGCTGTGTCCGCTCTACTTCGGCGCCACCTACGAGAAGATCGAAAAGCAGGGATCGGTCCAATGGCCCTGCCCCGATCTCGATCATCCCGGCACGCCCTATCTTTACAAGGGCAACAAGTTCGATACGGCCAGCGGCAAGGGCCTGCTGTTCGCATCCGAATGGCGCCCGCCGCTGGAGCGGCCGGACCGGGAGTATCCGCTGGTTCTGTCCACCGTCCGCGAGGTCGGCCACTACTCCTGTCGCACCATGACGGGAAACTGCCCGACCTTGAAGACCTTGGCCGACGAACCCGGCTTCATCCAGATCAGCAAGGCCGACGCCCAGAAGTACGGCATCGAGAGCAACGCCCTTTTGTGGATCTCGTCGCGACGCGGCCGGGTTCTGACCAGGGCGGAAATCACCGACCGGGCCAATCAGGGCGTGGTCTACATGACCTATCAATGGTGGATCGGGGCTTGCAACGAGCTCACCCTTGAACATGTCGACCCGATTTCAAAGACGCCGGAGTACAAGTACTGCGCCGTCAAGATCGAGCCCATCGCCGATCAGATCTGGGCAGAGAAATACTTGCACGAGGAGTACACCAAACTTCGGCGCAGACTGGCCGAACCGGTCCGATAGGGGTCCCGGGTCAAGACTCCCACTCTCCGCGCCGGAGAGTGGGAGCGCCCTTTGGGGACGGTGGGGGGACGCGGGGATCGTTGCAACGGAAGGGCAATCCAATCCTCGACCGCCCCTCTCTCCGGCGATAGATTGTCTATGCCTTTCGTAAAGAGTGCGCGTGGTGACGCGATGAGCGGGGGACTGGGCCGAACCGGACGCCTCACCCGCTGGTCATAAGGGCGCCTTTCCGATCAACCGCACCGGATGGAATCCATTCATGCAGGAAAAGCTCGAGTTTCTGATTGCCCTGGCCCAGGAACAGCATTTCGGCCGCGCCGCACAGGTCTGCGGGGTGTCGCAGCCCAATCTGTCCCTGGCCATCAAGCAGTTGGAGTCTCATTTCGGCGTCCCGCTGGTCGACCGCGGATCGCGGTTCGTCGGCTTCACCGCCGAGGGCAAGCGGGTCCTGGACTGGGCGCGGCGGATCGTTGGCGATACCCGGGCCATGCATGCCGACATCGAGACGATGAAGCAGGGCCTGACCGGCCAATTGCGTCTTGCCGTCGTCCCCACCTCGCTGCCGATTCTCTATAGGATTACCGGGGCGTTCTGGCGCAATCACCCCGCCATCAAATTGACCGTCTCGTCGCATACTTCGACCGAGGTGCTGTCGTTGCTTGACAATCTGGAGGCCGACGCCGGAATCACCTATCTCGACAACGAGCCGCTGGGCCGGGTTCTTGAAATTCCCCTCTACCGGGAACGCTATCACCTGATCACCTCGGCCGCCGGCCCGTTCAGCGGACGGCAAAGCGTCACCTGGGAGGAGGTGGCCACCCTGCCCTTGTGTCTCTTAAGCCCCGACATGCAGAACCGCAGGATCATCGACCGCATTTTCAAGGAACTGGGCATCACCGTCGAGCCGATGCTGGAATCCAACTCGCTGATCGCACTGGCCACCCATTTGAAGACCGGCCTGTGGTCGACCGTGCTGCCCAGAATTGTCGCCGAACCGTTGGGCCTGCCCGACAACCTGCAGGTCATCCCCATCGTCGCCCCCGAGATGAGCCACCTGATCGGCCTGGTGGTGTCGTCCCGCGACCCCCAGCCGCCGCTGACCGCCGCCCTGATTGCCGAAGCCCGCCTGCTGGCCCCCCAACTGACCGAAATGGCGTAGGACCATTTTTCGCTGATCGGTTTCGATCCGCGCAGCTTGGTATAAGATATCCTTCCTTTTCCAACGGCCTCGGTCTCACGGTGGGGCGGGCTGCAGCCCGCCATTCCCTGCTGTCGCAAGTTCGACAAATAGTCACGTCTTGTGTCGAACATTTGACAATACCCAGAACACGTTCACGTTTCTCTTGTCCATTGTTGGCGAACAATGGGGTGATTTAGGACGCTTATCATCTTTGTTATTGTCCGCTATAATTTCGAAATATATAACGAAGGGGGAATTCTTGATTGACAGAGGGGTATCGCCGACGGCGGCACCCAACAGGGGGATTTTTGCCATCATGACGCCTGCCCGTTTCAACGCCGGACTGTCCGGCGCCTCGTTGCTTTGCCTTGCCTTATGCGCCGGTCCGGCGCTGGCTGACGATGTCGGCAAGGTGTTCACTCTGGGCCAGGTCACCGCCACGGCACCGACCGAAGACGGCACCGCCTTGGGCGGGTCCACCATCACCAGCGACGATATGCGCATGTTCAACCGGGAAAGCCTGGACAAGGCGATCACCCTGGTCCCCGGAGCGTCGGCCAATCTGGTCGGCAACCGCAACGAGAGCGACGTGTGGATCCGCGGCTTCGACCGCTGGCGGGTGCCGCTGGCCGTCGACGGCATCCCGGTCTACCTGCCCTATGACAACCGGGTCGATTTCAGCCGCTTCACCACCTCGGATATCAGCGAGATTCAGGTGACCAAAGGGTTCACCTCGGTCATCGACGGTCCAGGCGCCATGGGCGGCTCCATCAATCTGGTCAGTCGCCAGGTCACCAAGCCGTTCGAGGGCGATGCCCGGGTCGGCACCAGTTTCGACCAGAACGGCGCCTTTAACGGCGTCACCACCGACGTCTTCGCCGGGACCAAGCAAAGCGACTGGTACATCCAGGGGTCAGGTTCGGAAACCGACCAGACCCACTGGCGGCTGTCCGACGACTACACCCCCGGCACCCTGGAAAACGGCGGCAACCGTGACCATTCCGGCACCCTGGACTACAAGATCAACCTGAAGGCCGGCTACACCCCCACCGCCACCGACGAATACAGCATCAACATCATCGACCAGAACGGCAACAAGGACACGCCCTTCGCCGACACCAAGATCGCCCCGGCCTCGGCGAAATACTGGACCTGGCCCGACTGGGACAAGCAAAGCGTCTACTGGCTGTCCAAGACAGCCATCGACGACGCCGGTTCCTTCGTCAAGGTCCGCGCCTATTACGATCGCTTCTACAATGTGCTCGACATCTGGGATAACGCCAATTTCAACAGCATGAGCAGCACCTCGGCCGAGATCAGTACCTATGACGACCGCGCCGCCGGCGGCAGCGCCGAGGTCGACAAGGTCCTGTTCGGTGGCGCCGATACGGTCCGGGCGGCCTTCCATTTCCGTTGGGACCAGCACAATTCCCACGAACTGACCAACGCCAACCCCGGCCAGTGGTATGCCATTCCCTGGCTGGAGGATGACGAGAACACCTATTCCGTCGCCCTGGAGAACGTTTATCACCCGACCCGGGCCTGGGATGTCACCGCCGGGGTCAGCTACGACTACCGCCAGATGCTGAAGGCCGACGACTGGGATAGCCTGTCCGCGGTCAAGGGCGTGGTCCCGGCGCCGTTCGGCTATTTGGTCAATTATCCGTTGTCGGACAAGCGCGCCGTCGATCCCGAACTGGCGGTAGCCTACCACTTCGATGACGCCGGCGTCGTCCATGCCAGCGTCACCGAGCGGACCCGCTTCCCCACCCTGTTCGAGATGTTCTCGAGCCGTTTCGGCACCTTCACCGGCAACCCCTATCTGCAGCCGGAAAAGACCGTCAACTGGGATACCGGGGTCGCCGACACTTTCGGCCACACCCGCCTGGGCGCCGACATTTTCTATGACCACATGATGAACGCCGTCGAAGCGGTCTCGGTGTACTTCCCGACGCTGGGCAAAAGCACCAACCAATACCAGAACGTCGGCACCGAGGACCACGAGGGCTTCGAGTTGGAAGCCTCCAGCCAGGTCCTCGAGACCCTGCAGTTGGGCGCCAACTACTCCTATCTGATGCGCCAGATCCTCAACCATGTCGCCGTCGCCACCGAGACGCCGCGCCATCGGATCTTCGCCTATGCCAACTGGCAGCCCATCGAGGGCCTGTCCGTCGTTCCCAGCGTCGACGTCAATGGCAAACGCTGGCTGCAGAGTGCGGCCAGCACCAGCATCTACCTGAAGGGTGGCGACGCCGCCGTTGCCAATATCAAGGTCTCCTACGACATCACGCCCGCCATGCAAATCGAAGCCGGCGTCAACAACCTGTTCGATACCAATTACGAGATCGAGGATGGATACCATGCACAAGGACGCAACCTTTTCACCAATCTCAGGGTAAAATTCTAGCGGTCGCGACACGCCTGGAGCGGGGGTCCGAGGCTTTTGAAAGAATCACCTCAGTGGGACAGGCGTCGCCGCCTGTCTTCCCCGAAAAACGGCGGAGTTGAGCGACTTCGGCTTCGCCGAACGACAGGCGCGAAGGCCTGTCCGACGATGATCCTGCCCGTCTTCCCCGCCAACGGGAGACGGTCGGGATGAAGGGGCGGCGTGCTCCGGATTTCGCCCTGGCGGCGACCGCGGCCCTTGCCCTGCATGCGGGAGTGTTTGGCATGACGCGACTGGCACCCGTCCCCGACAAGCCGCACCCGCCGGAGGTGGTGATGGTCGCCCTGCTGCTGCCACCGCCCAGGCCCGTGGCCGCGTCCCCCGCCCCGTTGTCGCCGCCCGCGCTGCATCTGCACGCGCCCCAACTGGCGCTGCCCAGGATCCCCGTCAAAGCCACCGCACCGCCGTCCGCCGCCCCGACCGCCGTTTCCGTCATGGCCGCTGTCGCGAGTGCGCCCGCGTCGGAGACCGCCGCGAAGGGTCCGCCGGCCGCCGCGGCAACGGACGGTGCCGACCCCATGGCCGCCTATCTGGCCCTGGTCCGGGACCGGATTCAGGCCCGCCTGGTCTATCCACCGGCGGCGCGGCGCCTGCATCTGACCGGCCAGGTCACCATCAGCCTGTCGATCGCGGCCAATGGGCGTCTGGACATTGCCGACATGACCGTCGTCGGCAGCGGCGCGGACGACATTCTGGCCGCCGCGGCGATCACCACCTTGAAGGAGCTGGCCACCGTTCCGCCACCACCCCGGGGGCCGATCCGGCTCCTGGTCCCCGTCGTTTTTCAGTCGCCGTCCTAAGGCGACGCCGACCCGTCCCGTTGCAGACAAGGGAAACACCGATGTCAGACTTTCCGCTTCATGCCGCCGCCATTGTCCATAGCCACGACCGCAAGCTGTCGGATCTGCTGGCCGCCTTCGCCACCGAATTGAAGGACCGTGGCGTCCGCGTGGAAGGCTTGGTTCAGCGCGATACGCCTGATCCCGATGGGGGGCATGTGCGCATGGACCTGGTCGACGTCACCACCGGGGATGTCTATCCGATCACGCAGAAGCTGGGACGCGCGGCCCAGTCCTGCCACCTGGACCAGCAGGGCCTGGTGGCCGCCAGCGCCGTCTTGCGTCAGGCCGTCGCCGACCGGCCGGACCTGCTGGTGGTCAACCGCTGGGGCGAGCAGGAGGCCAACGGACGGGGCTTCGCGGACGAAATGCTGACGGCCATGTCCGAGGGCATTCCGGTCCTGACCCTGGTCGACCATCGCTGGCTGGGCGCCTGGCAGACCTTCACCGGGGGGGCCGCCAGCCTGCTGCCGCCCTCGGCCGCCGCCCTGCACCGCTGGTTCGCGGGCCTTGGCGTCGCCTCGGTGCGACCAAAGGGATGCGTGCTGGCGGAAACCGTCGCCCATCTGGCCTCGGTCCTGGGCGGCGCGTTGGACGATCTGGTGGTCGATCGGGCGGTGGTCGGCCAGACCTTCACCGCGGTCAAACTGTCCAATGGCAGCGCCGGGGCCAGCTACACGCCGGCCCGTGCCGCCATCACCTCGGACTGTTGCGCCCGGCTGCCCAAGTCGATGCATCTGGCCGGCCATCTGAAGGGCCGCCCGGTCAAGGATTTCCTGGCCGACCTGTGGGAGGACCAGGCCCATTGCCGCGCCTTGGGCATCGCCACCATCAACGCCCTGGCCGACACCCTGTGGCGCCGCCGCCCCCTGGCCGGCTGGCGGTTGACCAGCGGCGTCGACGCGCTGACCGCCGCCGCCCTGCAGCCGTCGGAAAAGCTGGTGATGGTCGGCGCCTTCGTCTCCTACCTGCGCCGCCTGAAAGACGCCGATGCCAAGTTCGTCGTGCTGGAGCTGACCGAAGCGCCCTTCCTGCCCGAAGAGCGGGTCTACTACCGTCCCGCCGACATGGCGCCCATGCTGGTGCCGGACGCCGACGTCCTGTTGATGACCGGCTCGACCATCGTCAACGACACCATGGACGACCTGTTGGCCCTGGCCCGGCCGGACGCCCGCGTGGTCCTGGTCGGTCCCAGCGTGCCGCTGATGCCCGACATCCTGGCCGCCAAGGGGGTCGACGTGCTGGCGACCATCCGCATCTCGGATCCCGACCGCTTCCTCGACGTCCTGGCCGAGGGAGGCGGCGCCCAGGGGATGTTCGACGGCAGCGCCGACCTGGTCGTCCTGACCAAAGCGCCATGAGCGGCCTGGTTCGACGCACCGCCCGGCTGGCCGCCGTCCTCGGCTGGCTGGCCAGCGGCCTTCCGGTTCGGGCGGGCGATGTCTCGGTGGTGTTCGACCCCGGCCATCCGTTGCCGCCGCCGGGGTCCGTCACCCGGGTGCTGGCGGCCGGGCCGCCGGCCGCGGTCCTGGTGGCGGTGCTGGCCCCCGACAAACTGCTGGGCTGGCCCTTTCCGCTGGATGAGACAGCGCGCGCGCTGGCGCCGCCGGCGACTCGCGACCTGCCGGTGGTTGGCCGCCTGACCGGGCGGGGCGGAACCGCCGGCGCCGAGGCGGTGGCCGCCCTGCATCCCGACCTGATCATCGATTCCGGTGCCAACGACCCGGCCTATGTGTCGCTGACCCGCCGCATCCCGGAACAGACCGGCATACCCTATGTCCTGCTGGACGGACGGTTGGCCGACACGCCCTCGCTGCTGGTCCGCGCCGGCCAGCTTCTCGGGGTGCCGGAACGCGGGCAGGTCCTGGCCGACTTTGCCCGCCAAACCCTTGACGACGTCACCGGCCGGATTGCCCCCCTGCCCGCCGACCGGCGGCCCAGCGTCTATCTGGCCCGCGGCGCCGACGGACTGGAAACCGGTTGGGCCGGCTCGATCAACGCCGAAATGATCGAGACGCTGGGCGCCCGCAACGTCGCCCATGCCGACGACGGCACCGCCATCGGCCGGGTCTCGCTGGAACAGGTGTTGCGCTGGGATCCCGACGTCATCCTGGCCCTGTCGCCGGCCTTTCTCACCGAACTTGAGCGCCAGCCCTTGTGGCAAAGTTTACGCGCCGTCCGACAGAACCGGGTCTTCCTGGTTCCGTCCAAGCCGTTCGGCTGGATCGACGGACCGCCCGGCGTCAACCGGGTCATCGGTTTGCGCTGGCTGGCCCGGCAGTTGTATCCCCAGTTGTTTCCCGAAGACCTGGGAGCGTCCATCCGCCGGTTCTTCCAGCTGTTCTACGGCGTCACCCTGGACGACCGGGCGCTGGCCACCCTGTCGGCCCCGCCATGACCGACTTGGCCCTGCCGACCGCACGCTACCGCCTGCTGGCCGGCCGGATCCTCCCCGGCCTTGCCTTGGCCGCGGCGGTGATCGCCTCGCTGTACCTGGGCAAGTACCCCGTCTCGCCCGTCGACCTGGCCCGGCTTCTGCTCGACCGCCTGACCGGCCGGGCCAGCCTGCAGGACCCCACCCTGGCCGCCATCCTTCTCAACATCCGGCTGCCCCGGGTGCTGGCCGCCGTACTGGTCGGCGCCACCCTGGCCGCCGCCGGCTCGGCGTTCCAGGGGCTGTTCCGCAATCCCCTGGTGTCGCCCGACATCCTGGGGGTCTCGGCCGGCGCCGGGGCCGGGGCGGTCGCCGCCATCCTGCTGGGCTGGCCGATGCCGGCCATCGAAACCGCCGCCTTTGCCGGCGGCCTGCTGGCGGTCACCGTCGCCTTCGCCGCCGCGCGCCTGATGCGCCGGGGCGACCCGGCCCTGGTTCTGGTGCTGGCCGGCATCGCGCTCGACAAGCTGTTGATGGCCGGGACCACCCTGATGAAGCTGAAGGCCGATCCTTACAGCCAGCTGCCGACCATCACCTACTGGCTGCTGGGCGGGCTGAACGGCACCGGCTGGAACGACCTCCTGGGCGCCGCCCCGCCGGCCGCGGTCGGTCTGCTGCTGTTGCTGGCACTGCGCTGGCGCCTGTCCGTCATCAGCCTGGGCGAGGAGGAGGCCCGTGCGCTGGGCATCGAAACCCATCGCTTACGGCTGATCCTGGTGCTGGCCGCCACCTTGATGACCGCCGCCGCGGTCGCTCTGGCCGGGCCGGTCGGCTGGGTCGGGCTGTTGGTGCCCCATGCCGCCCGCCTGCTGGTCGGGCCGGATTTTCGCCGCCTGCTGCCGGCGGCGGCACTGCTGGGCGGCGGCTTCGTCACCCTGATGGATGGGCTGGCCCGCGTCGCCGGCCCCACCGAATTGCCGCTGGGTCTTTATACCGCCCTGGTCGGCGCACCCTTCTTCCTGTGGCTGTTGGCTTCGACGCGGCGGGGGTGGTGATGCTGCTCGAGGCCCAGCACCTGGACTTTGGCCACGGCCGGCGGGCCATCGGGCGGGACCTGGCGTTGTCCCTGGAGCGGGGCCAAGTCCTGTGCCTGCTGGGTCCCAACGGCAGCGGCAAGACCACCCTGTTTCGCACCCTTCTCGGGCTGTTGCCGGCCTTGGGCGGCACCATCCGTATCGAGGGCCGGGATACCCGCGGCTGGTCGCGGCGCCACTATGCCCGCGCCGCCGCCTATGTGCCGCAGAATCATCGTCCGGTGTTTTCCTTCACCGTCGCCGACCTTGTCCTGATGGGACGCACCGCCCATCTCGACGCGCTGGCGCAACCCGGCGCCACCGACCGCGCCATCGCCCTGGACTGCCTGGCCCGCCTGGGCCTCTCCGGGCTGGCCACCCGGCGGTTCGCCGAATTGTCGGGCGGCCAGCAACAGATGGTCCTGGTGGCCCGCGCCCTGGCACAAGAGGCCCGGTTGATCATTCTCGACGAACCGGCGGCCAGCCTGGACTTCGGCAATCGGGTTCGCCTGCTTGGCGAGATTCGGCGGCTGGCCGACCAGGGACTTGGCATCATCCTGTCGACCCACGAACCGGACCATGCCTTGCAGATCGCCGACCAGGTGGTGCTGCTGGCGGCAGGACAGGCGGTTGCCGCCGGCCCGCCGGCCGGTGTCCTGACAACGGAACGACTGAGTCAAGTCTATGGCGTGCCAGTAGAAGTAATCGAGTTGACGGATGGCCGGCGGTTGTGCCGGGCGCCATTGCGAACCTCTCGCAAACAAGGAGTCAGCCCACACCTTTTTGGATAGCTGGATTGAAGAAAACGCGCTTTGTTATATCATGAGTGCTAAAATGGACTTTACGACCTATATCTGACGGCGTATTCAATCATACCGTTATATGCAGGTCGCAGCGTCCAACCTGCTGTCCAGAAATGCGCCTCCTCCGAATGGATCGGCGACGGCGCCGTGGAAGGGAGGAGACCGCAATGCTCAAGCGGCTTGGCATCTCGACAAAACTGATCCTGTTGGTCGTCGGCGGCATCGTCGGCGTCATCGCCCTGGCCGGTACCGCATTGACCCTGATGCGCGCCACCATGATCGATGACCGGGTCGACAAGGTCCAGAGTCTGATCCAGTCGGCCCGCGACATCGCCAAAGCCAATTACGACCTGGCCCAGCGCGGCACCATCGACCAGGCCACCGCCCAGGAACGCACCAAGGAGACACTGCGTCACATGGCCTTTGGCCAGGGCGACTATTTCTTCGTCATGAAGACGGACGGCACCTATGTGCTGCTGCCGCCCAAGCCCGAACGGGAAGGCACCAACATCATCGACGTCAAGGACGCCAATGGGGTCCCCTTCATCCGCGAGATCATTGCTGCCGGACACAACAACGCCCGCCCCGTCTTCTATCTGTTCCCGCGCCCGGGCAGCGACAAGCCGATCCCCAAGCTGGGATCTTCGCTGCTGTTCGAACCCTGGGACTGGAATATCGGCACCGGCATCTACATCGATGACGTCGACGCCGAATTTTCTGCCACCTGCGGCCATTACGCCCTGATCATCCTGCCCATCACCCTGATCCTGCTGCTTGGCGGTTGGGCCATCGCCCGCGACATCTCGCGCCCCCTGGGACATCTGGCGACGGTGACCGAGCGCCTGGCCCGCCAGGATTTCGCCGTGGAAACCGGCGATGCCGACCGCCGCGACGAGATCGGCACCTTGATCCGTTCCATCGCGGTGCTGCGCGACGAAGCCCGCTCGGCCGCCGACATGCGCCGGACCCAGGCGGACGACGCCCGCAAGGCCGACGAAGAACGGCACCGGTTGCGGCTTGAACTGGCCGACCAGTTCGACCGCAGCGTCAAGAGCATTGTCCAGACCGTCGCCTCGGCCGCCACCCAGATGCAGGGAACGGCTCAATCCCTGACCACCGTCGCCGCCGAAGCCAGCCGCCAGGCCACCGCCGTCGCCGCCGCCTCGGAAGAGGCAACGACCAATGTCCAGACCGTCGCCTCGGCGGCCGAGGAGCTGTCGTCCTCGATCCACGAGATCAGCCGCCAGGTGAATTCGGCCGCCCGCATTTCCGGCGAGGCGGTGGCCCAGGCCTCGAAGACCAACGAGATCGTCAACGGGCTGGCCAATTCCGCCGACCTGATCGGCACCGTCGTCAACCTGATCCACGACATCGCCAGCCAGACCAACCTTCTGGCCCTGAACGCCACCATCGAAGCGGCGCGGGCCGGCGATGCCGGCAAGGGCTTCGCCGTGGTGGCGGGCGAGGTCAAGGGACTGGCCAACCAGACCGCCAAGGCGACCGAAGAAATCTCGCAGCATATCGCCGGGGTCCAGGCGGCAACCGGCGAAGCGGTCCAGGCCATCCACGACATCACCAAGACCATTTCGGAAATCAGCCAGATTTCGGCTGCCATCGCCTCGGCCGTCGAGGAACAGGGCGCGGCAACCCAAGAGATCGCCCGCAACGTCGAACAGGCGGCGGCCGGCACCCAGGAAGTGTCCGTCAACATTGCCGGCGTCAACGACGCCGCCAACCAGACCGGCTGCGGCGCCAGCGAAGTCCTGTCCGCCGCCACCGAGCTGTCGCACCAATCGGAAGCCCTGGGCGACCAGGTGGATCAGTTCATCAGCCGCATCCGGCAGGGGTAAAAAACAGGGGCTGCGCCACAGAGGTTCCGACCGGCGTTCCATGGGTGGCACGGGCGATTGCCGGTCTTTTCGAAAATGACGCCCTGCGTGAAGACCTGGGAACCGCCGCGCAACGTCGCGTCCGGGACGCATTTCCCTTGGCCGATTTCATCGCCCGCACCCACCAGATTTACCGCGATGCCCTGGCGGCACGCCGGGAAAGAGGATTCCCTTGACCGCACCACCGGCGGGGACGCCGGCGCTACTGAGCCGATGAAATAGTAGCGCCGG
>Ga0326727_10013571_pt1 | contig 18065 bp, 25 predicted proteins | sample MB2enrmetagenome_FD_207643 | JGI IMG/M metagenome (GOLD analysis project Ga0326727, IMG submission 207643) | Lab enriched peat soil microbial communities from McLean, Ithaca, NY, United States - MB29MY | ecosystem: Environmental > Terrestrial > Soil > Wetlands > Peat | place: USA: New York...
TTCGCAATTTGAGCGTGCCTACTTCAAGGCAGAGAAGGCGGTCGATGAACTCATCGACTTATTGGCTGCATAACACCACATTTTTGTGAGAGATCTTTTGTCACGATTTCCGCAAGAAGATTCTAAAGGCGCGAAATAAATCAACGAAGCAGCGCCACAAGCCGCAACTGTTCGCTTAGATCCGGACGCCCTTGCTTCGCCGCTGGACGGTCGCAACCAATCGAGGGAAGTGGAGATCTACGGCGGCAAGGGCATCGTGCTCATGGAAGAGGCCAAAGAGCTGCTCCATGGAAAAGCCCTCGCCCAGACCACCGCCATCGTCTTGATCATCCCTTCCTCGGAAATGTTAGCGTTGAGCCAAAGTGCGGAAGGTGGGGAGAGAGCAGGTTGACCACGACCGCAACTGCCACCGAGGCCAGGAGGCACCCCACGATCGCCCCCGGGTAGTGATACCAGCGTGGCGATCAAGCATCATTGTCCTGGCAGAAGCTGTATGCGGGCAGAAAGATCATCAGGCCGTAGATAAAGATCCAGAAAGGCGCCATCAGGAGAGCTGGGCCCCCAATGAGCAATTCCGCGAGGACCCCATTCATCCCAAACAGGAGAAACACGGAACTCGGACTGAAACGATACCTCGATAGCAACCAAGCCCAAACCACGAACATGGCTCCCTCGAATGAGGGGTATCGTTTACGGCCCTCCGCTGCGATGCCCACCAACTCAAGCAGCATGAGCGGGATGAGCAGGCATATAATGAGCACGGCAGGAGAAGACCTCATGGAGGCGAAGTGCCTGCGCAACGCCATACCCGCGAACTTGAATGTCGAGTGCATTCCCGCGGCAGCTTGAATACAACCCGATGCCCGGTCAAGTCGTGCCTAAGAATGGCAGCGATCGGTTTCTAGGTGCTGGCAATCAGCAACCCGTAATGACCCGTCTCCCAGTTCTCTCCGATTAGCCCAAATCGCACGCTTTAGTACTTCATGGCGATTTATCTGCGTTTGCCACCTCAGAGTACCGGCCTGAGATCAAGATGACTCACTTCCGGCGCGAGATTCTGTGGGCGACGAAGGAGAGCGCGATCAGGTTGAGTGTCAGCAGAACGGCCAAGATCTGCCCGATTGAGATTGCGGCCAACATTTCACGGCCGCCACTTCACCTTGCGCTGCCGGTTAAACAGCACAACTTCACGTCCGACCATATTCCCAGAAATTACAACCTGCTCTTCCCTGCCGCCTTCACCTTGGCCCATCGTGCTTTGGCCGCAGCAGAAATGGCAGCTCTTCCGGCCGCGCTCATCTTCCGCTTGGGCTTCTGAACCGGTTTGCCAAGCTTTGTTTCCTTAATCTTCGCCCACCTCGCCTCCCGGGCCTTTGCCAACGCCTTTAGCTTTGCCTCGCTCAACTGCTTCTTCTTGGGTTTCTGTGCAGGTTCAATTAATGGCGCTGTGCCCTTGATCCTCGCCCACCTTGCCTTTTGAGCCGCTCGCATCTTGGCCCTGGCAGCAGCACTGAACTTGCGCTTCCTGGGTGCTTCGATCGTGGCAGTTTCAGCAGGACCAGAACCACCGAGGAGTTGACCGAGTTCTTCTTGCAGTGACTGAATCCGTTCCTGGATGTCGGCTGCTTTACGGAGTTGTGTCGGTGTTGCGTTAATCATAGTGCGGGGAATTTGCAGAAATTTCGAGTGGAGGTCAAGCCGAAGAAGCATGGACCAACACCGCCTTTTGGCCCTTCAAATATTCCTGCAGCGTGTCAATCCCGGTCGCTTGGGTCCGCACTGCCTTTTTTCCTGGCTGCTTCATCGTCTTGTAATCAATGAGCCTTTTGCCGATGTGCCAGATTTGAATGTAGCCTTTATCGGTCATCCAGAGCTGCCCGTTTGCTAATGGCGGTAAGGGTTTGTTGCTTTTCTTCATCTTGAGTTAAATCTGACGATTGGGACGCTGTTTTTGTTCATTCCGGCACGTCAACATCCCCATTTAACGCAGCCTTCAACTTGTCGATCAAGTTTGGTTCCATGTAGCAGTAGATGTCCGGGATGTTCAGGCAGAAAACATTCTTTTCCTCCAGAGCCTCACCGAACTGCTCCTTCAGTACTTGCTCGTGCTCCGGCTCCATCACAAAAATCACATCCGCCCAGTCGATGTGTTCCTGGGTGACCGGGGTTCTCGCACTCGTCGACGTTCCTGCCGATTTGACCTCATAGCCTGGGAAGCCCTCATACATCTTTTCTGCGGTCAGGCTTCGCATCCGGTTCTCGGTGCAAACAAACAGCAGCTTTTGGGGTTGGTTCACAATGCTGGCCTTCGATTAAACGACCCCTTCACGCTCTGGCGATTAAGCACCAGAATCGTGAACACCCCAAGCGCGGTTCCAAAGGGCATAAACACGCATTCCACACAGCCCATCACAAAACAGAACATGTACTGCTTCCGCCGAGCTATGAATCTGCCGGCCATCAGAACCAAAACGGCAAAAGTCCAGCCCACCAGAATGAACACCGAAGCGAAGGCCACAAAGAACCAGCCAATGAATGCCGAAGGTTGCTGAATGCCATGAATCAGTCGATGCACTCATATCAATCCCAGTTGTATTTGTCTAAATAAATCAGGCTATCAGCATTCGACACTAGCGTAATTGTGCGCAGTCGAGACTTCTGTAACGGAAAAGCTCTCAGTTGTGGCTGTCAAAGGCTGTGGGAGGAGGGGTGGGTGCAGGGATTGGAAAGCGGTGCAAACCTCGTTCTTAGCTATGAGTAGGGGGCACTCCGACCTCACCTGCTCCTGTCCTCTGGCCGTCCAACGAGGTCAGAGGGCAGGCAGGTGGGGGATTGAAGCCCATGTGCTGCCCTCGTTTTTAGGTGTGAACAAGGTCAGCTCCGTCCAGCATCCAGCGAGACAGATTAAGGAAAGAAGTTGATGCATCTGGTAGCAGGAAAGTGCTTTTTGACACGATGTTCTTTTTATTGACGTTGCGCGGGTGACCAGAGGTTTGATACTGTATGTCCCATGTGCCGGCTCACTCTTCTGTTTCTGGTTCTTGCACTTGCCCCTGTCGCAATTCGCGCGCAGCCTCAGAAATTGACGCCGACAGATGTGGAAGCGTTCTTCGACGGACTGATCCCTGCCGCGATTGAGCGCGACGACATTGCTGGCGTGACGGTTTCCATTGTGCGAGACGGGCAGGTGCTGTTCGCGAAGGGATACGGCTATGCCGATGTCGCGGCCAAGAAGCCGGTGAGGGCGGATGCAACGCTCTTCCGGCCCGGTTCGATATCGAAGCTGTTCACCTGGACTTCTGTGATGCAAATGGTCGAGCAAGGCAAGCTTGATCTGGACCACGACGTCAATGAGTACCTCGATTTCAAGGTGCCCGCCGGCATCACTATGCGCCTCATTATGACACATTCCACCGGCCTGGAAGACACGATTCGCCAGTTGTTCGTGCCTGGTGAGGCGCAGATGAGTCCGCTGAAGCAATACCTGATAGCGGCGCTGCCCAGGCAGATTTTTGCGGCAGGGAAAGTACCGGCGTATTCGAACTACGCAACTGCGCTTGCCGGCTATATCGTGCAGCGGCTCTCGGGCGAGCCGTTCGACGCCTATGCTGTGAATCATATTTTCAAGCCGCTCGACATGGACCGGACGAGCTTCAGGCAGCCGTTGCCTGAGGCGTTGAAGCCACTGATGTCGCAGGGTTACAAAGTCGCGTCGGAGAAGGCGAAGGGTTTTGAATTCGTGGAAGCGTATCCGGCCGGCAGCGTATCGACGACGGCGCTCGACATGGCGCGGTTCATGATGGCGCATTTGAATGACGGGCGGCTGGGCGATGCGCAAATCCTCAAGCCGGAGACCGCGCAGATGATGCACACCCGGCAGGCAAGCTTGTATCCATCGATGAATGCGATGGTGCTGGGATTCTATGAGGAATCGATGAACGGCCATCGCGTGATTGCGCATGCTGGTGACACGCAGTGGTTTCACAGCCGTCTCGATCTCATTCTCGACGCCAACACGGGCCTGTTCCTTTCGCAGAACAGCGCTGGTAAGGGCGGTAGACTGAGGGATGTGGTGTTTCGCAAGTTCATGAACCGCTATTTTCCGCCGGCGCAGAAGCTGGAAACGAAAGATTTGCCGACGGCGAAGCAGGATGCCTCCGCAGTGGCCGGCTACTACATGGTGAGCCGCCGTGAAGAAGACTCGTTCCCGTACGCGATGAATGCCGCTAGCCAGCTTCACATAGTGGCGAACAAGGATGGAACTATCACGGGTTTTGTGAAGGGACCGAACGGCAAGTTGAAGAAGTTGCACGAGGTTGCGCCGTTCGTGTTTCGGGCGGAAGATTCCGAAGAGCGGCTGGCATTCCGCAAGGACGACGCGGGCAACTGGGAGGTCAACATCGGCTATCCGTTCCTGGTCTTCCAGCGGGTGTCGCTGTTGAATCACCAATGGACGGCGGCCGTGGCTGGCATATTTGGATTCGGCATTGTCCTGCTAGCCGTACAGTTGTGGCCCATAGCTGCTGCCGTACGCAGGCACTACGGGAGAAAATTGAACCTTACGCTGGTCGAGTCGCGTCTGCGTTATCTCGTTCTGGGGGCCTGTCTGCTCAACGTCCTGTTCGTGGCGGGCTGGGTGTCGATGGCGGTTGTGGCAAACAAGCTCACGATGCTCGGCCCGGCTCTGGATGCCAAGAGGCACTTCGTACAGGTGTTAGGCGTGCTGGCTGCTCTTGGCATTCCTGTTGCGGCATACGCGGCTCTTAGGAGTTGGATGAAGCCCGGCGAGTGGTGGTTCGCAAAAGTGCGCGCCCTGGCAGTCGCCTTAGCGCTGTTGGCTTGCACGTGGTTTGCTTGGCATTGGCAGTTGCTGAACTTCAGCACGAAGTATTAGCAACGACCTCTCCCTGACGGCGAGCAGCTCGGAAGGCAATTTTGTGCTCCGCTGTCCCAACCACCCTCTCCACTTGGAACATAATTGTTGGGAAGGGAGACCCGTCACGACAATGGAAGTGGCAGGTCGTATTCACAGGAGAAGTCATTCAGGTTGACGTTAAAGACGCAGAAGCGATGAAGGCGGTCGATTCCGAAGAATGAACCATCCAAGATCCGTGAACCCATCAAACCCAGCCAAAAGCACGATTTCGCCGACTTTCACCCGACCAAATATACAATAACCTCACGGCAACCCTCCAGGAACTGGCCCCGATTCTTACGATAACTGGCACTTGGTCTAGAAAACCGCCTGGAATGACCTGTGAGCGATCGTCCTGCCTTTCTGGGTGGCACTACCTCTTTGCCCAGAAAACACCTCCTGGCCCCTTCCTGCTCCAAATCGTGTACCGCCAGGAATCGCCTTTAACGTTAAAGGTCGTCAACGCTCTCCACCACGTACTAGCCCAACAGCCATGCAACCAAGGGCAAGGAACCCACGAATATGAGCCAAAACGAGGAAACATGCTGGAATTCAACCACTTCCGCATGGTGAACGTGATTGAACTGGTCTCAAAGTCTCAAAAGTCTCACAAGTCTCAATAGCCTGTGCTTTTGAGACTGACTTTCGGGGATCACCATCAAAATCATCATCAGGGGCATCACCACGGTCATCATCGCAGGCATTATCACGGACATCCTCAAAGGGTTCTTCAAAAGTTTCTTCAAATGGATCTTCAAAGGCATCTTCAAAGGCATCTTCACAGGAATCTTGAAGAGTATCTTCGAAGGCATCCATCAGGGCATCATCAAAGGCTTCTTTAAAGGGATCTACGAGGGCATCACCAAAGGCTTCTTCAAAGGGATCATCAAAGGGATCATCTTGGTTTCTCTCCGGGTGATTGATAGTGGTTTCTGTCCGGGCAATGAATTTTTAACCCTTCGCCGTGCTCTGAGGCATATTCGCTATGTATTCCTCTCAGCCCGGCTCTTTGAACTGGGCATCGGGCATCGGGTATCGGGCATCGGGTATTGGGTTGTTAAGCCACCATAGAGCATTATCCCAAAAGTTCCGTCAAACAAGGTATGAAAGCTTGCCCTCGGCGGAAAAATGAATCTGGCTCTGCCGGAACAATCGTGAACCCCAAAATCCTCCTTTGCCTCGCGCTTGTTTTGAGCGGCGGTTTGCCCGGCTATTCCACCGCTACCCGGTGTCACTGTGATGTTCAATCACCCAAAGTCGCCGTCGAGGCCAAAGTTAAACTCAAGGTCGTAAATGTGGACAGTGAGGAAACCAACAGCCAAAACGGTTACGGAGAAAACGCCGTGGACGGCAACCCCAACACCTACTGGCATACCCAATGGCACGGCAATAGTCCCGGGCTTCCCCACGAAATCATCATCGAACTGCTTCCGCCCTCCGTCATCAAAGGCTTCACCTACCTGCCCCGGCAGGATGAATCAGACCACGGCACCATCAAAGACTATGAATTATACGCCAGTGACGATGGCAGGAACTTTGGTCAACCCGTTAAAAAAGGCGCATTCCAGCCTGGCAAGGTAGAAAAGATCGAAACCTTCGAGCCGATAAAATGCCGCTTTATCAAACTCAAGGCCATCTCGGAAATCAACGGCCTGCCTTGGACGTCCGCCGCCGAAATCCGCGTCATTCAAGGCGGCGAGAATATTACCGCCAAGGACTATTGGCGCGGCAACATCGGGCAGACCGACTGGGACGCTACCGCACGGCATGATTCCACCAAACCGGATGCGATTGACGTGTTCGTTGCCGCGTTAGTGGCAAATGGCGGCCTCTGGCTAAATGGTGCTGATGCCGACCTTGTGACCAGAGCCGAGACTCCACAAGAAGTGGTTTCGGAGACGTTTCGGATGGCTAAATTTAAGGCGGGTCTGATGACGAGTTACCGGATTTTGGACATACGAGAGGTTCACATCGGTGAATTTCCGGGCACTGACACCGCGGTTCTTGCCGATACAAACTTGGGTCAAATGATCGTGCTCATGCAGTACATCAAAGGCAAAGACTCAACCCCGGGACGTTGGTGGCGGCGAATTTATGATGCCAATCCACCGATAAAACGCCTCTATTAAATTGAGACTGGATAAAAACTGGCAAGCCTTGAAATCCCAAATCGTCCTCTGCCTCGCGCTCGTTTTGAGCGGCGATGCGACGACTTTGGGCGTAAATCTGGCTTCTCTGAGCCTCGGGTTCAATGCCCGTTCGCCGTGCCCGGATTGCACCACAGGCGGTTTGCAAAAGGGTCTTTGGCCTCGCTGGCCCAGACCTCGAACCGGACGAACTGGGCGCTGCCGCTGAAGTCCAACACCACGCCGCCCCGCTTGTCGTGACGCCGACCCAGCCCGCCATCGACCGCTGGGTCCGGGTAGCTTGCTCCGTCATTGTAGTAGCTGCAGCCCGACGGGCTGGCCCCGTCCACCGTCTCCCACAGCATGAACGCATCCTGGCGGAATTGACCCTGCGTGTAGGTGCGAGGTGAGATTGCGTCGTAACCGCAGATCGCCCCGTTTTCAATGTAGGTGGACAGCTTCTGAGGCCGCTGGCGCCAAAGGGCCGTATTGGTGTTGTCGGTCGGACACCGGTAAAGAGCCATGCTCTTGAGATACTGCCAAAGCGCGCCGCTTTCATACGCCAGTTGCGGGTTCGAACTGTACGGCGCGCTCAGCAGGTCCGGAGGTGCTCCGTTGACCTCCGTGTACAGCCAGCCCATGAGGTGGCCGGAATTGTTGTCGGTCCAATTCGGCCAGGGCAGTACATCTTTGTTATCGTTGCAGTACAGCCGCGTCGCCAGCGTGAGTTGCTTGTTGTTGTTCGTGCACTGGATACGCTGGGCTTTCGCCTTGGCGCTCGCCAATGCGGGCAGCAGCAGCGCAGCCAAAATCGCGATGATGGCGATGACAACCAGAAGTTCGATGAGCGTGAATGCTGGACTGCCGGTGAACCTCTTGCCAGGTCCAAAACTGCTAACCAGATGTGATTTCCGGTCTGTCCCTTTCATAAATGTCCCGTGTTCGCACGATTAGACGCCTCACGAGCCACGAAGTCAAGAGGGGATGGAGCGCCCGGCAGCAGCTCGACGCACATCGAAAAGTCCTGGTCTTGAGCAGAGGGACAGGAAGTTGGTGCGCATTCATAGCCCCCCTCCTGAGTCCGTCCTCGCGCTGGTATGATCCCTTGGACAACAACGACAAACCGGCTCAGGAGGACGAGGAATCCCGAAAACCGAACCAAATTGGTGCACGTTTGCCCCTTGGACCTAAAAACGGTGCCAATTGGCACGCTTTTCACACCAGCCAAGGCAACCAGCATCCCAAGCCAGCCATGCCCGAGGATCGCATGAAACAAACCTGGAAGTCAGCCCTGGGAGTGAAGCCTGGAAGTGAACCCCGGAAGTGAACCCTGGGAGTGGACCCTGCAAGTGGACCCTGGGAGTGAACCATCGAAGTGAACCTTGGAAGTAGACTCTGGAAGCAAATCAATTGGTCCAAAAGCTCGGCGGCAAACTCCTCCAGCTCTATGGCGTCCACAAAGCCACGATCGAAGCCAGGAAGAAAGGGCTGTCCGTTCTTTGGCGGGACTGCTCCGACGTTGGGCAGGATTAAAGAACCAGGGCGCCCGGAGGAGGTCTTTGCGCCCGGTGTCCGACTGTTTATGAACGGAGGCCTAATGCCAGGTTTCAGGATGGGGTTGGTGGTCGTTGTTCCAGCGCAGACGGGCCGAGGTGGTGGCCTTCATCCAATTGGTCTGTTTGCCGAATTCAACATGAGCGTCGCAGAACACCACATTGCCGCCGCCGTTATGACGGTTGGCGATGTAATCGTCCTGCTCATCCAGTCCGCCAAGGATATCCCCGTCTTGTTGGGGCAGTTCCGGGTAGTCGCCGATGCTGATCATGTCCGCAGGCGCGAGCACGCGATTCTCGGGAAGCGGGGTTGAGATATTCCTGCCGCCGGTGCCTGCATCGCCCCCGAGGCCGAGGGCCTTCGAGCCGGTTTCGCCTTCCTGATACCGTCCGGTCCCCAGGGCATTGTAGCCGTAACTGGGATTAAAGTTGAGCAGGTTGGTCCAGGAGGATAATGACTTTCGCGCCCGGCAAAGAAAGACGTTCGGGTTACCGCCAGCCGTGGGCAGCAGGAGAGCATCCCAATTGGTGGTAATGGTTCCCGGCAGCGACATGCCCTCGCGCCAGACAGGGAATTTATTGTAATCCCCCAAGTAAAGGCCCAGACCCACCCCGATTTGGTGCAGGTTGCTCCGGCAGGCGATGGATATAGCGGCGGACTTGGAGCGAGAGAGCGCCGGCAACAGCAACGCGGCCAGGATGGCGATGATGGCAATGACCACCAGCAGTTCGATCAACGTAAACGCGCACGATTCTTCTCCTCGCGCCTTCATAATAGTGCCCGGACAAAACGCTACTTTAACTGGTTCAGACGGTCAATGGCTATTGTCTAAACATGGCGGCCGATTCAATTCTCGGTTCTCGGAGAACTCCAGCACCCCAACGGTCCAGCTTTTGTTCGTGTAATGAACTTACTGGTCGTCACGGCAAAGGGTTACGTGACTTTCGAGTGGTCACATGATTGGCTCCAAGCCTCGTGTGGATGCGTATGGCGGTGTAGCAGCCTTCATCACCGCCAAGGAGATCAAAACCGTGAGCACGGCCGCCTGGTTAAACGAACAGATGGCCTGAGCATGCCTGCCCGCTGGTGGCATAAACCAGCACCTCTTGGGGATGGGAACTGGGGTGGGCTGTAATGGCTCGGCTCGGTTCCTGTCCCCATTTCCTCCGTTTGACCTGAGTACTGGGGCAGTTAGCTATGCCCCGCTCGTATATTTAAAGAGGGGCGCCGTGGCCATCGCTTTCTGCTTGATGGCCACAATCTCTTCGGGCTGCAACGGAGTGACTCTTGGGGCCAGCTTCAGGGCAAGTTTGAGATACCCCTCGTCGGTGGGGGTCAGGGCGGCGGTTACCGGGTGGGACAAAGTGAACCTGAGGCCCATCAAGGCTTCATCAGGATCGGTCATCGGTTCATACCAGCAACCCGGATGTGCTTTGCGGTTGGCATCTTTGGGCCAAGGTCGTTTGGCCATGGCCTTTAGCGCCAGAATGCCCATTTGCTTTTCCTTGGCTCGGGCCAGTACTTGAGGACCGAAGTTGCCCGCGTACCAGGTGGCATAGTTCACCGGGAACATGATCGTATCAAAGGCGAAACCATCCATCAGGGCTAACGCGGCTTCGACCGAGTGCGCCGAAAAGCCAAGGAAGCGGACCTTGCCAGCTTTCTTGGCCGCTTCAAAAGCCTTGATCGCACCATCCTCACTGAAAATCGTCTCCACCTCCTTGAGCGTGGTGACGTGGTGCAACTGGTAGAGGTCAAAATGATCTGTGCGCAGGCGGCGCAGGGAACGGTCCAATTCCTCCGTCGCGGCAGCTTGGTTGCGCTGGGCGGTCTTGCAGGCCAGGAAGACCTGCTTGCAATACGGTTCCAAGGCAGGTCCCATACGTTCTTCGGCTTGTCCATACTCCGGTGCCACATCAAAATAATTGACACTGGCCTCAAAAGCTTCGCGCACCCAATCCCGGGCTTGCTCGGGCGTAGAAAGGTCAAGCACGTATCCGCCAAAACCAATGACGGAGAGCTTTTCACCGGTCTTGCCCAAGGTCCGGCGCTCAATTGGGCCGGGCAGAAAATCGCGCTCAATGCCTAAGAGTGTGGCGGGAAAGCAAGTCAGCATCCCCGCCGCCCCAGCCGTGTGCTTTAGGAATTCACGTCGTTTCATGAAGTTCAATATAACGAAATGAGCGGCTGTTTCAAGGCATGGGCTCATCATTGCAGCCCGATGGATATGCCTTCGCCGAGATCAAGACGCGTAGCAAAAAAGATTTCGCTGGCAATGACATCAATTCGTATCGGCACGTGTGCTTCCCAAAGAACGCGTCCGCAGGTTGAGCTTTTTCTCAACCATACAACCAAAAGGACAACAACAAAATGAGTCACTTCACAGAAATCAAAACACAAATCAAAGACATCGAAGCCCTACGGCTGGCGTGTCAGGAACTCGGCTTAAGCCTCGCTCCGAACACCGAAGCCAGAGGGTATTACGAAAACAGAACCAAAGGGGACTTCGTCGTCCGGCTCAAAGGCCCGTACGACATCGCCCTCAACAAGCAACCTGACGGCACCTACGGCCTGACTGCGGATCTTTGGCAGGGTCACGTCGAGAAGGAGGTCGGCCAGGGATACGGAAAGTTGTTGCAGCTATACGGGATCCACAAGGCCACAATTGAAGCCAGGAAAAAGGGGTTGTCAGTTCTTCGCCGGCATCAACAAAACGGGTCCATCAAACTCGTGTTAATGGGGCTGTAACGATTATGAACAGGACCATCGAAATCATCATCGGGACCACAGGAGAGATCCAAATTGACGCTGTGGGATTCAAAGGGCCTGATTGCGAACAGGCCACCCAATTCCTGGAAGAGGCGCTGGGGGTGGTCGGGCAAAAAACCAAGAAGCCCGAGTACCACCAACGCAGCATCAGGGTCGGTCAGCAGAGGGTTGGGGCGTGAAAACATTCTCCTTCGCGTGGACCGCTAAACTCCGGGCAGCGGTTGGGAAAGCTGCGCCGAAAGCTGGATACCGCATGAGCCTGGCGGCCGAAGATCGCCAGAGTGTCATCGCTGCCGTAAGTCAGGGCATCGATTCACACTTGGAAGCGTGTTTTGTGCCTGGCCGTGGTGACAGCTTCAGACTGGAAACTCCTCCAGGCATCAGGGGAAAGATCTCGGGACCTCGCCTGGAGTGCAAGGTCTCGCCAAAGTCCCTGCCCGTCCTGGTTCGCCGGCTCATGGAATCTGACGATGAAAGGGCTGAATCCCTGGCCACCGACATTTGCCAGACCCTCGAAATCGAACTCATCTGATCAAAGCAACCATGAACGGGATTCGCTTCTATCTGGAGTACACAGACAAATCAAAGCGCAAGTCCGGCGGCACAGTAGTCGCCGCGCTGGTGCTTAACGGCAGCTACTTGAGCAGCGGCACAATCTGTTACGAAGCCCTTGCGGCCGTATTTGGTTGGGCCAATTCTCCGGTAGCTGGAACGGGGGTGGCCCTGGATTACCTGCGCCAGAAGTGCAAGCATATCAACGAAGCCAAAGCCCGCACGATTCACCCGGCCCTGTTTGAACGGTTAGACCAGCCATGAATCTGAACATGAAACATCGACTTGCCACCTGCGAGCGCCAGCAAGCCTACGAATCCATGCTGGCAGACCTCCAATCTGGCGAGTTTGTTGTCTTCGATGACAGCCGCTCCGGGCCCACTGTCGTGCGTTTCTGCGACAAGCAACTGGGCATCATCAATGAAGAGGAATATCAGCGCAAGGCCCAGCCCTTCCAGGCCGCCCCGACTGGCCTGTTCCGTAGCGTGGCCCATGCCCTCAAAGTGGTTCGTTTGGAATGCCAGCACCAGAAGTTCTGGCCTAACTGTTACCACGTAAACGACCACGGCAACGTGTCCCTTTGGGACCCTGCCGGCCGGGAGATCACCGCCTGGGTTTAACCACGCTGAAAACGTTGACAGCAACCAACTCCTTTGACTAAACAATGTCCTGTCGTGAGTGCGGCGGGTATTCACAATCAACAGTTCAACCAATATCAAATCATGGAAAAGAAAACCAAGACCGTTCAGTTTCAAAAAGAGAAAGACACCAAGAACACCGTGAAGTTCGCCGAGGTGCAAAGCCAAGGCGAGGCCCCTATCATCGGCAGCCTCTACGTCCAGAAATGGTTCATCGGAGATGCCACCAACCTGAAAGTCACGGTGGAAGTGCAGTAAACCTCAAACCCAGTCAAAACCAGCAGAGGCGGGTACTAAAAATGCCCGCCTCTTGCTTCTTATGGACGCACCATGAAAAGGAAAACCATCACCTTCACCGTCCGGATCCAGGCCCACATTCCTGGGCGGGCAGGGAGGAAAGAGAAAATCGCAGCCGACCTCTGCTACGACATCAATCGCATCCTGACCAATTACGGCGCGATGTTGAAAGGGGCGCAGATACTGCCCCGGCCCAAGAACATCGAGATCACCTCGTCGCCCGAAGATTAGGGCCAAAAACCCTGGTCTTCCGGCGTCAGGCATTCAACAACAACGAAAGTAATGCTCTGTCGCCTCTTGCCCGGCTCTTCGTGATCACTCCCAATCGTGATCGAGATGGCAGCTTACAGGCGCCGGACCCAGATATTGCGGAAGCGCACGGGGTTGCCGTGATCCTGCAAGACCAAAGGGCCGTTGGCCACGGCGCCCTGAAAGATCGCGGCGGTAGTGGCTTCGCCTTTCACCGCGACATGATCCTGCACCAGTACCCCATTGTGCAAAACAGTCACTGATCCCGGCTGCATCTTGCCATCAGGGGACGGTCTCGGGGGATGGAAGATGATGTCGTAACTCTGCCACTGGCCCGGTCTGTGGCAAGCATTGACCAGAGGAGCGGCCACACCGTAGAGAGCGGCAGCTTGGCCGTTGAAGTAGGTTTTGTTTTCATAGGAATCGAGGACTTGGATTTCGTAGCGCCCTTGCAGGTAAACGCCGCTGTTGCCCCGACCCTGACCTTCCCCCTTAACCTCGCTCGGTGAAGCCCATTCGACATGCACTTGCACATCGCCAAACTCTTCCTTGCTGACAATGTTGCCGGTGCCGGTGACTTCCATGTAGCCGTTTTCGACCTTCCATCTCGCTTCACCGCCGGAGGCACTTTTCCATTGTGAAAGATCCTTGCCGTTAAAAAGCACGAGGGCATCGGAGGGCGGACCGCCCACAGGACCAGGGTCAATAACAGGAGGTTCCGTCGGGGTCGACGATTGGGCCGCCACAGGAATGGGCTCTTGGAGGATCAAAATGGAAAAGAGGAGGAGAATAGTGCTGGCGACTCGATGTATGGTTGAGTTCATATGCAATTAATATCTCGAACTTGCTGGTTTGCATCGTAATCAGGTTGTTTGAGCGAATCAAGAATATTCGAGTCGAAAGCTGACAGGACCACATTATCCGCATTACCTGTCGCATCTCCGGAGCAACCAGTTTCCCCCATTTTATTCGTGATCGCAACAGGTGCAAAAGGCGTTCGATTCGCCCGGGTTCAATTTGCCAGTTCCAGCCGATCAACTGTTCAAGAGGTCGAAGTCAGCACCGAAGCCTGAGCCGCAGTGACTTGGGCTTTCTTACAGTAACTGCCCCCGATTCTTACAACAACTGGCGATCGACCCAGAAAACGCTCCCAGATGCCCCAGGATCGATCGACACCTCGTTCCGCTGTGGCTGTACCACCTGCCGCGAAAAGATGCTCCCAGGCCAGTTCCTGCTCCAAATCCGGTACCGCCACGAATGACCAGTATCGATAACGGGGAATTGGTCTCATTAGTCTCACGGTCTCGCTTTGATACTGCTGAGACTTTGATACTGCCAATGGTTGATGGCTCGGAAGAATCAGGCACCAGGATCAAGCCACGAACCAGGAATCGAGTTTGTCAGGGGGGCGCACGCATTTCTGGCCTGGTGACGAAAGTTCCTGTGCTTTTTAGATCTCTCTCTTTCGTCAATCCCGTCAACAGCTCAGTGCTGGTGCGTTCACTGATGGTGCTCCAATGTCTCCGGATTGGTGCGGTCGAGGATTTCTTTGGCATGGGTTATCTCATCCAAGGAACCGTGGGCAATCAGAAGAAACTTGTCGGTTTTAAGAGCCGTCTCGTACCGCAAGATGCTGTCCTTGGGAATGCCCAGGCTGTACAAGCCGGCCCCAATCGCGCTCAGACCGCCCACCACCACGGCGCCCTCCAGTGCCCCGACGATCCAAGCGACTAGCGGCCCCGCTACGAGCAACGGCCCGAAGCCGGGAATCAAAAAGAATGCGGAACCGAACAACATTCCCCATAGCCCGCCCCAGAAGGCTCCCATTTTCCCCCAGTATTTCATGCGGTCCCCGGCATTGTAGTAGCCGATGACGTGCTCATCGGTGTGATAGTCGCGTCCAACAATCGACAGTTTCTTCATATCGAAGCCGGATTGCTGGAGTTCCTTGATAGCCGCTTCGGCTGCCGTGTGCGATGGATAGACCGCCACGATGGAATTGTTCTTGTTCATATTCTTGCGTTCGTTGTTGTGTTCATGTTTGTTTTCGCAAATTATCTGCTTTTCTCCAGCTATTGCCTGGCCAGGCTCACACCCGGCGCTCTAACCCCTTCATTCCAGGCTACTTAATTGGTTTTTGCATCGTCTCTGGTGTGCGCCTGAGTGATGTAAAGTCATTGCACATTGCACGCGCGCTGCCCACGCGTCGTGCATTTTGCAGCGCAAGCCTCCTTCATTTCATGCCTGCTCCTTCTGTGACGCCACCGATACAGGCTTGGGAATGGGGAGGCTTTCTGTGACGCGGTGCCGATGGCAGCCCTACGCAAAACTCACATTGCCTACGGCTTGGTGTCGTAAAACTCGCAGCTCTGAAGCTCCTCGTGTTTACACACTTAGCTTGGTCCGTAATGAGGTTGTGTTATCGCTCGTAACTTGTCGGCTACGGTTGCTGGTCCATAGCTTGCTGGACACGCCGGTAATCGGGCCATTCGCCGGATGCAACCATCTGGTTAACGGCCACAGCCACCTTCGGTACCCGCCACTTCCAATGTTCAGCATGACCGTCGGCGAAGCTGAGATTGGCTGCCCGATTGTGCCGATCGGTCGGCATGTCCCACCAATACCCATCGTCCCAACTCCCGATGGCCGGGCAGCCGAAGTTGCTGTCCTCGATGGTGTTTTCATTTTCATCGATGAAAAAGAACACCGAGACCGGAGTCCGAATGTCCTGCGCATGCTTCCATTGATAGATCGGAGCCGAGGCGAAATCAGAGGGAGCAAGTTCTGTGGCGCCGTTGATCGACAGGCTTAAGTTGTAAGTGCGCCAACGCAACTGGTTGGTGTTCGCCAACGTTGAATGGTCGGACGGGCAGTGGTAGATTGGCAGAGAGGTGTTGTACGAAAACAACACACCATTGATGATGGCGCTCGGATTGTATTCAATGGTCGCATCGACATCCGGCAGCCAGGAGAGGCTAGTCAAGAAGCTCCAGCTGAGGTCGCTGGAGGAGCCGCTGAACGAGGCCACCGAATTGTTGGGCGGATTCTTATCGCTGTTGTCGCCGATGTACATCTGCGCGCAGTACTGGAGCTGCTTCAAATTGTTCAGGCACACAATGTTTTACGCCTTCGCCTTGGCCTGTGCCAGGGCCGGCAGGAGCAGCGCGGCCAGGATGGCGATGATGGCAATGACCACCAGCAGTTCTATCAATGTAAATCCCGGCCTTCGCCCCTCAGGACAACTTCGTTCCGGTTTCAGATGAATTTCCGTGTTCACAGCACGTTCAGTCGGTCAGCGACACGGTAATAATCTGTTGCAACTTCTGAGAATTTCAAGTTAAACCATCGGCGAGGTCCAGCTCCGCATCAGTCACCCGGCGCTGTTTGAAAGACTCGGCACCACAATCCCGGTTCTTTAACCTCGGTTTTGTCAGATCAGAATCCCCGAACGCAGGTCCGTTTCATCAGCACTACCCGACTTCGTTCACGGATTTGCCGCTTCGCCCTTTCCCCATTCCGTAGGCAAACAACCGACCACGCAAGAATGAATCCAACTATGAACACCCAAATCTCATTCAAACCAGACGGAACCGCTCAATGCCTCTGGACCGAAGCTCTCCCGCTGCATGAACTCGGCCGGCTTGAAATCCACCGGGCCAGCAACATCGAATTCAACAACAGCACTCAAAATTGGGAAGTGAAGGACCGGAGAGGCAGGGTCCGATTCGTCGCGAAGTCCCGAACTACTTGCCTGGAATGGGAGACTCAAAACCTGCAACCTGAATGAGAACTGGCGTGGCGAGTGAACATTACTGCTGAACCGCCCAATAGCTCACAAGCGCCCATGCTTCCGGGTGAGTCTGATGATCACGGAAGGGTCTGGATTCGTTGAGGAAAGGTGCCGCTGGGCAATCAATCTGCGCCCCATTTATAATCGTATCCGCCTGGAGGATCGTAACAGGCCGTCGTAAAAGTGAACTGTGCGTTCCAGTACATCTTGGTGTAGTTGAGGTGGCCATCCACGAAACCGAGCATATTCTTAGCGTCGTTCACTCCGCATCGCCCCAAAGGAAGTTTTTGCGGTTGATGCCAGGACCAGGGAAAAACAGCCGAGATTTCCAATACGAGAACGGTCCTGACAGGGTCCTTGATCGAGGCCTGTTTGCGACCGAAGACGCCAGGAAAGCATGTCTCCCGCAAGGCCGGAGGCGGTGAGTTGGTAATTCCATTGCCGCCACTAAAGGCATAACTTGAATAATCGGAGTCGGGTTGAGCATGCAAACTCCTCGTCTGGCATGCCAGGCTTGGCCAATCATAATAGAAAGTGTCCGCCGGGCAGGCGAACACCTTGTCCTGGGCCGACGAGGCCCCCTGGAGTCCGACATACTTTTTCATCAGCCTTTTGTAAAATATGCCGCAGTCATTCGTGCTCAAGATGTCCCCAGTGACATTCGAGGCGGCAGGAAACGTGTCCCCGTTATCGGCAGCATATAGTAGAATTCCAAGGCTGATCTGCCGCATATTGCTGAGGCATTCGGTCCGATGCGCCGACGCCCTTGCACGGGACAGGGCCGGTAAAAGCAAGGCGGCGAGAATGGCGATAATGGCGATGACCACCAGGAGTTCAACCAGGGTGAAACCCCCGGCATGAAGTGGACCTGAAACGGATCTTCGATTGCGCCTTCTGAAGCTCATCACTCGGTTGGACAGGGCCGCAAGGGAAACGTCACGCAGCAGGTGTTTCCCCAGACGAATAGGTTCCACGGCAAAATCCGCAGCTCAAACCACTGGCCACAACCACGACAAGAAACAAACGGGGTGCGGTTCTGTAGCCGTAAATACTGACTAGTCTTTAGCATAGATGACAGTTGCAGCACAAAAAAAGGACTGGACGAGTTTGCGGTTGGTTTGGATCTTTCTGAGGTCTTGCTCTACCCGCTTGCGTAGCGACTCATTCTTCTTCAA
>Ga0326727_10013572_pt1 | contig 18064 bp, 11 predicted proteins | sample MB2enrmetagenome_FD_207643 | JGI IMG/M metagenome (GOLD analysis project Ga0326727, IMG submission 207643) | Lab enriched peat soil microbial communities from McLean, Ithaca, NY, United States - MB29MY | ecosystem: Environmental > Terrestrial > Soil > Wetlands > Peat | place: USA: New York...
GTTATCGTCGTCCGGCATCGATCCGCCACTCATGGTAATACACTGCCGATGCCGGATGTGAAAAATACTGCCGTCCGCAAAACCGATGCCGTTGATAGGGAACTGATCGATCGGCATCACCGTCCTTGTCACGTCGCTTCGACGGTCGGGCTCGAACGCGGCTGCCTGTCGAGCCAGGCGGCGACCCTCCCGGCTAGGAGTCCGGCTTGTTCGACGCAGTCCGGAAGTGCGATGCCGCGATAGGCATTTCCGCCGAGAAATAACCCCGGATGCGCAGCCAGGCGGGCGTCGATGCGGGCAAGGCGATCGAGATGACCGACGTGGTATTGGGGAATGGCATTTCGCCAGCGAATGATGCGGCGGAAGCTCGGGGCTGCTTCTACTCTTAACGCCTGCCGCAATTCGGCGCGGACCGAGGCTGCAAGGCGGTCGTCGTCCCAGTCCACCACTTCCGGGCGGTTCCAGCCGCCACATAGCGCCCGCAGCAGCACCATGCCGGCCGGCGCTCGCTGGCCGGGGAAGATCGACGAACACCATTGCACGCCGAGCACATCGCGGCGATTGCGCTGCGGTGATAAATAGCCGAAACCGTCCAGTCGATCCGGTAGTTCCTCAGTCCGGTAACCCAGGGCGACTACCGCCACGCGGTTGTAGGGAATGCCACCCGAAAGACCGGACAATTCGGGATCCACCTCGGTCAAGAGCGCAGATTGCTCGTAGGCCGGGCAAGCGAGGATCACGGCGTCGGCTGGCCAAGTGCCTCCACTGCTGTCGCGTATTTCCCAGCGGTCGCCTGTCCGGCGGACAAGTGTCACCGAAGTGCCGATTTGCGGAGGTCGTTTCAAGCGGCAGCGCAGCGTATTGATTAGTACTTGCAAGCCATCGCCGAATGACCACATCCGACCCGACGGACGTCCGCCAGCAGCGAGGCGATTGCGCCGGTCTATGCGAAATCCTCGCGTGATGCTGCCGTGATCGCGCTCGAATACAGCCAGGCGCGGGAAGGCAGCGCGGACACTGAGTAACTGAGGATCACCTGCATGAATGCCCGTGACGAAGGCGTCGACAAGTTTTTCAGTGACCTCCGCGCCCACGCGTCGACGCGCGAATGAATCGACGGATTCGTCGAGAACATCGGGGCCACGGCGGCGGAATCGCTCGGTCAACAGGGCGAATTTGCCGCTCCAGGTCAACAGGTCTGTGCGCAAAAAGGGGACGAGTCCCGTCGGCAGCTGCCGAAGGCGGCCGTCAAGAAAAAGATAGCGATTGCGCGCTGCTGCCTCGCTTGCCGCCAGCAAGCGGTCGTGCAGACCGAGCTCGCGGCACAGATCGACGACGGCTGGCTTGTTGTCCAGAAAGCCATTAGGGCCGAACTCGACGCGAAAGCCGTCGACCGATTCCGTACGGATGGTTCCGCCTACGGTTGTCTCTTTTTCGAGGACGAAAATATCAGCGTCGGGCCGGAGGCGTTCGAGGCGGTAGGCCAGGGTGAGTCCTGATATTCCGCCTCCGACCACCACGACCTTGGGCATCTAGGTGCTTCCTCAGGATTCATGCCCCACCGAATAGGGCGGCGGCTCAAGGCTGCGCGGACTCATCGCGCTGAGGAAACGTTATATCGGACAGGTCATCGACCGGAACTGGAGCGGGCATCTTGGTGGCAGCTTCGGGTTCCGCGGCGCGAGAAACTCGCGCTCGCCTTTCGCGTGTCCGCTGCGCCGGACGGATTTCAGCCACCGCCGCCGGCTCTTCCTTCGAAGGCGGCTCCTGCGGCAGCTGAGAGACGGCCTCCGTCGCGGCCGACTCCGGCGGCACAGCCGAGGGCGTGGCATCGGCGGCTGGAGCCGGGCTTTCATTTGTAGCGGCCTCGGCGCCCGGAGTAGCAGACAGACGGCGTTTAGCCGACGACCGCCGCCGCCGCGATTTCTTCTTTAGCGGGGCCACCCCGTCGGCTGACGTCGACTGCGGCGGCGCGGAACTCGTCAGTTCTGAGCCGAAGCGCGTGACGACATAGGTGCGGCTGCGCTTATCGGTCTCCAACTCCAACAGCCCTTCTTTCGCGGCGTCTTCAAGCAACTCGCTGAAAGTCCGATAGCCGTGATAGGCCTCGTTGAAGGACGGCTTTTTCCGCTTCATGGTGTCCTTGATCATGGACGACCAGAGCTGTTCCTTGCTTTCGCGCCGCAGCGCCAGCAGTGCCTCCATCAAGAGACCGAACGCCTTGCGTTTCGTCTCCGGCAAATTCGAATCGAGCGTCGGTGACAGGCCGGGCTCCTGGCCCAGGTCCTCGTAGTAAATGAATTCGTCACAGTTGTCACGCAGCAGGTCCGAGGTCGAGTCCTGCATGCCCAGGCCGATGACGTGTTTGCCGAGTTCCTTCAGCTTGGACACCAGCGGTGAAAAGTCGCTATCGCCGGAGACGATCACGAAGGTGTCGATGTGCTCTTTGGAATAGGCCAGGTCCATCGCGTCGACACACAGCCGGATGTCGGCTGAATTCTTGCCGCTCTGACCGCGGCGCGGGATTTCCACGAGCTCGATCGCGCATTCGTGAAGGGGAGCCGTGTAGAAGGCGAAGCGGCTCCAGTCGGCGTAGGCTTTTTTGGCGACAATCTTCCCCTTCTCGACGAGTCGCTCGAGAACGCGGGTGATCTCGAAGCGATCGCGCCGCCCCTGAAACCCCAGGGCGAGGTTTTCGAAGTCGATGAAGACGGCCAGGGATCGATTGCCGTCGGTCACAGAGCAGCCTCAACGAGCGGACAGAATGGCGATCCGATACTTCCGGTAGTCTACCGACCTCGACCGCGAGCGCGAAGAGTCAGGTGTCTTTCTTCGATTTATGAATGCCGTCAAGCCAAGAAGCTGAAATGAAGCCAGCCCCCGAGGAGCACTCGGGGGCTGGCTGCGAAGGAAGCTTTCGTGGTTTAGTTCTGCTGATTGTTGTTATTACCGCCTTGACGAGGACGCCGACCGCCACCCTGGCCGCCGCCCATGCGTTCAAACTTGTCGAATTTCTCGCCGACCATCGCGGTCCAGCTCTTCTTCTGATCGTCGGTTAAAACGCCGGCGATCTTGTCCATAGCTTCCTTGTTGAGAGCTTCGATCTTTCGGCCGACTTCTTGCATCTTGGCGCGATCGCCTTGCGCGCCTGCGCGGAGTTCCTGTGAGTCTTTCGCCACGCCATCCGCTATTTCCTTGATGTCGGTCTTTTGCTTGTCGTTCAGCTTTAGCTCATTCTGGACGTCGGCATCGGCGAAAGCGCGCATGCCGGCAAACTGAATCTGCAGCTGTTTCAGACGCTTCGCCTGATCGGGGGTCAGGCTTTCCTTAATCTTTTCGGCGTCTTTCTTCGCCGCTTCGCTGACCGTCTTCATCGCCTCTTGCATCTTTTCGCGATCGCCATTGGCAGATTGGAAAGCCTCGCCCATGGAAGTGCGCATCTTGTCCCGCGCCTTGGTCGCGTCTGCCTTTTGCGCGTCATTGAGCTTGAGCTCTTCCTGTACAGGCGTCTGGAAAATGACCAGTGCCGGGTCCATCTGGCCAAAGCCGCCGCGGCCGCCGCCGCCACGTTGGGGTCGTTGGGCCATTACGGGGCTGGCGACGGCAACCACCAGGCCAACCGCTAGCAGCCGGAAAGCAAGATTACGCATCGGGGGTCTCCCATTGCTGATGAAACAATTCGTTCAGGGCCTCGTTGGTATCAACCCCGAGCGTCCGAAGATGTTTCTCGCGCGTGGACGATTTTATGCCGCAGAGAGAACAAAAAGCGGGAAATAGCAAGGGCGGCGCTGTTGGTCGCGCCGCCCCGATAAATTGTTTCTCATTAGTTCAGAATGAAATCACGGCGCGTTGTTGCGGAAAGTCCGGGTCGGTGCGTCGCTTTCGGTCGGCAACTTCACGAACTTCCAACCCGGCGGCGGTTCGGGCTTATCGAACCAACGCGGGTCCATCTTTCCGTCGACGACCGCCGAGCCATGCGGGATGTCCCAGACGACTTCGTTGTTATTCGGCTGGCGGTACTGAAGCTGCCGCGGCAAGAAATCCTTTTTGTTCAGCACGATCCTCGCCCAAACGAACTCCTCCTTGTCTCGAGCAAAGCGCGGAACGATTTCGATGTAAACGAAGTTGGCGTCTTGGTTCGTCAGCTTTAGGTTGTAGCGACGTTTGGCCTCACCGGCGCGCAAGCCGAACATGCCGAGGAAGTTGTCGTCCGGCATTGCACCGGCCGCCGCTCGCGGTAGTTCTCGAGCTTGCACCTCTTTCGTCGCTCGATCGAAGTAGTAGAAATACGTTCCCGTGCAGACGAACTTCTCCGCCAGCTCATTCGTTCCATCGCGCGAGGTCTGGAGCAGGACGAGATTACGCGCCGCCGGGCCGGTCCCGGATTTCATGAAGTAGGCGATGCCGCTGTATTTCGTCACGACGCCGAGGACCTTGTCCTGGTCGACTCGCGTGATTTTCAGAGCCAGAGTTTGAAAACTCTGCATCTCGTGTTCCCAACGGCTCAAACAGCGATCGAGTTCGGGGTCGGCTGGCACCGGTGGTGCGACGGATTGTTCCGGTGCCGAAGAGAGACGCGGCGGCGCCTGCTGAGCGACGGCAGCGGCTGCCAGCGCGAGCGAGGCGGCGATTGCCAGCCCGGAAAGACGCATGGGTCTCCTCCTCAAATACTTCTCTGTCCGATTCGGAGGCCCGCGCGAACGGGCCGAAGCCCATCTCGCGCGGGCCCGCGGCGTTATAACATGGTGCTGAACCTGCGTGAAGTGATCCTTAGCCTTTGCAGCGGGCCAGCTTTCTCAGCTGCACCGCATAGAGGTGAAGCGAGGAGCAGTTTTCCAGCGTGGAAAACTGCCCCCGAGACGACAAGTCTCTCAAATTAGCTATGCCAAGTTGACGTACACCGTTTTGACTTCCGAATACAACTCCAGCGCGTATTCGCCGAGTTCCCGGCCGATGCCGCTCATCTTGAAGCCGCCGAACGGTGCGGCAGCATCGAAGACGTCGTAGCAGTTAATCCAGACCGTGCCGGCGCGCAAACTGTTCGCCAGCTTGTGTGCCTTGCTTATGTCCCGCGTCCAGACTGCCGCTGCCAGGCCATAGAACGTCCGGTTGCCGCGCTTAACGACCTCGTCGAAGTCCTTGAAGCGCAACACGTTCATCACCGGCCCGAAGATTTCTTCGCGGGCGATCTTCATCTCGTCCTTGACGTCGGCAAAGACGGTCGGCTCGATGAAGTAACCGCGATCGCCGACGCGTTTGCCGCCGGTCAACATCTTGGCGCCTTCTTTGCAGCCGGCATCGATGAAACCCATCACGCGGTCAAACTGTTCCTGCGAAACTTGGGGACCTTGTGTCGTCGACGGGTCGAACGGATCGCCCACTCTCTGTGTCTTCGCCTTCTTGACCAGTCGTTCGACGAATTGATCGTGGATTTTGTCTTCGACAAAGAGCCGGCTGCCGGCGCAGCAGCACTGACCCTGGTTGAAGAAGAGGCCGATGTAGGCGCCCTCAACGGCCGCGTCGAGGTCGGCATCGGCAAAGACGACGTTCGGGCTCTTTCCGCCCAGCTCCAGGCTGACGCGCTTCAGATTGCTCCTGGCGGCCGCTTCCATGATGATTTGGCCGGTTTTGCCCTCGCCGGTGAATGCAACCTTGTCGACGTCCATGTGGCCGCTAATCCCCGCACCGGCCGTCGGACCATAGCCCGGCACGACGTTGATCACGCCGTCGGGGAAGCCTGCCTCCTGTGCGAGGGCGGCGACGCGCAGGGCCGTCAGTGGTGTCTGTTCCGCGGGCTTCAGCACGACGGTGCAGCCACAGGCCAGCGCCGGTGCCCATTTCCACGCTTGCATCAGCAGCGGGAAGTTCCACGGAATGATCTGACCGACGACTCCCACGGGTTCGTGCCGTGTGTAGCAGAAATAGTTGCCGTCGACCGGGATGGTCTTGCCATGATTCTTGTCGGCCCAACCGGCGTAATAGCGATAGGCCTTGATCGTCAGCGGCAAGTCGGCGAAGCGGGCATCGTTGAGGGGCTTGCCATTGTCGAGCGATTCGAGAGCGGCCAGTTCTTCGCGATTTTCCTCTATCAAGTCGGCAAGCTTGTTCAGCAATCGGCCGCGTTCGGAAGCGTTCATGCGCGACCAGGGGCCTTCTTCGAACGCTTTTCGGGCTGCCGTGACGGCGAGATCGACGTCGGCCTTGTCGCCCTCGGCCACCTGGCAGATGACCTCGCCCGTGGCCGGATTTAGTGTCGGAAACGTCTTCCCGGAGACGCTCGCAACCCATTTGCCGCCGATGAACATCGGCTGCGGCTTCTTCGCCAGCTCGCTCGTCAGCGTGGCCGCTTGCTCTTGTGGCTTGACGGCAGTGGTTCGCTGTCCCTTCGGCTCCTTCGTCGCGGTGCTCATGGCAAGCCCTCAGTTGGTGGGAGAGTCCATCTGTCAGGCTAGTGGTCCCTAGCCTGGTTGCCAAGGCGGGAGTTTCTATCGATTTTCGCGGATCACGGATCTCACTTCCGGTCCGCCTAGCCCGAAGCCCGTTCGACCCCTAAGCTGAAATGAGGCGCCCGTAAAGATACTGCGGGTGCTCGGCCGGACCCATCGGATTCGGGCGTCCGTCGTGTGCAATAAAGTGCTCGCCCGTCCGAGGATGAAATGCAGCCTTCCCACTCTATCTTCCTGATCGATCTCGAGAATTTCTTTCTGAGCCGCGAAAAAAACTTCAATCGCGGACTGTCGTCGGAAAGCTACGGCTTTAGTTACGACCTGGAAAAACTCTGTCAGTTCTCCGTCAGCTTGGCCGGCAAGCGGCGACTCAGCGTCCGCCGGGCCTACGCGCCGTTCAACGTCTTCCGCACGCTGGAAGTCGGCGGCAAAGATTACTACCTGCAACACCTGCCGGCCCTTCTCATGGAGCAGGGGATCGAGCCGATCCAGGTCTTTCGATACCCGGGCGGCGGTCATAAAAACGCTGCCGACATGCGCTTGGCAATGGACGCCACGTCGCTGATTTCTACCCGCGCCGGCATCGAGCAAGTCATCCTGGTGACCGGCGATGCCGACTTCATCCCGCTGGCGCTCGAACTACGCAGTCGTGGAGCTGAAGTCGTCGTTGTCGGCGTCAAGAACAGCACGAGCAGCGTCTTACAGCGCTATTGCGATCGCTTCGAGTTCTTCGAAGACCTCGTCGCCGAGCAGGAAGTCGAAGCCGGCACGGGCGAGGACGCCGGCGTCGTCCGCGATGCACTGCGGCGGCTGTTGATGCGTCACCGCGTTCTCAAGTTCGCCGCCGTCAAGCCGATGCTCAGTCGCGAACTGCCCGAGCCGTTCGATCCGACCCGTTTCGGTTGCGAGGACACCGGCGATTTTCTGCGCGAGCACAAGGAACGGCTCGGCATCGGCGTCCGCCAGGGCACCGACGATTGGGAAATCTTCCTGCCTACTCCCAACGGGTCGGCCGGTCCCGGCGCAGAGCTGCCGCTCGGTCCGCCGGATTACTTCCAGGTGCTGGCGAAGGGATACCCGGCGATTTACGTCGTACCGTATCCCGATTGGGCGAGAATTACCGAGGCGGTTTTCGCCATCGCGGGTGGCCCCGGAATGAATCGGCCGCGTGTCTTCCACGCCGACCTCATCCGATCGCTCAGCGACGAATGTTCCGCGCTCGGCATGATTCACGCCGAGGGGAAGGTAAAGAAGGTTCTTTATCAGGTGTTCAAGGGCGGCTGCTTCCTCGCCGCTGACGATATGGCCGGCCCGGAAGAGCGCGACTTCCGCTGGTCGCGTCCGGCAAAGCTCGACACGCAGATCGACAGCATCGCCTTGCTGCGCGAGTGGACGTTGCGCTTTGTGGTCGATGTGCTCATGACTCGCCTGCAAGAGATGGGCTTCCCCGACGTGGAATTGCCGCGTCTCGGTGAGTTGCTGTACGGCCCGACGCCGGCGCCCGAGCAGATGCACGCACTGGTCGAGATTGTCTCCGACCTGCGCGATGAGCGTAAGGCGGCGGCAACCTAGCAAATCGGCCAGAGCTGAATTGAGTCGGCAGGCACGGTGCCATGCTCATGCATGCACGGGCATGGCACCGGTTTCCGAGTGACGCCGTTTAACCCGGTACGAGAGGACTGCTATTCTGCGTTTGCCTGGCGCTCGGGACTGTCAGTTCATCCTTCACGCGTATACACGCATCCCTCATCGACCTGCTCGAAACCCAGGAGTTTGAACAGCGCCACGGGTGCGGGCTCGGTGCTCGGGACGTGCACTTCAAACAGAGTGAAGAACTGCTCGTGCAAGTGCCGTAGCAATTGGGAAAGTAAAAACTTTGCGTGTCCCTGACGTCGCATGTCGGGTATCACTTCCAGATCGAGCATGCCGACAGCATGCTCGTTCCAACGCTGGCTGAAGGTCTCCATTTCCCACAGGGTTGCGTGGGCAACGGCTTGTCCCGTCAGTCGTTCCATGAGCTTGTATTCGTGAAGCTCGATCGGACCGACGACCCCTTCTTCGTACCAGCTCAAACCGTGACGCGGACCGCCGAGGATTTCATAGCGCTGCCGAAAGGCGGCGAATCGACCGTCGGCGACGACGGGAGGAGAATCGAGCGGTCGCTGAAAAACTAATCGCGCCGGCGACGAACGAAATCCATGGTGCTCAAAAAACGGCCGAGCGAGCGGATCGCTTGCCAAAAAACCGCACGAGCTGGCGCCGCCATAGAGCGCGAAAGTAAACGGGTTGTTGGGTGGCACCGCGCCGGCGATGATTCGCTGACTGCCGCGGCCGCGCAAGTATTCTTCGCACAGCCGCAGCAGCTCCGAGCCGATTTTGCGCCGGCGATACTCGGGCAGGACGCCGACCGAGCAGACAATGCCCGTGGTCGTGTCCAGGGCGCTGCCGTGAGCATCGGGCGCGAATCCACCTTGAGCAAAGCCGATGGCTTTGCCCTCGTCGACCGCCAGTATGAGACCAGCGGGATCGAAATATGGCTTTGAAAGCGTGAAATAATCGAGCAGCGTACTGCCGCGGAGAAAAGCCGCACCGCGGCCGATAAAGCAGCTGTTCCAGAGGTCAACCAGCACGGGCGGGTCGCCGTTGCGAAACGTGCGGTATTGAATCACGGCTGCCCCTCTCCATCCGGACGGACGCGAATGCCCCCGGCCGGCACTCCCCGGAATGATAGACCTGCCGCCTCTCTATCGCAAGTTCCGCTAGCGGATCATTTAGCGGTCGGTAACCGGCCAATGCGGCCGATCGTCTGCATTTTCGCGCGTGAGCCAAGTTTCATCGCGCTTGCAAGCGGGCAAGCACGTGTGATACCGTTCGACGACTCTTGCGCTAGCGTCTTACCGGGGGAATGGTCAAATGACGTCGATCCGCCTGTCGCATCTTGTGCTGCCGATGGTCGTCGTGGCGGCGTCCGGTGCGGATTGGCCCGGCATTTTCGGGCCAAACCGCGACGGCGTCTCTCCGGAAAAGGGGCTACTGGCATCCTGGCCAAAAAAGGGGCCGCCCGTTGTCTGGGAACGAGAGGCCGGCGAAGGCTATAGCGGGCCGGTCGTGGCCGGCGATGCCGTCGTACTATTCCACCGAGTCGGCGGCGAAGAGATCGTCGCTTGCCTGCACGCTGCTACCGGCAAGGATCGCTGGAAGTTCTCGTACCCCACGGCTTACAGCGATCTGCTGGGCAAGGGTGACGGGCCGAGGGCGACGCCTCTGATTGCGGATGGTAAAGTGTGGACGCTCGGCGCGGCCGGAGTGTTCTCATGCATCAATCTGTCGGACGGCAGCAAACTCTGGCAGCGCGATCTTCTGGCCGACTATGCCCCGCGGCCAAGCTTCTTCGGAGTCGGTAGCACACCGCTCCTGGAGAACGGCCGGCTGCTCGTCAACGTGGGTGCGGCGGGCGCGGGCGTTGTCTGTTTTGATGCGGCTACCGGCAAAGAGATGTGGAAAGCGACCAACCAAGGCGCAAGCTATTCCTCTCCGGTCGCGGCCACGATCGATGGCGTACGACATGCGATATTCTTCACACGCGAGGGAGTGCTTTCGCTCGATCCGGCGACCGGCGCAGAACGCTTCAGCAAGCGCTGGCGGTCGCGCATGGACGCATCGGTCAACGCCGCGACGCCGCAAGTCGTCGGTGATCTGCTGTTCGTGACCGCATCGTACAACACCGGCGCGCTGCTCGTTCGCTGCAAGAAAGATGGTCTCGAACAACTATGGACCAGCGACCGCGTGCTCTCCAGCCAATATGCGACGCCGATCGTGCACGACGGATATCTGTACGGCTGCGACGGGCGGTCGGATGCGGGAGCAGTCGCTCTGCGCTGTCTCGAATTAAAAACGGGCAACGTGCTATGGTCGAAGGAATCTTTCGGCAGTTCGGCGGTTACTTACGCAGACGGCCACTTGATCTTGCTAACGGAGGACGGCGATTTGGTCTTATGCGATTGCACGCCGGCGGGCTATCGGGAACTGGCTCGCTCGGCCGTCCTCACGGCTCCGGTACGAGCATTGCCGGCGCTCTCCGGCGGCCGCTTCTACGCGCGCGACAATCGTCGCCTGATGTGCTGGGATTTGCGGAAATAGACAGGTCGAATCGCCGCCTATTCCTCTTCTTCATGGCGGCGTCGAGTGGCGTCGTGATCGTTGCCGTTCAAAAAGCGTGAGCTGTCGCGCCCGAATTCGAAGGTACTTTCAGAAGCTGCCTCCGGATTGTCGGCGAGCGTTTGCTTGAGGTGCTGACGGCGCTTGCGATTGCCGGCACGCTTGATGTCGCGCTTCAACTTACGCAGCCGGCGTTTGTCGTCATGCGGCGGCATGATGAAGAGACACGGTTCAAGGAGACAGGTTCACCCGGAAGCGGTTTCTCATCCTCGGGCGGAGCAGCACGAGGAAGCGGGCCAAGCGCGACGGCTTGACCCGCTCCTTCACTCAGTCGCCTATTTCGCTTCGGTCAGATATTTTGAAAGTTCAGTTTCATATTCGTTCTTACTGGCTGCGTCGTGCTTGATGGCATACTTAACGTTTTTCAACGCCTGAACGTAGTTGCCGTAGTTCTGTTTTAGGTAGTCCACGTTGTCTTTCACATTCTGAGTCAGCGGGAAGTGAATCTTCCAGCCTTTTTCCTTGTCATTTCCCTCTTCCTTCAAAGCGACGATGCGGTCCCATGGCGTGCCGGGCGTTATGCCGCTCGGTACCAATGAGAGAAATATTCTCTTATCAAATGTTCCCATGTTCATCCGGCCTGCCTTGGGATCGCCTGGCACAGCCAGCTTGAAAGTAAGTTGCCCCAAGGCAACGTGATCGCCAAGCGTTTTGACCTGATCGGCGGGAAAGTCCTTGGGCATCAAGTCTGAGAGGCCTTTGTATTTCTTGTCGGAAATGGGCTGTTCGACGGTGAACTCGAAGTCTCTGGGGAACGGCTGCATCATGTCGAGGACATAGTTTGCATCCGGCGCGTTCAAATGCACCGTCTCATTCGCCGTGTAGCGCAGATCGTCGATCTCGTCAGCCAGCTTGCTCGCAGGCCGGGCGGCCATCCCGAAATACTCTTTGTAATCGCCGCCGACATACTTGACCGCCGCCTTGTAATTGCGCTTGCGAATGCATTCGCGGAACTTTTCAAAGGCTTCGTTAGGCGATGCAGCCGGCGTGAAGCCGTTGGCCGCATCGATCCAGCCCTGGATGATGCCGGGTCGATAGTCTTCGAAGAACGTAAAGACAATCGAACACACGATCACTGCAAGTAGCAGGACAAAGAAAAGCGCCTTGGTGGCTGGCATGTGCCCACCTCCCCCCGGATGAGATCGAAAAAAAGAACTTCTTCCGCCCCGAAGGCGGGAGATTTTTCGCCCTCATTCTAAACCGGTTGTTGCAAATTGCAAACAATCAGCAGAGTTGGAGTCTGGATTGAGGTGAGTCAGCGAACGTTGCGATACAGGATCTCACACAGTTGTCCGAGTGCTTTTCCCTCCCGGTCGGCATTGGCGCCGCGAGCAAGTGGCACATCGTTGACAAAAATCGCGAACACAAGCTTGCGCCGGGTCTCGGTGGTCACGTAGCCCGCGATTGCTTTACTGCGCAACAACATGCGGTTGTTAAGGAGGTCGGCATCGCCGTAGGTACCGGTTTTGGCCCGAACGTTACCCCGCGCGAGACTATTCGAGCTAACCGCATCGGCTAGTGTCCCATCCACTCCGAGCACCGGCAGAGCAGCCTCGTAGGACGCGAAATCCGGCCGCTTGGACATCGCGCGCAGCAATTGCACGGTCGTGCGCGCTGTGACACGATCGCCGTTGCCGCCGCCTGCACCACTCTCAAACGAGATCGTCGGCACGTCGACGCCGAGCTTGGCAAGGATCTGCCCCTCGCGGCGCAGTCCGTCTGCCAGCGAGTGCTTGCCCTCCTGCACGGCGAGCAACAGCGGCAGCGTGCTGGCATACAGGTTGTGGCTCACTTTCAGCGTGACTTTGAGCAACTCCGAAAGCGGCGGCGAGCTGAAGGAAGCAACGCGTGCCAGTTGGCTATACGCATCTTTCTCCGGCAACTCGGCGGTTGGCGGCCGGAAGGCGCTCGCCGTCACCGTTACTCCTTCGTTCTGCAAACAGCGAATGAACAGTGCGCGAGCAAAGCTGCCCGGGTCGTCGACGGGGCAAATGCGCAGCACCGGCTTGCCGCCGGCAGGCACGTGGCCGCGAATGGTATAGCGGAAGGGCGCCACGCGCTCGGCCGAGACGGTCACCGCCGTTCCCCGGGCAGCCGTCTCGACGCGGGCATCGACCTGAATGAAATCGGTGGCAGGCCGCACGGTAATGCTTGCCGGTTGACCCGGTTCTGCAGCAGGAGTGATGGTGACATCCAGCGTGTTGTCGTTGATAACGATCGGCGACAGCACGTCCGGGCCGCTGCCGCTGCCGCGGGCTCGCGGGAAAAGACGATCGTCGATCAACACATCTCCGTCCACGCGGTGGATGCCGGCCTTGTACACCTGTCGCGCCAATTCCGTCAGACCGGCGAGCGGGTCGGTATCGGTCAGCTCACTATTCGTGTTGAGCCAGTTGGCATAGGTGTGATCGTGATCTTTGAAGGCGAGCCCGCCGTTGTTGTCGTTTCGGCCGCCCAGTGTGAGGTCGCCCTGCGCCACCAGGATAAGATCGCCGCTCAGGGTGCCCTCCTTCACCGCACCGCGGCGGTAGACCGGAGTGGTGAAGCGATAATCCGGCCCGTATGCAACGAGCGCCGCGGCGCAGGAATACAACTTGGTCACCGACGCAGGAAAACAGAGCGTCTCGGGATTTCGGGCATAGACCGTCTCACCCGAGTCCGCGTCGACGACTAAAATTCCCCATTTGCTATGCTTATAGATCTCTGAGTCGATCACCGCATCGATCTTCGCAGCCAGCTCGCCTTCCGCGCGAGCTGTGAGCGGCGCTGCGGCGCCAACTGCCAGAGTGGCGAGCGCAAGGAGTGCGTATCGACGGCGATTCAGGGTAGTGTTCATCGCGAGAATTGTAAAAACGTTGTTTGCGGTCATCGCCCGGCAGGCATTCGAGCGAGAAGCGGGCTTCGATCACCGGTCCCGAAACAGACCGGGACGTCTCCGCCGTTGTTCCGGAGCAATTGCCGGCGGCTGAGTTGCCAGTGCACCAAGCAAAGGCACCGCTAGCAAGCTAGGAACCGCGGGGCCTTCCGTCTGCACAATGCTGACACGTTCCAACATTGTCGACGAACGCTGGAAGGTGAACGGGGCCCGGGCGGCCGCTGCAAATATCTCATCGGCCGGTAGCATCTTAACAGGTTCAACCCGCGGCACGAGCAGCACGGCATCATCTGACAATTCGACAGGTAGTGCCGCCCCCGGTCCGGCGGCCGGCGCGACTCCCGGAATCGCCGGTGGCGCGGCGATCGGCGCCACGACCGGTGTCTTTTCTGCAGCTGGACCTGAAAAACCGAGCACGTTGAGAATCGCGTCGATGACGGCCGGGTCGACTTCATCCAGATCGTCGCCGCCGCCGCCGCTCAATTCCGCCCGACCGAGCGACAGCGACACATCCTGCGACGGCGTCAGACCGATGGATATGCCGGATCCCTGGAAGTTCACGTCGCGCGAGATTGTCAGATCGGCTCCCGTTCGATCGGCGATTGCCAGAGCGGGGCTGATCGTGGTGCTCTGCGTCAACGGCAGAGGGTTGAGGACGATGGTGAAGACACTTCCCTGTAGCGAGCTGAGTTGCGGGAAGCTGGTTGCATCGAAAACCACCGTGATCGCTTCAACGCCCGGCGCCACCATCACCGGCGCGGTACTCGACGCGACGGCGGCCAGCACGTACTTGCCCTGCGACGGATCGAAGAACTCCAGTTCCGGTATGCCGAAGCCCGCCGGGAAGCGGAACGTTACGGTCAGCGTCGCGCCGCTCGGAGTGTTCGTGGCGCGAATGTCGTAATAAGAGATACCGGACACATTGGTGCCCGGCTGCGGATTGTCGTTGTAGTTTGCGACGAACAGCGTCGTGTTCAGCCCGGCACTGGCGCTGCTCAGGTTGGCGTTGGCGGAATCGGTGTTGCTCGAGAGCGACGTCTGGCCGCCGATAGCTCGAACGACGGAGTTATCGCCGAGGCTCGCGTACTGATCCGACGTAAGCACCGCAGCCACACTGGGCGTGACCGGCTGAGAACTGAAGCCCGCGAATGAGATGGTCACGTCGACCGGATAGTCCGTCTGACCTGTCGGATACTTATGGTTGCCGTAGACGGCAAATGTGCTGCCGTCAGGCAGCAGCACGATGGTTCCCTGGTCGAGCGAAGAACCGTCGCCCCAGTCAATGGTTGCGGTGAAGTCGCCGGCGTTGAGGCTCGGCCCGTTCGCGAGATCGGACAGGAATGTGGCGACTTCTTGCCCGTTGAAGGGAACGTTTTCGACCTCGACGAACTGGACGGGGGACGGCAGCAAATAGAGAGGCAGCGTGACCGTGTCGACGTTGAATATCGACGTCAGACTTAGGTCCTCTACGGTCACGGAGTAGACGCGCACGGTCTGGCCATCCACCGTGCTGGTCGGCAACAGACCGCGGAACGTGACGGTGAACGTGCCCACGCCGTTTGTCAATTTCGTGTTGGCGGGCAGCTGGGCGAGAAGATCGTTGCTCGAGAAGCGCACCGTGTCGCTGAAGTTCGATACGACATTGCCGAATTCGTCCACTGCCTCGACAGTCACCTGGTTCTGCACGCCGACGGGTGTCGTTGGCGAAAGCCCGCTGATCAAGAAATGGTTGAATGCTCCGGCCACGACCTGCACGGTGGCAAATCCGGATGCATTGTTGATCACATCGGAGACGACCAGGGTCTGAGTTCCTGCGGTGAAATACTTCGCCGAAAAGGTGTGAGAACCGGCGTCTGCTGACGTGAATGTATACGTGGCCGGCAGGGCGGGGCTGTTGTCGGTGCCGATGCTCACGAAGCTGACTGTCCCCTGGTACGACGTCAACAATTGGCCGCTGGTATCGACGGCAGAGACCGTGAAGCTGGTGAACTGGCCAGCCGTATCGGTCAAACCGATCGGTGTGATCCGGAATCCGCCCAGGGGCAGCGGCGCGGCGACGAACAGCGAAAATTGCGATGTATCTCCGGCAAACGGATCGTTGAGCGCAGTGGCGGTAGCGCTGATGATCAAGCCGGGAGCGACCTGAACCGGCGCACTGAAGACCGCGTTTCCGTTGCCATCTGTCGGGACGACCATACTCGTGATCAGCGTCTTACCCTGGCCCGCATTGCTGTTTGCGGGACTCGAGTAAAACTCGATGCGATATGTCGAGTTAGGCGATCCGGCTAGCGTTCCATTAATCGAGCTCGCGCTGATCGAAGTAATTATCGGTGCCGAGATGCCATCGTTGCCTGTCCCGATCAGCAGGATACCCTGGCCGCTGTTGCCGAAGATGCTGTTGCCCGAAATCGTATTGCCGCTGCCGCCGTCCACTTCGACGCCGACGGGACTGAACGCGATGACGTTGCCGCCGTTCGCCGCGAGCGTGCCGATGAGATCATCGAACGAGTCTGCAACATCACTGCCGTGATCGAAATGAATGCCGTAGGCAGTATTCCCCAGCGGGCTCACGCCATTGGCCGCCGTCCCGATCAAGTTATGGACGACGGTGTTGCCGTCGCTGCCGTTGAAGAACTCGATGCCGGTGGCGTTCCCGCTGATGACATTGCCGCCGAACTGCGTCGTGTCGCCGATGGTATTTTCCGAAGCGGCATTCAGGCCGATGCCGGCTCCTAAATTGCCGATGGCGACCGTTCCGCTGATGTCCGTACCGATGTAGTTGCCCACGACCGTGGTATTGGTGCTGTTCAGAGCGATACCATGACCTTGGTTACCGCTGATGACATTTCGATCCGCGGGTGAGTCCCCACCGATGAGTACCGACGCGATTGTCTCGATTTGTATGCCGTGAAGGCCATTCCCCAGAGCAGCCCTACCTGAAGCATTGGTGCCGATCCGATTACCTTGAATGGTCAACTGGCCGCTGGTGTTGAAGATCTCGACACCGACATTAGCGTTGCCGCTGATGACATTGCCTTGCCCGGGGTTGCTACCGCCGATCAGATCTCCGCTGCCGTTGTACACGACGATGCCGTACCCGTTATTTCCGAGTGCTGCCGTTCCGGACTGATTGAGGCCGATCACGTTCCCTTGAATCGAATTGTTGTCGTTGCCGAAGCTGCCGCCGATTTCGACGCCGAAGAAATTATTGCCGCTGATGACGTTGCCCGAGCCGGGAACAGCACCGATCTGATTGTTCGATGCACCGCCGTCGATGAATACACCGGCTGAGTTTCCGATCGCGGAGTTGCCGCTCGGATCGGTACCGATCAGGTTTCCCTGGACAGAGTTGCCGCTCGCGCCGTGACCAAAAATCTCCACTGCATAACCGGCGTTACCGCTGATAACGTTGCCGGCGACTGCCGCGCCGATGTTGTTTCCGCTGACGTTGCGCACTTCGACGCCGGCGGTATTTTGGCCGCCGACGGCTGCGCCGTTGATGTTGAGCCCGATCCAGTCTCCCTCGATGATGTTGTTGGTGGCGTTCGGTCCATCCGTGTCGAAGTCATCGACATGGTCGATGGTTATCTTCAGGCCGCGATTGGCATTACCGGTGATGTAATTACGAGCGGCCGCCGCCGTGCCACCGATCAGATTGTCGGAGCCTCCTTCGTCGATGACGCCGCCATTGCCGTTGCCGACTCCCGTGACGCCATCCGCGGCAAGGCCGATGAGGTTGCCCTGAACGATGTTGTTATCGCCCTCGATAATGAAGCCCCAATTCTGGTTGCCGGAGATGATATTGCGATCGGCGGGGTCGACGCCCCCGATCACATTGAAGGAAGCGCCGCCGACGATGAGAATTCCGTCTGAATTGGCGAGTTGCGTCGCGCCGTTGGGCTTTAGGCCGATGAAATTGCCGACGATGGTATTCAGTTGAGCGGATGAGCCCGTCACCTCGATGGCGGCCAAGTCCGAGCCGCCGCTCGGTTCGAAATTGACGATCGATAGACCGGTGATGGTGCAATTCGCGACGTTATTGATGACGAGGCCATTGGCCGCGAGTCCATTGCCGTTGATCACGACGTCTATGACCGCGTTATCGGCTGCGGCAAGGGTATTGGGTGAAGCGCCGTTCTGCGTGTAGCCGTCGATCGTGACGGTGTCGGTAATGGATGGCAACGCCGACGTCAAAACGATTGTGTGCGCGCCGCTTCCGGGTATCGCAAAAGTGATGATGTCGACGCCGGGATGGGCGTTTGTATCAAGTATCGCTTGCCGCAAGGAGCCGGGTCCGGCATTGGCCGTGGTCGTGACCACAGCGTCGAGCAATTGAGCAGCGCCGATGTCGATGCTGCCGTTGCGGGGATCACCGCGAGCGTCCGTAGTTGGAGCGCCATTGGCAGTGCTGCCATCGCCAAGCGCCGGGCTGCCGACCAGCAATGGGATTACCGGGATGGACCCACCATACAGGCCGAATGTGCCCAAATCCGGATTCAGCGGATTGCTCGAGGTGCCGGTGAGA
>Ga0326727_10013578_pt1 | contig 18058 bp, 19 predicted proteins | sample MB2enrmetagenome_FD_207643 | JGI IMG/M metagenome (GOLD analysis project Ga0326727, IMG submission 207643) | Lab enriched peat soil microbial communities from McLean, Ithaca, NY, United States - MB29MY | ecosystem: Environmental > Terrestrial > Soil > Wetlands > Peat | place: USA: New York...
GGTTTTGAAATCGACATCACAACGATGACGGCCATCGCCCGGAAGATCGTGCAACAGTCCTACTACGAAATCGAACCGGCGGAATATCTCCCGATCATCGCCGGGCAAGGGGCATGGTCCACCAACCTGGAAACCGTCCGGGAATTCGTGACCGGTGACAGCTTCGAAACGGGCATCACCAACCTTTCCCAAGCCAACGCCCGGATATCCGAAGTGGACGCCGCCGTTGACGGCGTGAATCTCCCGATTTACAACTGGAACAAGCGGGCAAGCTGGACCATCATGCAAATCCAGCACGCCGCGAAAGTCGGGAACTGGGACTACGGCGAGGCTCTCCAAAAGGCCCGGAAGAAGAACTACGACCTGGGTATCCAGCGCGTGGCCTTCCTCGGTGCCAACGGGTTCGTCAACGCCCTCTCCAACTGCTACGGGCTCTTGAATCTCCCCAACGTTTACACCGATACCACGGTGTTCACGGCGGCTGGGAATGTTGCCATCTCCAAGATGCCCTTGGCCAACCTCAACACGTTCGCTTCCACCCTGGTTTCGATGTACCGGGTGAACTGCAACCGTTCAGCGTGGCCCACGGACTTCTACGTTCCGGAAGATGACTTTATCGCCATGGGTGGCAGCCAGTTCAGCCCCACGTTCCCCATCGGGACCATCGGGGAGATCTTGCTCAAGGCTTTCAAGTCCTCAGTTCCTAACGGGAAATTCGGGGCCATCAAGCCGATTTCCTACGCCATGGTCAGCTTTTCCGGGGGCACTTTGTCCAACAACGCCTACGTTCTCTTGAACAAGAACGACGAAACCCTGAACATGCAGCTGCCGGTTCCCTACTCGACCACCGTTCCGAATTCGCTGGATAACTTCCAGCTTCAGGACGTGGCCTACGCGCAGTTCACCGGAGTCCAGGCTTTGAAGCCCCGCGAGATCATCTATTTCAACAGCGGATATTCAAGCTAAGAGCAGTCAACCATCCACCAAATGGCGGGGGTCTTTCGGGACCGCCGCCATTTTTGTTTAAGGGGAATCCATGGGACTTCAAATCGGGACAGCCATTCAGGTTCTAGTCACGCCTTTGACGGTGAGCCTTTCTTGTGGGGATGCGACCGGGGGGACCTTGCCATATTCCTATCAATGGCACCGGTCCACCCAATACAACTTCATCCCCAGCGCTTCCACGGCCTTGGCGGGCCAAACGGCGCTTCAGGCCATTGACGCCAACCTTCAGCCCGATACCATTTATTATTACGCATTGGTGGTCACGGATTCCTCGACCCCGTCCCCATTAACGGCCATTTCAAACATCCTTGGAATCTGCACCATGGCCAAGGCCAACACGACTTATTCCAATCCTTCGGTTTCTGATTTCCAGGACTATTTCGACCGGGATTTTCCTTTTGGGACCGATATTGACAACTGCATCCGGGACAAGGACATTCTGAAGGCTTTCCAACAGGCCAACGAGAAAATAAACCCCCGGCTTTTCACAGACCAATCAGAATACGCGAACGGTTACTTTTTGCTCTCCGCTCATTACCTATCGGTGAACCTGGCCCAATCAAGCCAGGGAATAAACGGTCAATACGACCACCTTCTAACGAGCAAGGGGGCTGGCCCAGTGAGCGCCGGGATTTCCATACCCGAGATCATCCTGAAGAATCCGACATTCGCGGGCTGGGCCAAGACCACTTACGGATACGCTTATTTGGCGATGATCCTGCCAAGGCTTGCGGGTCCGGCGGCTTCCGTTATGGGCCAGACGAAACCCTGAGAGGTTTTTATGGAGTTTGAACAGGACACTATCAACTTAGAGGGGCTTGAGAAACTTCAAAAGGCTTTGAAAGCCAAATACCCGCCCTATGCCAAAATCGGGGTGTTGGGGGGCGGAAAAGAAGTCAGGAAAAACGAGGGCAAAAAGAACCAAATCAATAATGCGGAACTTGCGGCGGTCCACGAATACGGCTCACCGGTCCAGGGTATTCCCTCACGTTCATTCTTGCGGATGCCCTTAACCGACCAACTCCCCAAGAAACTTGAGGAGGGCGGGTTGTTTGAAGAGGATGAAGCCCGCGAAGTCTTGAGGACTGGAACACTAATGCCTTGGATGAAACGGGTTGCGGCCATCGCCTTGGGGGTCTGCAAGGAAGCCTTTACATCAAATGGTTGGGGCAAGTGGCCGGCGTGGAAGCCGGGGTATACCAACAAAACCGGGCAAATGTTGAACGATACGGGGCAACTAAAGGACAGCGTGGATGCGGAGGTTGTAGAACAATGATAGGCCCACAAAAGACTATCCAGAACGCAAAAAACATCCCTTTAAGCGCCAAGGCCGGGACCGTGCCCCAGCTCCAAGGGGCACTTCAAGGCTGGCTTCAGCCCGTGACATTTATCCTGGTGGACAAGGGCATATCGGGGGGCGATGTGGTTGAGAGCGGGAACCCGGCTGAGTCCTGGACTGACCCAGAGGGCAACGTGATAAGCGGGCAAACCGTGAACTTCGAGGCCCACATGGTCCCCCGGGCCAGGGTGTTGATGCTTAACAAGTATGGGCAAAGGGCTTGGAGAGGCTTCGATGTCTTCACCAACGCCGCTTTAAAGCTGAAATTCGATGATGCCGTGATCTATGGAGACACCCAATACCGGGTTTTGACCGACACGCCTTGGGAAAATTACGGATACATGCAGTATTACATCGGCGAGGATTTCAAATTCAGCGGCCCGCTTCAGGCTGTGGCCCAGGCCGACCCATCGACTGGGGATGACCAAGAAGTCGAGAGTGGCGGAGATGTGGTGATAATGTGAGCGATTTAACTATACAAGGGACTAAAACCGCTTTAGGGCCAGGGCTTACCGCTTCCTTCGGGGCGCAAGGTGGGACGCCGCCCTATTCCTATTCGCTGGCCCCTTTTGTCCAAGGCAAGCAAGGGGCCGGCGGGTCCATTGATTCCGCCTCGGGGCTTTACACCGCTCCCTCCGAAGTGAACAAGGATCCCCGGAACTTTTATGACACCGTGATTGCAACGGACAGTTCATCCCCGGTATTGACCGCGCAAACGACAATCCTTGTCGGGCGCCCATGGAACTTGCTTTGCGAAATATTCCAAAAGGAACTTGGGCTTCCCACGAACCGGGTATGGACTTGGAACCAAAAACAGGATATGCCCCAGGATGGAAAAATGTTCATCATCCTTGAGCGCCCCAGGTCAAAGCCTATCGGCTCGGGAGTTATGCCCGTTGGAACTCCGGTAGGGCCCGGTGGCCCCGGTTACAATTCAACCAAAATTTGGAGCATGGTTTCCGCCACGTTGGACATTCATCTTTATTCCAGGAGCAATGAGGCGGATGACCGTCAGGCTGAAGTCTTCGCGGCTCTCACGGGTCCTTATTGCCGGTCCCAGCAAGAGGCCAATGGTTTTTACTTGGCGAGTGTTCCCCAAAATTCGGTTGACATCTCTGGGGTGGACGGGACAGCTATTCCCTACCATTTTGTTATTTCCGTGATTATGATGTATAAGTTCGAAAAAGTAATAGCACCGCCGTACTTTGATGACGTTCCGAAACCGGCGGAAATTTTTAACAGATAGGGGTACAGACATGACAACTCAAGCCACCCAATTTCCTCTCTCAACGGATTTAGTCGTTTCGGTCACGAACCCTCCCCCGGGATTCGCGGGATTCAATACCGGGAACCTCGCCATCTTCAGCGATGACCCTTACGGGAATACCTTTCCGGCCTCTGGAATCCAATACTACACGAGCCCGACCCAAGTAGGCATTGACTTTGGGACAAGCTCAAAGACCTACGCCGAGGCCGTGGCCGTGTTCTCCCAAAACCCGAATCTTCTTCTTCCGGGGGGCCAACTCATTGTTATTGGCATGATTTCAAGTGAAGCGGGCCAAGACGAAATCCAAAACCTGAATTTTTCAGGGACACCCACCACGGGGACTTACAAGATTACCTACAATGGGAATCAAACCACGGCTTTAACGCCTTCATCCAATGCCGGCGCCGTCCAAGCCGCCTTGCGGTTATTGGCCGGTCTTGGAAGCGCCGCCGTTACCGGAGCCATCCCGACTTTTTCCGTGGATTTTGGATTCCAATCCCCCCCGGCCACGCCCTTGACCATCACTTATGATTCCCTTCAGGATACGAATGGAAACGATGTTTTTATCAACGTTTCCACTACCCAAGCGGGAATTGCTCCCGGAGCCACCGAAACCATCGCTCAATGTTTAGCCCGGACCATCAACCTGGTTTCATATGCCGCGGTCATCCCCAATGAAATCTATGAAACCATCGGAAGCACGGCATTCAAGGCCGCGGCCAGCGCATTCCAGGCGGTTCCAGTCCTTTTCGGCGTTGTGGGCCATACACCCGCTCTAAACCAAGCTGGCGGGGATTTCTTGGTGAATACGACCTCTGGGAATACCCACACCCGGACCCTGACCTACGAGGACCCCACGGTTTTGAATATGTTGGCCTTCCTCGCGGGTGATTTCAGCCTTCTTCTCTCAGTGGACTACGAAGGAAGCAATACCTGTATCACCACGAATATGAAACAACTCGCGGGCGTCCCCCCTGATTCGGTGATCCAACCGGGAACGGATTTCGTCAATGCCAAAGCCGCCGGCTCCGATGTTTATATTCTTTCGGTGACGGGAAACTCTGGGGTCCGGTCTTTTGGGGCCAACCTTTACGCGGATGAAATCGCGAACGAACTTTGGTTACAGGGGGCCATCCTGACTGCCTATTACAACGCCTTGGAAACCACGTCGACCAAGATTCCCCAGACAGAGGACGGCATGAACGAAATCAAAGCCGCCCTTCGCCAGGTCCTCTTGCAGTCCGTGGCCAATGGCATGGTAGCTCCGGGGTCCTGGCAATCCCCTAACACGTTTGGGAATATCACGGACTTTTATACCAACATTTCCCAATTCGGGTTTTATATGTACTCAACTCCGATATCCCAACAAAGCGAATCCGATAGGGTGGCCCGTACTGCGCCAATAATCCAAATCGCTGTAAAGCTCTCCGGTGCTGTTCAAAATGCCTCGGTGATTATCACTGTCAATCCGTAAAAGGGGGAAGTCATGGGAATTCAGCCGGGAATCTTCGTTATCACCGGGGATGATACTTTAATCATCAACGGGCAGAAAATCCTCACCGCCGCCGATGGGGGGGTGTTCGATGTGACGCGCCCTAACGCACTGGCCACGGGAAAGATCGGCAAGAATGGGAATGCCATTGTGGCCGCGAACCAAACGGGCCGCTTGGCGGATATGACCATCCGCCTATTGCTCGGGAACGCCGATGACAAGTACCTACTCGGCCTCTTGAACAACTTCCTGAACTTCCCTCCGGGTTTCAGTCTTTTGACGGGCCAGTTCACCAAGAATCTCGGGGATGGCTCGGGGAATATCCAGCACGTCACCTACAACCTGACTGGTGGATACTTCCTGAAGGACACTCCCATGAGCTTCCATGTGGAGGGCAACACGGACCAGGCCGTGGCCATCTATCCCCTTCAGTGGCTTTACGCCGTCCGGGCGATTGATTAAGGGAGGGCCCAATGGAAAATTATTTGCCGCCCATCAATGGGCGACCGGTAACACTTCCAACCGGGGCCACCTTCTTTGTGGTTCCCGGAACTTTCGCGGAAGCTGATGAAGTCCTGAGCGCTTTTCTTGCCTGCATCCAGGGAACATCCGCCACGTTTGACGACGAGAATTCCTTGAAGGTTTTCATCAAGGGCATTATTTCCCACGCTTTCGTCAATCCCCGGCTCAAGAGCGCAATTTGGGTTTGCATGGGGAAGTGCCTCTACCGACCGGCGGGCAAGGAAGGGGCGCTTTCGGTGAGCCAGAAACTTTTCGACGAAGTGGCCTACCGGGAAGATGTGATGGACGCCATTTACGAATGCGCCAAGGAGAATATCGAGCCTTTTTCGAAGGGCCTTTATGCAATGTCGTCACGGCTGTTAGGGACGATCACAAGTACCCTGAAGTCCGCGTAAAGGCCGATAACCTCCTAGTTTATTTCCAGCTTTGCGAGAATGGTTACGCCGATTCCGTGGCCCAGGCCAGGGAAATGACCGCCCGGGAAGTCATCCAGGCTATGAACCGGTTGACGTTCAAGACCAAGTTCGAAGCCGCTTTTTGGGAGTTGAATAAATGAGCGCAACCAAAGCCGGTGAATTTTTTGTGGCCCTCGGCCTCAAGGGCAACGAGAAGACCGCCGGGGAAATAGACAAAACCAGCGATTCCTTCAAGAACCTCAAAACCGTATCCACCGAAGCCAAAATAGCCATACTTGCCGTACTCTATGGCGTGGAACGGATGGTATCGACCTACGGCGTGGCGGGAACCCAGCTTACGAACTTTTCCACCATTACCGGGATCTCCACGCGCACCCTTCAGGAATACGAAATCGCCGCCCAAAAAGCCGGGGCCGCTAACCGTGAATTCAGCAAGACCCTTGACAGCCTTCAACAAATGATGTTTGGGGTCCAAACCGGGCAGACCAAAGCCCCATGGCTTCAAGTCATCACGGGCACACTTCAAGGCCAAGGCGTCAAATTCACTCCCGAGGAAATGCAGGACACGGCCCTTGCGTGGGGGAAGCACCCTGAATTATTGGCCCAAAGGCTTAGCGCCTTCGCCCAAAATAAACTGCTTCAACCTTTCCAGACCAAGAATATCCTCCAGCAAGCCGGGATTCCTGACAATATCATCGCCGGGATGATGCGCGGATATTTCAACGACCAATCCCTGAAGCAAGCCGGGGGGGAAATTCTCAGCGGGAATACCATCGGTCAATTAACCCAACTGAACAAGGAATGGACCGATTTGATTTTCAAGTTCAAGCAATTCATGGCCACCTTGACCGGGGCTCATTTGGGGGAATTCGTCCATGATTTAAACGATATGGCCACCCAGCTTTTCAGGATTGGAAATGCGCTGGATAAAATCGGGACTAAGTTTGGGGCATTCAAACCTATCGGGCAAAATCTTAAAAACACGACAACTTTTTTCTCAGTGATAGCCGATCTGATGGGAGGGGATTTAAAACAAGTCAAATCAGATTTAAGGGCATGGGCCGACGAACCCTTTCAAAGAGGAAAAAAAATGGGAAATAATATAAATACAATAATTCATCAGCATATTGCTCCTGAAATCGCCAAAGATGTCGGGAAAATGAAAAGAGCTCTTAACGAAGCCATCCAAGACATCCCCAATTTTTATTCGGCAAAGGCGGGAAATTAAATGAGTAATCTAGTTCCCCAAATATCCCAGGCGGCTTCGGCGCTCTCGAATCTCGCCTTGATCTCGCCTATCCAGAACTACGGATACGGCCCTATATCCTCGCTGGGCGCGAGTTTCGGGCAGGCCATTGGTAACGGCTGGGTATTCACCTACGAGGGGGAAAATACTTTCGAGGCCTCGGCTGAAACCACGGACCATTACATTGAAACCAATTCGGCGGTGAATCAGCACATAGCACTGGCCCCGGAGGTCATTACCGTCCACGGGTACAAAGGGGAAATAGAAAACCTGTTTCCTTCCCTTGTTATTGCCGGCCTTCCGGTCCAATCGGTTTTGGGGGCCATCTCTAATTTCTCCCCGAGTTTTTCAGTATCGGCCACGAATACCATCAACCAGGCGAATCAGGTCTACCAGGAAGCCACGGCGGCCGCCAATGCGGGCGTGGGGGCCTGGAACACATTGAACGGGGGAAATGGGCCAAACGTCATAACGGGACAGGGAATCACTTTGGGAGAGAACCAAAACAACCAGCAATCCCTTTTCGCCCAAATCTACGGTTATTTCCGCCAACAAATCGACCAAACCAATCCTATCCTTTTCAATGTCCAAATCCCTTGGGCCATAGTAACCCCTTGCGCCCTAATACGGATGAGGGCCATCCAAGAAGAAACCACCAATACCATGACGGACTTTTTCCTGACCTTCAAGCTCATGCGCTTCGTTTCGACTTCGATTGATAACCTGGTTTCGGTTGGAAGGGCCGCGAATTACAGCTCACCCTTAAGCCAAAACGGGACTATCACACCTAAAAATTCCATAGGTCTTTCGGATGCCATAACGAATGCGGGGAATTAATGAACCTCATAACCGGAATCACGGCCCAGCCAAACCAACAGACCGCGGTGATCCTTCCAGATGGAACCCGGCTAGTTATCCAGTTGCTTTACAGCACCCAGCAAATGGGATGGTTTTTCGCATCCTTGAATTGGAATAACGGCCAGTGGCAGGAAGGCGCCCGGCGCATAGTGAACCATGGCAACATGCTCCGGCAATACAAGGACATCTTGGACTTTGGGATAGCCTGCTTCACAGTGGGAAACCGGGAGCCGACCAACATCCAGGACTTTTATTCCGGGACTTCCAAGCTTTACATCCTTACCCCGCAAGAAGTAAAGGACTTCGAAATCTTCCTTCAGGGGCAGAAGATAAATGCTTAAATCCCAACTCACCTGGAAAATGCAGATTGAGGACATAAACGGGGACACCCAGGAATTCGGCTATCCTTTGACGGTGGATTTCGGAATTCACCGGAACACTATGGCCGGGACACAGGACGCGGATTTCACGGTCTACAACCTGAGCCAGACCTTGAGGAATCTCCTTCGTAAAAATTACATCGCCATGAACGATTACCGGCAAGTGGAGTTTTTCTGCGGCTATGCCCCCAATGCGCCATCCATTTTCAAGGGCCAGGTTCTTGTCTGCGGCTCCGACCGGGATACGGTGGATTGGATGACAACCATCACTTGCAAAGACCCTGGACTTATTTCAGTGAATGACGTTTCGATTAATTTTGGGGCGAAGTCTAGTTATTTGGGGAATGTGAAACAAATCCTTAAATCTTTCATGCCGGAAGTTTCCTTGGGGGCAGTAGGCCATATTTATGATGAGCAACCCACACTTTTAAAAGCAAACCAATTTACAGGAGGCGTCACAGATGTTTTAAGCCAGTTGACGGGCGGGAACTTCTCCGGTGGAAACTTTTTTTTCGAGAATCAACGGGCTTTCATCCTCCTGGATAACGAATGCCTGCCATCCGAGGGTTTTGACGTTTTGAATTCAGCTTCCGGCCTATTAGGAAGTCCATACTATGAGGATACTTTTACTCATGCCGCAATGCTATTTGAACCCAATATCCGCATGGCACAAATCCTGGATCTCGAGTCCTTGACCCAGGAATGGTTGAATGGAACCAAGAAAGTGGTGGCCTACGAACACACCGGGACTATAGGGGGTTCAGTCCAAAGCGCGGCCATAACGAACGTGACTCTTTACGCGCCATTGGACAGCAAGGGTTTTCAAATCCTTGGATTGGGGAACGTGTTTTGAAAAAGAATCTTAACTTCACGAAGGCAAAACCAATCGACGTTCAAAATTTCCACGCCGATAATATCCTTTTGGCCACCAACTGCCACCAACTCGGAACCATCCAATCCTTTGACGCCTCGACCCAAACGGCCTCGGCCACCATTGACTATCCCAAGACCATCAACGTATTTGACGAGGTTTCAGGGAATACAATACAAAAGGTGGTTACTTATCCTCCCCTCGCGGATTGCCCGGTTAGATTCGCCTTCGGCTCAAAGGGTGGATTCACGGAACCTGTTAAAAAGGGCGACAAGTGCATGATCCTTTTCAATGACCGGGACATGGACTTATGGTTTACCGGGGTTGTAGGGAAGCCTGTGAATTCAAACCGTCTCCATCATTTCTCCGATGCGCTTATCCTGGTTGGATTCAATCCAAAGACCTTGGCCATCCAAAACTTTGACAATACGCGACCCATGATCCGGGATTTTTCAGGCCAGACAATTATTGGATTGAGCGCCGATGGTTCGAGGGTGAACATAGAGAACTCCGCGCAAAATTTGGGTACAATACTTCAAAGTTTAATAAGCCACATCCAAGCGCTTACGATTGTTGGAAGCTCAGTGAGTCCGGCAAGTGTGGCGTTGCTTGCCCAGGATGCCGCGAATTTGGAGGCATTACTCGAATGATTATTTCCGGAAACGCTGTTCGCACTTTATCGCCGGTAGGGGATTGGACACTTGGGGGGGGAACTTCGAGTTATCTTCAAGGAAACTCCGCGATTGCCCAGCAAATAAACTGCGGCCTTCTTCAATTCCTCGGGGAATGTTTTTGGGACGCGGGAGCCGGAATTAATTGGGTAGGATTCCTTGGAAGCAAGAACCCGGCGGGGCTGACCCTGGCCATTTCCGCGGTGATATTGAATTCCCCGAATGTGGTTGGACTCGCGGACCTTCCGGCTTATAGCCTTACGGATTCCACCCGTTTATTCTCCGTGAATTGGGCGGTAAACACGATTTTCTCAAGAAATTTCCGGGGCAGCTTTTTAGCTCCCGCAGGAATGGCGGTTTAAAATGCCAAATTTACTCGACCAAAATGGCTTACAAGTAGCAACCCAAACGGAACAAGTCACGTTCCTTACGGGCTGGTACGAATCCATTTACGGCCAGGGCATTGACCTTTCCTCAAGTTCCCAAGATGGTCAAATGCTCCGGATTTACGTCCAAGTGGTCATGGATATCGCCGATGTTATCCAAGGGGTTTACAATTCCCGGGACATCAACCAGGCGGTTGGAACTCAACTGGATACTCTGGTTTATTGGATTCAACGCCAAGGCGGGACATACACGATCCAAAATCTTTTGGTGACGGTTCCGGGGGCTATGACGCTCTACGGCTTGGACCAAACCGCTCTACCTGTTTTCTCGTTCCAAGATCCTCAAGGAAACGTCTACCAGCTCCAAACCACGCAGAACCCGGCGGGCGCCGGTTCCTATTCCTACTCATTCCAAGCCCAAAATCCGGGGGCCGTTTCATCGGCCCTTAATACCATCAATATCCCGGTCACGGTGGTTCCGAATGTGGCCGGAAACAATCCAACAACCTATACCACTTTGGGCCAGGATGAGGAAACGGACTTTTATTTTAGGTTACGAGCTCTTGCTTCCGTGGCCATCCCCAGCCAGGGATTTTTCGGGGGACTCTATGCGACACTCGGAAATGTCCCCCAGGCGGCGAAAGTCCAGGTCTACGAGAATCCCGAGGACACCGTAAGCCCAAATCAGTATTGTTCCGTGGCGGGTGTTCCGGGCCATGGGATTTGGTGTGTGGTCCAGGGAAGCGCTGCGCCCGCCGACGTAGCCCAGGCTATTTACTCCCAAAGGTCTTTAGGTTGCAACATGCGGGGCGCACAGGTTTATAACGTCACCCAGGATGACGGCTCACTGTTCCCCATTTTTTGGGACTTCGTTTCCAATGGCAGGCTTTATATCCAGATGACGGTTCAATCCATAAACGGGACAACGCCGCCGAATATCGCAGCCATCTTGGCCCAGCTCCCGGGCCTTCTTCTTCCGACATCAGGAACCGAAGTGAACATCAACGAAGTGGCCACTTTGGTTCAGGAAATTGACCCTAATACCCTAGTGACAAGTTGCGGGCTTTCCCTATCCTCGACCGGCCCTTTCACGGCCCTGGTGAATCCATCAAGCGCCGCCGAGCAATTAAGGGTGGCTTCCGCTGATATTTACATCCTTCCCATGGCCCTTTTACCCCAGACCTCAGCCGTGGCGGCCGGAGGCCCTGTCCAGTTTTATGCCTATGGCGGGATTCAAACCGGATACGTTTATTCAATCTCGACGAATAACAGCGGGGGAACCATCAACGCCTCGACCGGCGCTTATGTGGCGGGCTCAACTCCCGGGGTTGATACGATCACGGTAACGGATTCCAATTCCAATACGGCCACGGCCTCGGTGGTGGTGTCTTGAAGAGGGCTTTAACTTTAATCTTTTTCCTATGGGCCTCAAGCCTTTGCGCCCAAACCGCCTATACCTTGGGGGGCTACAACTCCACGGCGGTTACTATCACCCTTCAGGTAGGGGGCGGAAACCGGCTTCCGGGTGCCCCGGTGACTTGCTACTATTGGGACTACACGGACTTTCCAACCAATCCCCTTTCAGACCAATACTGCGAAATCATTCTTGTTACCTGGAAAAACGGGGACCTGATAGCGACCCAGCGCGGCTTTCTTTCCTCGGCTTTCAACCACAACACGCCAAACACGACCTACGCCATCCAAGCGGTTTCAAACGTCACTCCGATTCCAACCCAAACGCCTACGCGCACAGGAACGCCTACCCTTACCCCCTCGGGAACCTGGACACCGGTGCCCACGAATACATCCGTTTGGACCCCCACAAATACCCCGACTTCAACGCCGGTTCCAATCGTTCCAACAATTCCCCCTTATCCCACTTTTCCGCCGTGGCCTACCTTTCCGCCATGGCCTACCCCCCAGCCCGTTCCAACCATTCACGAAGATGCTCCAGTGAGTTTTGGAAGTCTTGCGGTTACGGTCATTCTCCCAAACAGCGGGGGAAATACGATCATCCCAAATTCCAACAACTACACGATGCTTACAGTATGGCCCCTGAGCTTTCCCGTTACTGAAGGAATAGCAGAAGACAGCCTTGAGTGTTATGACCCGATAGGTGGCGATCCTATCAAAATGTTTCATCAAGATAGCTCGACGTATCTTCAAAATTTATTGTTTTTAAATGATGGATTCGAAACACACAATACAGCGAATATATCTGGGTTAGTCTCTGTGGCTATTCAAGTTGAATGTACTTGTCCAATTTGTGGTGACATACCGGTCTGCGATAGCGGTTCTGTAACTTCCTTGGTTGTTTTCTCCTATGGTCCAGACCAATCCAACTATGAGCGGGACCAGATTCTAAAAGACTTGAATTACATGGCCACCCATCCGCCAACCGACACACCCACGAACACGCCTACTCCTACCAATACCCCCACCCTCACGCCCACGGGCTCACCTACATGGACACCAACTGGAACCCCGACCGCGCCCCTCGTGGTGGTGAGGACCGACACGTTCACGATGACCCTTACGCCATCCCCCACGGGCAGCCCCACCTTTACGCCAACGAGCACGCCTACTATCCAGCAAGTCGTGGTGATTCCTCTCACTAACACGGTTACGAACACCACCACAGCCACAACAACTAATACGCCTACGGGTTCACCAACCGTAACGCCTTCTTCTACTCCAACAAATACGCCAACAATTGGAGTGGGAATAGGTTCCATCCCCAACTCTACGGGAGCGAACCCGAGCCAGCCGTTGGCAGGGGCGCATGTGGTACAAAGTTATGGCTCGAATGTGGGGACATCAGCCGCCCAAACACCAAATTATTATTATGTGATTGAATCCCAATGGTGCTATCCAATTTCTTTCGCTATTACCCCAACCACGGGTAATCCGGTAACGCTTTCTTTGACGGGGGCTGTTACCAATTTCCATTTATATTATCCATGCTATTTGACGGGTGGGTCGTTTGAAACTCAACAAATAGTTGGAATAAATACAGCCAATAACGCAATAACTTTTTCTAATGTAAACGGTACAAGTCATACGAACATCTATTCTAATGAGTATTCAAGTCCAAGACCCAATGCGTCAACCCGTCCACACTCTGGTAATATTCCCGTTTTTACTTGGTGGTTTTATTCCCACAATCTTCCCAGTGGAGATGAACGTGCGCTACCCTTCGATTTGGGTGGGACTTGGAATAACACAGCTGGATATATTGGGGATAGTATTTTTTCAGTCGGTTCCCCAAATATTTTTCTCCCCTCCCAATCCTTTCCCGCAACTGCTTTGGGGACTCCAATCACGATGGGTTCTGCTTGTAGTAATTTTGAAGTACAATGGGACATCACAGCAAGCACCACGGGTGTTACGGCTGGCCTCTTGGCCTCCTACGATAATGGCGCAACTTATCCAACCACCATTTTAGTTCAAAATGGGATAAATGCCGGGGCACCGGTTACAGGTATAAACTGCCTAGTGGGGCCTTACTCGGTTAAACCTTTTGTTTCCGGTTGGACAGTCGCGGCAACGATCACGCCGGTTGTTGGATACATAGGAGCGAAATGATGAAAAAACTATTATTCTTGGTCTTATTCCTTTTTGTTGGCCCGCTCTTTGCCCAATTCAATAATGGAAATGGAGGGGGTTCGGTAAATATTCAGGTGACAGTCGGAGTAGTTGCCGAGACAACAGTTAATATAAATACTTTATCCGTAACGCAGATCGGGGGTTCAAACGAGCCCACGAATACCCCGATAATAACACCTACACCGGAAAACTTTCCGGGTACAAACGCTGATTTGATTTTCGCGGGTTCTAACTTCTTAGGAACGGGTTTCACCTATACACCGACTTCCACTTTCACTAGCACCTTCACGCCAACGCCCTCATGGACGGCCACTACAACATCAACTAATACTTTTACCCAAACATCCTCAAATACTTTTACGAATACCACAACCAATACGCTGACTAACACCGCAACGAGTACGGCAACGGCCACGCCAACAAGCACTCCGACATTGACTTACACAAACACCGCGACCTCAACGCCTGTAATTATGCAAGTATTCCCATTAGTTTTTGCCGGTAATAACTTTTTAGGCCAAGGTCTAACTTACACACCGACATTCACACTTACAAATACCCCAACCCCGACATTTACTCAAACCCCAACACAGACGGCGACGAACACGGCAACCAATACAGCAACGAACATGGCTACGCTGACTTTCACAAGCACGATTACAAACACACCCACAAGCGGTCCCGTTTCCTGTACCTCGTTTGTTGATTCGGGGGCAGCTACTTTAGCGGGCGGGGTCACGGCCACGACAGGAGTTTTCTCGGGGGTGGTAAGCTTGTTTAATAACCTTTTCCTTTCCAGCGGAAGCGTACTCGACGCCGATACTACAACGGTTACGGCCAACGCTCTTTTTTATAATCCTGTTTCTTTTGGGTCGAGCGTAAGCGTTTCGGGACAGTTTCAGGGTGCGGCTGTTAGTTGTACGAGCTTGGCGGACACAGGAACTTTATCCTGCACAGGGTTAACTTGTTCAAGTGTCAATTCGAGCGGACCTGTTACGGGAACGACCGGTGTTTTTACCAGTTCGGTTACATGCCCTGCTTTTATTGATTCTGGACCGGCGACATTTTCAAGCACGGTACAAGTTGGTACGGTTGCCGCAGGGTCAATAACTACGACAGGTTCCGATGGGAATGGCCCGGCCACATTCAAGAACGGGTTTTATCTTGGGACAGGGACAGCCGTCAATTCATTCGGGCATGGGAGCGTCACGGTCACGACGGCGGGGACTTTCGTGAAAATTACAGATGCCAACATGACAACGACATCGAGTTTATTTCTTGCGTTGAAATCAGCCGCATCACCCACCAGCCAAACCTATTCAGTGACGATCTTTTCGGGCGGGGCTTCCGTGACCTCGAATACGAGTGCCACGACCTGGTATTATGGAGTGTTTTACTAATGACATTGAAAAAATTCCTCAAATACTCTGCGGCCATTTGGCTGGCCTTCGCTTTATCGGCGGGATGCGCCAAGGTCTGCTTTGGGGACACGTTCATGCCTGATTTTTCGGGAACGCCAAAGGCAACGAGCCAGGGATATTTCGCCGGTCAGGGTGGAGTTTTTATGGGACTATCGGAATTGGGAAAAGCCCTGTTTGATGACGACCCCAGGGGAAAAGAACTGGACTTCCTGCCCGGCTTGGCTCTTATCGGGGGAAGTCTTTTAATCCATCAGCCCTACTTTTGGGAAGGCGGGGCCAACCGTTCACACGTGTTGCAGGAGCAGGGATACGAGACGGCGGGGGCGCTGGTTCCATTGTTCACTTTTTGAAATCCAAATTTTGTATCCCCTGAAAATAGGGGAATGACAGTAATTAAATTTCGTGTTTTAATTGAGGAACCATGACAACGGATGAAATCATAGATTATTACGCCAACCTCTTGCCAGCCGAGTACCGAAGCCAGCCAAACGCCTACGCAACTATTCAGACCTTGGCGGCCCTCGGACTATTCCCACAGGGCGGGAATGTCGTGACCGACCCGCAAACCGGAGATCCGCTTTTCAATAACGGCCAGCTTGTCATTGACAGCCCATACGGTGAACTCTTGCCATTGGCCCTGCAAAAAGCGTTTGACATTCAAACGGCAGTTGGACAACAACTGGACTACTTGGCTAAACCCATAGGGGCTAAACGATCCGGCTATACTCTTTCCGGCCAATGGGTCACCCTGGGGGATTCCGATTTCCGGCTCTTGCTTCAGGCGGCCGGGGCCAAGAACTTCTTGCGGGCCACAACCAAGGCCATTACCACTTTCGTTTCCCAATTCTTCCAGGGCTTATTGAGGGTCACGGATAATTTGGGGATGCACATGACTTTTACTTATCTTTCTTCCTTGGGCTCCCATATTTGGATTGAGCTTTTTATCAGCCAGGGATTCTTGCCGAGGCCCCTTGGGGTGAGTGCCGGGGAGGTTATTATCGGAACGAATTTCTTTGGCTTCCGGACCTCGACAACGCCGCCGCCTTCCTGGGTCCGTCCGTTCTGCCTGTCCATGGCGCCGGTTCACAGTTCAACGCCTCTTTTACTTTCAACCGATAGGGTGGCCCCATGAGCAAAATCCTAAGAAAAACCGCGTCCATCTTTGGCGGGTCCGCCCTTGCCGGCCCCGGCGGAATTGCCCAATTTGGAAGCACGCAGGCCGGAAGCCCGGTTTATTCCCTTGACCCCGCGATAATCGTGGCCCTTCCGGCCTGGGCGAACGGGTGGGGGGCTGGGGCCATTTCCCAATTCCCCGTGGAAGAGGAATGGAACGGCGTTGATTACTACAATTCATACCAGAGCGCCTATCTTCTCCAACAAGGCATTGCGGAATGGGATTCAGGAACCACCTACTACACGAACTCCATTTGTCAATATGGCGGATTAGTTTATCAATCCCTGGCCGATGGGAACCTGAATAAAACCCCGGATTCTTCTCCCTCGTATTGGAAAGTTATAAACGGGTCCGCTGTGAAAGGGGAGAATCTTTTTAGGAATGCCGGGTTCGCGATTGCTCAACGGGGAACATCTGGAACGATTGCGGCAGGACAATCAGGTTATACCTTGGATGGCTGGATAGTGGGGGCTACGGGAAATTCAGTAACTTGGGGAAACTCATCTTCCCATGTTGCTAATACCACTTTGGTTTTAGAACCTGGAAGCTGGACTCGAACGGATTGTTTTATTAAACAACGCATCGAATCAAGCGTTATACAACCTGTTCCACCGAATACTTATTTCACCGTTCAAGCAGCTATCTGGAATAATTCCGGATCTTCATTCACCCCAAAATTGACGGTGAATTATCCAACATCGGCGGATAACTATGGTGCAGTCACGAACTACATCAATGCGGTGAATTTGCAACCGTGTCCAAGCGGTCAAGTAACGATTGTTGCGTACACTTTCGCAATGGACTTCAACCTCTACAAAGGCATGGAAGTTATCTTTGATTTTGGTAACGCTGTTTCATCTTCAGATGGGATTGAATTTGGACAGGCCGATATCTCTACTACTCCATTTCTTCAAACCACGGGACTTCAATCCAACCCGCCCGAGCCCCAGATAAGACCCATTGGAATCGAACTTCCAAATTGCCAGAGATATTTCCAAAGTTTTGGCGGAAGCAACACTTATGAGCGAATTGGGTTAGGATATGCCGTTGATACAACGTATGCTTATATCACCATTCCTTTTAAAACCAAGATGCGGGCAATTCCAGAAATGGCAGTTTCGGCGGCCAACGATTGGCTAATTGGAAATCAGGGGCCTTCTGGATTTTTTGTAGCATCTTCTTTTGCAGTCATATCTGCTTATATTTCCGGCATCAATACTTTTGCAATTGACATTACAACCAGCGCTAATTTAGTTCAATTTCAACCAATAGAACTTGTTGCGAATAATACTTTGAATGCCAGGCTTACTTTTAGCGCTGAACTTTAAAGGAGTCTTCGATGAAACGACTTTTCTTGATCTTGATTTTCTTAACGCCCTTTGTGCTTTTAAGCTGTGTTGGAAT
>Ga0326727_10013579_pt1 | contig 18057 bp, 16 predicted proteins | sample MB2enrmetagenome_FD_207643 | JGI IMG/M metagenome (GOLD analysis project Ga0326727, IMG submission 207643) | Lab enriched peat soil microbial communities from McLean, Ithaca, NY, United States - MB29MY | ecosystem: Environmental > Terrestrial > Soil > Wetlands > Peat | place: USA: New York...
ACATGGATGTGGCGCAGAACATCTTCCTGGGCCGCTTTCCGCGAAAACATGGATTGATCGATCACCGCCGCACCCATGCCGAGGCAGCCGCCTTGCTCGACCGCCTGAACATGAAGATCGACACTCACGCCCTGATTGCCGATCTCACTACGGCCGAGCAACAGATGGTGGAAGTGGCCAAGGCTCTTTCCATCGAGTCTAAGGCCCTGATCATGGATGAGCCGACCTCCGCCCTTTCCGAGCGCGAAACGGAACAGCTATTTGCCACCATCCACCAACTCAACCGGCAAGGGATCGGGATCATATACATCTCTCACCGTTTGCAGGAACTAAGCCAGGTCGGCGACCGGGTTACCGTGCTGCGTGACGGTAAGTTTGTCGGAACCAGGACGGTCGCGCAGGTAACGGTCGACGAACTGGTCGGCATGATGGTGGGCCGGGCCGTGAGCGAGGTTTTTCGCCGCAACTATCAATCTCCCGGCGCCGAATGCCTACGCACCGCGAATCTGTGTAAAGGCCGGCGGCTGCGCGGCGTCAGCCTGACGCTCAAGAGCGGCGAGATTGTGGGACTGGCGGGGTTGGTCGGTTCCGGGCGTACCGATCTGGCGCGCGCCGTGTTCGGGGTAGACAAGTATGAGAGCGGCAAGATTTATCTTTTCGGCGAGGAGGTTGCTAATTTCTCGGTCGCAGATATGGTGGCGCGCGGCGTCAGCCTGATCCCGGAAGATCGCAAGAACCAAGGCCTGGCGTTGATCCTTTCTGTCGCCGAGAACGTCGTCATATCCAGCCTGAATCGCCTGTTCCCCGCCAGGTTCATAAGCCGCAAGCGGCAAACCGAAGCCGTCATGCAGTACGTGGAAAAACTGCGCATTGCTACGCCTTCCGTCACCCGCCTGGCGCAATATCTTTCCGGCGGCAATCAGCAGAAGGTGGTGGTCGCCAAGTGGCTTTGTACCAAAGCTAAGATATTCATTTTTGATGAGCCTACGCGCGGTATCGATGTCGGAGCCAAGGCCGAGATTTATGCGTTGATGGACAGCCTGGTAAAGGAAGGCGCGGCGATCCTGATGATTTCTTCCGAGCTTCCCGAGGTTATCGGCATGAGCGACCGTATCTACGTGATGCGCGAAGGAGCCATTGTGGCCGAGATAGCACACGCCGAGGCCACCCAGGAGCGGGTGATTGAGTATGCCATGGGCGCGGAAGAAGCCAAACGGCACCGGCAACAGGCTGATGTGACACGAGATAGTATTGCGAGGTAAACACAAGCTGCCGCCGAGTAAGTTGCCAAGGTTGTGAGATTACAAATGCCGTCGTTCTTTAGAAAAATGCCGTCCGCTGCCTGGGTCATCGTCCTGATGATGTTGGTGTTCCGGGCCGCGTCCGCCAGATATCTTACGCTTGGCAATATCGTCAACATTATTCAGCAGAATTCCATCCTTTTGATCCTGGCCACCGGCGCAACTCTGGTGCTGCTCAGCGAAGGCATCGATCTTTCCGCGGGCGCGGTGCTCACGCTTTCGGGAGTAACCTGCGCGCGGGTCATGAATGGCCTGATGAGCTCGGGCTCCTCGGATGGACATGCCATGATAGCGGGCGTCGTGGTGGGGCTGCTGACGGGCGCGCTGATGGGCGCTATAACCGGCGGTCTGATTGCCATCGGGAAATTGCCGCCGTTCATTGCCAGTCTGGGCATGATGGGAGTTGGCGGATCCTTGTCCCTGGTGCTCGCTGATAGTACCGCCATCTATGTAAATAACCCGGTGTTTTCCTTCTTCGGCCAGACCCTGGATAAGTCGATCCATCTGCCGCTGATGCAGTATCTGTCGATGCCTACCTTCATCGCGGCTTTAGTATTTCTGGTGGTATGGGTCGTGCTCTATCACACCGCTTTTGGGCGGTATATTGTCTCGATCGGCGGCAATGAACAAGGGGCGCGGCTTTCGGGCGTCAATGTCTGGCTTCGGAAGTGGATGGTCTATGTGACCGCAGGCATTCTTTCAGCCATCAGCGGAGTTACCCTAGCCGCCCGCCTGGAAGCGGCCGACTCCATCGTGGGTGTCGGCTGGGAGTTCGATGCCATTGCCGCCGCCATTCTGGGAGGCACCAGTTTCGCCAAAGGAAAGGGTGGCATCGCGGGGACGGTGCTGGGAGTGCTGGTGATTGGCGTGGCCCGCAACGGGCTGAACGTGGCCGGAGTCCCTTCCCTATGGCAACCGGCATTAATGGGCACTATCGTCATTCTGGCGATTGTGTTCGAGGTCGTCCATGCCCGCTGGAGGGAGGCGGTCCGATGATTGCAGGCAAGCTTTCGGCCAAGTGGTTTGCGGCGGCGCGCTTTCTGGTATTGATTGCGGTCGCCGTCGCCATGGCTATTCTGACCCGTTCCGACGAATACGGGTTTGTCTTTCTGAACGCCAACAATCTACTCAACATTGTAAGAAACGCGAGCATTCTTATTATTATTGCGGTCGGCCAGACTATTACTTTAACTGCCAAAGACGTGGACTTGTCGGTCGGTTCGGTGCTGTCGCTCACCAGCGTGCTGGCCGCAATCATGTTGAAGAACTATGGCTTCAGCGTTCCTGCCGCCATCCTGGCGGCCTTGCTTATGGGAGCGTTCCTGGGACTGATCAACGGTCTACTGATCACCTATGTCGGCCTGCCGCCTTTCATTGCAACTTATGGCATGCTGTGGGTACTGTTCGGGTTTGCCTATCTGATCCTTCGCGGCAATGTCATTTACGGCTTTCCGCCGTCCTTTCGCGTAATTGGCAATGGACATCTCTTCGGCATTCCCATGCCGATTGTGGTGATGCTCGTAGTCTTTGTTATCAGCTACTTCGTTCTGTACTATACGACGCTGGGCCGGCGTTTCTTTGCTACTGGGGCAAACATCGAAATGGCCCGCATGTCTGGGGTCAACGTCGGACGGATCGTAGTTACAGCCTATGTCATTAGTGGATTTCTGGCCGCGTTGGCCGGCCTGGTGTTGATCGCCTACACCAATGGTTCGGAAGCACGCATCGGGGACAACTACTTATTGCCTGTATTAGCGGTGGTGGTGATGGGCGGGACCAGCCTGGCGGGAGGCCAGGGCAACCTGCTGGGTACGCTGGTCGCAGCTCTGATCATGGCTATGATTCATAACGGCATGAATATTCTGGCCGTTCCCGCAATCTGGAAATCGTTTGTCGTAGGCCTCCTGGTGATAACCGCGGTGCTCGCCGACCAGGGACTGCGCCAAAAGGCTTGAAGTGTTTTTTAAGTGATTAGCCGTATGTAGGGCGTCAGGGAACCATTTCAGCATTTCGCGGAAGAAACAAGATCTGTTGGAGGAAAAAACATGATAAAGAGATTTGCGCCGATCCTGGCCGTCCTTGCCGTAGCGGCCGTGGTATTTACCCTCTCGTTGCCTGCGGAGAGCGCCGATACGAAACCCGTAAAAGTGACCATGAAAGGTACCGGGACCAAGCCGGTTAAGAATTTCAATCCTAACGTTAAAGCGGCGCGCAGATATAACGTCGCCATTGTGGTCAAGTCGCAGGCTATCCCGGTGTGGGAGTCCCACCTGATCGCCGCCGCCAAAGCCGGCCAGGCCATGGGGGTCAATGTGCTGCAATATGCTCCCTCTAAGGCCGACAATGTAGAGGAGCAGAAGAGAATTCTGGAGGATCTGGTAACCAAGGGTGTCGATTGCGTAGTTCTGGCGCCGGCCAACTCGCAGGCGGTTCAAGGACCGGTGGCTTCCCTGGTAAAGAAAGGAATACCGGTGGTCTATGACAACACCCTGGGCGCCGGCGACGATTATCTCTCCTTCGTAGGCGTGGACAGCTACGAGGCCGGCCAGGAGATCGCCAAGGCTGTGGGCGAGCGCATGAAAGGCAAGGGCAAACTCTTGATCCTCGAAGGTGTACCCGGACAACAGACCTCAGACGACCGCGTCAAGGGCTGCAAGGATTACATCACCCGGCACTATCCCGGTATCCGCTATAAGTCAATTTCCGCTCACTGGCAGTTTGATGAAGCCCGCCAGATTACCGAGGACACCCTCCAGAGCTGGCCGGACCTGAATGGCATTGTAAGTGTTGGCGGCAACATGGGAGAGGGTGCAGCCGAGGCAATCGCAGCGTTAGGCCGGCAGGGGAAGGTTGTAATTGGCAGCTTTGATGTCCAAGCCCCCACGGTAGCCGCGCTCAAGGAGGGCAAGCTAGCCTTTACCATCTCGCAGAGCGTTTATGAACAGGCCTATTGGTCGGTCGCGGCCTGCGTAATGGCCCTGAATGGCAAAGAGGTCCCGCGTACCATCCTGACCCCATTGAATGTCGTCACCCCGGGGGAAGCGGCCAAGTATGATGAGTCGCCGTCGGTTCTGAAGAACCGCTGAGTGTACGAGTCTAGGCTTTACACAACTTTCGCAACCGGACCTCGGGGATGGCGTGGTCAGCCCTGAGGTCCCAGGCAAGGAAGAGCAAAATGAAGCTGCTTAATCCTCATAAGAATCCCGTGGTGCCGACTCCGGACCATGTTCATGTTACTTCTCAGGAAATCGCGGGGGCCACGGTCGGGGCCAAGTCCTGTGACGTGAAGCTAGGCACGTACGCCAAGGGTGGCGCCAGTATTTTTCACGCCCACCCTCAGTCCGAGCACGTGTTTTATATCTTGCAAGGAGAGCTTACGGCCATCGACGGGAGCAACAATGAAATTACCGCCCGCAAGCAACAGGCGTTATACATTCCAGCGGGCGAGAAGCACATGGTGGTAAATCGCGGAGAAGAAGAGGCCATATATGTGGCGGTAACGGCCCCGCCCCCTGGCTAACGCAATTTGTAATTTGCAATTTGTAATTTGCAAAGTAGGAAATCTAATTTGCTGAGTAGGTTGGATTTTACTTTGCAAATTACAAATCATACTTTGCAAATACAGAAGAGAGTAACCGTCGTGGATTCAGGGAACCGATACCGCACCATGCAGGAAATCGTCTACGAGACGATTAAGGAAAGAATACTGAAGGGGGAGTATCAGCCCCGGCAAAGGCTGATCACGGGCGATCTGAGCGCCGAGCTGGGCGTTAGCCGCATGCCGGTACGCGAGGCGCTCCACCGCCTGGAGGCCGCTACGGGGCTGATCACCCTTACTCCGCATAAGGGCGCGGTGGTAAGCGAGTCGTCGGAGGAGGACCAGCGCGATATTTTTCGCATTCGCGCTGTTCTGGAGGCCTTGGCCACGCGCCTGGCCTGCGCCGGCATCACCCAGGACCACTTGGAGCAGATGGAGGAGTTGAATCGCGAGATTCAAAAACTGACCCGCCGGAGGGACGACGACTATTTCGAGGAAGTAAATCTGAAGTTCCACTCCATCATCTGGCACGCGGCCAAGTCGCGGCGGCTGCAGGGGATTCTGAAATCGCTCTACGATGCGAGCCGGAATTATCGATATATCAGTCTTAAAGTGCCCGGCCGGCTCGACGAAATCATCCAGGAACACCGCCAGATTCTGGCTGCCTTGCGCAGGGGCGACGCCGATGAGGCGGAAAAGATCGTAAACGCCCACTATCAGAATACACTGGAGCGTCTGGTGCGGTCAGAGCAGGGGGAAACTCCCGCCCTCAGTCGCAGCCGGGGCCGGGGTGGCGCATGAACATCGTGGTGATTGCCACGCTGGACACCAAAGGCGAAGAGGCGGACTTCGTTTGCCACCAGATCGCCCGGATGGGGCATACCCCCGTGCTGGTGGATCCCGGCTCCGGCGGCAGCGCGCAGGTCGCGGCGGATGTGTCCCGCCAGGAAGTGGCGCGCGCCTCCGGCGAGAGCCTGGAGCAGATCCTTGCCCACAAGGACAAAACCTATATACAGCAACGAATGATTGAAGGGCTGGTCCGGGTGGTCTCGCGAAGATACGCCGACGGCAAGCTGGACGGGGTTATTGCGGTAGGCGGCGGACAAGGGACCGCCATTGCCACCGCGGCGATGCGCGCCCTGCCGGTCGGCGTCCCCAAAGTCATGGTTTCAACGGTAGCCTCAGGCAAAACTGCTTTTGGGGCCTACGTGGGGACCAAAGATGTGACCATGATTCATTCCGTAGCCGATATTGCCGGCCTTAATTTCATTACCCGCAGAATCATCGCCCAGGCGGCTGCCGCGGTGGTAGCTATGGCCGCAGTCACGGTACCGGCGCAGGAAAGGCGCCCGCTGGTGGCCATGACTCAGGCCGGGGTAACTACGCCGGGCGTAACGGCAATTAAGAAACTGCTGGAGCAGGCCGGCTTCGAGGTCGTGGTCTTTCATTGCAACGGCATTGGCGGCCAGGCAATGGAAGAGTTGATCCGTGAAGGCGCGATCTGCGGGGTGGTCGATTATTCCCCGCACGAGATTATCGATCTGCTGTGCGATGGGCTGATGCCAGCCCTGCCTGGCCGCATGACGGCCGCCGGCGAGATGGGCATTCCGCAAATCATCGCTCCCGGCTGTGCCGATATGCGCTTGCACGAATGGGAGTCTATTCCCCCAGAGTTGGCCGGCCGGCCCTACGTCCGGCACACTCCCACCCATACCCATTTTCGGACAACGCGGGAGGAAATGGGTGCGGTGGCGCACTACATCGCCGAACACATAAACCAAGGCAAGGGGCCGCGGGCCGTGATTGTTCCCCGGCGCGGCTACAGCATGATGAATCACTCCGGCATGCCTCTCTATGATGAAAACGCTAATATGGGATTTCTGGATACGCTGCGGAGAGAGCTCTCCCCGGAAGTCATCCTCGTCGAAGGAGACTATCACATCAACGACCCCGAGTGTGCCGGCGCCACGGTAGAGCTGTTCCTGAAGCTTTGGGCAACCTTTTCACCGCAGGGGACGCAAAGGACCCCGAGGTACGCAGAGGAGCGAGGACGATGAAAAACAATGGATATAGATTCCCCCTGCGTCCTTGAAGCCTGTCCTGAGCTTGTCGAAGGATACTCCGCGCTGAAAAGGTTAGGTATTTTCCGGGTTCCGGATTCAGAGATAACGGACCGAACTGGCCACTGGCCACTGACCACTGGCTAATCAAACCATCGCACTACAACTGGAGGCTTTTTTTGCATGGCAAAGTTGACGATCAGGCCGCTTAATACGGGATATATTCCCACCTACCCTAAACAATACCATTTCCATCATTCCACTATTGAATACCTTAAGAACGTCAGCGAGGAAAAAGTCCCTCTTCCCGTGTTCACCTTTTTGATTGAAGGTGGGAAAGAACTGGTACTGATCGATACCGGTATGGCGTGGACCGAAAGAGCTGACAAATACCACCATGGCGGCTCCTACCAGCCGGAAGGAATGGCTATTCACGAACAACTGGCCAAAGCGGGCTACTCCTGCGAAGATGTGAACAAGGTGATCTTCACCCATCTGCACTGGGACCATATCTTCTACATGGAGAAGTTCACCAAAGCCCAGTTTATCGCTCACCGCAAGGAATATGAATTTGCTTTGGATCCTATTCCGCTCTATTACAAGTCTTACGAGCATCCCGCTCTGGGAGTTCGGCGGCCCTTTGAAGGCCTCAAGATCGATGTAGTGGACGGCGAGGAAGAGATTATTGAAGGCGTGCGGGTATTTCCGACTCCCGGACACTCGCCGGGACACCAGTCGGTGGAGGTCGATACGAAAGATGGCCGTTATATCTTACCGGGCGATTCTTTCTTCCTGATGGCCAATCTCAAACCGATTCCCCAGATTCACTACACCATAACGCCGCCGGCACGCTTCGCCAATATCGTTGAATGCTGGAACAGTATTGAGTTGCAAAAGAAACGGATCACGCACGAAGGACTCTTTCTGCCGTGTCACGAGCCGGAACTGGTAGAACGGGTAAAGAAGACGCCAGTAATAGGGTTGTAATGCTCGGAAAGGAGGCAGCGCTTTGTTACCTTACTTCGACTTGCCCTTTGGCCGCTCGGAATTGTTGAACGGTGGCGACTATGTGGTTGCCACCTATCTGGCTTTTGGCCTGACCGAGCAGGAGGTATTACAGCGGGCAGGCAATTTTGCGACCGGACAAACCATAGGTACATGGTTGCCGCTGCCGGGCGTTACCCGGACCATGGTCGAGAACTATCAGGCCCGGGTGTTGGGATGTTATCCCATGCCGGGAGGGGACTCCGCCACCAGCCTTTTGCGCATGGCTTTTCCCTTTCAGAACTTTGGGGGCAGCCTGGCGATGCTTCTGGTGGGCCTGGCGGGGAATGATGTGTCCACGGCGATCAGGATCAGGCTTATCGATGTCGAATTGGTTGGCAACGCCGTACACGCGTTCCCCGGCCCGAAGCAGGGTATGGCCGGTCTGCGCCGCCTGGCAGGCGTAAAGGATCGTCCCCTTATCCTGAACATGCTGAAGCCGTGCCTGGGCTATTCCCCGCAGGCCGGCGCCGAGTTGTTCTATGAGAGCGGCCGGGGCGGCGTCGATCTGATCAAGGACGACGAGGTGTTAGGCAATACTTCCCTGAGTGGGGTGGAAGGCAGGGTCAAGGCATACTTACAGGCCGCGCGCCGAATAGCCGACGAAACCGGCCGGTCACCTACATACATAGTAAACATCACAGACCGTCCGGGGCGGATGCGGGAGAATGCCAAAATTGCTCTTGCTTCCGGCGCCCAGGCGGTGATGGTTAGTTTTGTTGCCGCCGGTCTCGACTCTTTGCTGGAATTGACCGCCGAGTTCGGTGACCGGTTGGTTTTTCTGGGCCACTATGCCGGAGTTGGCATGCTGAATGCGCCTACCCAGGGCATCGGCGGCGCGGTCATGCTGGGGTTGCTTCCCCGAATTGCCGGGGCGGACGCGGTGATGATCATGCATCCGGCAGAAAGAAAGGGTCCGGCCTACCTCGAGTACCTGCAGACGGTACAGGCCCACCGGTTACCCCTAGGACAGATGAAACCGGTGTGTACCGCTGTCGGAGGTGGCGTGACACCAATCAATGCCGCTGCGATCTGCCGGGATCTGGGTCCGGACACCATTCTTGGCGTGGGTGGCGCTATCCAAGGACATCCCGATGGCGCGGTCGCTGGCGCCAAAGCTATGCTTCGGGCGGTAGAAGCCGCGGTAAGAGATGTGCCTCTGGAAGAAGCCGCAGCCCAGTGCCCGGAATTACAGAAGGTGATGAAGATTTGGCACTAAGCAGCGGTCTTATAACCAAGGAGAGACAAGATGTCCTCGAAACCTATCGTTATCGGTTGTGACAATGCGGCCGTGGAGCTGAAAAAGGTCTTGATTGGTGTGTTGAAGGAAGAAAGACTTGATTTTGAAGATGTCGGGGTCAACAGCGCGGAGGATCAGACCGAATATCCCGAGGTGGCACGCCGGGCCGCCGACAAGATTATTGCCAGCAATTACCAGAAAGAAGGCATTCTGGTCTGCGGTACAGGCATCGGCATGTCCATCACCGCCAACAAGTTTCCTGGCATCTACGCCGCGGTCTGCCATGACAACTATTCGGCCGAGCGTGCCCGCCTTAGCAACAACAGCAACATGATTTGCATGGGCGCTCGCATTATTGGTCCGGAGCTGGCCAAAAAAGTCTTGCGGGAATGGCTGCACCTGGAGTTCCAAGGCGGGCGCTCTCTTTCCAAGGTGGAAAAGATTGTGGCCATCGAGAAACAGAATTACAAAGCTGCGGCGGCCAAGGGGTCGGCATAGGCAGCGTGGTTCACGGCGAGACGATCATGAACCGACGCAAACTCCATGTCGGCACCAACCTGAAGATGTACAAGACCGGCAAGGAAACGGTCTTGTACTTGACTGACCTGCAACGATTGACTTGTGATTTGGCAGGCGACCTTCTGCTTTTTGTTATTCCTTCATACACGGCGCTCCCCGCGGCCACGACGGCGGTAGATCATTCCCGGATCCGGCTGGGAGCGCAGAATATGAACTGGGAGGAAAAAGGACAGTTCACCGGCGAGATTTCCCCCCTGATGCTGCAAGAACTCGCGCTGGAGATAGTCGAAATTGGCCACTCGGAACGCCGCCATGTCTTCCGCGAAACCGATATCGAGGAAAACAAGAAGGTGCTTTCGGCCATCAGCCATGGCTTCACCGCTTTGCTTTGCGTGGGCGAGACCGCCGAAGAGAAACAATTGGATGTGGGAGATGAACGCCTGCGCCAACAGTTGAAGATTGGGCTGCACGGGGTAGAAGAGAAAGACTGTGGGCGCCTCTGGATTGCCTATGAACCGGTTTGGGCGATCGGGGTTCATGGCACACCCGCTCGAGCCGACTATGCGGACGCAAAGCATAAGGTGATCCACGAGACCTTGGTTCAGCTCTTTCCCCGCGAAGGTCGCCATATCCCGGTTCTGTATGGCGGAAGCGTAAATCCCCAAAATGCCAGCGAACTGATTAGTCAGCCTGCTATTGACGGACTGTTTATTGGACGGTCTGCCTGGGAGGCCCCGGCTTTCAACGCCCTGATAAGACAAATCCTGCCCGTGTGGCGGCAAAAGCAGTGAAAAGAGCGAGTTCCCAGTTTCCAGTTTCCAGCGGGCAGCGCTAGAAACAGTTGTCTTACAGGCTGGAAACTGGAAACTAGAGAGCTTGCCTTACTTAAAGGTACGCAATAGATTTTCCGAGACAAATTATGGATAAAAATACTGGTTCTAAATTACAACCTGCATCCCTGAACGGTCTGCGCGAAGTGTCGAAGGCGGTGATTGAGGCGGCGGGAAGAGCCTACCGCCGGGGCATCCAAACCGGCAGCGGCGGCAACCTGAGTGCCCGGCTTCCGGGGCAGGATTTGATGGTAGTCAAGCCCAGCGGTGTTTCCTTCATCGAGTGTACCGAAGAGAATCTGGTAGTTACCGATTTTGATGGCAACCTGGTTGCCGGAAAGGGAAAGCCCACCCGCGAGGCTCTGCTGCATGGCGTCTTGTATCGTCATGTCCCCTCGATTGGCGGGGTGGTTCACACCCATTCTCCCTGGTCGATAACGTGGTCCTTTACGAAGAAAGACCTCCCGTTGCTGACCTATCATGCCCAACTGAAGTTTCGCGTGCCGGTGGCCACCCTCGACATCGACGCCCCGGTAGTGCCTATGGAGGAAATGCCCAAAGTCACCGCACTGTTCGATAAACATCCCAATCTTCCGGCTTTTCTGTTGGTGGCCCATGGAATTGTGGCTGTCGGTAAAGATGTGCTGGACGCCGAACATGTGGCGGAAATGGTTGAGGAAACCGCGCAAATTGCCTGGCTGCTGGAACTTGCAAAGAGATGACAAACATCCTGATCCTGGGTGCGGGCGCGATGGGCACTGCCTTTTGCTTCCCGCCGGCTGACGCTGGGCACACGGTAAGGCTGGTCGGGACTCATCTGGACGCGGAGTGGATCGAGAGCGTCAGGAAAACCGGCATTCACCCGAAGCTCAAGGTGAAGCTTCCCAACGGGGTATCTGCTTTTTCTCACGACCAATTTGGGGAAGCGCTTGGCCTGGGGAACGAGCTGATCGTGCTGGGGGTGAATTCCGCCGGTGTGCCCTGGGCGGTGGAACAGCTCGGCCCTCTGCTTAAGGGAACCACGCCCATTCTTATGCTTACCAAAGGGCTCCACGCCCAGCGCGATGCCATTCAGATCCTGCCGGATGCGGTGCGCAGCGGCCTGGCTAAATATGGAATTGAGAAGCTGGCTGTCGGAGCGATTGCCGGACCGTGTATTGCAGCCGAACTGGCGGCCGGGCGGGACACGACGGTGGTGGTGGCATATGCCGATGCCAGGCTTCCCGAATGGATCGCCCACCTTTTGACGACGTCTCACTACCATGTTCGTCCCAGCATGGATCTGGTAGGCGTCGAGGTATGTGCCGCGCTGAAGAATTTTTATGCGCTGGCTGTCGGTTGTCCTTCCGGCTTGCTAGCCCAACAAGATCCGGCCGCCAACCGCGCGCAGATGCATAATCCGGCGGCTGCCTTGTTTACCCAAGCTTTGCTGGAGATGGCTCGGTTTGTAAGTTTTCTGGGCGGAGATCAGAAGTCGGTGATGGGCTTGGCGGGTGCGGGCGACCTTTACGTGACTTGCCAGGCTGGACGGAACAGTCGAACGGGGTATTTTCTCGGCAGCGGCCTGCGTTACAGCGAGGTGAGAGCCACCCACATGGCCAATGAAACCGTGGAGGGAGCGGAATTGGCGCTGGTGATCGGGCCGGTGCTGGAGCGCTTGTTTAGCCTGGGGCGGCTGGATCCAAAGGCGTTTCCGCTGGCAAAGGCGATTACCGATGCTATTTGCCGCGATCTTTCCCTGCGAATTCCCTGGACGGCGCTGCATCAAGTTTGACCGGAGAAAACCATGAAAAAATTCTGCTGCGCATTGCTAATTACCTGCTTGGCTTGTGTTTCGGCGCTGTTCTCGCAAACCAGCGTAACCCAGCCGGTACCTGCCGCTTCTCCTTCGACCCTGCAGCAAAACCGCCTGCCAGCTATCCCGGAGGGTAAGCAGACGGAAGCGCAAAAGAAAGCGTCCGCCGAGTTCGTGACCATACGCAAGGCGCCGGTCTTCGGTCCGTTCGTTCCCCTGTTGCGCAGTCCGGAACTGATGCTGCGGGCTTCGGCGATGGGCGATTACCTGCGCTATCGGGACGCGCTGCCGCCTAAGCTCAATGAATTAATCATTTTGATTGTGGCCAGGGAATGGACGCAGGAATACGAGTGGTATGTGCACTATCCGTTTGCCATCAAGGCCGGACTCGATCCGGAGATCGCCAAGGCCCTGGCGGAGGGGCGGCGGCCGGCCAAGATGTCGGAAGAAGAGGAGATTGTGTACGAGTTCTCGACCGAACTGAACCGGAATAAGAGCGTCAGCGACGTCACCTATGCGCGGGCCGTGGCAAAATTCGGTGAACAGGGCATGATGGATATTGTCGGTGTGAACGGGTACTACACGCTGATTGCCACGGCCCTCAATGTGGGACGTACGCCCGTGCCGAAGAATTATGCTCCGGTGCTCCCGCCGCTTCCCCGCTAAAGCCAAGGCCATGGCGGCTTGCCGAGGCCGAGGAGTGAGAGCGAAGGGATCTATGTCCAACAAAAGAAAAGCACTCCAGATAGACGGGGAGTGCTCCGGAGGCAGGCTGGAATTGAGTTAGTCAGCCATGTAGACAGGGTCGATCTGAATTTCGTGTACTCTGCCTTTTCAACCCCAAAATGCATCATTTATGCCATAGGAAAAACTTTGGTAACGCTTTTAACATGTTTGTAATGTTTGGGTTGGATGGAGAAACACGTTGGCATGATTACCCTGAGAGGGGCGCCTGACGGGTTTTCCCGGGGAGGGACCGGATGACTTCAACTGGCCTCCAGGACTTCTTACGCCCCCGTTTGGGGGTTACCAGCGGCTTCACTGCTTTGGCCGTTTTTGCGGGTTCGCGCGGTGTATATTATTCTCCAATATCATGATTGCGGGTTCGCCGAGCTCCCACTGACATACGAATTGGGGTTGGCGGAACTGGGAACACCAGGCTCCCCGGTGGTTGCGGCGCAACTGGGGGAAAGAGCATAGCCGTCGGAGGCCGCACCTTTCCAGTTAGGAGGAAATTCATGAAGCTTACTCCGGGAAAACTTGCCGGTTTGAAGGCTGTCTCGACCGAACATGGCATTATCGCTGCGGCCGCCATGGACCAGCGCGGTTCGCTGAAGAAGGCGCTCGGAGCGAATGCCGGCGACAAGGAACTGGAACAGTTCAAGATCGCCGTCAGCGAGATTCTTACCCCCCACGCCAGCGCTATTCTGCTCGACCCCGAGTGGGGACTGCCCGCTTCTCGCAAGCGCGCCAAAAACGCCGGACTGCTGCTGGCCTACGAAAAGACCGGTTACGACAAGACCGGACCGGGCCGCCTGCCCGATCTGCTGGATCTCTGGTCGGCCCGTCGCCTGAAAGAGGCGGGCGCCGATTGCGTGAAGATTCTGCTCTACTACAGCCCCCTGGATCCCAAATCCATCAACGACCAGAAACACGCTTGGGTGGAGCGCATCGGAGATGAGTGCCGCGCCAACGATATACCGTTCTTCCTCGAATTTGTCGGGTACGAAGAAGGAGCCGATGAAAAAGGGGCGGACTTTGCCCGCAAAAAACCCGAGATCGTCAAGGGAAGCATGCAGGAGTTCAGCAAAGAGCGTTATGGCGTAGACGTGCTGAAAGTCGAAGTTCCGGTGAACGTGAAATTCGTCGAGGGCGCCCGCAACTTCAAGGGGCCGGCGGTATATTCCAAGCAGCAGGCCCTGCAGCACTTCCGCGACGCCGCCGCCGTGGCGACCAAGCCTTTCATCTACCTGTCGGCCGGCGTCAGTAACGACGAGTTCAATGAAGCGTTGGAGATGGCTGCCGAGGCCGGCGTGAAGTTCAATGGCGTGCTCTGTGGCCGCGCCACCTGGAAGGACGGCATCCCGATCTTTGCCGAGAAAGGCGAAGCGGCCTTCCGCGAGTGGCTGAAGAGCGAAGGCGTAAAGAACATCAACAACGTTAACCAGCGCCTGAAGAAGGCTACTCCCTGGTTCTCGATCTACGAAGCCGCGACTGCGGGGAGCAGGTAAGCACCAGTTAGGAGTTTCCGGTTTCCAGTTTCCCGAAGGTTCTTCGGCTCTGGAAACTGGAAACTCGAAACTGAAAACGCTTTATTTTCCTGTACTCAGGAACGCCTTGATCACGATCTGGTTAGGCTGGGAACCGGTCGGGATCGTGGTTTCCAGAGCCGCGGGCGAGATGATTTCATTGCCCCGTCCCTTGTAGCGCTTTTCGGTGGTGCGCACTACCGCGACGTCGCCGGAACCCGTGTCCAGGACAAACAGGCGCCCCTGGTCGTTCGAGAGCGCCAGGGCGTCCGGCTTGCTGCCGACCGGCACGGTTGCGATCCGTGCGCTGTCGTCAATGCTGAACTGGACCACGGTATTTGCGCCAAAGTCGCTCACATAGAGCAGGCTATTGTCGGCGCTGACCAGGCAACGTACCGGGCTATCCCCCATAAGGTACGTGGCCCCGACCTCGTTGCTGCTCGTTTCAATTACGGAAACGCTATGCGCGGTAAAGTCGCTGACGAAAATCTCCCCGCCGTCGGGCTTCATCGCCAAGCCGACTGGGGTTTTCCCCACGTCGAGTAAAGCCAGCACTCCGTCCTTTTTGAGATCAAGGGCCGCAACCTGAGCCGAGCCGCTGCAGGAGACGAACGCCTTGCTGGAATCGGGAAGGATGGCGATATCTTCCGGTTCCCGGCAGATAGGCACCGTTGCCCGCACTGCCTGACGGCCGGCATCGATCAGCGAGACCGTATTATCGGCGCGGTTGGAGACCACCACCGTGCCGCCGTCTGGTGACACACGGGCTAAACCAGGGGATGAGCCGACGCGGATGTTGCCGATGACCTTGCGTGCCTCGAGGTCGAGAACGGAAACGTTTGCCGAACCCGAATTAGCCACGTAGCCGCGCTTGCCATCGGGGGAAACACTGATGAAGTAAGGCGCGTGGTGCACGCCTACGGTAGCCGTCACCACATTGCGTTCGGCGTCGATAAAACTGATATTGTCGGAGCCGCTATTGACTACGTAGACCTCGTTCCGCTTGGCGTTGGCGGCGATGCCGGTCGGCTGGCGGCCGACCGGAAGCGTCTTGATCGCCCGCAGTGACAGCACGTCTACGACGGTAACGGAATTGTTTTTCCCGTTCGTGATATAGGCGTATTCGCGATAGGTTCCTGGCACCTCACGGGTGCGGTGGCAAGCGGTCCCGCTGAGCAGTCCGAGCAATATCAACAGCACGGACCAAGCGTCCGGCAGCGCAGCATCTCTGCGGGGCAGCGGGCCGCCTCCGGTACGACACAACGCTCCCCCGGCGCACGGCAGTCTCGCGCGTGCTGGGGTAGACGAAGATGTTTCCATATCTTCAGCTTATTCCGCGGCTACCTGGGGAACCGTTTTGCCCAGGGGCAACGTCCGGGCCAGCACTGAACCGATCTGTTGAATTTCCGTCATTAGCTGGTCGAACTGCTCCGGGAACAACGACTGAGCGCCATCGGAGAGCGCCCGGTCAGGATCGGTGTGGACCTCCACAATCAGTCCATCCGCGCCCACCGCAATGGCGGCGCGCGACAAGGGGATCACTTTTTGCCGCTTGCCCGTTCCGTGGCTCGGGTCAACCAGAATCGGAAGATGGCTCAAACGCTGCACCGCCGGCACAATGCTCAGATCCAGCGTGTTGCGTGTGTGGTCGGCGAAGGTTCGCACCCCACGCTCGCACAGGATGACGTTGTAGTTTCCCTCGCTCATCACATATTCGGCGGCCATCAGGAACTCTTCCAGAGTCGCCGCCATGCCGCGTTTCAACAACACCGGTTTCGCCGACCGGCCGGCACGCTTCAGCAGCGAGTAGTTCTGCATATTGCGCGCGCCGATCTGGATGATGTCCGCGTACTCTTCCACCAGCTCCAGCGATTCGTGGTCGATGGCCTCGGTGACAATCGCCATGCCGAACTGCTCGCGAACCTCGGCCAGGATTTTCAGGCCCTCCAGCCCGAGACCTTGAAAGGTGTACGGCGACGTACGGGGCTTATAGGCGCCGCCGCGAAAGAACTGGGCGCCCGCCCGGCGCACCCGTTCCGCCACCGCAAAGGCCTGTTTCCGGCTCTCCACCGCACAGGGGCCCGCAATGATTGCCAGTTCCCTTCCGCCAATGGTTGCCCCGCCGGGAGAAACGGGCACAACTGTGTTTTCCGCCTTGAGATCGCGGCTGACCAGCTTATAGGGCTTGCTGACGCGGATGACTTCCTGCACGCCCCGCATCTCTTCCAGCGTAGGTGCTTCCACCACGCCCGTATTGCCGGTAATGCCAATGGCGGTGCGCTGGGCGCCCGGAATGGCATGCGCCCGATACCCTAAAGATTCGATCTTTTCACATACCGCGCGCACGTCTTCTTCAGTGGCATGCGCGCTCATGACGACGAGCATAGTGGGCCTCTTCGAGAGCCTAAGTTTATATTCCTGAACAGGCGGTAAACAAGTTTTCAGTTGCCCGGATTTGGTAATTTGGTAATTGGGTAATCTGGTAATTGAAAAACCCGCAACCTCGGCGGCAGCGGACGGCGAAGTGAGCTTCCGACGCTTTTGCTGGCCGACGACCGAAGACCGAGAGCCGACGGCTGCCTTCTTCAATTACCAAATTACTCAATTACGCAATTGACATGGCTCGGAGTCTTGCCCAGGAACAAAAAGACATTCTCAAGCGGCCGCCGCCCCGGCGCCCGCCCCGGTTGACGGCGCGCCGCATCGGGATCCACACCTCCATTGCCGGGGGAGTGGAAATCGCCGCCGAGCGCGCCTATCGTCTCGGCTGCAACACCTTTCAGGTGTTCTCCTCGAGCCCGCGGCAGTGGCAGCCTTATTCCCTCTCGCCGGCGCAATGCGCGGCCATGCGCAAGCTGCGCCAGCGGTATGGTTTGCAGCCCCTGGTCATCCATAGCAACTATCTGATCAACCTGGCCGGTACCAACCCCGAGTTCCACCGCAAGTCGCTGGTAGCGTTTCGGGGCGAGATCCAGCGGGCCCTGGCGCTATCTGCCCAATACCTGGTACTGCATCCGGGATCGTATCGAGGCGGAAGCTCAGCTTTCGGGCTGGCCCACATAGCCGGCGCGCTGGAAGAGGCCAGCAGCGGGCTCGATCTGGAAAAGGGCGGGCTTACCATCTTGTTGGAGAACACGGCCGGGGCGGAGTATTCGCTGGGCAGCCGCTTCGAGCAACTTGCCGAATTGATCGATGCGGTACAAGGAAAGTTGCCGGCCGCGGCCTGTATTGATACCTGTCACGTGCACGTCGCCGGTTACGATCTGGTCAGCGACGAAGGCTACCAGCTTACGCTGCGATATCTGGACCAGACTGTCGGCCTGCGCGCCGTTCGCGTATGGCATTGCAACGACGCCAAAGCAGCCCGCGGATCGCACCTGGACCGGCATGAGCACATTGGCCGGGGCACGCTGGGCCTGGCGCCCTTCCGCCGCCTGCTCAACGACCCGCGGCTCGCCCGCGCCGCGTTCATCGCCGAAAC
>Ga0326727_10013580_pt1 | contig 18056 bp, 24 predicted proteins | sample MB2enrmetagenome_FD_207643 | JGI IMG/M metagenome (GOLD analysis project Ga0326727, IMG submission 207643) | Lab enriched peat soil microbial communities from McLean, Ithaca, NY, United States - MB29MY | ecosystem: Environmental > Terrestrial > Soil > Wetlands > Peat | place: USA: New York...
ACCAGCGCGTCGGGATCGTGCGAGCGCAGCGTCCGGTCGGCGGTATCGAGGATTGCGACCGGATCCGGCGTCATCTGCGCGACCGCGCGAATCGATTGGCGCACGAGGCTCATGGTGACCGCAGCGCTCAACCCGCTGCCCGAAACGTCGCCGATCGACACCAGCACGCGGCCGCCGGCGAGTTGCACGGCGTCGTACCAGTCTCCGCCGACCAGCGCTTCGCTGCGCCCCGCTTCGTACACCGCGTCGAAGCTCAGGTCGGCGCGGCGCGGCAACGCTTGCGGCAAGGCCGCGCGCTGAAACGTGTCGGCCACGCGCCGTTCCTGTTCGTACGTCTCGGCGTTGCGCAATGCGACCGCGAGCCGGTGCGCGAGTTCGCAGAACATCGGCAGGTCGCTCTCCGCGTACGCAGGCGACGACGACCGCCGGAACGCGGCGAGCATGCCGCTCGTGCGGTAGTCGATCCGCACGGGCGCGGTCATCGCGCTCGAGAGTTCGAGTCCCGCGAAGATCGCGCGCGCCGAATCGGCAACCGCACCGAACCAATCGGCGTCCAGTTCCGCGCTGACGTACGGCAGGCTCGACCGGGCCGAGCGGGCTAAGCCCGAGCGCGGGTCGAGGCGCATGCCCACGAGCGTTCGGGCGGCGCGCGAGGCGTCGTCGTTGGGACGGCTGGTGGCGACCACCCGCGTCTCGCCGTCGGCCTCGAGCGTCGCCGCCAGCGCCCAGTCCGCGCCGTTCGGCACGAGACCGTCGAGCAACGCGGAATACGCCTCGGCCGGATCGAGCGAGGCGGCCAACCGTGTGCTGGTCGCGGCGAGCAGGCGTAAGGCGCCTTCGAGTCGCGCGCGCTCTTCGACGTCGGTCTCCGTGCCGAGCCAGCCGGTGACCCCGCCCACGTCGTCGCGGATCGGAACGACCTTGGTGGAGAAGGTGCGCGCGCGCCGCTCTCGCGCGTCGCAGAGGCGCGCCTCGTAAGCGAACTCCGCGCCCGCGCGCAGCGCGCGGCGCCACGTCTCGCGCACCCGACGGCGATCGTCGGGATGCACCGCGCGCAACCAACGCCAGCCGAGCCCGGAATCTACGCTCGTCCCCGTTTCCATCTCCCAGCGAGCGTTGGCATACAGCCGTTCACCCGAGGCGGTGCAGCGCCAAACAATGTGCGGCAACGCGTCGAGTAGCGCCGATTGCATCGATGCGAGCCGTTTCGCCTTTCGCGTCGCGCCATCATAGACGCCGAGGGACGGCTCGCTCGAATCGCTCGAGGACCGCGTTAGGCAGCGCTCGGGTGCGGTAAGGTAGCACCATGAACGACACATCGAAGCGAGCGGACGACGAGGGCGTGATCGAAGAAGGGGCGACCGACGATCGCGCTTGGGAGAATCAGTTGACCGAAGAAGACATGCCGTCGCCCGAGGAGCGCGAAGAGGCCGCGCACGAGCTGACGCTCGACCCGATTTAGCTCTCTTCCGGCAGCACGACCTCGATCGTGTTGCCGCGGTCGTCGCGTGCGACGCGCAACTCGCGCGCCAACGCGGCGGCCAGCAGCAAACCGTGTCCGCCGGGCTCGGTCAAGGTTGGTGCGGGCGGCGGAAAGCGGAAGGCCGGCCCTTCGTCGCGCAACTCGAGCGCCACGGTCCGCGGCGCGTGCAGGCCGGCGCGCACCACGAATCGGCCGGGCGCGTATTTGTAGATGTTGGCCAGCAATTCGCCGACGATCGCCTCTGTCGCGGCCAGGTCGATCGCTTCCCCGGCAAACCGTTCGCGGAGCAACGCGATCACGCCGCGTCTCACCTCGCGGATCGGGACGTCGTTGGTATTGAGGTCCAGTTCGTAGGACCAGGACTGCGGCGTGCGACCCACATTACGCCCGGGCTTGCCGAGAAACGATGGGGGCCTTCATGCTTCTCATGTGGCCCTCATACCGCGCCGCGGCGGTTACCTCACGGAATGGCCTGCGGGTCGAAGATCATCCGGACGCACGTTCCCTCGCGCACGTCGATCTCGACGCTGCGCGCGATGTGGCGCACGATGCCCAGTCCGAAGCCGCGCCCGGCGACGCGATCGCGCTCGATGAAGCGTCCCGAGTCGCGAATCTCGACGGCCAGGGTGCCGTCGCCCACACTCCGAGCGAGCAATTCGACGCGGCCGTTGTCGACCGAAGCCGAGCCGTGTTCGACGGCGTTGGCCAACACCTCGCCGCTGGCGAGCACGATGTCCTCGATCAGCTCGCGGTCGAGCCCAAACACTTCGAGAAACGAGGCGAGCGCGTGTCGCAGCGAACCGACGAGGGAGAGGTCGGCGGGGCAGGCGATGCGCAGTTCGGAGCTTCCGATCACGACCCGCGCGCTCCCAAATAGGTGAGCGCCGCGGCGCGGTCGTCGAAGACCGCAAATGCGTCGCGAAGCCCGGCATACTGCAGCAGGCGCGCGAACTGCCGGTTGCCGATCACGACCGCCACCGTGCGCCCTTTTGCGCCCGCCTCGGAATGAAAGCGCAGAAGCTCGGCAACCGCGGTGGAGTCGGCATAGGTCACTTGGCTGAAGTCGAGCAGTACCGGCCGGTCCGCTGCGGGCAGACTGAGCGTACGGCGAATTTCTTCGCGGCGCGCGACGTCGAGTTCGCCGTCGAGTTTGATCACCTCGATCGACGAATTGCTCACGATGCGAGGCCCCGCGGAAGCGCGAAGCCGCGCGGGCCCGCTTTGTCGCCGGTTCCGTCGGAACCGGCGGGCGCGACCCGGCCCGACAAGCGAGCGCGGCCGCTGTCGGCCGAGACCACGAGACCGAGCGTCGGTTCCGCGCTGAAGCCGATCGTGAGGATTGCGACGTCGTCGCCGACGCTCCGTCCTTGGAAGATTTCCCGGTGAATCCAGGCGGCAGCCTCCACCTCAGGGTGTTCGGCAGCGTGTTCGACGGCCTCCAGGAGCAGCGCCTCGCCGGCGATGACGTCGCGCGAGTGCTCGACGGCCCCGTCGGTGTAGAGGACGAGCGTCGCCCCCGGCATGCTTTGCAGGCGCCGGGTCGAGTACTGGGCCTCCGGGATGCCCCCCAGCGGCAGGGAGCCGCACTCGAGGAAGCGCGGAGGGCGCCCGGGCTCGGCCAACACCGGCGGGGGATGGCCGGCGATCGCGTAGACGAACTCGTAGGTCGCCGGATCGGCGACGCCCGCGACCGCCGTCACCAGGCGATCCTCGCGCGCGACCATGTCGGCGTTGACGCGGGCCAGCACCGAGCCGGGGTCGACGTCGAGTAGCGCCGCGCTGACGAACGACTGTCGCGCGCGATTCATGGTGACCGCCGCATCGATGCCGTGGCCCGTGACGTCGCCGATCGTGAAGAGGACGCGATCGCCGTGCAGCGCGAGCACGTCGTACCAATCTCCGCCCAGCCGCGTCTCTTCGGTGGCGGGCACGTAACTCGCGCTAAAGCGCAGCGTCTCGAGCGACGGTAAGGGGCGCTGACTGAAAGCCGTTTGCAGGCTGTCGGCAATGTGCTTCTCGGCCTCGTAGGCGCCTTGGAGCAGCGCCCGCTCGCGCCGTTCTGCTTCGGCTTGGCGCTCTCCGGCCGCGATGCGTTCCGCCGCTCGCACCTGTTGCCGGGCGTACAACAACGCGACGATGCTCGAGACGATTCCGGCAACGATCACGAGCACCGTTATCCGGTCGATCGCAGCGCGCAGTTCCTCGGATACGAGGCTCTCGCGCCGTTCGAGCAGTCCGTCGATCGAATCGAGATCCCGGCGGAAGTCGTCCATCAACTCTTTCCCGCGTTTCTCGACGCGGTGCGCGCCTTGCGATGGATGGGCTATCGTCGGCGCGGCGACCTCGCGGTTCCAGCGTGCGCTCGTAGCGCGCGCATCGGCGAGCGCCGGCTCCGCCGCCGCCAAGCGGCTGGTGGCCAGGTCGGATCCCAACCGCGAGAACGCGCTCTCCAATCGTCCGCGCGCGGCGGCTCGATACGGGTCGAGGAAAGACCGGTCGCGCGTCGCCGCATAACCCCGGATGCCGGTCTCTTCGTCGAGTTGCAATTTGAGCGCCCGGGCGGCGTCGTTCCGTACGGTATAGAGACGTTCGGACGTCGTCGCGGCCGTCAGCACGTAACCGTGCGTGAAGAAGCCGGCCGCGACGAAGAGCGCGATCAAGACAATCGAAATCGAGGCGGTCGGGAGCACGCCGCGGGCAGAAGGCGCCATCGCGCGCGTCGTTTCGCGAACGGCGCTTTTCAATCCCCGGCGCCAAGCGGAGCGTTCCGTTCGACTCGCGTCGTCGCGAAGCGGGTAGGACGTGCTCGCGGACTCGCGCGAGTCCGAACAAGAGTCACGAGGAGAGCATTCATGGCAGAACGAGGCGGAACCCCACAACAGCACGCGGAGTCGGGACGCGCCGGCGGCGACGCGACCGCGGCGACGCACGGGCACGATTTCTATGCGGAGATCGGGCGGCGCGGCGGGCAGCAGCGCGGAAATGCCGCGGCCAGCGCCGCGCATCACGAGGCCGCGGGACATCACGAAGCGGCGGCCCATCATCACCGGCAAGCGGCCTATCACCTTTCGCAAGACGACGAACACAACGCCGGAGGACATGCGTCGCGGGCCGACGACCACTCGCGGCAAGCGAGCGCGCACAGCAGCAACGCGCTGAGTCACGGCAGCCGTTCGGGCAGTTCGGCCGGAGCGGGCGGTTCGAGCGCCGGCGCGGGTGCGACGGGCAGCGGAAGCCGGAACAACTAGTCGCTCCGCGCCCAAACGCTCGGCTCGCAAAAAGAAGAAGCCGTCGCGCTCTCGCGCGACGGCTCTTTTTTCGTGGGTGCGGCGGCGTCTAGCCGAGCTTCGCGTAGCCGCGCGAACGCGCGTAACTGCCGTAGCCTTTCGAACCCATCCCGACGTTGGCGTAGCCGCGCTCGCTCGCGTAGGAGCCGTAGCCCTTTCCGTTGAGGCCGACCGCTCCCGGGGGTGCCGCCGAGATGTCGACCGGAGGCGCGTCGTTGGCCGTGCCGACCTTTCCCGGCGGAGCGGTCAAGTCCGGATAGCTCATGCCCAAGGTGGCGTAGCCGCGCGACGAGGCGTAGCTGCCGTAGCCCTTGTCGCCGAGGCCGACGTCGGCGTAGCCGCTGGAGCGAGCGTAGTCGCCGTAGCCTTTGTCGCCGAAGCCGACGCTGCCGTAGCCGCGCGAGGAAGCGTACGTGCCGTAGCCCTTGCCGCCGAAGCCGACATCGCCTTTGAAGTCCGCCATGATCGTCCTCCTTCTCTTCGAAGGGGCTTCGGCGGGGCGCTCGCGGAGCCTCCGCGCAGCAGGCGCGGCGTCAGACGTGTTCGTCTTCGTCCGCGTGCTCGACGTCGCGATGGTCGTCGGCGTTGGGTTCGTAGGAATCGTCGCCGTAGACGGTCTCCGGCGTGGGACCGATGCCGGCGACGTCGGCCTCTTCGCGCGTGAGCACGGGTTCGCCGTCAACTTGGCGTTCGATTTGGCTTTCCATGGGCTTGATGTTCAGCGGCCCGCTTCGGCCGCCTTCGCCGGTTCGAGCGAGTCGAGCGCGCGGCGCAGCACGTCGCGCAGCACGCATTGGTCGGCTTCGCTCAAGTTGGCGATCGCCGGCGGCGCCTGTTCCATGCGCGCCAGCAAACGTGCGTGTGCGATCGCGCCGGCCGAGGTGACCGCGATACTCTTGACCCGCCGGTCGTGCGGGGCCGCTTTGCGCTCCACGAAACCGCGCGCCTCGAGTTTGTCGACGATCGCGGTGACGTTCGAGGCGTCGCAGCCCAGCGCGCTCGCCACCTCGCTCATGGTCGCGGGCCGGTCTTCCACCAGCAGTTTGAGCGTCCACGCTTGCATCGGCGTCAAGTCGAAGTCGGACGCGATCGTTTCGAGGTGAGGCTTGCTCGCCTTCGTGATCTCGAACATCAACTGCCAGGCCTGTGCGCCGGGCGATCCCGGGCGCCGTTTGGACTTGTCGGAAGGCTCGTCCACTCGCGCATCGTAGCGCACCGGGATGCATCTGACAAGACAGTTGACAGGTTCAATGGTTGGTGCTACAAAGCATTTGATTTCATGCTAGAGTTGCTGACGTGACGATCTTCCTGGCAATCGTGCGGACGCTCGTGGGCTTGGTGTTCGTGCTCGCGGGTGCGGCCAAGCTCTTCCAACACGACGTCTTCGCGGCCAACTTCGCGCGCTGGGGCGTGCCCGCGCCGAACGTGTCGGTGCTGGTGGTCGGAGCGCTGGAGATCGTCTGCGGCGGACTGTTCGCGCTCGGCGCGTTGACGCGGCCGGTGGGCATGTTGCTGGCCACGATCATGGTCGCCGCGGCCTATTTTGCGGGTCGCGTCGATCCCATTCCGCATTTGATCGTGACCACGGTGTTGTTCGTGCTCACCGTCTTCTTCGCGTGGCGCAGCGGACGGACTGCGCCCGGCCGCGCGCCGGCGCGCCGGCCCGGCGTCCAATGAGCTCGCTGCAGGATGCCGCGCTCGTCGACGCTGCGCGCGACGGTTCGGACGAAGCCTTCGCGGAACTGGTCGACCGCTACCGCGCGCCGGTCGTGCGCTTCGCCTATCGCCTGACGCACGACGCCGACGAAGCCAAGGACATCGCGCAGGACGCTTTCCTGCGCGCCTATCGCGGCCTGCCGGCGTTTCGCCGCGGGCGGCCTTTCGCGCGCTGGCTCTTCGTGATCGCGCGCAACGTTTCGCTCGACTCGATTCGCCGCCGCAAACGCGCGAGCAGCGTCGACGCCGGACGCAGCGAGGACACGAGTCCCTCGCCCGAAGAGTTCGCGTTGCGCAACGACGAGGCCGTGCGCGTGCGCGAAGCCGTGGCCCTCTTGCAGCCGCGTTACCGCGCGGCGCTCGAGATGTATTACGTCCGCGGCATGCGCTATCGCGAGATCGCCCTCGAATTGGGCATTCCGCTGGGTACGGTCAAGACGTACATCTCGCGCGCGAAGCGCAAGCTGCGGGAAGAACTCGAAGACACGATGGGTCTGGCGGCCTAGCCGCCTCGCTCAAAACCCGGCGTTGTCGCGCCAGCCCCACACGTCGAAGGCGACGCTGCGGGAACGTATCGTCCACGTCCGTTCGCGGCGTCCGCTGCGCGTGCCGATGCGTACGACGGCCGCGAGCGAGTAAGAGCCCGGCCCGAGGCTGTAGCCCCAGTCCGCGAGCTTCGCGTCGTCGAGCGAGAACGTCGCGCCCGGACGCAGCACGACGTCTTTCGGCAGCGGCCGCGCGCCGGCGGCCGGCGCGTAGGGCCTGGCCTCGCTTCCGCCGGTGGTGCGCACGTCGAGTGCGAAGCCGTTCGAACCCAAGGCGATGACGACGGGCGCGTTCGAGCGATTGGTCACGGCGAGTGAGAACCTCGCCGCGGCGGAGGTGGAGAACGCGGTCGCCGCCGCGCCGGCCGTAACCTCGACGCGCGGCACGACGACCGAATCGGCGGCCGCGCGGTCGCGCAAGACCCAGGCGATGAGGCTTACGCCGGCAACGAACGTCGAGCGCTTCACGCGCCTTTCGACGCCGCGGCGCGTTCGCGCTATCCGCCGTCGAGCGGTCGCGGCGGGGCTTGCGGCCTGCCCATCGCGTAGAATTCGGCGTTGGGGCGCATGTCCATCAGTCCGGCCATGCGGTTGGAGAAACCGAAGAAGGCGGCGATCGCGGCGATGTCCCAAATGTCGTCGTCGGAGAAGCCGGCCGCATGCAAGGCTTCGATCTCGCCATCGCCGGCGGCGAAGCCGCGTTCGTTGGCGCGCGAAGCAAAGGCGAGCATCGCGCGCCACCGCGGTGTGAGGTCGGCGGTGCGCCAATTGATCGCGATCTGATCGGCCAGGATCGGATCCTTGCCCAAAATGCGCAGCGCCGCGCCGTGGGCGGTCACGCAGTATTGGCACGCATTCTCCGCCGACACGGCGACCACGATCGCCTCGCGCTCCGCGCGCGTCAGTCCGCTCGGCCCGCGCATCAGCACGTCGTGATAGTGCATGAAGGCGCGAAAGTGCTCGGGCCGCCGCGCGTACGCGCGAAAGACGTTGGGCACGAAGCCGACCTTGGCCCGGTTCTGCGCGTAGATCTCGCGGATGTCGTCGGGCAAATCGGCCTCGGCCGCCTCGCCGAACCGAGAAGGCCGAAACGCGTCGACGGAGCCGTCCGGGTGTCGCATGGGGCGCGCTTCGCCGGTCGAACAGGCGTTCCGCTTGCGCTATCGCGATATATCGTGATAATATCGCGACATGAACTATGAACATCCCCTCCAGGACCTCGGCCGGCTCGCCTTCGCGTTCGGCATGAGCCGCCGGTTCGGCCGCGGGCGCCACGGGCGCGATTTCCCCGGCTTCGGCGCCGGCTTCCCCGGCGAGCGCCGCGCCCGGCGCGGCGACGTCAAATACGCTATCCTCGAAGTGATTGCCGAGCAGCCGCGCCACGGCTACGACGTCATGAAAGAACTCGAGGGCCGGCGCGGCGGCGGCCGCCCCAGCGCGGGCTCCGTCTATCCCACCCTGCAGATGCTCGAAGACGAAGGCTGCGTCACCTCGCAGACCATCGACGGCAAGCGCATCTATACGATCACCGAGGCCGGTCGCGCGCTCCTCGCGCAGAAGCCCGCCGAGAGCGCCGACCAAGACGGCGAACACTGGGAGAGCCGCCACGAACTCAAGGATTCGGCGATGCGTTTGGGCGCGGCCGTCTGGCAGGCGGCGCGCGAAGGCGACCCGGGCATCATGAGCAAGGTGCGCGACGTGCTCGACCGCGCGCGGCGCGAGGTCTACGCGATCCTCGGCGGCGACTCGGTGTGAGCGGGGTTGCGGGCGCGCTCGCGCCGCGCACCGCGCGGAGCGGGCCCCCGGCCGGCGGCCTGCTCTTCATGCTCTGTCGCGAACTCCAGGCGACGCGCGTGGTCGACTGCACCGGCGGCTCGAGCGCGACCGCGTCGCTCGCGGCCGCGGTCCGCGCCAACGGCGGCGGCACGGTGATCGTCGCCGACGCATCGCAAACGCTGCGCACGCTCGAGGCGCCCGTCGATTTCGTCTTCTTCGGCCGGCCCGAAGCTGGCCGGTCGTTCGCTCGCGACGCAATCGAGATACTCGCGCCGCATCTGCGGCCCGGCGGCCTCGCGGCCAACGAAGCGCCCGACGCCGGGTATCTGCGTTACGTCCGCGATCCCGGTAACGGCTTCATCTCGTGGTCGCTCGAGTCAGGTTGCGAACTCTCGTACCGATTGATCTGATCAGCCGCGGCGTTTGCCGTTGCTGGGGAGCACGGGGCGGCGCTTGGGACCGAACGGCGATCCCGGTTCGAAGATGCGGTTGCGTTTGAGCGACTCGTCGACGTCGGAGCAGCCGATCGGCGTGAAGGCGCCGCAATCGTGCGGGCGCGACGCGTAGATTCCGCAGTAGTAACGACCGCTCGCGTTACCGCGCAGGAAGATGCACTTGTCGCCGATGTCGTCGCCGACCTTGCGCAGATAACCGACGATGTACCCGTCGGCCGAGGGACGCTGCACCACGTATAGTTCGAGCGCTTCCGCGTAGGGAATTTCGAAGTGACGCGCGATGCGCTCGACGTCGGCTTTGGAGACGAAGGGCTCGTAGCCGCTGCAGCATTCGGCGCAGCCGGGCGGGCAGGCCAGGTTGTCGGGCAGGTCGCGCAAGTGTTTGCGGGCCAGATCGATGACCGCGCCGATCGCCCTGACGAACTCGGGATCGTCGTTGTATTTATACGACCACTCTTTGTGCGAGACTTCGTTGACGTTGTACCGGTGCGTCGTCTTTTGGTTGTAGGTGATCGTGACGTGCTCTTCGGTGATCTCGATGTTGGTGACGTGCTCCATCGGCGCCAGGTCGAGCTGGGCGATGTCGGTCGGCTGTCCGGTGCGCCGAGTGAACGAACGCAGTTCCTTGAGCGCGGCGTGCGAGATGAGGTCGATGGGCTCGTTCATGGGGCGGTCCCTTCGCCGCCGGGGCGGGCTGCGCCCGGCGCGTGCGGAAAGAAAGCGCATGCCCACCTATCCGCGCCGCGCTGCGCTCGCACTGCTCGTCGTCGTCGCCGCCGCTCCGCTTGCGGCGCCCGCCGCGCCGGGGGACGCGGCCCTGCGCGACCGCCTATTCGCGGCCTACGCGAAGGTCGATTCGTATCGCCTCGCCGTGCTCGGCTCGGTTCGCTCCAACGGCATCTATCGGGCGCCCGACCGCTATAAGATGACGACTACCTTCGAAGGCAAGCCGGTCAAGACGATCTTCATCGGCAACGATTACTGGATCTTCAGCGACGGCAAGTGGCAGAAGTCGGACGCGCCTTCGAGCAACCTCTACGTGGACATCTCCGGCTTGCTGCGCAACGCCAAGGCCACGAAGGCGCCGCTGGTGCGCCGGCCCGACGTGGTGCGCGACGGCAAGAAGCTCGGCGAGTTCGCCTACACGTTCAAGAACGGCACGCAAGAGGCGTGCGACTTCGACCCGCAGACCTACCTCGTGCGGCGCTGTAAGGCCGAAGACCTCACGATCCTGTACTCGGATTACAACGCGGTGACCGAGACGATCGCCCGTCCGCGGTAAGGCGCTACGGGGCGTGGAGGCCCGCGTCGAGGCCGAGCGCGGTCATGATGCGCACGCCCGTGGCCAGCGCGGCTTCGTCCATGTCGAAGCGGCCGTGATGATGGGGAAAGGCGCTCCCGCCGTCGCCCCGGCAACCGAGCACGAAGTACGTAGCCGGTACTTTTTCGGCAAAGAACGAGAAGTCTTCGGCGCCCATGTGCTTGTCGGAGGTGAGGCAGCGGTCCTCGCCGAGTTCGGCTTCGGCTAGCGCGCGGACGTATTGCGTCTGCTCGGCGTCGTTGCTGGTGACCGGGTAGCGCCAGAGATAGTCGAACGTATACGACGCGCCCGACGCTTCGCAGACGCCGCGCAGGACGCGTTCGATGCGTTCGGCCATCTTGGCGCGCACTTCGGAATTGAAGGCTCGCACCGTGCCGAGCAGTCGCGCCGTGCTCGGGATGACGTTGTGCGTCGTTCCCGCGTGAATTGCCCCGATCGTCACCACCGCCGGTTCGAGCGGATCGATTTGGCGGCTGACGACCTTTTGCACCGAGGCCACGAACTCGGCCGCCACCAGCACCGGATCGACGGAGAGGTGCGGCGCCGCGCCGTGGCCGCCGAACCCTTCGATCGTTATTTCGATCGAGTCGCTCGACGCGTAGAACGGCCCTTCGCGGAAGCCGAGCAAACCCGTCGGCATCAGCGAGAAGAGATGTAAGCCGTAAGCCCGCTCGACGTTGAAGCGCTCGAGCATGCCTTCCTCGACCATCTTTTGCGCGCCGCCGCGACCTTCTTCGGCCGGCTGGAAGCAGAGCACGAGCGTCCCGCCGATGTCGGCTCGCCGGGCGGCGAGCAGTTCGGCGGCGCCGAGCAAAATGGCCACGTGACCGTCGTGGCCGCAGGCGTGCATCTTGCCCTCGACCGTCGACTTGTAGGGCACGTCGTTTTCCTCGGGCAAGGGCAGCGCGTCCATGTCGGCGCGCAGCATGATCGTCTTGCCCGGCTTTCCGCCGCGCAGCACGCCGACGACGCCCGTCTCGGCAATGCGCTCGTGGACGTCGTAACCGAGGCTGCGCAGGCGCTCGGCGACGATGCCGGCGGTGCGCGTCTCTTCGAAGCCGAGTTCGGGATGGGCGTGCAGGTCGCGACGGATCGCGACCACGTCGTCGAGCAGGCGTTGCGGAACGTCGAGGGTGAGCGGCATGGCCCATTGTTCCGTTCGGGCGGGGACCCTCCCGCCGAAACCGAAGCCGCGCGGCATGCCAAATGCGATCGGTATCGACTTGGGCGGCTCGCACGTGATGGCGGCGCTGGTCGATGACGCCGGCGAGATTACGCTCCGGGCCGAGGTCGACATCGAGGACCAAAGCTTCGACGCGGTCGTTGCCTCGATCGGGACGGTGGCCGATCAGGTACTGGGCCAGGTGAAGAAGGGCGACGTAGCCGCGGTCGGCATCGGCGCCCCCGGCAACGTGGAACTCGCCACCGGGCGCATCGCCTATTCGCCCAACCTGCACTGGAGCGACGCGCCCTTGGGCAAGGCGGTCGGCGAACGCCTCGGGCTGACGGTTCACGTCGCCAACGACGCGCGCTGCGCGACGCTGGGCGAGCATCGCTTCGGCATCGGCCGCGGGACGAGCGATTTCGTGCTGTTGACGCTGGGCACCGGCATCGGCGGCGGCATCGTCTCCAGCGGCACGCTGGCGATCGGACACGGCGCCGGAGCGGGCGAGATCGGCCACCATCAAATCCGCGCGACCGACGGCTTCCAATGCAATTGCGGCAAGACCGGCTGTTTCGAAGCCCAGGCTTCGGGAACGGGATTGATCCGGCAAGCGCTGGCGCTCGCGCCGTCGTTTCCGCGCAGCACGCTCGTTCCGGCAAACGTGGCCAAGCGCGGGTCGAAGTCGATTCGCAAGGCCGCGCAGGCCGGCGACCCGCACGCGCTCGCCGCCTGGGAGCGCTTCGTCGACGATCTGGCCCGTGGTTTGGCCAACGTCATCGCGTTCGTCAACCCGGAGATCATCGCGCTCGGCGGCGGCGTCTCGTCCGCGGGCGACTTCTTACTCACCACGCTTCGTCCGAAGGTAGATCTCTTGACGACCATGGCTCCGCGCGGCACCACGCGCATCGAAGTAGCGGCGTTGGGCAACGACGCCGGCGCGATCGGCGCGGCCGAGATGGCCCGTCACGGCGGCTTGCTCGCGGCGGTGCGGCAATGAACGGCAACGCCAAGGCGACGCGCTACGCGCTGGTCACCGGCGCGTCGAGCGGCATCGGCCGCGCCTTCGCGGCGCTCTTTGCCGCCGACGGCTGGACGCCGATCCTCGTCGCGCGCAGCGAGGAACGGCTGCGCGCCGTCGCCGACGCGCTCCGCGGCGACCACGGCAGCGAAGCGCAGGTCGTCGCGCTCGACCTCGGCACGCCGGGCGCGGCGCAGCGCCTCTTCGACGAGGTCGAGTCGCGCGGGCTCGAAGTCGAGGCGCTGGTCAACAACGCGGGCTTCGCAACCTTCGGGAAGTTCGCCGAGACGAGCCTCGAAGACGAAACCGAGGAGATCAACCTCAACATTCTCGCGCTGACGCAGTTGAGCAAACTCTACGTGCAGAGGATGATCGCGCGCGGTAGCGGCCGCATCTGCAACGTCGCGTCGACCGCCGCCTTTCAACCCGGCCCGATGATGGCCGTATATTGCGCCACCAAAGCCTACGTGCTCTCGTTCACCGAGGCCATCTCCAACGAAGTCGAAGGCACGGGCGTGACGGTCACCTGCTTCTGCCCGGGCGCGACCGAATCCAACTTCCAAGTCCGGGCCAACATGCAAGAGTCGGCGCTGGTGAAGAACCGCAAGATTCCCGACGCGCTCAGCGTCGCCGCCGCCGGCTACACCGCGATGATGGCGGGCAAACGCCTGGAGATCCCCGGTCTTGCAAACCGCATCGGCTCCGCGCTGCCCCGCTTCGTCCCCCGGGCCGTCGTCCTCAACGTCGCGCGCAAAGTTCTCGACCGCACCTAATCGGCGTCGCTGCCGATGACCCGGTGGGCGCTTGCTCAAGGCGCGGTTTCAGGTGCACCGGGTACCGTCGCGCCTTGCGGCGTCGCTTCGCGATCGTTCGATCGTGCGTCGCCTTCGCGTTCCGTTTGTGGCTGCGGTACGAATTTTCCGTCGTGATAGCTTTCGCCAAAATAGACGTCGACGCTCGCGACGCGGCCGTTTCGCACCTTCAAGTACTCCGTATTGCGAAACCCGTCGCCCTCTTTGGTGGAGCACCAATACGTAACGTACGCGCCCTCCGCATCGGCCGCAACGCGCTCGATCGAAAATTCGACGAACCGATCCCCATTCGGCCAACACCGCTCGAAATAAGCCGCCTTATCGATCCCATCGTCATAGGGACTAGTAAACCTGAAGTCGTCGGTCAACAAGCCCTCAGTATCCACGCGCCGCCGCCCATGAAAAGCATCATAAAGCCGCCGCACGGCAAGCTCCGCCGCCTCAGCCCCACCACTCTCAGGAACACTCATAGCCCTCTCCTACCCACGCACCACAGACCATCATTTCCAAAGCGCCGCCACCGGCCGCATCCGGCAGCGCGAGCGAAGCAAGCGCCAAGAAAACCGCCGAGTGCGCGGGCGGGCGATGTCGCCCGGCGGGGGCTCGCGACGAGGCGCGGAGCCCCGGAGGGGCGGGAGCGCCGAGCGCGGCAGCGTTGATTTTCCCATGGATGGGAAAATCAACAGCGTCCCCGACGGGCGACATCGCCCGCCCGCGCACTCGGCCAGACGTGGAAGAGTTTTAGAGCGCGGCGGCCTTAGCCACAGGAGGCGGCGGCGCGTCACCGAGCACGCCGCATGCAATGGAGCCGATCAATTCGGCGATCCGTCGCGACGACCCACGCGGCGCGACGGTGTTTTGATGTGCGCGCATCGTGTGCAGCCGTTCCTGACTCGAGACGATGCGCCGCACCGAGTTGACCACGTCGGCCGCGGTGAGCGCGACGACGCCGATCCCGTTGGTGCGCACGTAATCGAGGTTGCCGCGTTCCTGGCCGGGGATGAAGTCGTAGACGACGACCGGCACTTCGGCCACGCTGGCCTCGGCGATCGCGCCGGGACCGGCCTTGGTGACCAGCAGATCGGCGGCGCGCATCAGTTCGGGCACGTTGTTGCAGTAGCCGAGGATCGTCATCGGCAGCGGCAGCGTCGGCGCGAGTTCTTGGAACTTCTGGCGCAGCGCGGCGTTGCGGCCGGTGACCACGACCAGGTGCAGCGGCAGGTGCGAGCGCGCGAGCGCGAGCGTCGTGGGCAGCAACTTCCCGCCGCCTTCGCCGCCGGCCATCAAGAGCGCGATCGTCGCGTTCGTGGGAAGGCCGAGTTGCTTGCGTAACTCGGCCTTGGTCTCGGAGACGTCTTCGAAGCGCGGATGGACGGGATGTCCGAGTTGGAAAATCCGCGAGCAAGGAATGCCGCGTTCCCGCGCGCGTTCGTAGACTTCGCGGGCCGGAACGACGACCGCATCGACTTCGGGGACGAGCCAGCCTTCGTGGACCTTGCCGAGATCGGTGATGACCGTCAGCACCGGTACGTTGGTCAGCCCGGCGTCGGCGCGCGCGCGCAACGCGGCGTGGTTGAGCAGCGGGTGCACCGAGACGATCACGTCGGGGCGATACTCGAGGAACAGGCTCTTCAAGCGCTCGCGATAGAGCGGTTCGCACATCTTGACCACGCTGCGGAAGCGGCGCTTGCCGTTGGTCGCGTGGAAGAGCGCGCCGTAAAGCGGCGGAGCAAAGCGTAAGGCCGCGCTGTAGGCCGGCCCGAGTTGCGAGAGCGGGAAGGTGCAGTGGGCGGCGACGTCTTCGATGCGGTGGGTGAGGTTCAGCGGCTCGCCGTGCGGTCCGACTTCGACCTCGTCCAGCGCGGCGGCGATGGCGTTGGCCGCGCTGCGGTGTCCGCCGCCGGTGTCCGAGATGAGCAACAGGATGCGTTTGGTCATCGAGCCTCTGCTACCGCGCCGGGCCTACGCGCGTTGCGTTCCGCGCATCATGCGCAGAGCGCGAATACGCTCGAGGCGCTTGAGTGCGGTGCGGCGGCGGCGGCGGAAGGCCCGGACCGAGTTGAGCAGCGCCCGGGCCGGGGCGTCGTAGAAACGGAACAGGTCGCCGAATTCGACGTCGGGATCCATGTGGTGGCCGTTGTGGTCTTCCGGCAGCACCAGTCCGGTGATGCGGGCGAACCGGACCAGCCACTCGGGGCTCTTCCAGCCGATCTCGCAGGTATGGCGCCACCAGACGTGCATCTGACCGAGCAGCAGTCCGGTGAGCGCGCCGGCCGCCGACCACGGGCCGAGCGCGCACAGGGCGGCCGCCAGGACGATGTAGGGCAGCGCGCCCAGGAACCCGTCGAGCATGATTTCGGGGTCGCGCGAGAGGACCGCGTGGTCCCAGTAGGAGCGCGAACGGTCGTGATGGGTCCGCAAGTGGAGCTTGCCCCAAATATGTTGCGGAACGTGATACAGGAACGTCGAGCCCAAGTCGCCGACGACGATGACCACGGCCAGCGCTACGAAGAACATCACCATGCCGAACCCCTCACTGGGATTTCACACCTCTCGCCGATCAGTTTGGACACGAACCGACTCGTTTTTGGGCTGAGCGGAGGGAGTCACCTGCCCCGGGCGGCGCTCGTCTGCATCCTCCTCACGATATCGGCCTGCGCGACCCCCGCCTACAACCGGGTGTACCCGAACCACGGCCGTCCACGCGCGCCGCACGTCCGGACCGAGTATTTGGGCGTGTTGGCCTCGAGTTGGCACCTGCCGGCGGCGGTCGACACGCTGCGCGGGATGCGACTTTTGTACGACGCCCACGTCCCGACGCTGCCCGCGCTGGCCGTCACGCGCTCGATCATGCGCAGCAACCCCCGGATCGCCCCCGACGAGGCGCTGGGCCTGGCCACCTCGGCCGTGGCGCTGGCCCGCGACCAAGGCCTCGACTACGGCTTCTTCGCGGCCACGCTGCTCCAGGAGTCGGCCTTCGATCCGCGCGCGCTCTCGCCGGCGGGCGCCGTGGGCATCGCCCAGTTCACGCTCGACACCGCCGACGCGTACGGGGTCAACCCGTTCGACCCGGTCGACGCGATGCGCGGCTCCGCGCGCCTGCTGGGGGCCTACCTGCGCGACTACGCCGGCCGCTATCCCGATCCGTACGCCGCAACGCTCGCGGCCTACAACGCCGGGCCGGGCGCGGTCGAACATTACGGCGGCGTACCGCCCTATGCCGAGACGAAGGAGTACATCGGATTGGTTTACGAGCGCTGGTCGCGCATCGTCCGCGACGTGACGGGTGCCGGCGCCCCGCGGCCCTAAAGCGCCTCGCGATGGAAACCATTGGGACCGACCCGTTCGCGTACCTCGAAGACGGCGACGATCCGCGAACGCGTGCGTGGACGGAGCGCGAAAACGTCCGCGCGCGCGCCGCGCTCGACGCGCTGCCCGGCCGCGCCGCCCTCCACGCGCGGCTCGACGCATTGCTCGCGATCGGTTCGCGCGGGGTTCCCGTGGAACGCGGCGGACGCTACTTTTTCATCGAGCGCGAGGGCAAGCAGAGCCAGCCCGTGCTGCGCGTTCGCGAGGACGGCGTCGAACGCACCGTGCTCGACCCGGCCGAACTCGATCCTTCGGGGCTCAGCGCGCTCGACTGGTGGTATCCCAGTCCCAACGGGACGTACGTCGCCTACGGCATTTCGCGCAACGGCGACGAGCGCAGCACGCTGTACCTGCTCGACACCGCGCGCGGCGAAGCGTTCGGCGAGACGATTCCCGACACGCGCTATACGGCTCTCGCCTGGCTGCCCGACGAACGCGGGTTTTTTTACCGGCGCTTTCCGCCGGGCGGGATCTACGGCGGCCGTTTGTATTTGCACGCGCTCGGCTCGGATTGGCGCGACGATCCGCTGGTCTTCGGCGAAGGCCGCGCGCCCGAGGACTTTCTCTCGCCGACGCTCTCGGCCGACGGCCGCTGGCTGGCGGTCACCGCGCAGATCGGCTGGTCGCGCGCCGACGTGTACGTGGCCGACTTGAGAGCCGCCGAACCGTACCGCTTCAAGACCCTCGTGGAAGGCCGCGACGCCTTGTACGACGTGCGTTTTCGCGGCGACGAGTTGATCGTGCACACCAACGACGGCGCGCCGCGCTATCGACTGGCGAGCGTCTCCGCGAGCGAGCCGGCTATCGCCAACGCGCGCGAACTCGTGCCCGAAGATCCGCAAGCGATGCTCGAGGATTTCGTCGTCGCGCGCGGCGGCTTGGCGCTCGCCTATCTGCGCAACGCCTCTGCGGAACTGGAATTTCTGCTCGACGACGGACGCCGCGTCCGCGCCGATGCCGCGCAGTTACTCGGAGACGCGGTACCCTTTAGTCTCGGCGGCCTCTCGGGCCGCGCCGCATCGCCCGACGTGTTCGCGGCGGGCGTGTCGTATCTGCACGCGCCGCGGATAACGCGCTTCCGTTTCGAGGGTGGAACCGTTTCGGCCGAC
>Ga0326727_10013581_pt1 | contig 18055 bp, 13 predicted proteins | sample MB2enrmetagenome_FD_207643 | JGI IMG/M metagenome (GOLD analysis project Ga0326727, IMG submission 207643) | Lab enriched peat soil microbial communities from McLean, Ithaca, NY, United States - MB29MY | ecosystem: Environmental > Terrestrial > Soil > Wetlands > Peat | place: USA: New York...
AATGGGGAATCCTGACGGTCCCACTCCCGACGTGGTCGTCGAAAAACTGGTCGAGGCCGCCCGCAATCCGCGCAACCACCGCTATTCGCTTTCCAAAGGCATTCCCAACCTTCGCCAGGAAATCGTGAAGCGGTATGTCAAGAACTACGACGTTCATCTAAATCCGGACACCGAAGCCATCGTCACCATGGGCGCCAAGGACGCGCTGGCGCATCTGTTGTTCGCCATCGTCGGCCCCGGCGACATCGTGGCCTCGCCGAATCCCGCCTACCCGATTCATCAATACGGCGTGATCATGTCGGAAGGCCACGCCTGCACGCTTCCCATGCCCGATCCCGCCACCTTTCTCAACGCGCTCGAGGATCTGTACGCGAGCGGCCGGTCGCCCCGCATCATCCTGATTTCCTTCCCGCATAACCCGACCACCACCTGCGTGGATCTGGATTACATGAAGCAGATTGTGGAGTTGGCGCGCAAGCACGGCACGTATATCATTCACGATTTCGCCTACGCGGATCTGGGCTTCGACGGCTACCGTCCTCCCAGCATCCTGCAAGTGGAAGGCGCTAAAGAATTGGCCGTGGAGATCTTCTCCATGTCCAAAAGTTACAACATGGCAGGCTGGCGTGTCGGCTACTGTCTGGGCAACTCGAAGCTCATCGCAGCCCTGGCGCGCATCAAAAGCTATCTGGATTACGGTGTGTTTCAGCCTATCCAGATCGCATCCATCATCGCCTTGCGCGAATGCGAAGAAGAGACTAAGAAGATTTGCGCCGTATATCAGCGGCGGCGCGATGTCCTGGTCGACGGGCTGTGCCGCGCCGGATGGCCCGTCACCAGCCCGCAAGGAACCATGTTTCTTTGGGCCGCGTTGCCCGAGCAGTTCCGCGCCATGGGATCGCTCGAATTCTCCAAGCAGCTCATGGAGAAGGCGCTGGTCGCCGTGTCACCCGGCATCGGATTCGGACCCTTAGGCGAGGGCCACGTACGGTTCTCGTTTATCGAGAATGAACATCGCACCCGCCAGGCGGCGCGCAATATCGGCCAGATGTTATCGCGGGGAGTGACGCCGCGCGGCTGAGATGCTCCGCCTCGCGCTTCCGCTGATCCTCGCTGAACTCGCCTGGATGTCGATGGGCATCGTCGACACCATGATGGTCGGTCATCTTCCCAACAGCGCCGAAGCCATTGGGGGCGCGAGCTTGGCCGGCGTTATCTTCTCCGTCGCCGGCATCTTTGGCATTGGCCTGCTGATGGGCATGGACACGCTCGTTTCCCAATCCTTCGGCGCGGGCAATCTGGAAGACTGCAACAAGTCGCTGTGGAACATGATCTACCTGACGCTGCCGCTTGCGCCGGTGCTGATGGTGATCGTCGAACTGTCGCTTTTCCTCCTGCATCGCTTCGGCATCAACCCCGGAGTGGAAATGGTGGCCGAACCATATATGAAGGTGCTGGTGTGGAGCATCCTTCCGCTGCTGCTCTATTCGGGATTCCGCCGTTATCTGCAGGGCGTCGACGATGTGCGGCCAGTGCCCTTCGTGCTCATCAGCGCCAACGTGATCAACTTCGCCGGCAACTGGATGCTGATCTACGGCAAGCTCGGATTCCCCGCCATGGGAACGGATGGATCCGCGCTCTCCACCGTGATTGCCCGCGTCTACATGGCCGCGGCCATGTTCTTCTTCGTGCTGCGCCACGACCGGCGCCGCGGCAGCGGTTTGTGGCGCGTCTCCCGCAAGCCGGAATTCGAGCGCATGTGGCGCCTGCTGCGCATCGGCTTTCCCGCGGCCGGCCAGATCGCTTTCGAAATCGGCGTCTTCTCTTTTGCCACCGCTATCGTGGCCAAGCTCGACGCACGCTCGCTGGCCGCCCACCAGATCGCCCTTTCCGCCTGCAGCTTCACTTATGTGGTCCCGCTCGGCATCAGTTCCGCCGCGGCCGTACGCGTTGGACAGGCGTTGGGACGCGGCGATTATCCCGGCGCCCGCCAACAGGGTTGGATCGCCGTACGGCTTGCTCTCACTTTCATGGCTGGAGCGGCCATTGTGCTGCTCGCCGCGCCCACCCTCATCGCCCGCATCTTCACCCCGGACCGGCAGGTGATCTCGGCCAGTACCGCCTTGCTGGCCATCGTCGCCGCGTTCCAGTTGTTCGACGGCGCTCAGGTAGTGGCGACGGGCGCCCTGCGCGGCATGGGCGATTCCCATACAGCCGCCATCGTCAACCTGATCGCGTATTGGTTCATCGGCATCCCCGCGGGATGGGTGTTGTGCTTCAATTACGGCTGGGGCGCGCGCGGCGTCTGGGCCGGCTTGTGCATCGGCCTGGTCCTGATCGGCAGTACCCTCCTCTGGACATGGCACAGGAAAACCCGCACCTTCACCCTGGCGATGGAGAGCCGGCGTTGAAGGGTAACCGCTGGCTCGCCTACTCGGCGCTCGCCGCCGTCTGTCTCTTCTGGGGCACCACCTATCTGGCCATTCGCATGTCGCTCGAATCGCTCTCGCCGGCCTGGCTGGTGGCGATCCGCTACACCATCTCGGGCTCCATTCTGGTCGGCGTAGCGCTCGCGCGCGGCGCGAGATTTCCGCGGAGCAAAGGACTGTGGGCGGCCATCGGCTGCGGAGTCCTCATTCTCGGCGGGGGCAACGGCAGCCTCGCTTTCGCCGAAACCATCATTCCCAGCGGTCTCGCCAGCCTGTTCATCACCACATCTCCCTTCTGGCTGGTCGGTATCGAGGCGCTCTTACCGGGCGGAGAACGGCTGCATGTTCCGACCATCCTGGGCATGATCGTCGGCTTCGGCGGCGCCGCGCTCCTGTTGACCACCGGCATTCAAGGCGAGCGCGTGGAGCATGCCGCGCTCATCGGATTCCTCATCTTGCAGGCGGGCGTCGTCTCCTGGACTTTCGGATCCATCCTGCAACGCCGCGCCGCCATCGCTGCGCATCCGGCAGTCACCGGAGCGGTACAACAATTATTGGTCGGATTGATTTATTTCCCCGTCGCGCTGCTCACGCCCTATCACCACCCCATCGTGTGGCAGATGCGCTCGCTTTTGGCCGTGATCTACCTCGCCATTTTCGGCGGAATCGTAGGCTACAGCTCTTACATGTACGCGCTGGAGAATCTGCCGGTGGCCATCACTTCCGTTTACCCCTACATCAACTGCGTGGTCGCGGTCGCGCTGGGATGGTTGATGTATCGCGAGCCGTTCGGCTGGCGCGAAGCTGCCGGCATGCTGATCATCTTCGCCGGCGTGGCGATCGTCAAGTGGACCACTGGCAAAGCGAGTCGATGAACGCCGCCGATCCGTCGCGCAGCCATCCATCCAGTTGCGCCGGTTCCTTTAACTGCTGGCCGCGGCGGCGCGAGACCACGGCAAACCGGCAGCTCAAGTCCGTGAGCGCGGTCATGTCGCCCCATAGTTTTTCGAACTGCGCCACGGGGAAGATATCCTCCTGGCCCTTGCCCCAGCGCTTCTTCACATCCTTTAACGTGACGTAAGTCGGCATCCGGGCGGCCACCGCGCGCACCCGCGCCGCGACTTTCTCCTCATTTCCCAGATCGCCCCGCTCCAGCGAAAACGCCCTGAGCATCTTGTCGATATCGATCCAGCAGGTCGCGCTGTTGTAGTACGAGAGTCCGGCTTCCACTTCTTCCGACGGCAGCGCCAGACCTTCCACCAGGCGCGGACGTCCATTCACCCGCGCCAGTCCTCCGCCGCGATCGTCGAATTGTCTCGCAATCACCTCGAACATCAGCGCCGCGTCCTGCTTCATGAACCAGCCCAGCAGCCCCGGATCGACATTCGCCCCCAAAGTGTCGACATTGTGCGCCATCAGGTAGCGCAGCGCCGGCCGTGACTCCAGCAGTTTCGCCAGCACGCCGTTGCGCAACATGTTGGGAACTTCGTACCAATGTCCCGTGGGATGCAGGCACTGCATAGGCAAATTAGCCGTGTAGTCCCCTCCCTCGCCGGCATGCCGCGCCCAGTTGATCAGCGCCGCATGCAGGCTCTCGCGTACCTTCTGCTTCTGCTCGTCCAGGATTTGCTGCGGCGTTTCTTCCCAGGCAAACACCAGGTCGCGGGCCATCGGAATCAGCCGCAGTCCCACCGAACGCCCTTCCGATAGCAGCAGCGGACCGGTGTATGCGCATTGATTTGCCCAAGCCGCGATGGCATCGTGTGTCAGATAGCTGGTAGTAATCACATGCGGCATCGGCGTACCACAGAGATCCGCCGCGCGGAGGCTTTTCGCCAGATGCACTTCAATAAAGTTGCGATGCGCTCCCGCGAACTTGGCGAAAGGATTCAGCGCCTTCACCACACCCGCTCCGCGTGTCCACCGGCTGCCCGCGCCGCCGGCCAGCGAAACCACCGCAACGCGTCCTTCGCCAAGCGCCTGAAGGCCGGCGTCCGTATCGCCCTTGGATGCCTCCGCGTGCCACACATCCCCGGGCTCGGCATCGCGGATATCGGTGTTCGCCGGAAAACGGTTCTGCGCCAGTCCGATGCGGCCGCTGCGCATTTCGGCCCGGATCTGCTCGTGCTGCACGCGATCGAACCCCAGGCGCCCGAGCAATTGTTCCAGGCTGCGGGCATCGCGCATCTCCGCTTCCTCGCGGCGCGGCAGCAGCACGTCGAACATGGTTTGCACCGTGCCGGCCATGGCGGGCGACTTGCGGCAAGCCGCGCTGAAAAATTCCAGCTCGATCCGGCGCGATTCCGGCAGCAGCCGCATCTCCGTCTTCAATAACGCCGGCACCGATTGCGTGTAATAGGCCGCGGGCATCAACGCCTCGCCGCCTGTCAGCAACTCGGCCCATGTACCTCGCTCGTTGATCGCGAAATCATATACTACCGGGTCGATCGCGAATGGCACCGCGCGTTCCAGTCGCCGCTTAGTCTGCTGCATGATCGCCTGCAGACGATCCTGCGCCAGCTCCCGGACTCGCGGGTCGAAGATGAACCCCATCCCTCCGCCGGCCATGCCGCCGAGCATCCAGAAGCCGTGAAAATTCCCTCTGAACTCGCCGCGCACCGATCGGATCAACGACTCCGTATACAGATTGCTGGCCCACGGAATAATCGTCTGGATCGGCCCGAAGAAATTGCGCTCGGTGGCCGCGCCGATCGCGCGAATATCCTTCTGCTTCAGCAGGCCGAGGATGTCATCGAAAGTCTGGATAGCCTCCTTGCGGCCCTCCCACTCCGCTTCGCAACGAAGCAGATACTTCTCGGTCACCATCTCCAGAATCGGCCCGACGTCCTGCGCCATGCCGCCATGCACCAGCACTAGGCTGTTCTGCAACTCCTGCCGGGTCTCCGCGGAGACCTCTTCTTCCGTGAGAACGTGATGCCGCGGCAGCAGGCAGCCCCGGCTGGCGCCGAATTCCGGATCGCCCTCCGCCGCCGCAACTCCCTGGATCGTCTTCATGCCCGGCCAGACACCGCCGGAATCCTGCCAGCCTCCGCCCGATCCGCCCAGCCATTCACCGAGAATGGCGCGCGCCGCCACCAGCTGCCGCTCATTCTCCGCCAGCCCGCCGGTCAGTGCGTGGATCTGGTTCGTCGCGCGCATCGCGACCGTAATCATCGAAGCCAGCAGATTAGTCGAAACCGCCAGCCGCGATCCTTTCGGAATGCCCCGTACATGAGTAACCAGCTCGATGCCCCGCCCTGCCGCTCCGGTTAATCGCGCCAGCAGGACGGCCAGCGGCTGCTGCGCGCCTTCCATGCCCGGGGGCACGATTCCGGCCGCGATGATCCCGGCCTTCAATAACCCCAGATAGTCGCGTGCGAAATCAAAAACCTCCGCCAGTGTGGTAATGTCCGCCGTCGCGCCCAAATCGACGCTGGTCAAACGCAGCACCGGTTCGTCGATGACACGAAAGTAGGCTTCGACGGGCGGCTGCGGTGCACCCGAGTCCGCCCCGCGTATCGCCAGATCCACCGACACGTTGAGAACTCTCGCGCCCTCCGGAAAATCCATTCCCAGGAAGAAAATGTCGCTCCATCCGCTGTGCGTCAGGTCCATGCGGACGGGAGTTGATTCGCGCAGCACCGGATACACTCCATCGCGCCGCAGTAGCTCGGGGCGAATGGTTAATGGATAATCGGCGGGATGCCCGGTGCGCGACATCCAGCGATTGCCTCGGACGGCCCGCACGCTGCGCCGCACCTGTGCCGCCAGCGTCTGAAATGCCAGCCCATGATAGGCGGCCGCCAGAGCGCTCGATGTGGCCGCATTCGCACCTTCAGCCGACTGCACCGCGAGGAGCAAATCGATGGCCTCATTGAAGCGCCGATGCAGAATCCGTTCCAGCGCATCCAGCGGTACGGGTCTTCCCGTCGGCACGCCCTCGTGATACGGAAGATGAAACCGATGAATGGCGTAAAGAAAGAACTGTGCGCGCACGCGTTGGTAGAGACTCGCGCAATCGCGGCGGAAGCGGTCGAGCGCGTCTGCCTCCGCGATCAGCGCCGCGGTGGGCGCCGTCCGGCAGAAAGCGTCGAGAGACTGGTTGCGAATTCCCGCGGCCTGCGCGGTGATGATACCGACGAGTTCGCTCATGCTTCCATCGCCCGTAGGGCAAGCAGTTCGAGCAGTTGCGCCAGGACATCCTGCCGGTCGCGGCCGGCCAGCGCCAGCGCCATCTGCGCGGTCAGAACTCCATAACGCACCCCCACGTCGTAGCGGCGGTCGGATTCCTCCAGCGCGAGGTACTGCTCGCGGCGCGCGAGTTTGTCTAGCACCGCGGAAAGCGACACACGGCCTTCTCCATTCCGCAGTTCGCGCTCCAGCAGGTCCATCACGCTTGCGGTAAGTACGTGCATGCCGAAAAAGCAGAGATAGTAGCCCGCCCGCAGCCCGGCCACGATCAGCCGCTCCTCGGCTTCGGTCGGCGTAGGCTTTTCGATCACGGTCTCGACGCGATACAGTCCTTCGCTTCCGGTGACGTGCTGCCCGCCCACTGCTCCATAGCGCCCAATCTGGTTTTCCCGCGTCGGCTGTACCGAAGAGATGGCGCAGTTTTCGCGTTCAGCCAGTGCCACCAACCTGCGGGCGCACCCAGCCGGCGCGGCGCTCACATAAACGTGATCCCCAACCAGATGAAGGAACGGCTCATCCCCGGTGAATGGGCGTGCGCAGGAAATCGCGTGGCCATAGCCGCGTGGCTCGGTTTGCTCGATAAAGCGGACCGCGGGCGCGAGATCTCCGGCCGCCTCCGCGTACAACTTCTCGTAGCCGGGAGCGATAACCAGACAAGCCTGCTCGATGCCGGCCAGGAGTACCTCTTCCAGCACGATGCGCAGAATCGGCTTCTCTATGCCGTCGCGATCAATCAACGTCTGCAGCGGCAAGGTTGTCTGCTGAACTCCGGCCGCGGTAATGACAGCTTTTCGAACCTTCATTGGACGTAGACTTTATTGTTCCACGACTTGGTGGAGCGGGCTTAAAAAATGCAGCTCAATGCCGCTTACTTTGACCTGCTCGGATGCCGCAAGCCCACCGGCCGTGGGGCAGACCATCGTTTTTTGTGGTCTGCCCGGCTGCGCAGCAGACGTTTCCGGCGAATTGCGCCGCAATGTAAGTGACATTGGGCTGGCATCCTGCGCGCTGGATGTCATCCGGCACGACTTTGTCGCCAGCTCTCTCACTGAACAGTCAAACCTTCGGCTGCGGCTTGGCGCTATACGAAATCTCGGCCAACGAACTGACACTTTTGGTGCGGCAGTGTGGGTAGCCCACCTCCGCTATGATGCCCGCGCGCCCTACCGTTGGCCCCATTTGAGCTTCTGGCGCAGAACGTCAAAAAACATCGTCTTAGGCGGACGAATCAGGTGAAGCGCGTGCTCCGAGATGCGGCATTCCATCCGGTCGTTCTTCATCAGAGGCTCACCTACCTGGCCGTCGATCGTCAGGTACGCATCCTGGTCGTCAGCCCGGTTGATCAGCGTCAACGTCATCTCTGCCGGGACAATCAGCGGACGGTTGGTGAGGGTATGCGGACAGATAGGCGTCAAACACAACGCCCCCACCGTCGGATAAATCACCGGGCCTCCGGCCGACAGCGAATAAGCCGTCGAACCGGTCGGCGTGGAGACGATCAGCCCGTCGGCCTTGTACGCGCACACCAGGCGCGAGCTCGCGAAAACGTCGATATCCATGATGCGCGCAATCGCCGCCTTATTGAGAACGGCGTCGTTCAATGCCTCATATTGCGCCACTCTACGATCTTCCCGAAACAGGTCGACGTGCAGCATACGCCGCAAGCTGACCCGCCGCTCGCCCCGCAACGCCCGTTCGAGCTCCGGAAATAGATCGTCAACCGTGATCGCCGTCAGAAATCCCAGCCCGCCAACATTCACCGCGAACAGCGGGATCTCGCGTCCATCGATGGCTCGCGCCGCCGAGAGCAGCGTGCCGTCGCCCCCCAGCACGATCACCAGTTCGCAGCCTTCGGGCACCACCTCCCGTGGCAGACCATCGCCCCGCCCCAGGTATTCCGCGGTGATTTCGTCGTAGCGGACCTCGACCTTGCGCTCCGCCAGCCATTCCACCAGCCACGGTACCAGGCTGGATGCCGACGACACGTTAGGCTTGGAAAAGATCCCGGCCTGTTTCACCAGCACCGGTCGAATCTCTGGTTGGTTAGCGTCGGGCATGTAGTAGAATCTCGCGGTTTCCTTCCGCGCCAGGAATCGGGCTGTCAATCGCCGCCCAGTTGAATCCTAACGTTACTACAGTTGCCGCCACGCGATCGAGAGCCGCCTGCTGCACCGCGGGATCGCGCACGATGCCGCCCTTGCCGACCTGCTCCTTGCCCGCCTCAAACTGCGGCTTCACCAACACCACCATCTGGCCTTCGGGCTTGAGAATCGGCGTAATCGCCGGCAGTATGAGAGTCGCCGAAATGAAGCTCACATCGCACACCGCCAGATCGGCCGGCTCGCCAATTTGATCGAAGGTCAAGTGCCGTGCGTTGAGCCCTTCGTATACCACCACGCGTGAATCGTTGCGCAGCTTCCAGTCGAACTGCCCGTGCCCCACATCCACGGCATGCACGCGGATGGCTCCGTTTTGCAGCAGACAATCGGTGAACCCGCCGGTGGATGCGCCGATGTCCAGACAAACCTGTCCCGCTGGATTGATCTTGAAATGCTCTAGCGCATATTGCAGCTTGATTCCGCCGCGCCCCACGAAACGCGGCCGCGCCAGCACTTCAAGCTGGCTGGATACCGGCACCGTCTCACCAGGTTTTTGCGCCTTGCGCCCGTCAATCAGGACTTCACCTGCCATGATCAAAGCCTGCGCCTTTTCCCGCGATTCAGCCATGCCGCGATCCACCAGCAAGCGATCGAGGCGCTGCCGCGGGATCATGACTTTCGCTGCACGATGTGCGATGCGATCTCCCGCAGCCGTTGCGCGCGTTCGCCGAACGGTTCCAGCACGCGATGCGCATGCTCGCATTCCACCTTCGCCATGTCGTGCGATTTTTCCAGGCCATAGACAGCGGGGAAAGTGATCTTGCCTTGCGTGGCGTCCTTGCCCGCGGTCTTGCCCAGCGCTTCGGACGATTCCTCCACGTCGAGCAAATCGTCCACGATCTGAAACGCCAGCCCGATGTGCTCGCCGTAGCAGGATAGCGCGTCAATCTCGGGCTCGGTCGCATTGGCAAAAATAGCGCCCAGCCGCACGCTGGCGCGCAGCAGCGCCCCCGTCTTGGCGCGATGAATGGTCTCGAGCAGTTGCGCGTTGGGAGGCTTGCCTTCCCCTTCCAGATCAGCCACCTGCCCGCCGATCATTCCGCCGACCGTGCCGGACGCGGAGGCTAACTCCGCAATCATGCGCGAGCGCTGTTCCGCGGTCGAATCGGGCAGTTTGCCCAGAACCTCGAAGGCCAGCGTCAGCAGAGCGTCTCCCGCGAGAATAGCCATGGCTTCCCCGAACACCTTGTGATTGGTCAGCTTGCCTCGCCGGTAATCATCGTTATCCAAAGCCGGAAGATCGTCGTGAATCAGCGAATAAGTGTGGATCAGTTCGAGCGCGCACGCGCCGTCCGCGGCGGCGCCTTCACGATCCCCCAGATCGCCCGCCACCGAACGCGCGGCTTCCAGGAAAAGAATCGGCCGGATGCGTTTGCCGCCCGCGAACAAGCTGTAGCGCATGGCGCGATGAATAGTCTCGGGCGGAACGGCTTCGCCGGGGACCAGCGTCGCCAGGTGCCGGTCGACGAGTTCCTGTTGGGTGCGGAGGTACTCCGAAAGATTCATGCTCACTTATTTGGATGGCCCGAACGGCTCAACGGTGGTCCTGTTGCCGCGGCGCACCAGCGCTTCCACGCGCGTTTCAGCCTCTTCCAATTGCTTGCGGCACTGTTCGCTCAAGCTGATGCCGCGTTCGAACAGTTCGAGCGAACGTTCCAGCGGAAGGTCGCCTGCTTCCAGTTCGCGGACGATCTTCTCCATTTCCGCGAGCGACGCTTCAAACTTCGGCACCGGCTGTCCGGCTTCTTCCATCCCTAAAGTTTAACTCTCTCCCCGGAATGCCACGCCTGCCCGCGGCGGTACGCCCCAGTCGGCGGCGCTTTGGAGTGCGAGCAAGGCCCCGCGGTTAGCGGCCAATCGAATTAATGCGATTCGCAGCCCACCGCGCGGCTGACCGTACGCAGCATGGCCGCGCTCGTGGCTCCATCCGCATAGCTGATGCCGTGGACCGGATTGCACTGCGCGTCCACCGTGCCGATGTACCGCGCGCTTCCGCGGTCGGCTCCGAACAGGACCACCGTGTAGCCGCGATTGGGATAGCCGAGCACGCGGTATTGCACCGCGCCCGAGGGCGAGTTCCAGCGGTCCGACGCCGGCTGCCCCAGCTTCCGCACCACCGCAAAGTAATCGTCGTCGCGCGACAACTCGAAATACGATTGGTCGTGCGCGGTGTACACCACCCGCTGCCGGAATTGCGACTGTCTCGCGACCGTTGCGAGGGCCAGGCAGCCGACCACCCCGACCGTCAGCACCCCGACCACCATCTTACCCGTGCGCGCTTCCGTCGATTCGAGCTTGATTCCAATGACCGGCGCAGGAGCCTTCGGAGCCTCAGTTGGGCCCGGCGGCGGCGCAGGGCGATCATTGACCGCGACCGGCATCTCAATCACGCGCCGCCGGTGCGGCCACACCGCTCCCGCCGAATACTCCAGTTCCTTATTTAAGCCGACAATCAGCACCGGATCGTCCACCCGCGACACTTCTCCCAAGAAGCGGCGCGGCACCCAGACCTCCTGTCCGGAATGGACGTTGGTGACCAGGATTTCCGACCACGTGGCCTGATGGTACGTCCACTCGTTCCGCTCAATATTGAGGATCGGCGGATAAAAAGAGAACTTGCGATTGCCCAAGTGCTCGAGCGGCGGCGGGATGGGCGGGATTGCCATGCTCTTGAAATTATGATAGCGCGAAGCGTGGGTAAGTTCCGGTAGTTGCATTACTCTTCGCAACCAAACTTTTCACGCCAGCCTGCCCACTCTCAGCCTCTTTCCACTATCCTGAGGCTTGCGAAACGTCCTCCATGCCGCTTGCCAATGCGGGATGCTCGTCGTGCTGGCCAGGATGGCCAGTCCCGAGATTGCGGGCCAATACGCTTTAGGAGTCGCCGTCAGCGCACCGATTCTCGTCCTGGCGCAATTCCGCCGCCGTGAACCGGGGGCAACGGATATTCGCATCACATCGCTCGCTTTATCGCTGCTCGGCATTGCCGCGATCGGGTTCCTGAATCACAGCCTGCAGGACCGCCTGGCCCTGCTCCTGGTAGTCCTGGCGGAGGCAGTCGAATGGATTGCCGACCTGTACTCCGGCCGGCGCGCTCTGGCGTCGCAAGCCCTGCACGGCATCCTCCCCGTGGCGGCTCTGGCACTCGCTTTGGGACGCTCCTGGCATCTGGGGACCGCACTGCTGGCCGTCGTCGTGGTGAAACTGATGGTACTGTTCTGTTACGACTTCCGACGGCCTCGAAGCGATCGGCCGCCGGAGGATCGCGAGGCCAGCGTCACCAGACTGGCCGCCAACGTTCCCTGCTATTTCATCGCTCATATGCTGGGCTTCCGGCCGCTCGGAATCTTTGCGGCTATTCAATCCTTCGTACCCGTCGGGGACGCCCTGGTCCGTGAATTGGGCCGGCGGATTACACCGCACATCGCACGTACCTATGAGGAAGGCGACCGCCAGGGCTTTGTACGCATCAGTGCGCAGATGGCCGGCGAAGGACTGATGCTGGCGCTGTGCAGCGTGATCAGCGCGGCGATTGCGGGATGCTGGGTTCTGGACAAACTCTTCGGTGCGGCGTACGCAGACCAACCATCGCTGCTTCTGGCGCTCTCCGCCGCGGCGGGCGCGTCCTTCGTCGCCACACTGCTGGGCTACGTGATCTCGGCGGCCAGGCGAGGCGCGGACCGCCTGCCCCTCGAAGTGCTGGCGGTTGCCGCAACCTCCATGGCTTCGATAGGTCTGGTCGCTAAATACGGCCTGTTGGGCGCAGCCTGCGCGGCCGGAATCGGAGCGCTGATCCAGGTCGCCGGCGAACTGTGTTTCCTGCGTTCCATCCTGCACCAACCCCGTGGAGCCGCCTTGTTGGCTTTGTTGAAGGCGCCGCTGGTGTAGTCTAGAATCCATGGATTCCTCAACTACCCGCCGCGATCTGCTCCGTGCCGCCGCGCTTGGAGCCACTGCCCTCGGCGTTTCGAGCGCCGCGGCTCAACAGAACAAAAGTGTCGCCGGCATGCCTTTCGAACCCAAAGAAACGCCGCGCATGGGACTGATCGGCGCCGGCGGACGCGGCACCAGTATGCTGCACGAGTGGCTCGCGCTGGAGAATCTCCGCGTGACAGCCGTGTGCGATCCGAAAAAGGAAGCCGCGGCCAAAGCGGCTGCCGCGGTCCAGCAGCGCGGGCAGAATCCTCCCGCCGTGTACGACAAGGGCGAGACCGATTTCGAAAACCTGGTCAAGCGCGACGATATCGATTTCGTCTACATCGCGACCCCCTGGCCATGGCACGTTCCACCGGCCCTGGCGGCCATGGAACACGGCAAGCACGCGCTGATCGAAGTGCCGGCCGCGGTCACGCTGGACGATTGCTGGAAGATGGTCGATACCTCCGAGCGCACCCGCCGGCATTGCATCATTTGCGAAAACTGCTGCTTCGACTTCAACGCCCTCATGGTGCTCAAGATGTGCCGCGAGGGCCTGCTGGGCGATCTGCTGCACGGCGAAGGCGCCTATCTGCACGATCTGCGCTCCATCCTGTTTGCCGATTCGGGCGAGGGTTTGTGGCGCCGCATGCCTCATACCAAGCTCAACGGCAACCTGTATCCCACGCACGGCCTCGGGCCGGTGGCCAACTACATGGGCATCAACCGCGGCGACCGATTCGACTACATGGTGTCGATGAGTTCGCCATCGCGCGGCCTGGATCAGTATCGCGAGCAGAAGATCCCCAAGGACAGTCCCAAGTGGAAAGAGACCTACGTCGAGGGTGATGTCAACACCTCGTTGATCAAGACCGCCAACGGCTTGACCCTCACGCTGTCTCACGATGTCGTGAATGCCCGTCCGTACTCGCGCGTCAATGCCATCACCGGATCGAAAGGCATCTTCCGGGACTATCCGCCGCGCATTTACCTGGACGGCGCGCCCAAGGAAGAATACAGTCCGCTCGATAGCTACAAGGACCAGTGGACGCACAATCTGTGGAAGGGACAGGGCGAGCTGGCTCGCAAGCTGGGCGGCCACGGCGGCATGGATTTCGTCATGGTTTACCGGTTCATCGACTGCATGCGCAAGGGCCTTCCGCCGGACATCGACGTGTACGACGCCGCGGCATGGAGCGCACCCGGTCCCTTGAGCTTCCAATCGGTGGCGCAAGGCAGCATGCCGGTGAAGTTTCCCGATTTCACGCGGGGCAAGTGGAAAGAGAAGCGCGTCAATCTGGAAGGGTGAAAACATTGGGCCGCGAATGCACGCGAATACACGCGAATGTTGAGACGTGAGTTTGTTGGAGTTTCGACCGCGACTCTTCTGAGTGCGGCCACCGATTTTGGGCGTTGCCCCCGCACTTTGGAGGAGTTCCTCCGGTATATTGTTCAGCGCCGCGCTGTGGAAGGGCTGAACGGCGTGGTTTCGAGCGAGAGCGATCCGCGCTTCGGCAAAGGCCATGTCAAGGAGAAGCGGCAGCTCGGGACTGTGTATGGCGGCGCAACCGAAGACGCCAACATCGTCTGGACGGCGGCGGCGGCTTATCGCTACAATCGCGGCTTGCGCGAGCGGGCGTTCGACTTGATGGATAACATCGCCCGCATCCATGCCGACGGCAAATGGGATGACGGCGGTCTGGATGCCTACTTCGGCGTCCACAGTTTCGGTTGGGCGGCGCTCTCGTGGCTCGAAACCGGCGACGTGGATGCCGCGCGCGCCGCGGTGTGGCGTGAAGCTCTGCGCAAAGCCTGTGACGATGGACTCGTCTGCCTGCATTACGGACCCTATCGTCCCTCCGCGCTCACCGGCCAGTACGCCAATCCGGAGTTTTATTTTCTCTCCGGCCTGGCAGCGGCGTGGAAGGTCACGGGCGACACGCGCTATCGCGACGAAGCCGCGCGGACTTTGCGGCGCTACGATGAATGGCTGTTCCCCGGCGGCGGCATGGCGTATTTCCTGGGATCGGAGCCGCAGCACAACTACCAGCAGATGATCGTGAAATCGGTGGCGCTCTATGGGGACCTGACGCAGGATTCCTACGCCGAAGGCTTCCTCAAACGTCTGGCGCCGTATTTCCCCAACGTGCAGCATCGCAGCGGCCTCGTGACCGACGCGGAGCAGCCGCAACTGAAGCACTCCCTCTTCAACGTGCTCAATCCCGCGGTGCCGGCGATACTGGCGCTGGCCCTGGGCGATGGCGCCAATCGCCGCGTGGCGGATGTGGCAACCGTACTCATGGCTGACAATGTTGATCAACGTACTCCCTCCTTTGCCAAGAATGGCTACCCCTGGTTCAACTACCAATTCGCTACCTTCGCGGCCACGGCGCTGCGGCTGATGGAGCATCACGCGCTTCCCGCGGCGACGCCCATCCCCGCGCGGCGGGTCTTTATGGATGCCAGCTTTCGCGGTCCGCGGTCCCATTGGGATGACTTCACCGCCGCGGTCGGCACGCGCCAGATGAACGACAGCCTGGCGGGCGCGTACCTGGCCGACCCGCATGAACCGCTGTTTCCGCTAGGCGCGTCGGTGGATGGCGTCTACTTCGAAATGCTGCGCGGCAAGACCGAATTCCGCTGCATCGAATGGACCCCGACCATCAGCGCCGCATCCGCGCCAGGCTTTGTCTCCGTCAGTTGCCTCTCCCGGCTTTGCGCACCGTATTGGGGCGACATGCCGTTTGCGCCGTCACAAGTCTCCGACTGGTACACGCTCCAGCATTGGGCCGTGTGGCGAGACTGCCTGATCGGCTTCGGTGCGCTACGCTATCAGGGCGCAGGCCAACCGGATGCGCAGGATATCGCGCGCGTGCGCTGGCGTCTCGCGCCCAAGGGGCGCAATCTGCAGATCGTGGAGCAGAGCGCGGCAAGCTTGCGCTTCAAATATGGAGGGCTGCGCGCTGACCTGGTGCGTCTGGACACGGGCACCGGTTTCTCCTTTCAGCCCGACAACATCACGGAAGAGCCTCGACAAGCGTGGACGCCGCTGCTGGTGCGGTCCACGGGCACGACTACGCAAGTGGCCACGATCATCCGTCCGGCGGGCGCCGAGGGTACGGTCGAGATTACGGCCCTACCCAATGGCGCGGCCGCTGTGCTGCTGGAGCCCGACCGCCGCAAAGCTTATGTGTGGGCTGTCAACCTGCACCGTCAGTTGCAGCAGTACCTTCTCGACCTTCCCGCCGGGGTGAAGGTGGACACTTACAAACGCGATGTCCTGATGCCCTCGGTGCCACCAGGCGAGCCCGCCAATGCCGGCCTGGTAGGCGGCGAAGCCGTGGTGTGGGTGATCCAGTCGGAGAACGCACTGGATGCCCAGGTGTTGCTAAAGGTGCGCGCCGGTAAGAGCCGGTAATGTAATAGACACGAGCAGGTCACGCCTGCTGCGCGGGCGGGCAGACCACAGAAGACGATGGTCTGCCCCACGGTTACCGGGGTATGCGGAGGAAGGCCAGGTAATTGGCGTCGTGATAAGTGGCTGCTCCTCCGGTGTCGTCGTCAAAGGCCATGCGGATGGCCGCGATTATGTCTCTTCCGTCGAATTGCCAGTCGACGTATTGAAAGGCGTGCTTCAGGACGTCGGGATGGGTGAGCACGACGCGTTCGGTTCTCCAATTCAACAGATCCGCCGACGACACCAGGGCCAAGGTATTGCGCACACTGGCCGGCGTGGGCGAACCGGGTGCGGGATTCACCAGCGCCCAATAGCGCCGCGACTTGGAGTCGTAGCGGATGGTAAACTTCTTGGCGCCGCCGGGGAAATCCACCAGGCGGTCGAATTCGAGTTGGCCTCCTTTCACTTTGACCAACGCAGCTTTTTCGACGTTATCGACGCGTAGAATATCGAACAATTGACCCTTGCGGCCTACTACGGCGTTGCCCTCCAGCCAGTGCATGCCTTCCGCGGCTTGCGCCGGATAAGGCAGGCGGGCGGTTAAAGTCCAACTGCGCGGATCGAGCAGGTCCGCCTTTACGGGAGCGGACAGCAGGAGCGCCTGGAAGAATCCCCACTTGCCCGGGGGATGGTATTCCATGGCGCGCCAGATGCGCCCGCCATGAATCGCCATGGGAACCGGCGCCGTATGGTAATTCGGATCGCTAGTCAGATAGGATGGCGGGGTCCAGGTAATTCCGCCGTCGCTGGACGCACGGATGACGATTTTCCCGTACTCGCAGGTGGTTCCCATCAGATACAGCTTGGCGCGATGCAGAAACAGATTGGACCAGAATTGATCGTGCAGTTCAGCAGTCTGCCGCCACGTCTGGCCGCGATCGGTGGAACGGAAGGTGCGGGTGACGGCTGAAACAGACTGGGTCGAGCCCGGCCCGAAGAAATCGTGAGAAGCGACATAGGAGCCATCCGGCAGGATGGCGATGGACGGCGACCCGATGTACTGGCGGGTCGCCGCAGGTTGATGATCAATGATGACGCCGGGCGGTTGGACCGAGAGGAGCAGCAGAAGACAGGCTGATAGCATGTTTTGAGCTGTCAGTTATCAGTTGTCAGCCGCTAACCCGCGGGGCCTTGCTCGCGATCCAAGGGAGCCTCCAACTGCGGGGTATCGCGGCGGGCAGGCATCGCAGTCAGTGGAGAGATAAAGCAGCGGCTGACCGCTGATAGCTGAAGACTGATGACTCTTATCCATTCAGGGTCCAGCCGGTTCGATAGGTCCGCTTGAGGTAATCGTTGGCCTCGTTGAAATTGGTCACGCGGCCGGTGGCGGGATCGTATTCAATCTTTTTGCCGGCACGGTGAGCGACCAGACCGAGCAGCATCTGCTCCATCATGGAGCCGGAATAATCGAAATCGCAGTGAGTCTTGCTGCTGGTGCCATGCACTACACCATTGTTCCTGCCTTTGCAGGCGTCGATCCATTCGCGCTGGAAGACGTCGCCGGTGGTGGGAGGCGGTGCGGGGTTGTTATGGTAGGCCTCGACCTTGGGATTGGGCAGGCCGAGGGCCGCTGGAATCTTGCCGTCAATCATCTGGACGACGGGGAAACCATTGGCGGTGGGCGCGGAATTGGGCATCGCCGTCATGCCGGGAGGAAGTTCCTGGCGATTCTGCCGGGGCCGCTGTGCGTTGGCCGCGGGACGGCGCTGCGGCGCGGAGGACTGGGTGACCTGTCCGGTGCCTTCGATGAGCGGCAGAAGTTCGTCTTTACCGCGGCGCTTGTAGTAGGTGAAGTCTCCGTCGTCATTATTGGGAAGGATGACGCGGCTGGTGAAATCGGCCAGGATAACGCCTTTGCTGCCTTCGAAGATGGCGCCGTTGGGGATGTGCTCGACGTCGAGATA
>Ga0326727_10013582_pt1 | contig 18052 bp, 12 predicted proteins | sample MB2enrmetagenome_FD_207643 | JGI IMG/M metagenome (GOLD analysis project Ga0326727, IMG submission 207643) | Lab enriched peat soil microbial communities from McLean, Ithaca, NY, United States - MB29MY | ecosystem: Environmental > Terrestrial > Soil > Wetlands > Peat | place: USA: New York...
AGACGTTGCCGAGCGCGCCCGTCTCGAAGATCTCCTCCCCGCTCGGGTAGTGGTCCGGCTCGAAGACCCACCCGGTGCCGTACTGGCCGAGCTCCCAGCTGCAGCTCGGCGGGCAGCTCAGGATCGTCGAGGCGATCGTGGTCGGCGTCACCTCCTCGAGGGCGATCTCGATGCCGACCTGCTTGGCCACCGATTGCAGGTCCACCATCGAGCCGTCGGTGTAGGGGAGCCCGCTCGGGTACTCGAGCGTGAAGTTGAGCCCCTCGCCGGCTCTGATCCCCTCGCCGCACTGGCCCGCTCCCGTGCCCGGCCGGGCGCAGGTCGTGACCCCGTTCGGGACGACCTTCCAGCCGTGGCCCCTGAGCAGCTCCTCGGCCTCTCCGGGGTTGTAGGGGTAGGGGTTCACGGACGCATTCGCGTCCGCGTAAGGGTTGCGCGGGCTGGCGGGCACCGGGCCGTAGGTGGGGACCCCGAGCCCCCCGTAGTAGGCCTTGATCCAGCCCAGCTGGTTGACGAGGTGCTGCAAGGCCTGGCGGAAGTACAGCTGGCGCAGGATCGGCCCGACCGTCGGGTTGTTGAGGTTCGGCTCGAAGTAGTCGAACTGGAACGGGTACCAGTCCATCAGCTTGTAGCCCTGCGACTCGAGCGCCCGTGACTGGGGCAAGTCGTTGTCCGGCACGTAGCCGACCGAGATCTCATCGCCCGAGGACGCCGTGCCGGGGCCTCCCACAGCCGGGCCGGCACGCAGCACCGAGAACTCGGCCGCCGCGCTCGTGAAAGGAAGCTCGACGAAGCGGGCGAGGTGGGCCTTGTCCGGGCCGGAGAAACGCCGGTTGGGCACGAAGCTCGCCTCCCCGTTTGTCGTGAGGCTGGCGAGCTTCCAGGCACCGTCGACGACCGACCAGATCGGGCTGGAGGCGTAGCTGGCGAGGTCCTTGGCCTGATCGTTCAGGAAGTTGTAGACGGCTCTGGCACCCGAGGGAGTCGAGTCGGGGAGATGGCGCGAACCCGCCTCGGGTACGGGCGCCGACAGGGAGGTGCGGTCCCAGGCGAGGGGGAGGGGGGTGATCTGGGAGAGCTCGTTGTAGGTGTACCAGATGGGGTTGTAGGCGGCATCGAGCCAGATTCGCACCGTCCTGGCGTTGAGCGCCGTGGCCAACTTCACGTTGTCGGGAAAGCCCCCCGGGACATAGGAGGCCCACTCGTCGGGGTTCGCCTTCAAGAGGTGGATCCAAAAGATCACGTCCTGGGCGGTGACCGCCTCGCCGTCCGACCACTCGTAGTGCTTGAGGGTGATCGTCACGACCCGGTTGCCGTCGCTGTAGACGGGAGCGTTCCCCACCGACAGGGCGTAGTCGACCGAGGTGCCCGCCTTGTCGCCGAACCAGTAGAGCGGCTCGTACAGGAGGGTCTGGAAATAGGCTGTGTTCTCGACGGTGAAGTACTGACCCGAGACGAGCGGGAAGATGTAGTCGGGGGGCAGCTCCGGCTGCTCCGCGAAGTAGGCCGTGCCCCCTTCCACCAGCGCCCCCCCACTGGCGTTGGCCGCAGCGGTCCCCGGGCCGCCCTTTTGCGAGCCGCACGCCGCCAGCCCCGTCGAGGCGAGCACGACGAGAAAGAGCGCCGCCGCGAGCCGCCCCCGGGCTGTGCGTGCTGGCATCACAGGTCTCACGGGCCTCAACTCCTCGCGGGGTCGAGGCCGGTCCCGCAGACGACGAGATCGAACGATCCCGGGGGGCGCACGACGGCGAAGTACTCCCTTTCCGCCCGCAGCCACTGCTCGTCCCAGTCCTCGGGGGCGACGAGGCGGCGAAGCCGCCGTAGACGTTCCGGCTCAGGCGTGTCCACGTAGATCGCCTTGTCGACGAGGTCGGCGAGCTCGGGCGCTGCCGAGCAGACGCCCTCGACGAGGACGAGGTCCTTCGGGGCGAGGCGCACCTTGCCGGGCGAGAGAGCGCCGGTGTCCCAGTCGAAGGGTAGGAAGACGGCGTCGTTTCCCGATCTCAGGGGCGCGAGGGCCTCGGTCCGCAGCCGGACCAGGTCGTAATAGTCCGCCAGCGCGCCCCGGGCCTGCACCGCCGGGGTCGCAGGCCTGAAGAAGTCGTCGGTGTGGACGAGGCTCAGCTCGAGTCTCGCCGAGAGGCGCGCCGCGATCGTCGACTTGCCGGCGGCGCCGGGACCGTCGACGGCGACGACGGTCACGCCGCTGCTCCGGGCGCGCCAGCGCTCCAGGGCGCACACAGCGGCCTCGAGCACGCCCTCGGCCGGGCCCTCCCCAGGTTCCGCGTTGCGACCCGCACTAGCGCAGCCGCTCGAGACTCCACTCACCGTCCGACACCCTACAGACACAGATCGTCCGACCTGAAGGCGCGCACCATCTATCCTTGGGCCATCGGGACCAGACGACTGGGGGCCGGGCCATGACACGATCGATTCGCGAGGGACGAACCCGCTCAGCTGCTTGGCGCAAGACGGTCCTCGTCGCCGTCGTGGTAGCCACGACAGCGCTCGGGCTGACGGGCTGCAGTGCCATCAACAAGGCCGTCAACGCGGCAAAGGCCGTGCACAGCCTGCTGCACGGGAGCGCGGCGATCAACCAGCTCACGAGCAAGATGCAGTCGTCCGACACCTCCGCCTACGACGTCACCTACGTCACCACGGGCAGCGCCCCGGCGACGGTCAAGTTCGCCGTAGACCCGCCCCACGACTTCGCCTTCGACGACACGACCTCTACCGGCGAGTTCCAGGTCCTCGGAGCCACGGCGGGCGTGTTCGAGTGCAGCCGGTCGTCGACCTCGAGCTCGGCTGGCGCCTGGTCGTGCGTGAAGGCCCAGGGAGCCGAGGTCGACACCGACAAGCTCGCCTACGCCCTCTACTCGGGTAGCTACTGGATCGACTTCCTCAAGATCTACTCGGTGGCCGCCGCTCTGCACGGGGTCACGATCAGCTCGGCGACCATGTCCGTCAACGGGTTCAACCTGCAGTGCGCCGTCGTCGTCAGCGGCAGCAAGCCGAACCAGCAAACGAGCAAGGTGTGCGTGACCTCACAGGGGATCCTCGGTTATGTCAGTGTGTCTGCCAAGTCGGCCGACTTCGAGATCCAGAGCTTCTCCCCCTCCCCGCCGGCCTCGCTCTTCCAGATCCCGGCCGGGGCGACGGTCTCGACTCTTCCCACCACGTCTACCACCTCCTAGGCAGGTGACGAAGACGCTGTGTGCGGTATAGCCGGCTTCACCGGCCGCGACCCGGAACTGATCGATGCCATGCTGTCCTCGATCGAGCACCGGGGGCCGGACTCTTCCGGCACCGAGCTGGGCGAGGACTTCACCGTCGGGATGCGGCGGCTCTCAATCATCGACCTGGAGGGCGGCGAACAGCCGATCCGCTCCGGGCGGACAGGTGCCTGCATCGTGTTCAACGGGGAGCTGTACAACAACGCAGAGCTGCGCGCCGAGCTCGAGCGCGCCGGGCATCGTTTCGTATCGGACCACTCCGACACCGAGACCGTGCTGCGCTCCTACGAGCAGTGGGGCAGCTCGTGCGTCACGCACCTGATAGGCATGTTCGCCTTCGCCGTCGTCGACCCGCGCTCGCGCTCGATGTACCTAGCCCGCGACCGGCTCGGGATCAAGCCGCTCTACTACCACGCCCCGCCGGGCCGTTTCTGCTTCGCCTCGGAGCTGAAGGCCCTCTTTCAGGACCCGCGCGTCCCCCGCGCCCCCGACATGGGGGTCCTTTACCGGTTCCTGCTCCACCGCGTGCACGACGCAGGCGAGGAGACCTTCTTCGCCGGCGTGAGGCGCCTGCTGCCGGGCCACTTCATGACGGTGTCCGCCGACGGCCGGACGACGACCACCAGGTACTGGACACCCGAGGTGAACCCCGAGTTCTCCTCCTCGCGCAGCGACGCCGAGTACGCCGAGGAGTTCGCGGACCTCTTCGAGCGGGTGATCCGCCGGCACATGATCGCCGACGTCCCGGTCGGGGTGTCGCTGTCGGGAGGTCTCGACTCGAGCGGGGTCTCCTCGGTCATGGCCACGCTCATGGGCTCGGGCGCCGACACCCACACGGCGGGAGCGCTGCACACCTTCTCCGCCCTCTACCCGGGCCAGAGCATCGACGAGAGCCAGTACGTGCACTCGGTCGAGCGCCACGTCCGCAGTGTCCCCCATTACGCCTACCCGAGCGTGGACCAGTTCTGGGACGAGATCTCCGAGTGGGTCTGGTACCAAGAGGAGCCGACGATCTCCTCGGCCCCGTACGCCTATTACTCCGTCTATCGCATCGCAAAGGGCCAGGTGAAGGTGATCCTGTCGGGCAACGGCGGAGACGAACTGCTGGCGGGGTACCTCCCCTACTTCCGCACCTATCTCAGCTCGGCGACCGACCAGCGCCACTTCCTGGCCGCCGCCCGGGAGGCCGTGCTGGGGCGAGACCTGTACAAGAGCTATGCCCGCGAGCTCCTCTCGAGGCGCCGGCCCGGTGGACAGCGCCCGTTCTCGATGCCCGACCTGCTCACCGCCGAGCCCGGGGAGCTGGCCGAGTTCGACTACCGCCCGAGCCGCAACTTGAACAGGCGCCTGGCCGACGACGTGCTGCGGTACTCGACGCCCAACCTGCTGCGATACGAGGACAAGAATTCGATGGCCTTCTCGATCGAGTCGAGGGTCCCCTTCTTGGACCACGAGCTGGTCGAGTTCATCTTCAAGCTGCCGATCGACCAGAAGATCAAAAAGGGATGGAACCGCTACGTGTACCGTCAGGCCATGAAGGGAAAGATGCCCGAGGCGAACAGGACGAGGCGCTCCAAGATCGGCTTTACCAACCCCGAGGCCGCATGGACGCGCGAACGCGCCCCCCAAATCCGGGAGGTCTTCTCCTCGGCCAGCTTGTCGTCCCGGGGTATATTCGACTCGGGGCGGCTCGTGGAAGAGCTCGACGCCTGGCTGGCGGGCAAGCCGGGCGACGGCCTCGCCTTCTGGCGCGTGCTCGTCACCGAGCTCTGGCTGCGCCGCTATGTCGACGCTCCGGTCGCCGTGCGATGACGGCGTGGCCGATGGGCGGGCGTTGATGGCCGGGCCGGCCGGTACCCCGCCGCCAGTCCAGCTCGGCGGTCGCAGCTTTGAGCGGACCCTGGTGCAGACCCACCTGATCCACATCAAAGAGCCCCTCGAGCCCCTCCTCGACTCACAGGTCCGGCCACTGCTCAAACAAGGAGACTGGGTGGCGATCTCGGAGAAGGTCGTGGCCATCTCCGAGGGCCGGGTGGTCCATTTCTCGGTGGTCCGGCCCGGACCGCTCGCGAAGCTCATCGTAAAGGGAACGCGCAAGTACGAGCACGACGTCGCCTTCTCCGACCCCCGCAAGATGCAGGTAGCCATCATGCAGACCGGCTCGACACGGGCCGCCTTTGCCATGGTGGTCGGGGGCGTGACCAAGCTGTTCGGCCGCCACGGCGACTTCTACCGGATCGCGGGCCACCGCATCGCCGAGATCGACGGCTTCAACCCCGACACGGTGGCGCCCTTCAACGAGTTCGCGATGCTCGGACCGGCCGACCCGGACAAGGCATGCGCCGCCTACGCCCGTTTCCTCGGCCACCCGGTCGTGATCATCGACGGCAACAACATCAACGTCGAGGTGCTCGGGATGAGTCCCGACATGCCCGTCGACAAGGCCAGTGCCCGGCTCATCCTGCTCGACAACCCGATGGGCCAGGGCGACGAGCTCACCCCCTTCGTGATCGTCCACCCGGCCGGAGGCCCTCCGGAGAAGTAGTCCCGCCGGCCTCACAGGCCGGAAAGCCGGCGGATCGCCCGCGCCAACGCCGAGTTGTCGTCCTCGCCATGGCCCTGCGCGATCAGGCCGTCCTCGATGCTGGCGGCGAGCGCGGCCACGGGAAGCACCGCACCGACGCTTCGCGCGAGGTCGAGGGCGATCGCCATGTCCTTTCGGTGCAGGGCGATCTTGAAACCGAGCGGATAGCTGTCTTCGATCATGCGCCCGCTGCGGTTCTGGAGAACCCACGAACCAGCCGCCCCTCCGGAAAGGGCATTGACGAGGCGCTCGGTGTCCATGCCCGCCTTCATGGCGAGCACGATCCCCTCCGCCACGCCCAGGTAGGTACCGCACAAGATCACCTGGTTCACGGCCTTGGCGACCTGGCCGGATCCGAGCGGGCCGAGGTGGGTGATCGTGCGGCCCATGGCCGACAGCACGTCGCGCGCCCGTTCGAGATCGGCGGGCTCCCCGCCGACCATGATCGTCAGCGTCCCCGCCACAGCGCCCTCCGAGCCTCCCGAGACGGGCGCGTCGAGCATGGCGACGCCGCGGGCGCCCAGGCGTGCCCCGAAGTCTCGTGCGCTGGCGGGGCTTATCGTCGAGCAGTCGATGAGCAGCGACCCGGGCGCGAAACCCTCGGCCAGGCCATCTGGGCCGAAGAGAACCTCGCCCACCTGAGGGGAATCGGTGAGGCAGGTGACAACGACCTCGCTGTCACGCGCTAGGTCGCGCGGGCTGCCCGCCTCGGCGGCTCCGAGCGCCAAGAGAGCCTCCGCCCGGCCGGGTGTGCGGTTCCACACGGTGAGGGAGAACCCGGCCCGGACGAGATTGGCCGCCATGGCCGAGCCCATTGTCCCGAGGCCCGCGAAACCCACCCGTTTGGCCGCCGACCCTTCGCCGCCTGTGCCCGTCATGACGTCTCCTCTCCCGATCGCCACCGCAATAGCCTTGGCGAAGCATGGCCCCGTCCTCTCGTCCGGGCACGGATAGGCAGGAGCTGGCCCCGAGCCGGCTCGACCACCGTGACCGCCGCGTCCTCGAGGCGATCGACGAACACGAGGCGCTCGAGCTGCTCAGCGAGCTGATCGCTCGGCCGAGCGAGAACCCGCCCGGGGACGAGGGCGCCTGCGCCCAGTTGCTGGCGAGCTTCCTCGACGAGCACGGCGTCGTCAATCGCCTCGTCGAAGTCGCCCCGGGCAGGCCGAACCTCTACGCCGCCATCGGCGCCCCGGGCCCGACGCTCGTGTTCTGCGGGCACCTCGACACGGTGCCGGCCGGCGAGGGCTGGACAGGCGACCCTTTCCGGGCGACCCTGGTGGACGGAGACCTCTACGGCCGAGGCGCCTGCGACATGAAGGCCGGCCTTGCAGCCATGACCGAGGCACTCCTCGCCGTGAAGCGGTCGGGCGTCTTGGCGCGGGGAAGCCTCGCTCTTCACGCCGTCATCGACGAGGAGGTGGGCTGCAAGGGCGCGAGGTTGGCGGCTGCCCGCCAGGCTGCTGACTGGGTCGTCGTCACCGAGCCCACGAACGGACGGGTGTTCGCCGTCGGCAACGGACAGCTCAACTTCGAGGTCGTCTTCCACGGCAAGGCGGTGCACAGCTCGCATCCCGAGGACGGTCGCAACGCGATCGACGACGCCGCCGGCTTCATCCGCCTGCTCGAAGAGGAGTCCCGTCGCCTGGCGGGCGCCCCTTTCCCGGAAATCGGGCCGGCGACGATCTCGGTCGGGCTCATCGAAGGCGGCCGCGGGGGTTCCACGGTCGCCGACCGTTGCCAGCTCACCGTGGACCGCCGCCTGCTTCCCTCCGAGAGCCTTGAGGGCGCCGAGGCGGAGCTGCGCGCTCTCCTCGACCGGCTGGAGACCGAACGCCCGGGACTGCGGTGGGAGATGACGCCCACCGTCGCCTTCCCACCGCTTCACGGCACCAACGCCGGGCACCTGGAAGAGGTCCTCGAGGGCGCGCTCGCAGACCTCGGGGCCAGCGCGGCCGGCGAGCGTCAAGGCATGCGGTTCGCGACCGACGCCGCCTGGTACGAGGCCGCCGGTTGCCCGGCAGTCGTCTTCGGCCCCGGTGACGTGACGATCGCACACCAGCCGGACGAGCACGTCGCGATCGACGACCTCAACGTCGCCACCAGGGTGCTCGCGCTCTGCGGCGCGCGCCTGCTGGCCTAGCGCCTGCGCGCTCAGGCGACGGCTCTCGCGGCCGTCGTCTCCTCGGCCTCGAGGGTGACCGCGACGGCATGCACCACCGCGGCGATCCTGAGCGCCTCGTGGAGCTGCTCCCTGCCCGTGCCCAGCTCGCGAAGCTTGCGCTCGTGAGCCGCGAGGCAGCCCCCACAGCCGTTCACCGCGCTGACGGCGAAACACCAGAACTCGAAGTCCTCCGCCTCGATGCCGCCGTGGGTGCCGATTACCTGCATCCGGAGCCGAGCGGGAATGTCCTCGTACTCCTTCGCACCCTCGTCTGCCAGCAGGTGCTTGCTCCGGTAGTAGATGTTGTTCATTGCCATGACGGCCGCAGCGGCCTCGGCCGCCTCGAAGGCCTCCCCCGAGAGATGCTCCCTAGCCTCCCCGGCGAGCTCGACGAGGGTGCGCTTACCTCGGGAAGCGATCGCCGTCGCCAGCACCGTGCCCCAAAGACGCTGCTCGGGCAGCGTCGACACGGCGATGGTCGAGTCGAGATTCAGTCGGAGGTCCTTGGCGAAAGGCGGCAGCGCCTCTTTTAGCGCGGCGACGCCCATCAGGCACTCTTGCTCATGAGCGCCTTCGCATCGAGCGTCGCCGCTCCCTTGTGCCAGTTGCAAGCGCAAAGCTCGTCGGTCTGCAGGGCGTCAAGCACCCGGAGCACCTCTTCGACGTTGCGCCCGACCGAGCCCGCCGTCACCATCACGAACTGGATCATGCCCTCTGGGTCGACGAGGAAGGTCGCCCGGTCGGCGACTCCGTCGCTGTTGAGCACCCCGAGGTCGGAGACGAGCCTTCGGTCGAGGTCAGAGAGCATCGGGAAGGGAAGCTTCTTGAGGTCCTCGTGCTGGTTGCGCCAGGCGTAGTGGACGTACTCGTTGTCGACCGAGCCTCCGAGCACCTGCGCGTCGCGGTCGGCGAACTCGCCGTTGAGGCGCCCGAACTCTGCGATCTCGGTTGGGCAGATGAAGGTGAAGTCCTTGGGCCAGAAGAACACGACACGCCACTTGCCCTCATAGGTCGAAGAGTCGATCTTCGTGAAGTAGTCGTCGGGGCTCTTGGCCTCGATCGCGCTCAGGTCGCCGGGGACGAGCGCTGTGAGGGAGAACTCCGGGAAACGGTCGCCGATACTGAGCATGGTCTCTCCTTGAATCCGGATCGTGCCTAGTGCCCCACTTCGCTCGGCACAATCCGGTCGGGCGAAGTGGGCGTCGATCCGAGAGGTTACCGAACGGATGGCGCGCTCCATCCCGCGCCGGGCATTCGCTGCCGCCGGTCGCGCCATCGCGTCCCGGCGCCGGCCACTCGCTCCCTCCCGCCCCGGCCGCTTGCGGCGACGGAACTCAGGGCCCGCTAGAGGCCGATCGCTTCCGCGTTGGGCGCGTTGCCGAGGTCCTCTGCGGCACCGAAGTTGTAGACCCGGCCGTCCACCCCGACGAGCCAGTACCCGTTGCCTGACGGAGTGGCGGCGATGCCGACGATCGGTGCGCTGAGACGCTTGGGGGCGATCGAGCCGAAAAAGCGGGCGTCACCGAAGGAGAGGACACGTCCGCCCGCCGTGACGAGCCAGTAACCCCTGCCGTTCGGTGTGACCGCCACCGCGACGACAGGCTCGTTCAAGGTGCCGTGCCACGACCCGCTGGAGTGGGCATCGCCGAAGGCGGTGACGGCCCCGTCGCTCCCGACCAGCCAGTAGCCGTTGCCGTCGGGCGACGAGGCGATGCCCGTGATGTCCGAGCCCGCGGGCAGATGGCCTTTGTAGGTCTTCGCTTCGCCGAAGGCCTGCACGGCACCGCTCTTGGTGACGATCCAGTAGCCCCTGCCGTCTGGCGACGAGGCGATGCCGACGACGTTGCTCCTGGACGCCTGGCCGAAAAAGGCGGCATCGCCAAAGGGAGTGACCGCACCGGTCGTGGTCACGACCCAGTAGCCGAGCCCCTCGGGCGTCGTGGCGATGCCCGCGGCGCTCTCAGCTTCGCCGTCTATGCCCCCGTGCGAGAGGACGTCGCCAAATCCGAGAACTGCACCGCTCTGGGTCTCCACCAGGTAGCCGTCGTCACCGAGCCCGGGTGCGACCGGGCTCGACTCAGCACTGGGACCGGTGCCTAAGCTCGAGACCGCCCGCACATTGAAAGTCCAGAAAGCGCCGGCCTGCAGGTCCGTGAAGGTAAAGCTCCTCGTCGTCGCTCCGCCGAGCTGTCGGACGCTCGCCAGACCTGGGGACGAGGCCGTCACGCTGTAACTCGTGACGGCGCTGCCGCCGTCGCTCGCGGGCGGCTGCCAGCGCACCGTTGTGCTCCCGGCTCCTGTAGTGACCGTGACCTTGGTCGGCGGGCTGGGAGCGCTCGGAGTGTAGCTGTAGGCGATCGGGTTGCTCGCCTGTCCCGTCGGGTCCAAGAAGCTCTCCAACGTGGCGATCCTCACCGACACCTTCGTCCCCGCGACTCCAGGTGGGGCTACGACGGTCACCTGGTTGGTGGTGCCGCAGGTCAAGACCGCCTTCGCGTTGCTCGTCGAGAAGGTCGCGACCTTGCCGAAGGCCACCTCCACAACGCAGCCGAGGTTGGCCCCGTCCAGGACCACGACGTTCCCGCCATGAGCGGCACCGGCCGGCGGTGAGATGCTGTCGATCTTGGGATTGCCGGGTGGGTACACCGCCAGCAGGTCGGTCTTCGGGTTGAAGCTGCAAGCTGTCACCGAACAGACCTCGACATCGAGGACCCCGGGGTTCTGCGCCACCGACTCGGTCGTGAGGGTCCGGTCGCTCTTGATGGCGAAGTTGTACTGAGTACCGATCGAGAACTGGGTCACGTTGTCCACGAACACGATGGGCGCGAAGGTTTGGAGAAGTCCCGCACCGCTTATTCGAAGCGGCGACCCGCAGCCTGACGCGGGCGACAGGCTGGCGCAGGCGACCGTGTCGGGGACCCCCGGGACCCCGGTGCGCGGGTCCACGACGCTCGACACCTTCGGCACGCCGGCATAGACGATCTCGCTCTCGTTGGACCTGGCGACGATCGAATTGAACCCGACCGGGAGCACGAAGGGCTCTGTAGTCGGCGGCTGGTCGGACTTGGGGAGCGCCGGCGCGAGCAGCTCCATCGACGTCCCGGTCTCGGCGACGGGCGCGACGGGGACGGGGCCGCCCTCGTTGACGGGCAAGCCCAAGGAGAGGTAGTCGAAGCTCAACTCGTTCATGCCGGTCCCGTAGAGGGTCACGAGGTTGGCGGGACCGCCGGCCTCGCTAGCCAGCAGGCCGGCATTGCATGCCGCAGTCGCCGGGGATACGCAGTGCTCGAGATCGGCCACCGATCCTGTCGACACCGAGGTGATCCTCGGCGCCGGGACGTAGTCGAACTCGGTGGGCTGGGGCGCCAGCTCGAAGCCCGCCCGCGGATTCTGGCCGAGCATGCTGTCGCCGGTGATCGCCCCCTCGTAGGGCGGCAGGATCGCGCTCGTCGCGCTGGAGCCCCTGGCGTTCGTCACCACGACCTGCACCTGGCAGATGTCGTTGCGGGCATTCTCGTTCTTGTACACGCCCTTTGTCGGCAGGGCTGCGCACTTCTGGGTCGAAAAGACGGGAGGCGTGACCGTGATCTCGTAAGGGCTCTTGACGGCGAAGCCTCGCGCGGGCACGCCACCGAAGCTCACCCGGGTCGCGCCCGTGAACCCCGATCCGTAGATCCTGACCGGCGTCGGTGACGACTCCAACCCGGCGCTCGGTCCGACGCTCGTGACACTCGGGAGCGGCGACGGCGTCGCTGCCTCGTCCACGTACTCGAACATCGAGGCACCGCTCGTGACGCTCGACTCGCCGTTCTTGAGCGTCACGGTCACCGGGGCCGGCCCGGCCCCGTCGTCGGAAGGCGGGGAGCCGGCCGGCAAGGTCTTGGCAGCCGGCGGGAACACTGCGGTGAGCGCAGTGCCGCTCTTCACAGTGAAGCTCTTCGCCTTTGTCGTGCCCACCTGGACGCTCTTGACCTTCGGGTCGGCCGGGGTGCCGAACCCGGAGCCGGAGACAGTCACCGAGTAGCCGCCCGCGGTGGACCCCGCGGAGGGGCTGAGCCGGGCAACCGAGGGGGGAGCGAGCTGTCCGGCGTAATCGCACATGTAAAAGGCGAGGCCGTTGCCCCCCGTCGGCGTCGTCAGCTGCGGGGAGCCGAGGCCCGAGGCCATGTTGTAGCCGGGGCGGGCCGGGAACAAGAGCCCGTTGTCAAGGCCGTATTCGTCGTTGTTGCCCGAGACGATCCCGTCAAAGGACCTGGCGTAGGCGGTCGGGTTGGCGGCGATACCGTAGAGGATCGGGCTGGCGAAGCCCACGTCCTGCACGCCGTTGATCCTGTCCGCCGAGCAGGTCGGCGAGGCGTTGACGAGAGCGAGGAGCGCCGCCCAGATCGGCGCGGCCGACGAGGTGCCGCCGATCGTCGCCCACCCGTTCTTCGGGCCGTAGCCGAGCAGTCGGCCGTAGATGGTCACAGCGCCCGTGAACTCGTCGGCCTGGGCGGAGACATCAGGCGTCTCACGACAAAGAGTCCCCGCCGGCAAGCCGAGCGTGCCGTCGCAGAACCTGGGCGTCGTGAATGGCGCAGACTCCTGCGCTGTTGCTCTCTCGAAGGCCTGGGCGTTGGAGATGTCCCTCGCATTGCCGGCTGTGTCCGCGACCTGTGCCTGCCAGCTAGGCATCGTCCAGACGTCCGAGATGCCGCCGCTGCCGGCCCCCCATTGGGCGCCGTCGTCCCAGACGTGCTCGAGGGGCGGCTCCGTGGCGTCGTCGATCGTCGTGCCGCCAACGGAGAGGACATAGGGCTGGCTGCCCGGATCACCGACGGAGAGCAGGTTCTGGCCCGAGGGTGGCACGACGGCGCGACTCTCGTTGCACTCGTCGTCACCGGTGTCGCCCGCCGCGGACAGGATCGTCTGGCCCTGGGCGGCCGCCTGCTCGAAGAGCAGGTTCTCGGCCTGCAGCATGCCCGGGTCGTCCAACTGCAGGATCTCCTCGCACGAACCCCAGCTCGAGGTCACGATCTGGTCGGTGTCGTCATTGATTATCCGGGCGTACTCATCCAGAATCCCGGAGTTGACGGAGTTGTTCGGCGCCTCGTAGACGTCGATCTTGGCCTGGGGGGCGATGGCCGAGACGTCCTCTATGTCGAGGTTGTCCTCGTCGTTCTGGCTCTCGGGCCCGGGCTGCGGGATCCCGCCGTCCACCGGGATGACCGAGAGCAGGCTGCCGGCGAGGTTGCCGTTCCTGCCCGACATCCGTGCCCCTTGCGCGGCACCGAAATAGCAGGCGTCGAATGTCTCGATGTCGCTTGCGAGGAAGGGTGCCAGCTCGAAGACGGCTATGTGCTGGCCGGCACCGAAATCTCCCATTCGATAAAGGGCGAAGGCGCCGTAGGCGTCGGCGATCTCGTCGTCGGTGAGCCCGCCCTGGCTCTCGGCGTCCTCCTGGGCGAGACTGCAGGCGTCCGGCGAACCTGCCGGGTGCGAGAAGCTCGTCGCCTCGGCCGGCCGGAACGTGCGCTGCACCGAGGGTGGGCCCGGCCGGGTGTAAGCGGGCTGGGCAGGTACCAGGTCGTTCAGGCCCAGCACTGCGGCCACGGAGCCGGCGATGGAAGACGGCAGCCTGAGCGCCGTCGTGGTGGCTTGGCCGATCGTGCCGCCAGCGAGGCGGTAACGCTCGATGCGGGTCCCAAAGGCGCTCTCGACGGTGGCGGTCGAACCGGAGAAGCTCACCAGGAGCCCATCGCGCGACACGTTGGTGACGCGGAGACCGTCAGACGTCAGTTGCGCCCTCACGGCCGCGACGGTCGTCTGTGCCGGCCCGAACCGCTGGAAGAAGGCACCGGGCGCGAGGTATTGGTGGAAGAGCGGGGAGCTCTTGTCGGTGACCGCGGCGATGAAGCTTGTGAGCGCCGAGAGGTCAGAGGGCTTCAGGACGACGACGCCGGTCTGCTTCGAGCTCGCCGCCACGGCCCCGAGGGCGCGGTCGCCGAACAGGGCCCGGGGCGCCGCCGCCACCGTCACCATCGAGATGGCCTGCGAGCCGGCTCCGGCCACCGCCGCGGGCAGCATCGAGAGAAAGGGGGCGCAGGTGAGCAGGGCGGCACCCACGGCGAGGAGCCGCAGGCGCCTCCGCGACCGGGGAGCCGGCAAGGCTCCCGACTCGCTCGCGCGGATTCGGTCCCGGATGAGAGCCACTCCAATCGACATCGTTAACCCTTTCGTACTCGCGCCACGGCGCGGTCAAACACTTGGTGATCGATCCTTGAAGGCGGACTCTTGCTGAACACTGGCACACACGATAGGCGGGCCGCGCCCGGGCCAGCGCGCCCCCGCCCGGAAGCACAGCTCGAGCGCGCCCACGATGGATGTGACGGTAATACTGTCAAATGTGGCTCGACGGTCCGCTCGGTGTTCTAGCCGAAGCGCATCACGCGGACGGGTCGCATGCCCTCGGCCGCCAGTTCCCAGGTCGAGCCGTTGTCGCCCGAGCGGAAGACGCGGCCATTGTGCGTCCCTAGAGCGACATGCCCGGCGGAAGCCGCCACGCATCCGGTGTCGAGGTTGAAGGGAAAGGACTCCGGCAGCCCGCCCGAGCAGGGCTCGAACGGGTCCCCGAGGTGGCAGCGGTAAAGACGGCCGTCGGTCGTCTCGGGCCCGGTCGAAGTGGTGACGAAGGCCCTGTCGTCGCCGTCGAGGGCGACGGCCCTCGCATAGCTGGCGTGCAGTCCGTCGGTGGTCCACTGCCAGCTGTCGCCGCCGTCCTTGCTCCAACCGAAACCGATGGCCGCGGCGACGGCTACGCAGCCACCGACGCCGGTGACGACCTCGTGGACGTCTGATTCTGGTGGGATGACGTTGTCCCAGGATTGGCCCTGGTCCTGCGAGCGCCACACTCCCCCGACGTGCACGTTGACGAACCAGACGTCACTCTCCGAGACGGCGATCGAGCGCAGTTCCGGCGTCGGTCCGGCGGGGTTGCTCCACGTGTCCCTGCCCGCGACCTGGTCGAAGGACGCGAGCTCGCCCACTGCACCCTCGGGCGAGACGGTGACGAGATGAGCTCCCTCCAGCCCGACCACGAGCCTGCCCGCGGACGCGGCCGCCAAGCTCTGGGCGTTCGCCTTCGCCAGGCGTGCCAGGGGCGTGATGTCGAACTCGCCCACGGTCACGATGCGCTCTTTGTCGAACAGGCTCCACACCGGTCGGCCGCCCCCCGGCAACAAGCTGCCCACCCCCCCGGAGAAGGTACCGACCGTCACCGCGGTGACCGAGACGTCCTCGGCATAGGTGTACGAGCGGTCGAGGTCCTCCAAGTGCGCCGTGGTCCCTACGATCAGCATGCGAACCTCCTCAGGAGTCCCCACCGTAGGCGAGGAACGCCACGCCTATCACAACAGCGCACGGCAAGATCTCGACGCCCGACTACTTCCGATGGTCCCTTGACCACGATGCCTCGGCCGCAGCAACGTCGGTGACGAGGTTGCCGAGGGCGAGATTGACGTCGTAGGGGTGGAACCCCCAATCAGGCCCGTCCGTCTCGGTCACGACCGGGCGGCGGTCCGAGGCGCCGGAGGACTTGGCGACCTCGAGCCAGGTCGCTCCGCTCTCGCTCTCGCAGGCCCCGCTGTAGAGACCGGGGAACTCCACCCATGGCGTCGGCTCGAGACCTTCGGAGGGAAAGAAGGGCTCCAGGGGGGCGCTCCCCCCGCCGAGGTCTGCAGGGTTGGTGCACACGACCTGCAGGCCCCGCCTCCCCGTCTGGCCGGACATGAGCGAGACGCCCTGGCCGGGCCTGGCGAAGAACGAGGCGGCCGGAGGCTTGCCGGGAAAGCTCGAGTAGGCGATGACACAGCCGTCCCCCCCGGCTCTCGTGCAGGCGTGAAAGTGGCTGAAGCTGCCACCTGTGAGCGACCCGGTGCGCACCACGACGTTGCCCCCGAGGATGAGAGCCAGCACGAGGCGGCGCCGCAGGGAGGCGTCGTTGTCGACGAAGTGCTGCAGCAGCATGATCGTCATGGCGGCGCCCTGCGAGTGACCGATGAAGATGATCGGCCGCCCGTCGTTGAAGTGCTCGAGGTAGTCCTCGAACCCGGCCCGGATGCTGTCGTAGGCGATGACGACAGATGGCGAGGTGGAGTCGATCCCCCCGCTCACGAGTCCTACCAGGGTCACCTGTCGGTACATCGGTGCCCAGACCCGACAGACGGTGGAAAAGCGCGACGCCTGCGCGATGGCGACATCGGTCTCCGCCTTTTGCACCCGCAGGTCGGCGTTCAGAGAGGACTCTCCGCTGACCGTCGGGTAGACGTAGAAGCAATCGAACTTGGACCCCGTGTCAGGCTCGGCGGTGACAACGGAGTGCGCTCCGGAGGCCTGCACGACCGTCGTCGCAAGGCTCGAGGCGCACGGGTCGTCGGCCATCCCAGGGCGGCAGAGCCACACCGTGCCGGAGCGGGCGGCCCGCTTCGCCGACGAGGCGGCTCGGGCTGCCGCAATCCGGCTCGCTGGCATTGCGCTCGAGCGGACCGCGAGCGCGCCGCCCGGCGAGAGGGTCAACCCAGCTCCCGCTGAGACCAGCATCACTCCCCCCAACAAAGAAGAGACAGGCCAACGCATCTTCCTGCCGAACGCTCCCCCCATACCTCGCTTCCTTTCCCGGCAACCAGCTAAGACCCACGTCCTGTGTCTCGACCCGGTCGGGTCACTTCGCGATGTCCTCCCCGAGGTAGGCCATGCGCACCCGGTCGTCGCGCAACAGCACGGCCGCCGAGTCCTGCAGCACGATCCTCCCTGTCTCGAGAACGTAGCCCCGGTCGGCCAGCTGCAGCGCCTTGACCGCGTTCTGCTCGACGAGAAGGACGGTGACACCCTGATCCCTGATCGTCCTCAGGATCTCGAAGATCGTCTGGACGAACAGTGGGCCAAGCCCCATCGAGGGCTCGTCCAAGAGCAGCAGCCTCGGCTCTGCCATGAGGGCGCGGCCGATGGCGAGCATCTGCTGCTCGCCTCCGGAGAGGTTCCCTCCCTGCTGCTTGGCACGGTCCTTGAGGATCGGGAAGAGCTCGTAGACCCGATCGAGCTTCTCGGCCTCCACGCGCGGCTTGTGGAAGGCGCCGATCTCGAGGTTCTCGAGCACGGTCATCTGCGGGAAGATCCGGCGGCCTTCAGGGACCTGACTGATCCCGAGCTCGACGGTCTTGTGCGCCGGGAAGCGGGTGATGTCGAGGCCATCGAAGCGGACCGTGCCCAAGGATGCGTGGTGAAGTCCCGAGATCATCCGGAGCGTGGTCGTCTTCCCGGCACCGTTGGCGCCGAGAAGCGTGACGATCTCCCCCTGTTCGACCGAGATCGTGAAGTCGTGCAGGGCCGGGACGGTGCCGTAGCGGACCTCGGTGCCTGTGACCTCTAACAACGCCATCAGTGCCCTCCCGCCTCCGCGTCGTCGCCGTCGTCGGGGGAGCCGAGATAGGCGTTGATCACGACGGGGTCCTTTTGGATCTCGGCCGGGGAGCCCTGGGCGATCACCTGGCCGAAGTTGAGCACGATGATCCTCTCTGCCACCGACATCACGAGCTTCATGTCGTGCTCGATGAGCAACACGGTGACGCCGAGTTCGGTATTGACCTTGCGGACCAGCTCAGCGAGCTGCCCCTTCTCGGCGGGATTGGTCCCAGCAGCGGGCTCGTCCAAGAGCAGCACCTGGGGATTCGTACCGAGGGCGCGAGCGATCTCGAGGCGTCGGCGATCCCCGTAGGGCAACGAGCTCGATATCTCGTTCGCCCGCCGTGTGAGGCCGACGAACTTCAAGAGCTCCAGCGTCTTGAGGTCGCTCTCGTACTCTTCGCGCCTGGTCCTGGGCAAGCGGAGCATGGCGCCGAGGGGTCCGGTGTGCTGCTTTGACTCGACTCCGATCTTCACGTTCTCAAAGGTCGTCAGGGCGTTGAACATCCGGGAGGTCTGGAACGTCCTCGCCACCCCGAGCCGGTTGACCCTGTAGGGCTTGCGCCCGATCACGCTCACAACGTGCCCGTCCCTGCGGGTGAAGAGGATCGAACCCTCCTGGGGGTGGTAGAC
>Ga0326727_10013586_pt1 | contig 18048 bp, 8 predicted proteins | sample MB2enrmetagenome_FD_207643 | JGI IMG/M metagenome (GOLD analysis project Ga0326727, IMG submission 207643) | Lab enriched peat soil microbial communities from McLean, Ithaca, NY, United States - MB29MY | ecosystem: Environmental > Terrestrial > Soil > Wetlands > Peat | place: USA: New York...
GGCGACGCCCGATGGCTGCCCGCTGGCTTACGCGAATACGGCGCCCACGCCTCTTCCCGAAGACGCTTACTGTGACAACTGGGTGGGTCACAACGGCCTCGAGTTGATGGACAAATTCCCCAAGGACAAGCCCTGGTTCTTAGCCGTGAATTTCACCGGGCCGCACAGTCCCGAGGACATCACCCGGCGGATGGAACCCCTGGTTCGAGGCCGGGTGTTCCCCCAACCCATTGACAGCAAGATTTGCTCACCCGAGACGCACGAGTTGATCCGCCAAAACTATACGGCGATGTGTGAGAACATCGACCGCTGGGTGGGCATCTACTTGGATAAACTGCGCGAGCGCGGCGAACTGGAAAACACCATCGTGATTTTTTCCAGCGATCACGGAGAAATGCTGGGCGACCATAATATGTGGGGCAAGACGCAACCCTACCAGCCCTCCGTCGGCGTCCCGCTGATCGTGGCGGGCCCGGGAGTGAAGCCGCGCGCGCCCACGGATACCCTGGTGACCACACTCGATTTCACCGCCACCTTCCTCGACTACGCCGGCGTTTCCCGGCCCGATGATATGGATAGCCGCTCTCTGCGGCCGTACCTCGAAGACCGCACGCAGACTCATCGTGAGTTTGTGTTGTCAGCCTTGGGCCAGTGGAACATGGCTTTCGACGGCCGCTATAAGCTGATTACCGGTTTCGCGCGCGGCCGCGTTTGGCCCGGTAAAGAATCACCCACTTTTGTCGACCCCCTACCCACGCCCTTGATGGTGTTCGATCTGGAGAACGACCCGACGGAACAGGTGAACCTGGCTGCAAAAGTCGGCCCGGAAGTCCGCAAGTTGACGGATATGATTCAATCGGGAGCGTAACGCCGAGCCGGCATCGACGGATTCCCTGCGCAACGGAGGGCCTGTGGTAACAACGGATCATCTCATGCCAACACGCCTGCGGGTGAAGTTTGCCGTGGGCTTCCTGGGAGTGTTGCTGACTTTGCCCGCGGCGGGCTCAGATCTTCCGGTGAAGAGCACGTCAGATCAACCACCCCGCAAAGTCATCATCGGCACGGTCATGCAACCGTTCTGGGTACCGTATCCGGGCTTGCAAAACCGCTTGGACCAACTGACGGGGATCGTTGATCGCATGCAGGGTCAATCCGAGAAGATGTATGGCCGCAGTCTGGACTTGGCGGTGCTTCCGGAGATGGCCGTTTCCGGCGCCGGCCGGCGGGGAGGAAAGGTAACGGATTGGGCAATTCCCTTGGCTGGCGCGGTCCAGGATTCCTTTGCTCGGGAAGCGCGCAAATGCCATTGCTACATTGTCGTCCCGATGGACCTGCGGGAGGATCCGGCCACAAACTTATGTTCCAACGCCGCCATTCTTTTTGACCGGCGAGGCGAAGTCGCGGGCATTTATCGCAAGGTGCAACTCGTGGTCGACACGGACGCAGACTCCGACTCCCTTGAGCATGGTTCAACTCCCGGCAGGGAAGAACCCGTCTTCTCATGTGATTTCGGCAAGCTGGGGATACAGATCTGCTACGACATGGATTTTGATTACGGCTGGAAGGAGTTGGCGCGTAAAGGCGCCGAACTCGTGGCGTGGCCATCCCAATCACCGCAGACTTCCCAACCTGCCGCGCGCGCGAAGCAATACCACATGTACATCGTTTCCAGCACCTGGCGGAATAACGCTTCCATCTTCGAGCCCACCGGCAAAATCGTATCGCAAGTTATATGGCCCAAGAACCCCAACAAGGTTGATGACGGCATTCCCCCTGAAGACAACGTCCTCGTGCAGGAGATCGATCTGAGTTACGCCATTCTTCCGTGGAGTTCGACCCTGAAGAATGGTGCGGCCCTCCAGCAGGCCTTTGGCGATAAGGTGGGCTACCGATTCTACGAGGACGAGGACTTGGGAATGTTCTGGTCTAATGATCCGCACATGACCATCCGCCAGATGATCCGCAGCTTGGGCCTGATTGAGCAGTGGGAGGAATTCCAGCACGCCGAAGAGGTCTACCATAAAGCCGGTGTGCCGGGTTACTGAACCGGCGCATTGTGGATAAAGCGCAAATAAGGGCGATTAAGCGAGAATCCCGCGTTTAAAGTGATCTCCTGAACTCACCCCCTTGGGCTGGTGATCGCTCAGGGGGTGCCTCCGCGTCCCAGGGGGTGGCCGCATATTCAGTAAAAATGTCTGTTGTGCGAAAGATTTGAGGCCCGTTGGTTTTTCTTATACTTTTTATTTGATTTTTTTTGTTGCTTTTCCTTGTTTTTTCTCTTGACAGGCTGATTTGCCGAACGGATACTTTGTCATAGCCGGGGTATAGGCTTCCGGATCTCTCACCACACTTGGTTGCCCTCATGACGTTGGCCGAGGGCGAAGTTCCTGTCTTTGCCAATGTCCGCGGTGAAAATCCAGATCAGCAAATTCCCGGGCCCATCGAGGAGGGGTTAATGTCTACCAGGCTCAGTGTGAATCGACTGCAGGCGTTTCTTTGGATTTTCCTGCTGGCGTGTTTTGTCCCATACGCGGCCGGCCAAAGCACTTCCGGCTCCATCACCGGCACGGTCACCGATGCCAGCGGCGCCGTCGTTGCCAGCGCTGACGTCACGGTGATTAATCAGGACACCGGCGTCACCCAGCATGTAAAGGCGGGGACGGATGGAATCTATCACGTGACGGATCTCGTGCCCGGAACTTACACCCTCCAGGTGGGAGCGAAAGGATTCAGTCTGCTCGAACGCAAGGGCATTGTTCTTGACGCCAACCGCGTCGTCAACGTCGACGTCCAATTGGCCGTCGGCTTTGCAGGGACCAAGGTGGAAGTCAAGGCCGTGGCGCCCGTCATTAACACGGAGACCGGTTCATCCAACTATGTCATGACCGCCGAGATGGTGGAAGACACGCCGTTGCTGATGCGGCAGAGCCACAGCAACCTGGGCTTTGCCGTTTACAACCCGGGCGCCAACGTCGGCAGTTCGGCCGAGATCATGGCCAACGGCATGCGCACCCTGGATGGTTACAGCACCACCGATGGCGTTGTGGAGATGGCGGATCCGGATGGCGTCGGCGGAGGCCAGATTTCACCCGACCTGAACACCATCGCGGAAATCAATTACACCATCGTCGACCCCACCGCCGAGTTTAAAGGCCCGGGGAACCTCACCACCGTCACCAAGTCCGGGACGAACAAGCTTCACGGCATGGGGTTTTACGAGTACAACTCCAACGCCATGAATGCCGGGAATACCTTCACCCACGTGGTGCCTTACCATGTCTACAATGACTTTGTCGCGGAATTGGGCGGCCCGATCAAGAAGGATAATACCTTTTTCTTTGCCAACTACGATCAGGAGTTCAACCGCAATCAGACCGTCATCAGCAATGGTGACGTTCCCCTGGCCGCCTGGGACGAGGGCAATTTCAGCAGTTTGAGCACCACGCTCGTCAACCCCTTCACGCGGGTGGCTTTCCCCGGCAACATCATCACGCCGTCCTCCCTCATTACCACCCAGGGCCAGAATGCCGTGAATTATCTCTGGCCGGCGCCCAACTTCGGCGCGCCGGGTACAACCACCAACAACTGGCAGGGCGACCAAGCCGGGCTGGGCCTGACCAAGACACTCGATGCCCGCGTCGATCATGTCTTTGGCCCCAAGGACTCCTTTTTCGCCCATTATACCTATCGGCACATCCACTCCCACAGCACCACGGCCCAATTGCCGCCGGAAGGGACGGGGTTTCAAGAGCGCGACAGCACCACCGCCGCCTTGTCCTGGACCCACACGTTCACGCCAACCTTGCTTAATGTGGCCGTCGCCGGCGTGGGACGCAACTCCAACGTTTATCATCCCAACTTGATTGGGAGCAACATGCTCAACACGCTGGGAATTCCGGGTGTTCCCGTCAGCGGCCTCCATGGTGTGCCTTATTTCACTGTGAACGGCGGCGGCACCACCCTGACCAGCACCGCGCAGACGTCCGACGGCGAGAGCGTCGATACGGACTTCCACTTTTCTGACAACCTGAGCTGGATTCACGGCTCCCACAGTGTGAAATGGGGTTTTGACGCCATACGGGATTATATCCCGGGGTTCACCTACGGCAATATTTACGGGACGTACTCTTTTACCGGAGCATTCTCCGGCATTGCGGTTGCCGATCTCCTGATGGGGCTGCCCAAGACGGCGGCGTTGTCCGTCCCCGTGCCGGAGCAGACCCTGCGCGGCACGATGTGGTCCATGTATTTGCAGGACAGTTGGAAAATAACCCCGCGTTTGACGGCCAACTACGGGCTGCGCTACGAGCTGGCGGGTCCGTATTACGACAATTTCGGGCGCCTCGTCTCCTTCAATCCTCTCAATGGCGATATCGTTATCCCCAATAACGGGTATTCCAGCGTTAATCCGCTGTATCCCAATGACATTCCCATTGAGAACGCCACCCAGGCCGGTTTTCCGCCCCAATCCATGTTGAGGTTTCCCACCAACAATTTCTATCCGCGCATCGGGCTGGCCTATAAGCTCACCTCCGACGGGAAGACGGCCATCCGTGCCGCGTATGGTATTTACGGCGACACCATTTACGGCGCCCTGGGCCAGGATACGGATCAATTTTTCGGCGGCGGACCCTTCGCCGGAAGTGAGACCCTCACCAACCCCGTCAATACTTCAGCTACCGCTGCCAAACCCTACGTCCCGTCGTTCACTCTGGCCAATCCGTTTACCTCCGGGGCGACAGGAACGTACGGCGCGCTTCAGAATGTGGGCGGTGTCAATCCCAACATCGGAGTACCTTATCTCCAGCAATGGAACATAACGCTGGAAAGACAGATCGGCTCCATGGGCGTGTCCATCGCCTATGTGGGCAGCCACGCCGTTAAGCTGCTCTATCAGCGCAACCTGAATGAGCCGGCTCCCAGCACCACCCCTTACGGAACCGGAACTCAAGTATATAACTACACGAATATAAACAAGAACCTGAACACCATCACCTATATCGACAACGGAGGCATCCAAAACTACAATGCTCTGCAGGTGGCGGCAAAAAGAAATCTGGGCAACGGGTTGACCTTCAACTCGAGCTTCACTTGGCAGAGGGATTTGACCAACCAGTTGGATCAAAACTGGGCCTTCGGGCAGCAAATTCAGAACCAATACTGTCTGTCCTGCGAGTACGGTAACAACAGTTTCACCCCGCAAAAACGCTTCCTCGCCACGGTGGTGTACGCGCTGCCCTTTGGTCATGGTCAGAGCCTGGGGAATAACATCAACAAATACGCCAATGGGGCCATTGGCGGTTGGAAACTGTCCACCGTGATTACCATACAGTCCGGCCAGTACTATAGCCCCAGCTTCGGCACTTACGATCCGTCCAACACCAACGTCGACGGTGGGCGGCCGGATGTCATCCCGGGAGTCAGTGTGGTTCCTGCGGGCCGGACGGACAACAACTGGGTGAATCTGGCGGCGTTCGCCATACCGGGATGTCCTTTCACCACTCCCGTCTGCTCCAGTCCCACGGCGAATATCGGCAGATTCGGATCTGCCGGAATCGACATCCTGGAAGGCCCGCCGATTCGGAACTGGGACCTGGCGGTTATGAAGAGTTTCCACACCACCGAAAGATTCTTGTGGCAGGTCGAGGTGCAGGCGGCGAATGTGCTGAATCACCCGGCCTTGGCCGCTCCCAGTGGCAACATTAGTACCGCGAACAACGGTGGGGCCATCATCAGCTCCCTGAACGCCGCCCCCCTGCAGGGCGCCAGCGCCACACGAACGATTTACGCGATGATCCAGGTGATGTTCTGATAGAAATTGTGGCGGCGGTTTGATCGTAGCGCGGACCCCCGCCTTTGGGGTCCGCGGCTCTTACCGCGCAAATGCCACGAATGCCGGATTGCGCAGAGCGCAGCTCTGCGGATGGGGCTTCGCCGTGGATTCGTGGTTACCGATTCGCAGAACTGCGCTCTGCGCAATCCGGCATATCTCCGCATTTGATCGGAGGTCTGCGTTACACTTTTTTCCCCAAGGCATTAACACTTGTGTTGACTTCCTCGCCCACCACCCATCTACTGTACATTTCCATCCTAAGGAGCCGACGATGCGAAAAATCAAATTTGCTCTCCTTCCCGCCATCCTGCTGGCGCTGGGCAGCAGCGCGCACGCGCAAACCCCGGCGGCATTTCGGGTTTTATTCGGCGTTACCGACACCGCCGTAACCCGCTGGGACGGCTCATTTAAAGTCATCCAGGCAGGCCAATACACCCTGGAGCCCTGGCGATTTGAGGGCACCGATAGTATTGTCGGTGAGCTTTTTCATTTCTCCTCCCGCCCTGCAGCATTTTTCACACCGCCGAGCGTTCCACTTCCGCTTGCCAATGGCTTCATCATTACGGCGGCGGGGGTGGGAGACGGCAGCGAGTTTACCTTTTCCACCGCGCAGGGTGATTTCAGTTTTCGCGCCTCCGAAGTTCCTTATGGGAAGGGAATCTACCGGCTGGGCGGGCGGGTTTATGTGGACCGGGTGCCGGTGACAACGCAAGTCACCGACACGCGGGAAGAAGAGGATTATCCCTCCCTCGCGGCCGGCGCGAACGGTGACGTCTGGCTGGCTTACGTGCAGTTCCATCACAGTCCCGACGCTGACAGGATCCGTGCGAATCCACCCGCGACGCCCACCGACTTCAAACTTTACGCGGAGCCCACGGGGGGCGACCAGATCTGGGCGAGGAAATACTCGGGCGGGCAATGGGGCGAAAACATTGCCGTAACCCCGCCCGGAAGAGATTGTTACAAATCCGCCGTCGCCGTGGACGGCGCCGGGCGGGCGTGGGTGATCTGGTCGGAAAACTACGGCGGCAATTTCGATATCTTCGCGCGCGCCGTGGACGCCTCCGGGGCCGGCGAGCAGGTGCAGATTTCGAAAGAAGCGGGCGCCGATATCGATGCCGTCGCCACTACCGATTCCGGCGGCAGGGTTTGGATCGCCTGGCAAGGCTGGCGTAACGGCGTGGCGGCCATCTACACCGTGCATCAGGAGGGCAAGGGCTTTTCCAAGCCGGTGAAGATTTCGAGTTCGAACCAGAACGAATGGGACCCGGCCATTGCCGCGGACAAGTCGGGTCGTGTGGCCGTGGCGTGGGATTCCTATCGCCACGGCAACTATGATGTCTACGCGCGCACGTATTCCGGAAAGGCCTGGGGCGAGGAGATTCCCGTGGCCGCCACACCGCGGTATGAAGCTTATCCCTCCATTGCTTATGATCCGAGTGGCAGATTGTGGATTGCCTACGAGGAAGGCGGCCGCGGCTGGGGCAAAGACTTTGGCGCTTACGCATCGACCGGCGTTGCCCTCTATCAGGGCCGCCTGATCAGGTTGCGCGGGATTGAGCCCAACGGCAGTTTCGTTGACCTTGATGCTCCCGTGGATTCGGTCCTGGCAGGCGCTCCCAATCTGCGCGCCGATCGTCTGGGGAGTCAGACCGATTCGGAAACTGTCGATCCGAACCCGGCCATCGCCTTGCACCGGCTTCCGGATCTGCATCTCACGGGCAATAACTACCCCGGGACATCGCGGAACACCCTGCCGCGCCTGGCTGTGGATGGTTCAGGGCGAATCTGGCTGGCCTTCCGCACCTCCCATCCCAATTGGTATTGCCCCGTCCTCGGAACCGTTTGGCATGAGTATCTGGTGTCCTTTGACGGTAAGGCTTGGACGCCACCCATCTTTCTGGATCACACCGATAATCTCCTGGACAACCGGCCGGCCTTGGCTCCGGTGGCCAACGGCAAGTTGCTCATCGTGAATTCCTCCGACGGCCGCCGCGACTCCAGTCCGGCCAAGACGGATAAGGCGTCGGAGGCGAAGCCTCCCGCGGACCCCTACAACAACGACCTTTGGAGCCGCGAGGTCGACCTGGGCCCGGGCACTCAGGCCATTCCGGTGATTCCGGCGCGCCCGGTGGCTCTGCCCACGTCAACATTTGAGCCCGCCCTTACTGCGGCGATTCAGGCCATGCATGAGTATCGGGGTGGGCCGGACAGGAATCTGCGAATCGTCCGCGGAGAATTCCATCGCCACAGCGAAATTTCCATGGACGGGGGGAACGACGGCACGCTCTTCGATCAGTGGCGTTACATCCTGGACGCTGCGGCATTGGATTGGGTAGGCTGCTGCGATCACGATAATGGCGCGGGGCGCGAATACTCCTGGTGGATCACCCAGAAGCTTACGGATGTTTTCTATGCGCCCGGCAAGTTCGCTCCCATGTTCTCCTACGAACGCAGTTTGGCTTATCCGGATGGCCACCGTAACGTGATCTTCGTCCAGCGCGGCATCCACACCCTTCCGCGTCTGTACCCGTCGAAGTTGGGAACGGCGGCCGAAGAAAAGAACGTTGTGCATACCCCCGACACCCAAATGCTCTACGCCTACTTGAAACAGTTTGATGGCGTCGTGGGCTCGCATACCAGTGCCACCAATATGGGCACGGATTGGCGGGACAACGATCCCAACGCCGAGCCTGTCGTGGAAATCTACCAGGGCCTTCGCCAGGATTACGAAATGCCCGGCGCCCCGCGCGCCAACACCCAGCAGGACTCCATCGGGGGCTGGCGGCCCAGGGGCTTCGTCAATCTGGCTTTGGATAAAGGTTACCGATTGGGGTTTGAGGCGAGCTCGGACCACGTCTCCACCCATATGAGCTACGCGAATCTCTACGTTAAGGATTTGACCCGCGAGTCGGTTCTGGAGGCTCTCAAGCAGCGCCATGTTTACGCCTCGACCGACGAGATTCTTGCCGACGTCGAGAGCGGGACGCACATGATGGGCGATGAATTCTCCACCGCGGATGCGCCCACGTTGAAGATCAAACTTCGCGGGACTTCCAAAATTGCCAAGGTCACCATCATTCGCGACGGCAAGTTTGTCTACTCGACTTCCCCCAACACGCAGGAAGTGGAATTCTCCTGGCGCGACAACCAGCCCAACAAGGACAAGACCAGTTATTACTACGTGCGCGGCGAACAGGCTGATGGCGAAATCGTTTGGGTCTCGCCCATGTGGATTAAATACACGGGGCAGTAAAGTATGGAGGATGGTTTACGAATTATGAATGATGAATTATGAAAGGGAGAAAATTATGGCCATCAATGCCCCTCGCAAGAGAGGCGAACCTTGGGACATTCGGGAGCGGGCATTTCAGTACGCACTTCGCGCCATCAAACTCTATCAGCACCTCCAGCGACTGAAGGATGGTGCAGGATGGATTTTCGGAAAACAATATCTTCGAGCCGCAACTTCCATTGGTGCAAACATTGAAGAGTCTCAGTCCGGTGAAAGCCGGGCGGACTTTGTTCACAAACTGGGGATTGCCGAGAAGGAAGCGCGCGAATGCCTATATTGGCTTCGCCTCATCTCTAGCTCGGGTATCGTTTCCGTCAAGAAACTCACTCCCTTGATGAATGAAACTGAGGAGTTGATCTCAGTCCTTGCCTCGATCATCCTGCGGACAAAACGGATTAAAACAGCGGGAGGCCAAGTAGTTTCATTTCATAATTCATAATTCATCCTTCTTGTTGGAATCCAAGGAGAAAAGAAAATGGCTCGGAGAGGTACACGACTCGTAGGGCTGCTCGTACTGTTGATGTCACCTTGCTTCTTAAAGGCCGGACGTGCGGCCACAAGCTCGCCGCTTTTTACAAGGGGTTATACCGTAATCCCCGAACCTCAGACGGTGGATTTGAAGGGTGACGATTTCGAATTCGGCCCCGGCTGGAGTCTGGTGCTCGATCCGAGTGTGAAGCCCGATGACGTCGCGGTGGAAAGTTTGAAAGAGGAATTGGGCTCGCGATGGCACATCACGTTGGCGACCCCTCGTCCTGCCAAGGCAGGCGCGAAGATCATCCGGCTGGTCATGGCTCCGAATTCCGTGACCATCGGCGAAGCTTTGGGTCGCGACCGGCACGCGCTTTCGGATCAAGCTTACAAAATCTCCTTGGAGCCCGAGGCGATCGTCATCACCGCGAATACAGCCACCGGCGTGTTCTACGGCGTGCAAACGCTGGTCCAACTCATTAAGCGCACGCCCGACGGACTTCGGCTGCCCGAAGGGACCATCGTCGATTGGCCTGACCTAGAGCTGCGCGAGATTTACTGGGATGACGCCCATCATCTGGATCGCATCGAAGTTTTGAAGGAGGCAATTCGCCAGGCGGCCTTTTACAAGGTCAGTGCTTTTTCCCTGAAACTCGACGGCCATTTTCAGTACAAGAGTGCGCCCGCCCTGGTGGAGCCTTATGCGCTTTCGCCCGCCCAACTCCAGGAATTGACCGATTATGCGCTGCACTACCACATTCAGCTAATTCCTTACCTCGACTCGCCGGGCCATGTCGCGTTCATTTTGAAGCATCCCGAATACGCCAGCTTGCGCGCCTTCCCGGAAAGTAACTATGAAATGTGTACCACCAACCCCGACACCTACAAACTTCTGTTCGGCATGTTCCAGGAACTAATCGACGCCACCAAGGGCGCAAAATACATTCATTTTGGAGGCGACGAGCCTTATTTCATCGGCATGGCTCACAATGCGCAATGTGATGAGCAGACTCTGGCCGAAAAGCTGGGAAGCAAAGGCAAGGTTTTGGCGGAGTTCTACACGAAAGCCGGCGCCTATATTTCCGCCCAAGGCAGGATTCCGAGCATTTGGAGCTACCAACCTCTGGCGCCGGGAGATATTGATTCCGTGCCGTCGAACTTCATCGGCGACATGACCTTCGGGCCGAAATTCGATCCCGTCTTCAAGGCCCATGGGATTCGGCAGAAAATTTACATTAACATCCACATGGGCGATTCGTTCTTCTTCCCCTTTTATTATCTCCTGCCGGACTCGCGGCGCTTGCATCCGCCCATTTCGGACGCGCCGACCGTGGCGGTGGTTCCCAAGATGTTTGAGAAAGTATCGTTCGACCTCGCTAGAAAGCAGGCGGACCTGATCGGCGTCATCGATACCGGCTGGGCCGATGAGGGCATGCACGCGGAAACCTTCTGGCTCGGGTACGTCACAGGGCTCGGGTGGGCGTGGCATCCCGCCACACCCAGTCCGCAGGAAGCGACGGATTCCTTCTTCTCGCTTTTCTACGGCCCGGACACGGAGAACATGGGCAGAGTTTATCAACTGATGAGTTTGCAGGCGCGCTTCTGGCTTGACAGTTGGGACGATATTGCCACCACCACGCGCAAGCCGCTCTTCGGGACCTTCAATGAGATCTACAATCCGCCCAAGCCTTCCTCCTACATCTGGGATATCGATCAGAACCTGCCGCTTCCACCCCTTCCTTCGCCGGATTATCTGAATCTGGCATACGATTGGAACGCGCAGAACGCGAAGAGGGTCCAGCTCGCTTCCGAATATTTGCAGGAAAACGATGAGTTGCTGGCTCTGCTGAATGCCAATCTCCGCCGGGTCGAATTTAATCGGTACAATTTGCAGGTTTTCCTGGCCATTGCCGGCCTCTACCGGCAAAACCTTCTGATCATCATGGAGATGGGCCAAATCAATCAGGAGCTGCAAGCGGCTGGGCAGGCAGCGGCCGAGGTGCAGCCGAAGAGCGCGGTGGCGGCGCTCGACCGCGCCATGAAGATTGCCCATGATATTCGCGAACAACGTAATACCACACTTCATGATGCCGTCGGTACGTGGTATGAGAGCTGGTATCCCCGCGTGGCCGAGGCCAACGGGCGGCATTTTGTGCATGACCTCGACGATGTGAAGGATCACTTGGCCGATCGCACCATTGACATGAAATATTTGGTTTACCGCGAAACCACCCTGCGCTTTGGCGACTGGGTAAAGCAACTCCAGGGCATCAGGAACGAATACGCCGCGCAGCACGGGCTGCCCGAGGACACAAGGGTGTTCAATTGGGACGACACAACGCCGGAGAGCCGGTAAGGGAGTCCGTCGCCGAACCGGCGTCGAGAAGAAGGCTGCGAAAATCATGATGACGAGGCGCGAAGCTTTGAGGCTTGCCGCGGCCTGCGCGCTGTGGCCGCAAACATCCCGTGGCGCCTCAGTAACGGTGGAATCCGTCAGGAGCCGGTTGCCCAAGGCCCTGCCGGCGGGCTTCGCGTCCATCATTGCCAACGCGCTGAACCAGGATCCCACCTCTTTCAACACCGACTGGTTTGGAACCGTGCTGATGGACGGGCTGCTCCGCTGGCAGCCTCGTGCCTTCCCGGAGGCCCGGACGTTTGCTCAAACTTGGCTCGACTACCATCGGAAGAGCACGGGGGTTAGTAAGTACAGCGGTCCACCATCACGAAGCTTCAACGCGGGCGGCGTGGCGCTTACCAGCTACGCGGGCCAATACGGAATTTCATTTCCGTGCTTTCAGTTGGCCAGCCGATTCGGCGACGACGCGGCGCGCGCCGTGTGCATCGACGTCGCCAACTTCATTCTCCACCAGTCGGCTCGGAATCGATTGGGCATGGTGGCGCATGACGACAACGCGGAATTTGCCATTCCGGATACGTGCTATTTCGTCGCCGGCCCTTTGATGTTTGCTTCCACCCTCAGTGAGAAGTATGGAGAGGTTTTCCGCCGCCAAGCGCTCATTCAGCTCCGCACCTATACGGATGTTTTCCTCGTCAAGGAAAAAGGTCTCGCCAAAACCGTGCTGCTCAAAGCCGGCTTGGGCGAAACATATTGGACGCGTGCCAGCGGTTGGCTCCTCTGGTCCATGATTTCGGTTCTGGAATACCTGCCGGCCCACGCTCCCGAGACCGAAGGAATTTTGCATGACCTCAAGCTGCTGGCAGAGGGGCTGGCGCGTGTCCAGGACGCCGGCGGCGGCTTCCACGTCCTCCTCGATGACCCAAAGAGTCCGCTGGAAACCACGGGCAGCGCCATGTTCGCAATGGGGCTCCATGAGGCCATCAGGAACGCGTGGCTGCCGGATTCTTTCGGTGGCCTTGTCGCGCGCGCCTGGAGCTTTGTGCAAGGGAATATCAATGGCGATGGCAGCATCGAGCACGTCTATACGGCGTGGGCCATGCCCGCAGAAAAGCGGATCATAACAATGAATCGCGTGACGACAGGGTGGGTTCCCGGATTTATCTTGCTTGCCGCGAATGAAATGACGATGGATGCTGGTGCGCGTTGAGAACACGACCCTCAAGTTGCGTCCCGGCTTTGATGTTGGCGCTCGCGTGCTGGCTGTGGCTTCCCGCACTGCGGATGCGCGCCGCGGAGATGCCGGCGCTTTCCAAATACGCCGCTCCTCGGTTCGACGCGTGGCAGATTCTCGGACCGGGCGGGGGCGGCTCCATGTTTTTCCCCGCCATCAGTCCTCACAATCCCGATCTGGTCATGGTGGCGTGCGACATGACGGGGTCTTACATCACAAAGGACGGGGGCCGCACCTGGCGAATGTTCAATCTGGGGAACCCCGTCAATTTCTTCGAATTCGATCCCATTGACCCGCGCGTCATTTATGCCGCAAACCCCAATCTCTGGCGCAGCGCGGATGGCGGAACCACTTGGAACCTGATTTTCCCTGCTCCCCATGCCGTAAAACAAATCATCATGCCTGATGATCATGCCCATCCAATCTTCGAGACCGCTGATGGACCTGCGGAACCCGTAACCGCCCTTGCCGTGGACCCCGCCGACTCGAAAACCTTCTATGCGGCCATAGGAGGGCCCGGCAAGGCTGCCCTGTATGTGTCGACGGACTGGGGTTTGCATTGGGGGCGTGCCGCGGACCTTCCCCATGGTGGCCGGAAGATTTACGTCGACCCACGCTCTTCGCCTCAAGATCGCACGCTGTATGTGATTGGAACGAATTCCGTCAGCATTAGGAAGGCAGGCCACTGGATTGATGGTGCGCCGCCGGCAGGTGTTACTGCCTTCAAGGATGTGTCTGCCGGTTTTGCGGCAGGCGGTGCGCTCTCCATCTTTGCGGTAGCGAATATGGCGCATGCGGGAAGCAACGCGACGGGTGGCGTTCTCGTTTCCCACGATGGCGGCCTCACTTGGCGCGCGGCGAATGATTGGTTCCTGCCGCTTATGGAACCGTCTGCGCCGTTTCCCATGCTAACTTCTGTGGCAACCAGCTTCCATCATCCCGAGGTGGCCTTCGTTTCATACATCCGGTTGCAGACTCGCGGTGAAGGGCCGATTCACGGCGTCGCCAAAACCAGCGATGGCGGCCTGACCTGGAAACGGGTGTGGGACGAGGGGAGCAAACCGGCGGCGAACGTCCACGACAGTTGGGTGGGCGAGCGATTTGGAACCGAATACGGCGAACCCGGCCTCTCGCTCGCGGTGGCTCCGACAAATCCGGACATCTGCTTCCGAACCGGGCAAGGCCCCCTCATGCGGACCACGGATGGCGGCCTGAGCTGGTACGGAGTTTACTCCCAACGCCTGGGCGACAAGGCCTATGCCACGACGGGGCTCGATGTCACCACCAACTACGGAATCTTCTTTGACCCGTTTGATCCCCTACGCTGGTTTATTGCTTACACGGATGTGGGCCTGTTCCGCAGCGAGGATGGCGGCATAAGCTGGACGGCTTCCACCGACGGCGTTCCTTTCCGCTGGGAGAACACCACCTACTGGATCACTTTCGACCCGGCGGTGAGGGGGCGCGTGTGGGGCGTGATGTCGTACAACCACGACCTTCCCCGCGTAAAGGATTGGACGCGCCACCCACCCGCCGGCTATGAGGGCGGCGTGTGCATCAGCAACGATGGGGGCCGGACTTGGCAGGCCTCAAGCCAGGGTATGCCCACCACCGCCGCTACGCACATTCTGCTCGATCCCACCAGCCCGGTTGCGGCGCGCGTCCTTTATGTTACGGGCTTCGGCAAAGGAGTTTTTAGATCGGTGGACGGCGGAAAGACATGGGCCTTGAAGAACAACGGCATCGCGGGTCCGGAGCCTTTCGCGTGGCGCCTTGCGCGGGACAAGAACGGAGTTTTGTATCTCGTCATCATCCGGCGCACCAGGGAAGAGCGCCCCATATTCGGAAAGCCTGAAGACGGCGCTCTCTACCGTTCCACCGACGGGGCGGAACACTGGGAGAAAGTCCCCTTGCCCGAGGGTGTGGACGGACCCAACGGCATCGCCATCGACCCGCTGGACACTAACCGACTTTACTTGGCTGCCTGGGGCCGCGCGACGCCACACGGCGCGGTGGGCGGCGGGATTTATGTGTCGGCCGACGGAGGCAAGTCATGGCATTGCACTCTCTCGCGCGATCAGCACGTCTACGACATCACGATGGACCCTCGCCAACCCGGAACTGCTTACGCGTGCGGCTTCGAGTCGTCCGCCTGGCGATCCGCCGACTCAGGAGAGACCTGGCAACGCATCAAAGGGTTCAATTTTAAGTGGGGCCACCGCGTCATGCTCGACCCGCGAGATCCCAACATGATTTTCGTCACGACCTATGGCGGCAGCGTCTGGCATGGCCCGGCTGCAGGCGACCCTCATGCAGTGGAAGACGTCGTCACCCCGGAGGCGGCGTATGGGAAATGAGGCTACTTGCTTGATAGCGAATTGAAATCGGAAATCAGTTCGAGATAGTGCTCGGGAGTTTCGAGGTCCGGGGCGTTGCTTTCAATCCGCAAAAGCTTTCCTGCGCCGGCGCCTTCATAGGCACTCTGCGTCCAGCGGTACGCTTCGCGCGCCTGGTTGGCATCCACAATATTTTTCATGGCGTCCCTGGGAGAAATCAAAGCCAGCGGACGGCCGGCGATGCCGCCGGCAACGTGCGAAAGATCGAAGTGCTTTAGAACATCGGGAATGAAGACGTCAGCCCCGTATAAGTAACGGTCCACGCTGGTGAGGGAACGATAGGAAAGCAGGCTCCGCACACAGATCAGAGAGCGAATGCGCGTGTCGAGCGCTGCGGCGTAGAGGGACCACAAGCCGCCTGTTCCCCTTCCGATCACGTGCACGTGACGGGAGTCAGCATCCGGCCGGCTCATGATGTAATCCACGCTCCGCACCACATCCTGCACGCGCATGGCGAAGAGTGACTGGTCCATAAACCACGCCATGTACGCCATGGCGGTTTCCAAATCAAAGAGCTGGCGGAATTCATAACCCTCAGCAGGCTCGTGGTCGTGGGAGGGTTCTGTTTCGCCGATGCCGCGGACATCGACGGCGACCACCAGATTCCCTTTGCGCGCCAGCGTGTCAAGGTCGCCGCGCCTTAACCCGGATGCTTCCTCCCCCTCAAATTCCATGCCGGCCTCTTCCACTCCGGCGTCGCTGACGTAGAGGATCACGGGCAATCTGCCGGTCGCGTTTTCCGGAACAAATACCCAGGCGGGAATATAAATGCCCGCCTCCGAGAGGAACTCGATTTTGTCGATCCTGTAACCTTGGCGCGGCGTGGTAACAATCGGGCGTGGATCGAGCGGCTGGTCCGACTTGCGGTAATGCAGCAAATTGCCAATCTCCGTGCGGATTTCCTGCTGGTAGGTCGTGAGTTCGCCGGGGTTTCCTGGCACTGCACGCTCCGGCGGAAGGCTCGCCTGCTTACCTTGAATCAAAGAGAAAATGGTCTGACCCTGGTGCGAGTAGCGGATCGAGCCCTTCGGAGTGGAGTATAGATTCTGCGGAGATTCCGTTTCGAGCAGCGGCTCGGTCCCGGGCCCCTCTCGACCATAGAGCCAGCGGCTGAACCAATTCGTCGTCGCGAGCCGCAACTTCATCGTCCAGGCATGCGGGTCGTCAGCCGCCACGGTGATGAATTTTTCCGGAACGCCGAGCTGCCGATAGCGCGCCTGAATGGCTTCCGCCGCCTGATTAAACGCGGGCGAGAAGTGCTCGATAGCCGCGAGCAGGGGCCGCGGGGCAATGGCCGCGTGCAAATCCACGTGATCGATTCCGTAAAGCGCCGCCGGGAAAAGGTTCTGCTCCACGTCAGCCGGCCCGAGGGGCTCCCATGGAGCCAGTGTCACCGGCCAGCGGTTTTTGGTTCCACCCTCGATGATGGCCGCGCATTGCACCCGCTCATCCGCCACGCTGATGAATTTGGTCAGGGTGCCGCCGCCGGAGTGGCCCGCGCAGCCAATTCTCTTGCCATCTACTTCGGGTCGGGTCAATAAGTAATCGATGGCGCGCATGCCATCCCACACGCGATATTGGGTGAGATTTTCTCCGAGCAGAAGCAGGAGCTGGCCGGGCATGGAATGTTCAAAAACCGGGCCGCCCACCTCGGTAACGTTTGTCTCCGGGTTCCAGTATTGGCGGCGCTCGCCTTGCCCGATCGGATCGTAACCCAGCACGACGAAGCCACTCTTCACGAGATTGAGGTAAACGGTCTGATATTGGGGAACCATGCGGGCCAGGGGATAATGCCCGCAAGGAGAAATAATTCCCGGGAATGGCCCTTTGCCCGTGGTCGGAACATAAAGGTTGCCGGTGACCCAAAAATCCGGCCGGCTCTGGAACATCACGTTCTCTACTCGGTAGCCGTCCCTCTCCAGTGTTTTCACCGTGATCACGTTCAGAGAAGTTTTCTTCGGAAAGGGGCGCAGCATCTCGAGAAACTTTTCGCGCACAAAAGCGTTGCGAGCGAGCACGTCCGCGGTCGTCTGGATCAGTGCGCGCTTGCGGTCCCACGTTTCGGCAAGGCTGTTCAACCGGCCCGCCAGATAAGACACCAGCATGTCCGGCAGTTCCTCGCTGTAAAGCCCGGCGGACTCACCTTGAGCTTCACGTTCGGCCTTTGCACGAGCTTGAAGCAGGAGTGGGCTGAATAATGCGGCCCCGGTTTGCATCGCGAACTGTCTTCTGTTCACTTTGATTTCCCTCGCAGATTTGCCGATGGATTGAGCAAGCAGTTGGCTACGGGAATGCCATACCGTTCGTAGGGGCACCCCTTGTGGAGGGCACCCACAAGGGGCATAAGCGTTAACCTAAGAGAATCGGATACCGTCTTCTGGTGCGCGGGGTGTCCGCCATCAGGCAAGTGATGGCGTGCCAGCGACGCAGGACGGTGGCTAAACTTCGAGGCAGCATGAGCGC
>Ga0326727_10013587_pt1 | contig 18047 bp, 10 predicted proteins | sample MB2enrmetagenome_FD_207643 | JGI IMG/M metagenome (GOLD analysis project Ga0326727, IMG submission 207643) | Lab enriched peat soil microbial communities from McLean, Ithaca, NY, United States - MB29MY | ecosystem: Environmental > Terrestrial > Soil > Wetlands > Peat | place: USA: New York...
GTCAGTGAACACGCCCAGACGCAGGTCGCCGCGGTGACGCAGGGGACCAACTCCATGGAGCACGTGCAGAAGTCCATCGAGGAGGTCTCCCACAGCCTGGGGGAGATATCGGTGCTGGCCAACCAGTCGGTGGAGAAGTCCCAGGAAGGGGCGGCCGCCGTCAATCAGGTGGTGGAGGGCATCACGCGGATTGCCGAAAGCTCGCAAAAGATCGGCGGGATCGTGGAGGTGATCTCCGACATCGCCGACCAGACCAACCTGCTGGCCCTCAACGCCTCCATCGAGGCGGCTCGCGCAGGGGAGCACGGTCGGGGGTTTGCCGTTGTGGCCCAGGAGGTCAGCAAGCTAGCCGACCGTTCCTCGGCCTCCACCAAGGAGATCGAGGGGCTGATTAAGGAGAGCGTGAAGAACGTCACCCAGGGGGTGGTCATAGCCAACGGCTCCGCGGGGGCCATGGAGCAGATTCGCGACAGCTCGCAGAAGGTACAGCGCATGATCGGGGAGCTGTCGGGCAGCATGTCGCGCCAGGTCGGGGCCATTCGGGAGTTTGCCAAGGCGCTGGAGAAGATCAACCAGATGAGCGCAGGCATCTCGGCGGCCACCGAGGAGCAGACCGCCAACTCGCGCCAGGTATCCAAGGCGGTGGAGCACGTCAACGAGCTGACGCAGACCGCTGCCTCCTCGGCGGAGGAGATGTCGGGTGCCACCGAGGAGCTTTCGCGTATGGCAAATGAGCTGCAGCGGCTGGTGGGGCAGTTCAGGATATCCGCCTCCAGGGAAACAGCTGTTGCGCTGTCCGCTCGTTCCTCGTTTGAGGGGAGCTCGCTTCGCACTCCTTCGGGGGAAGAGCGCGTCCGCTTTATTACATGCAAGGGGCAGCAGATACTGTATGTCGACTTCTCCGATGGGACTCTCGATGACATGCATGCCATTATCGAGCAATCGGCAACCGTCATCAGGAGCCAGCCAGTGAAATCCCTTCTGCTGCTTACGAACGTCCATGATCTGGCGTTTAATCCCGCCTCTGCTGCAGAGATGCAACGGTACGCTCAGGGGAACGAACCTTTTGTCTTTGCGGCTGCGGTCGTAGGGCTGGAAGGACTCAAAAAGATTGTCTACCAGACCATCCGCAAGGCCAGCGGCCAGAACATGATGGCGTTCTCGGACATCGAAAAGGCGAAACAGTGGCTCATCGAACGGAAAAGAGAGCACGAGGGACAAAAATACTAGGGCAGGATTTGATACCGAAGGCCAGCTCGGGGCCGGGGTTTTGTCACGGTCCATGGTTCGGGACTGTCAACCTACTTGATGCCTGGAGAAAACGGTCTTTTCGGATGCTCTTTGGTGGGGCCGCATTCTCCGGGGGTCTGCCGCATTTTTGTACTCTCTGGTTTTTTCCTCTCTGCGAAAGCCTTGCAGGCTTTCCGAACAATGCCTCGTTGAAGATTCTGAATGACAAACTAGTATGCAGAAGGGGGTGTTGACCCCCACAAGGAGGAGACGCCCATGATAACTGCCCCGGACGAGCCGCACCCGTGACTGCGGAACTCACCGATCACCTGGAGAAGCCAGGCCGGAAGCGCGTTCGGGCTATCGTGGCAACGCTGACAGTTCGGCCACTATGATATCGAGCTTCATTTCATTCGTGAGTCTCAATTCTGCGGCGGATTCCTTGGCAGGCGAAATCTAAAGCACGCACCGTGGCCGTACTCGCTATCCCACCAGAGTTCGCCGCGAAGGGCGTCTTACGCGCGACAGACCTGTTCCAGCAGCGTGACAGGCGGACTTGCCAAAGGGATCTCAACCCAGTAGGTCAGGCAGCAGGGATCTTTGGCGGGCCCCTGCTGACATCTGGGGATAGTCAGAACAAAAACGCTCACGTTGCACCGCCGCGCCACAGTGAGTAAACTAGAATCATGAAACGCATCTCCCGATTGACGCGCGCTCGAAAAGAAGCCCCCGCACACGGGCTGCGGGCGGCCGCGAGTCGGGCAGTCGCAAGCCAGGCCGCAACGAGCTTCACCTTCATAATTAACGGAAAGCCCGTTCTCGTGGAGGAGGTCGCCCCAACCACGACGCTCCTGGAGTACCTGCGCACGCACGGGTACACGGGGACAAAATGCGGGTGCGCGGAGGGAGACTGTGGAGCTTGCACGGTTGCCTTGGTGGATCGTGACGCCGAAGGAAAGCCGACCTACAGGGCCATTAACAGCTGCATTGCCCTGCTCCCTATGTTTGCAGATCGGGAGATTATTACCGTTGAAGGTCTTGCCTCGGGTGAAACGCTGCACCCTGTCCAGGCCCACATGGTGGAGAAGTACGGCTCGCAGTGCGGATACTGCACCCCGGGGTTCGTCGTCTCCCTTTTCGAGGCCTGGTATAGGGCGGACTGCCAGAACACAAGCCAGTTGAGCGACCAGCTCAGCGGCAACCTTTGCCGCTGCACGGGCTACCGGCCCATCAGGGACGCAGCCCTCGGGGCGCTTGCGCAGAGAGACGCTGAGAACGGCAGTGCGGACCCTTTCCGTGCAAGGCTGGGGTTGCCTGTACCGCCGCTACCTTCCCTGGACTACTTCGCATGCGGCGCTCGGTTTCTCAGGCCCACTACGCTGGATGAGCTCTTTTCCCTCCTCGACAAATATCCCGAAGCCCGTCTGGTGGCCGGGGCAACGGAAATCGGCGTCGACATCAACAAGAAATTCCTTTCTTATCCGCTTCTCGTCTCGACGGAGGGGGTGCAGGAGCTGACCCGGATCACCTGCAGTGCAACGCAGTGGTGCATAGGCGGTGCTGCCACCCTGACGGCCATCGAGGAGCTCCTGGGCCCCGAGTACCCGTCCTTGGCAAAGATGCTGCGCGTGTTCGCTTCGCGCGGGATCAGGAACCGGGCCACGATGGGCGGCAACCTGGCAACGGCCTCCCCGATTGGAGACAACGCTCCTGTGCTCCTCACCCTGGATGCTTCCGTGGTTCTTGCGTCGCGTGGCGGGGAAAGAAAGCTTTCCCTTGATGAGTTCTTCATCGGCTACAGGAAGACCGCTTTGAAACCCGCGGAAATCATCAAGGAAATCGTTGTTCCCAGAATGACGGAAAAGCATGCGGCGCGGAAGGTCGACTTCTTGAAAGTTTCCAAACGCCGGGAGTTGGACATCAGCATCGTAGCCGGCGCATTCCGCCTGGATTTCAGCGCTGACGGAGTGGTGCGCACCGCGCGCATTGCGTATGGCGGCGTGGCCCTCGCCACCCGACGCGCGCGCAAGGCCGAAGCTGCGCTGGAGGGCAAGCGCCTCGAGGAAGCGCGGGAGACTGTGGCAGCAGCCCTTGCCGACGAGTATCAGCCCATCGACGACGTTCGGGGAAGCGCCGCGTATCGCAAAGGCTTGATCCTCAGCCTGTGGGAGAAGTTCGTTTCTGGGGAGCAGAGCGTCGCAGTCGACGGCGCCCTAGATTTCTCCGAGGGAGAGAAATCAACTACCGCCGACCTATCTCGCGCGCTGCGTCATGAAAGCGCGCGCGGCCATGTAAGCGGCGACGCGCTCTACGTGGATGATCTTGCCCAACGGAGGCCCATGCTGGAGGCATGGCCGGTATGCTCGAAGTATGCGCACGCTAGAATCACGCGGCGTAGCGCGGACAAGGCTCTCGCCGCCCCAGGGGTCGCGGCGGTCCTGATGGCGGAGGACATCCCTGGCATCAACAACGTCGGTACCGCGCGGCAGGACGAACCTTTGTTTGCGACGGACGAGGTCCACTACCACGGCCAGTTGATCGCTCTGGTAGTTGGCACCACGATCAAGGAATGCCGCGCGGCCGCGGCCCTAGTCGAGGTGGACTACGAGCCTCTCGCGCCCGTCCTTGGGATCAAAGAGGCCATCGCTCGGCAAAGCTTCCTGACGGACCCGCATACGTTGACACGCGGCGACTGTGAGAAGGCTCTCACGAATGCTCCCCATCGCCTGGAGGGCGAGTTCAGTTCTGGCGGCCAGGAGCACTTCTACCTGGAGACGCATGCGGCCTGGGCAGAAGCCGGAGAGAAAGGCACGCTTTTCGTCTGCTCCTCCACGCAGCACCCTTCGGAAATCCAGACCATCATCGCCGAAGTGCTCGGGACTCCGCGTAATAGCATAGTTGTTCAGGCACCGCGCATGGGGGGTGGGTTCGGCGGCAAAGAGGTTCAAGGGAATACGTTCGCAGCTCTCGTCGCGCTGGCTGCCGTGAAGACGGGCAAGCCCGTGCGCATCCAGCTGGACAGGGACCTCGACATCATGATCACCGGCAAGCGCCATCCCTTCTACTCGAAGTACTCCGCCGGGTATGACGATGAAGGCAGGCTGCTCGGCGTGCACGTTGACATCTTCTCCGACGGGGGCTGGTCGCTGGATCTTTCCCAGCCCATCATCGACCGCGCGCTATTCCATCTCGACAACATCTACTACATCCCCGCCGTGTCGTTCACCGGCAGGGTCGTTCGCACGAACGTCACATCTCATACGGCGTTCCGCGGGTTCGGCGGACCGCAGGGCATGCTTGTGATCGAGGAGATCATGGACAGGATCGCGCGCAGGCTAAGGCTGCCGCCCGAGGTCGTTCGGGAGCGCAACTTATACCGCGGGTCGGGGGAGACGAACACGACCCACTACGGAGAGGAAATCGCAGACACCAGGATCCAGACGATGTGGAGCCAGGTGCTAGAGCAGGCCGACTTCAAACGGCGCCGGGAAGAGGTGGATGCCTGGAACAGGCAGCATGACCGGGTGAAACGCGGTCTTGCAATCACCGGGGAAAAGTTTGGCATTTCCTTCACCTTTGCGGCGTATAATCAGGGCGGCGCCCTCGTCCTGATCTATCAGGACGGCACTGTCCAGGTCAACCACGGCGGCACGGAGATGGGGCAGGGCCTCCATACCAAGGTGATCGGCGTGGCCATGCGCGAGTTGGGACTCCCCGCCTCCGCTTTCCGGATCATGCCTACGAGTACAGACAAGGTGCCCAACACTTCGGCCACGGCCGCTTCCTCGGGCTCGGACATCAACGGCGCTGCGGTCAAGGCGGCGTGTGTGACGCTGCGGGAAAGGCTGGTTCCTGTGGCTGCAGAGCTTCTGTCCGCCAAGGCAGGGGTTTCTGTAAGGGCGGAAGAGGTCGTCTTCGAGGACGGTTTCGTGCAATCAGCAGTTGCCGGTCAGACCCGCCTTCCGTTCGTGGATGTGTGCAAGGCCGCGCACGGCAAGCGCCTCAGTCTCTCTGCAACCGGCTACTACGCCACCCCGGGAATCACCTGGAATTGGCAGAAGCAGGAAGGTCATCCCTTCTACTATTTTGCATGCGGCGCTGCGGTGAGCGAGGTCGAAGTGGACGGCTACACGGGCATGCACAGGGTGCTTCGCACGGATATCGTCCATGACGTGGGGGAATCCCTGAACCCGGGAGTAGACCGCGGCCAGATCGAAGGCGGCTTTGTTCAAGGCGTGGGATGGCTCACCCGGGAAGAGCTTGCCTGGGACAAGGAGGGCCGACTGCTGACGCACAGCGCGAGCACCTACCAGATTCCTGCCATCAGCGATGCCCCCTTGGAGATGCACGTCACCATGCTGCCGAAGGCCGCCCAGCAAGGCACTATTCACGGAAGCAAAGCGGTGGGAGAACCGCCGCTCATGCTGGCCTTCTCAGTGCGGGAGGCAATCCGTGACGCTGTTGCTTCCTTCGGAAAGCCGGGCGGAGAAGTTGCCCTTCCCGCGCCTTCCACCGCGGAAGCGATTTTCACCGCGATCCAGGCTCGAAGAAACGACAAGGCCAGCTAGTGGGCTCGGCGGAACCGTCGGGGTCGCAGGCGCGTAGCAGCCCTCCCTTCGATACGGATGAGGCAGTCCGCCTCCTGGCGGATTTGATTCGAGTCCCCACTGTCAATCCGCCCGGTTCGGACCTGCCGGGCGCAGAGCTCCTGGCCCTGGAGCTGGAGCGCCGAGGCCTCGAGCCCGAGCTCACGGAGATCGCGCCCGGCCAGGCCAACGTCACCGCAAGAATCCGCGGCCGTGGTGATGCCCCCGCACTACTTTTCAACGGCCACATCGACGTGGTTCCCCCCGGCGAAGTTCCCTGGAGGCATGCGCCTTTCGGCGCCCAGATCGAAGACGGCAAGCTCTACGGCAGAGGGGCGGCTGACATGAAAAGCGGCTTGGCGGCAATGCTCATCGCTTTCGACAGGGTGTCCCGCACCGCCGCGCGCGCCGGGGAGCTTCGAGGGGACCTGATCTTCTCTGCTGTCTGCGACGAGGAGATCGGGGCCGCCGGCGCGCGGCGGATGGTTGCGGACGGGCTCACGCAGGGAGTCGGCGCGGTGGTGATCGGCGAGCCCACGGGGTTCAACGCCTATATCGCCCAAAAGGGCCTTTGCTGGCTCGAGCTGGAAACAGTCGGCTCCACGGCTCACGGGTCCATGCCGCACCTGGGCCGTAACGCCATCGTGGATATGCATGCTGTGTTGGCTGAAGTGCTGCGCATCCAGCTGAAGGAGGGATCCAATCCCGGCCATGGACGGACCACACTCAACATCGGGACCATCCACGGCGGAGTAGGCCCGAACGTCGTCCCTGACCTTTGCCGCGCAAGCCTGGATTTCCGGCTTCCCCCCGGAGTGGCTGAGGCTGATCTCATGGAGCAGGTGCGCACCGCGGCCGAGCGAGCGCAGAAGAAGGTTCCCGGCATGCGCGTGGATATTCGGCCTACGGCAAGCCGCGTCGCGGTAGCGACTCCCGCTCAGGACCCGATTGTGGGGCTAGTCCTTCGAGTCTGCGAGGAGAAGCTCGGCCGTCGCCAAGGGCCACTCCCCACGCCGGGATTTGCCACGGATGCAAGCGCACTGTGCTCGGATCCGGTGATTCCTTTCGTAATCATAGGCCCCGGGAGGGAAGAGCTCGCCCACAAGCCTGACGAGTACGTGGAGATCGGTGACTACCTGAGCGCGATCGATTTCTACACGGAGTTGGCTCTCCGATATCTGGAGGGCGGGCCGCGATAACTTCGTGTCGTTATGTCAAAATCCTTCCCCGCTACACCGGCAGGATTGCACCCTCGAAAACATCCCGAAATTGTGTCCGTCTTGATTTGCATGGGCGTCGGGAGAATCGATCTGCGGGGGTGATAAGAAGGTTCGCAGATAATTCCCACGTCCCGAGAGCTTGGATGGAGCACGCGCACTGCACAGAGCCGTAGGCGTCCAAGCGCTAATAACCAGGAGTTACGGCGAGGCGGTGGCGATTGATTTCTTCGAGCAACCTTTAGGCCTTCCACCAGCGATCTGCGGACACAATAACCATTTCCTGTGGGGACCGAGAGGACACGATGGTAGCGTCGCCATAGAGCTCGGAGGGATACAAACTGCGCTCTCGCAGAAATATCAACAGGCTACCGTCGCGGGCTACGCAAACTGTCCACAACTTGCCGATCTATGTATCAGGCAATCGCAAAATCCGACTTGATCGAGACCGGCTGAGTTTCAAAAACTACAATTGACTCGTTAACGCGAAAGGCCAAAAGACGCGATTGTGTCCAAATCTGATGCTATCCCGGGAAGGTGGCGCCTGGTCTCAAACGGCGTAGAACGAGTGTTATGTGTAATATATATATAGACAGTATATGTAAAGGTCTCACTGGAAGCCTCTTAGTAATCCGCCAAACCCGTTACGCAGTAGCTTACGAGTCCATTCAATCACTTGGTCGCTATCATACTGCTGACCTTCTTCGAGCCACCAGGCAATAGTCCCGATAAGTAGATTGGCGACGAGGGTGTAGGGTATGTCAGACTTGGAACTCTTCACTACGCCTCGAAGCGCTCCGACCGTTTTGTTCTGTTTGATTCTCGTCTCCACCCTCTCCTTCACAATTGAGGCGAAATGGCTACGAATCCGACGGATGAATGCAGTATTGCCGCTCTCGTTAAACAGCGTTCGGTATAAACGTGCGTTTTCGGCCACATGTTTGAAGAGAAATGTCCAGGCTTTCTGGAAGTCAGGAGAATCGGCATCGTCTTCGAGGAGTGGCTTTTTGGGGGATCCAACCGCGAGGACCATTGAGTCAAACGCCTCGGCGAATACTGCTTGAGCCAAGTGATATTTGTCCTGGTAGTGGCGGTAAAAGGTTGCATGGTTGACCGTAGCAGTATGGGCGATGTCACGGACCGTGATCGATTCGAAGCTGTGGTCTCCGATCAGCTCGACGAGGGCGTCTTGTAACAGCTTCCGCGTTCTGCGAACTCGTGGGTCCTCCTCATGCGCGCCAATTTCGCGTTTTTGTTGCATATGCGATCCCTACCTTGAACTGTCGATTGAACTTTCCCTGATTTGCCCTACATTTTCTAGTATAGCGATTATGCGTTTTATACGCAACGCGATGTCGCTTAGTATGACTGTAGGGGTGCAAGAGCATGGCAGACATCAAGAAAGAGCTTTCCAAAATCGAGTTTAGCAAGGATGCGGCGGACTATGACCAATCCAAGAGATATGAGTCTCTGAGAGAGAGCTACCCCGCTATTGTCGCTGAAGCCCTCAGCTCTCCGTTTGGAGCAATGCTTGATATTGGCTGCGGAACGGGTGCCCTTCTTCAGATGATTCAAGAAAAGAAGAAGGACGCTCGATTTTTCGGCGTTGACATCTCGGAGCAGATGATTCAGGTGGCAAAGGCAAAGCTCGGAGAGAAGGCAGACCTCCGAGTCTCGGATTCGGAGAAGCTTCCTTTCCCGAACGAGGCGTTTGACCTTGTAATGTGTACCTTCTCATTTCACCATTACCCGAATCCAGGCGCCGTCCTATTAGAAGTGCGAAGGCTTCTCGCACCAAGCGGCAGACTTATTCTGGCTGACCCAACAACCGCCATACCCTTGTTGAGGCAATTGGTGAATTTTATTCATCTGTTCACCAAGGACGGGACGGTCAGAATCTACTCCAAGAAGGAAATGAAGGTTCTTGCTGAAGCGGCAGCTCTTGAAGTCGCCAAATGGAGAATGCTGAATTGGCACAGCTACATGATGGTTGCACAGTAGCTTGACCGCCCATTTCCATATCTTCGGTGAAGGATTTCACCACTGGCGGGAGGTTAGCGGCCAAGGTGCGGACCATGCTTTATCGTGGCTGCACCAGAGATGCCATCGCTGCAGTGGTAGTTTCTCTGGTTTTCTCCTATTTGCTCGGTTACCATCCCGGCGTTATTGGTCCAGTAGTCGACCTTGGCTGGCACATCCTTGTTCACCTGATTTCCGCATGCCTGGCGTCTACGGCATAGCCGCAACAAGTACGCTCAAAGAGCGCTGGCCTGAGATCCGCGTTGTCATCCTGGCAACGTTCGACGACCCCCGATTTGATCCGCGCGGGGCTGCAGGCCGGCGCCTCCGGTTACATGCCTCGAGGACGTTACCGCCAACCAGCTTGCCACGACGGTTCGCGCTGCCGCGCCGGGGCATTTTCTTTTGCATCCCGACGTTGTTGGCAAAGTGCTGGCTTCCCCTTCCCTACAGACGTTCTCCGCTGAAGATTGTCTCACACGCCTCACCGCGCGGGAGAAGGAAATCCTGGCCCTGCTGGCGCGGTGCTTCAAACCGACAGATCAGCGAGCGCTTTTTATCGCAAACGGCACGGTCAAGAATCACCTTAGCAATATCGTGGGCAAGCTCGGAGTGCGGAAACGTACTCGGACCGCTCTGAGAGCGCCGAACTTGGCATACTCTAGGCGTGTGCGACACACTCCGTCAGCATCTGACTAGGTGAGCTCTCATGGTTGAGTTGTGTCGCATAAGCACTTGTCATTAGCGTTGATTCCATGGCATCTATTTCTGAAATCGACACGGGGATTGCCAGTAACCGGCCAGAGTGAATGAAATCATGCGGCAAGTCGCCGAATCGTTTGTCTACGGCCCGCAACGGAAACCGACGCGAATGGTGGGCCGTGGCGAGGTTTCCTAGGGGCTTGCCGTGTAGGATGATTAGGGGACAGACCAGACCGGATTGTCACCTAATGCGCTCTCCACGACGCCTCTTGCCTTTCTGCGGGCACGGTCCTAACGGAGGCAAAAGTTCATGGGTCGAATCCGCTTAAGGACGCAGATTGTCTCCCTGCTTTCGGCAGTAGGGATGGCAACTATTCTCGCGCTCGTCCTTTTCTTTTTCCGTCCTTCCGCGCCGCCGGAGGCGATGGCATTGGCGTTTCGCTTCGTCGCGGATCTGCAAGATGGCAGGATCGACAACGCTTACAAATTGACCGACCAAGGGAGCGATGTTGGAACGAACGTGCGCGTGTTTAGCGCGAATGAGGATATCGTCTTTCTCGTGTCCTCGAAGCATCCTGTTTCGCTGGAGTGGGTGAGGCCCACGCAGTCGCGAGCCCAGCGTATCGCCAGGATTATTCGCAGAGCTCAGGTGGATCCGGATGTCCTCTACGTCAATTTTTATGTTGGACTTCCTTTCCTCGTTCGACTGCGGCACACACGACGGGGTTGGGCCGTCTCGTATTTCGAGGTGCATGCCGAATAATGCGGAATGACCTACTGTCCGCTCTCCTTTTCGGGTTGGTAAATACGCCAAGGCGTGGAACACGTCGCCACGGCTCACCGCGCGAATTAGCCTTAGCGGTGGCAGCCCATTGGCATGTTCAACGATTGAAGATCGACAATCCCATTCTGCATCGGGCGCGGAAATTCAGCGTCTCATAAAGAGCGTATGCACGCGTATTCTGGGCACGAACGTGCAAGAAGGGAAAGTTTCCGCGCTGCAAATTATCGTTTACAAGATAGCTAATCAATTGGCGGGCGTAGCCCCTCCCCTGATGGTAAGGATGGGTGCAGACAGCGCTGATTTCACGGTAGCCGGGGACTGCAAACCGCTCTCCGGCCATCGCCACAAGCCGACTTTCCTGCCGAAAACCCACATAGCGTCCCATTTCAATCGTTTGCGGCGAAAATGGACCCGGCTTGGTCAGTTCGACAAGACCCAGCATATCCGGCACGTCGACGGCTGTGAGAGCCACCATTGGCAAGGTTGGTTCCAGTTCTGGGACGAGACGCTCGCAGATCATCTGGACGAGCTCATCATGGTACTGGAGCTTCCAGCCGGGCAGTCCAGAAGGCACCTGCGCCTGCAACAAGCGGACGTTTGCACCAGCTGGGAAAATCTGGGATAGATCGTTAATAGCGGCCTCGCTGTGGTCAACCGTTCCAACAAAGGACGTAACTCCAGCCGGGTAGCGCTTTGCCAAGGGCGTGCCGGCAGCGAGGTAAGCGTGAATGGTATTCAGGGAATGCCAGATTGGATTATCCAGAACACTCTCATCCATGCCAACAAGAGTCAGGCTATTAATCTGACCAAACAACCCGTTTCTTGCGGTATGTTGACCACTTGGCCAGCTTTTTCTTCCGCAAAAGACTTTGAGTTCAATACACATTATCAAGGGAATTTACGAAATCAATTACAACACTAAAAAATGTCAGTAGGTTTTGGGCGAAGAGCAAAGGGCTCTTGTCTGGAGTTTGGCGATTCCTTCTGGAGGTTTTTTCCTACTTGGTCTATCAATCATTTGCCCAGTTTATTTCCCCTGAGGTCCGGCGAAGCTCATGAATAGACCACGTCATGTCTTACCGCAAAAATGGTATCACGACCCTGAAGGTCGACCCCACCCCCTTCGTGCTCTGCACCTCGATCCTTCCGCTGTACTCTGTGACCATCATGTTACTTATCGCCAGGCTCAGGCCCACGCCCTTCAGCTTCGCCTGAGGCGAGCCGGGCGGCGCCCATTCTCCCTTCATGGTGGAAAACGGAGAGAATATCCTGTGCAGGTCCTCCTCGGGGATACCGCAGCCGGAATCTTCGATCTCGAAGAATACGGAATCCTTCGTGCTGCCCGTTCTCACGCGTAGCTTGCGCTCTGGTTGGTCCAGAAGCGAGTCCAGCGCGTTGGCGATGATGCTTGAGAGTGCGAACTTCAAGCGCGACTCCTCGCCTTGCACAGGTATGGTATCGTCCAAGTCAAGAGTCAGTTGGATCTTCTCTTCTTTGATCCTTTTCTCATTAAGTGAAATCAGTGTTTTCGCAAGTTCATCAAGCCGGACGGCCTTCGAACGCGCACCGCCGGATTCTGTCAAAACCAGAAGTCGATCGGTAATGTACACCGCTTTCTGAACGCCGACGATCGCCGCCTCCACGTAGGGAACAACTTGAGGAGGAAGTCCTGCTACGGATCGCATGAGCTCAAGATAACCCCCGACCACAGTATTGATGTTGTTGAATTGGTGAGCGATTCCTCCGGCAAGGGTCGCAAGTCCCTCCAGCCGTCGGGCGCGGTTGAGCTGCTCCTGAAGGGCTTTCTGCTCCGTGATGTCCCGGGCTGTAGACGCTATGCCCACGACTTTTCCCTCTGTATCGCGGATGGCGGAAAGGCTCATGTCGATAGTGACTCTTGAGCCGTCCTTACGCAGCCGGGTCGTTTCCAAGTTCGTGATCTGCTCGCCTCGGATGACTCGGTCCCGGGCAATTCGTGTCTCCTCTTCAGACTCAGGCGGAATCAACCGAGAGAGTGTGGTGCCGATCATTTCTTCGGCCGAATACCCATAGATTCGTTCTGCTCCCTTGTTCCACACAGCGACTCTGCGCCCCAAATCCGTGCCGATGATGGCATCGCTGGCTGAGTTGACAAGCGTCGCGAGCTCCTGGTTTTTCGCTTCCAGCTCTTTTCTCTGGGTAATGTCATGAGAAATCCCGAAGGTGCCTACGATGACGCCCGTCGAGTTGAGAAGCGGCATCTTCGAGGTAATAACCCAGCTATCAGACTGACCCTCGTGCGTTTCCCGCTCCTCGAAGTCCAGCAGCGGTCTTTGGGTCTTCATGATTTCCTGCTCGTCCTCGCGTGCCTTCAGCGCATAGTCGGCACTGAAGAAATCGGCGTCAGTTTTGCCCAACGCCTCTGAGGGGTTTTGCAATCCAAGAGTGCGGGAAAGAGACTTACTGATGCGCAAAAACCTGCTCGCTTGGTCCTTGAAGTAGACATGGTCCGGAACGTGCTCCATCAACATGAGAAAGAGGGAGTGCTCCCAAGCGCGGGCCTCTTCGGCTCGCCTCTGTTCGGTGATGTCTTCAACGAATCCCTCCAGCTCCCGGCCCGCTGCGCCACGGGGCACGTATGACCTTACTGTCGAGCGAGCGACCACTGTGGCGCCGTTCCTGTGACGAAAGCGGATCTCCACTTTGTGCCAGCCGGCACCAGTCACGATATCATTAATGAGTCCGGATCGGTCTTGGGCATCTGCGTAGAGAACCTCCGCTATGTTTTTTCTATTCACTGCCTCGATGATTTTTTCCGGAGACTCATATCCCAGCATCCGCGCAAAGGCGGGATTGGCGCTGAGCAGCTTCCCTTCGGGAGTTGAATGGAAAATCCCGATGGGGGCTTCCATGAAGATGGTGCGGTATTCTTCCTCGCTCTCGCGTAGCGCCTCCTCAAAGCGCTTACGCTCTGTGAAATCACGACCAGTGCCGACAAGTCCTGTGATCTTCCCCTCGGCATCGCGGACGGCAAGCTTCGTCACGGCAACCCATTGCGTGGCCCCCGCGATCAATTTTTGTTCTTCCTTGTTGACCAGCGAGCGGCCATTTTTCATAAGGTCCTCTTCTTCAAAACGGAACTCCCGCGCGAGGTCTTCCGGGTAGAAATCCTTGTCCGTCTTGCCGATGAGCTCGCTCGGCGAGTGCGCATTCATGAAGTCAGCCACCGCCTGGTTGGCGAGGATGAAGCGACTCTCGCGGTCCTTGAGAAAAACGGCATCCGGGATTGCATCAATCACGCTCCGCAGCAGGGCCCTCTCCTCCTCCAGCTTTCGTTCCAGACGCTTGCGCTCGGAAATGTCGAGAATGCTCACTAGGGCGTAGGGGTACTCGTCTCCTTCGGCTGGGATGAAGATCTTCGCAAAGAGATCCAGCCTCCTGCCTTTGAAGCTCATTGCCGCGGTGTCAGTTTCGAACTCTGCCCTCCCCTCCGCGACTGCGATCACGTACTCCATCACCCCGGGGATCGTTTCTGCGGTAAGGACGACCTCGAGGGGGCCGAGCAGTTTCCGCTTGTCCTGCGTTTCGTAGAGCTCGAGCGCCTTCTCGTTGACATCGATGACCCTGATTGCCCGAATTGCCTTTCCCAGGATGTCGGGATGGCTGCCTAGATAGGTGCGCAGGTCACGGATGCCCTGATCCTGCCAGTCATGCACCATCGTCCGAAGTTCCGAGATGTCCTCTTCCCAAAGCGAGACCGCACAGTGATCGAAGACGCTGCGATATCTGTCCGCTTGTCCCTTGAGCATAGCGAACCCCCCCTATTTATAAAGATACTGTTTGCGCGAGTTTTTCGTTTTCAGAAAGGAGAGCCAGAAGAATATGACGGAAAGTTTTTGAAAAGGCAAAATCAATCGGCCTACCTTCCTTTCGTTCTTCTCACTTCGGAGGATCCAAGGTAGCCGCGCTATCACAGCCTTTATCCGCTCTTGCGATACGCCTTAAGCCCGCAGCGCGGTCGCGGACAACTCGCTTCGCGCGATCGGCACTCCGCGTGCCGTGGTGTGTTACCGCTACTCCCGATTGATGAGGTGGATTGCCGTGGCTTTGAAGGCGGCAACCACGGAAGCGCCTGGCTCGAGATTCAGCTCCAGATACGACTGCTTGGTCACATACGCAGTGAGGGGAAAGCCGCAGTCCAGCGTGATTTTGAAAAGATGGCCAAGGGAGGATACGCTGGCCACGCGTGCGTTGAACTGGTTGCGCATGCTGGAGTCCGCACTCCTGCGACGCGAAAGGGCGACATTCTCAGGACGGATGCAGACGAGAACTCTCGAGGTCACCGCCTCACCGACAGCGTGGATCTCATGGCCCCCCAATTGGATCCGCACATCGCCATCTTCGGCCGCCACCGTCCTCCCTTCCAGCACCGTCTCCACGCCGACGAACCGAGCCACGAACTCGCTGGCCGGCGTGTTGAACACTTCCGACGTCGTTCCGACCTGGAGCAACTCTCCGGCGCTCATGACGGCCAGCCTGTCGGCCAGCACGAGCGCCTCTGTCTGATCATGCGTCACGTAAACAGCCGGCAACTCCAGTTGCCGCAGCAGAGACTTCAGCTCGTCGCGCAGGGCGTCGCGCGACCGTGCGTCCTGGGCGGAGAGAGGCTCGTCGAATAGGAAGACGCGAGGGTCCATGGCAAGGGCACGGGCAAGGGCCACGCGTTGCTTCTCACCGCCGCTCAGGTTTGCTGGCTTACGCTCCGCAAGATGCATCAGGCCCAGCCTCGAAAGCAATCCGTGCGCCCGCGAAGCGTCCGCCCGGCAGGCGAACTGGACATTGCGGGCCACCGTCAGATGAGGGAACAAAGCGTAATCCTGGAAGATCAGCCCGACGCGGCGCACCTCGGGCTGAGCGTCGGTCATGTCGCGCTCACCAATCAGGATCCTTCCGGAGTCGGGCCGATGGAACCCCGCAATCGTTTCCAGCAGTACCGACTTCCCAGCGCCGCTTGGACCCAAGATCACGAAGATCTCCCCCTGGGCCAACGTGAAAGTGATGTCGCGAAGCGCGAAATCACCGAGGGAAAGGCTGACCCCCCTCAGTCTGAGCGCTTCGCTCATCCGCTACCCCGTCGCGTCGAGCGGCGGCCCCGCGTGAGGTGGCGAAACAGTATGAAGAGGGTGAGAGAGACGGCCAGGAACAACACCGCCATTGCGGAGGAGTCGTCGAGCCCGGTCTGCATGAACAGATCGTAGATCTTGACCGGCGCGGTCATGGGGAAATACGTCAGGACGATAACCGCGCCATATTCGCTGATGGAACGGGCGAAGGTCAGCGTCAGCCCGGTGAGAATGCCGCGCCCGGCAAGGGGCAAAGTTACCTGGCCGAACACGCCCCAAGGTCCCACACCAAGGGTACGCGCCACTTTCTCCAGGCGGGTGTTCACGGACTCAAAACCGACCCGGGCCGCGTTCACCGTGTAAGTGATGCTCACGAATAACATGGCGACGACAATGCCGCCGAAGGTTCCCCAGAACTGGTAGCCGGTGAGTGCGTTAACCGATGCACCCACCACTCCCGTGCGTCCAAAAACGAACAGCAGTGCTATTCCAACGACCGTGTGGGGGATGGCGAGGGGAACGTCCACCACCGCCTCGATGACCGTCTTGCCGGGGAACTCGACGCGCGCCAAGAGGTATGCCAACGGCACGCCGAGCAAGCAGGCAATGGCGGTAGTAGCGAATGCCGCCTCCAGGCTCAAAACGATGGCGGACCGTACCTCCGCCATGGCCGCGACATGCCCCAGGCGCGCCGAGGTCTGACTCGCGACCATCTGAAGAAGCGGGAGAAGGATGAACGCCAGCAACACGCCGCCGGCGAGCCAAAAGACGAGGAGCAGGCTGCGTGAAGGCCCCCGGGCGGTGGCACTCACATCGTGCGGCTCAAGGCCAGGGAGTGACCAGCGGCTTCAAGTCCTCAGGGACTTTGCCCGCCCCACTTGCAAGGGCCGGCGCGAGTGATCCGAAGCCGTTTGCCTTCATCACCTTCTGTCCTTCCTCACCCAGAAGGAACCGAAGGAAGGCGAGCGCGGCCTGAGGGTGCGGCGCGTTGTTCGGGATAGTCACCGCATAGACTATGGGCTTGCCAGAGAGCGACCCGTTGGCGGTCTGCACGGATGCCTGCGCGTAAGAAGAGGTGAACCGGGCATCACTCAAGTCTATCTGCGGCGGCAGTTGAAGGTAGTGAAAGCCGTGCTGGCGCGCGTCGGAAAGGTAGATGGCAAGATAGTCGATCTGCCCGGACTCTAGCGCCGCAATGAGTTCCGTCTCAGTATCGCGCATGTTTGTCTTCGGGGCATTCGCGAGGATGGCGCCCTGAAGGCCAAGCTGGCCGTAGTATTTCTCCGCGAGAGCAAGCATCTGCACGGTCTGATATCCCGACGGGTCGGTATCAGGGTTCGAGCGGCCGATCTGGACCCCTGGGCGCGAAAGGACCTGGTACCAGTTCTGCGGGGTTATCTCCGTGGCGAACCTGCTCTTGTCCGTATACACGAACGTGATCGCGTTGGTGGCAAATCCGACGTACCAGTCGGAGTAAACGGGCGAGTCGTTTGCACCGAAAAGATACTTCGGGATGACGTTGTAGTCTGCCACGGCCACCACGTCCGCCAGCTGATGCAGCTCAGTCACCTGCTTGACCATCTTGACGCTGCCGCCGAACTGGGCCTGGACGATGAGCTCGGGGTGCAGTTGCGTGAAGGCCTCGTCGATCTTGTTGAACGGCGCCGCAAGAGTGCCGGCCCCGAAGATCGTCAACGTGACAGGCGCGGCGGAGACCGTCTGCGCCAGAGCCAGGAACGCAACAAACACACAGCAAGCTCGAGTTTTCATTCCCGGTCCTCCTGTCTTTACTGAAGAAAGACGCCCAAACTCCCTCAGGCATATCCGCCCTGTCACGGCGAAGTATATAGGAAAAATCTCGGCCTTCCAAACGAAATTGCGCCTCCGGAGGCCTCGCCCTGAGGGGCATGACGTAAAGATTTGCCTTGCCCGCTGGCCTGGTGAACCCTATTTTGTTGGAAAAGACCGTTTCAGCGAGAGAGGCAAAGGCATGATACGAACCGCGATTCTCGGCTATCCGCGCATGGGCGCTGCGCGAGACCTGAAAAAGGCTCTCGAGCAATTCTGGTCATCCCGCATCGACCAGAAGACCCTCCTTGCGGAAGCGGCGAGGATTCGCCTTGCACACTGGACCCTTCAGAAGCAAGCTGGCGTGGATTTCATTCCCTCGGGGGACTTTTCCCTGTATGACCACATGCTGGACGCCGCGGTCATGCTTGGCGCCATTCCGTCCCGCTATGGCCCGCTTTCCCGGGAAAACCCGCTCCAGGGATATTTCGCGATGGCCAGAGGGAGCCAGCGCGAGAATGTGCCTGCCCTGGAAATGACGAAATGGTTCGACACGAACTACCATTATATCGTTCCCGAGATCTCCTTGGACCAGCAATTCCGGCTCTCGTGGCCCCAA
>Ga0326727_10013588_pt1 | contig 18045 bp, 22 predicted proteins | sample MB2enrmetagenome_FD_207643 | JGI IMG/M metagenome (GOLD analysis project Ga0326727, IMG submission 207643) | Lab enriched peat soil microbial communities from McLean, Ithaca, NY, United States - MB29MY | ecosystem: Environmental > Terrestrial > Soil > Wetlands > Peat | place: USA: New York...
CCCCGGAAGGCGTCTGCCTGAAAAGAAAAAATGTACGCTTTTTGTTAGCCCCATCAACCCAAAAAGTGTTACCTATGTACCCGAACGTTTGTTACCCTTCTCCCCGGTCCAAACATGGGGGAGAGGGCTAGGGTGAGGGGGAATTAAATTTCCCCCATTTTTCCCATTTTTAATAAATACTAATCATCAATACAAATTGTCGAGTATTAAGGCTTAAATAACTGGATAACTGACAACCTCTCATGCGTATCGTCACCGTCCGCCGCCTTAGCCAGGTTTTTTTCCTGATCGTCTTCCTGTGGTTCTGCCTCACCGCCACCCTGGGAACGGCCTGGTGGCAATTGCGCGGCTGGCCCATCAACTGGATTTTGGACCTGGACCCCCTCACCGCGCTGGCCACGGTCCTGGCCACCGGCACTCTCTTTGCCAACCTCGCCTGGGCCCTGGCGGCCATTGCCCTGACCTTGTTCGTGGGCCGGTTTTTTTGCGGCTTCGCCTGCCCCCTGGGCACGACCCATCAATTTATCGGCTGGCTGGCGCGACGGGGCTTGGACCGGAACGCCCGGGTGGAAGCCAATCGCCCCCGCCGGCTGCAGTCTTTCAAATATTACCTCCTGGTCTTGCTGTTGGGCCTGGCCTTCCTGGGTTCGGTGCAGACCGGCGTCTTTGACCCGCTGCCCCTGATGCACCGCAGCGTCAACCTGGCCCTGCTGCCTTTGGCCGATGCCGGTCCGGCGGTGCTGAGCGGCGGACCGCGCGCTTACTCCTCGGCCTGGCTGTTCGGGGCGGTGTTCCTGACGGTGGTGGGCCTGAACCTGGTCCTGCCCCGGTTTTTTTGCCGCTTCCTCTGCCCCTTGGGGGCGCTGTTCGGCCTGCTGGGCCGGTTCGCCCCCTGGCGCCTCGGCAAAACCGTGGATAAGTGCGGCGATTGCCGGATCTGTGAGGAATACTGCGAAGGCGCCTGCCGGCCTTCGGGAACCTTCATCGCCGGCGAGTGTGTCCTGTGTCTGAACTGCCTGGACCGCTGCCCGGCTGGCCGAATGACCTTTGCCGGCCGGGCCTCGGCAGCCGGGGAGGTCGGCTTGCCGGACCTGTCTCGCCGGGGGATGATCCTGGCCGGGGCCGGGCTGTTCCTGGCCTCCCTCTGGGAGGTGGGCGCCCTGGGCGGGGCCAACCGGGATCCCCTCCTCATCCGGCCGCCCGGGGCCTTGGACGAAGAGCGCTTCCTGGCCCGTTGCCTCCGCTGCGGCCAGTGCATGCGCATCTGCCCCACCAACATCATCCAGCCCGCCCTGCTGGAAGCCGGAATCCAGGGCCTCTGGACCCCGGCGGTGAACTACCGCATCGGTCGCAGCGGCTGCACCCCCAAATGCATCGCCTGCGGCCAGGTTTGCCCCACCGCGGCGATTCGCCCCTTAAGCCTGGAGGAGCGGCAAGGTCTGGGGGAATTCGCCGCCCAGGGTCCCATCCGCCTGGGCACGGCCTTTGTGGACCGGGGCCGCTGTCTGCCCTGGGCCATGGATCGGCCTTGCCTGGTCTGCCAGGAAGTGTGCCCCGTGAGCCCCAAGGCCATCTTTGTCCGCCCCGAGTTCGAGACCATCCGGGACGGCCAGGCGGTGCCGGCCCAGGTCCAAGGGCCGGCGGTGGTCCTGGAGGCGGCCATTCCCATTCTGGTGAACCTGGCCAGCGGCGACTATTACCTGCGTCCCACCGGGAAGTCCGAAGCGGCACTCCGGCGCATCACCGGGAGGGCCGGCAACCGGCTGACCCTGGAAAGCCCCCTGGACGGCCCCTCGGCAGCCGGGGGGCGGGTGGATATATTAGTGCGCCTGGCGCGGCCTTTCGTGGATGCCGCCCGGTGTATCGGTTGCGGCATGTGCGAGCACGAATGCCCGGTCTCGGGCCGGCGCGCCATCCGCGTTTACAGTGAGAATGAATCCCGTTCACACCGGGGGCGCCTGCTCATTTAGAGCCGGCCCCCGGAGTCTTGGAGGAGCTATCATGAGCCAAAAGATCAAAGATGCAGACCTGACCCGCCGGGAGTTCGTCGCCACCGTCGGCCTGGCCGGCCTCGCCGTGGCGGGGGCCAATGTGACCGCCGCCCTGGCCGCCCCGGAGCCGCCGAGCCCGGCGGGCAAGGCCACCGTCGTGTCCAAACGCCCCTTGGGAAAAACCGGGGTGGAGGTCTCCAGCCTCTGTTTGGGCGGCATGTTCGACACCATCAACAACCAGTTGCTCCTGAAGCAGGCTATGAAATGGGGGGTGACCTACTGGGACACGGCCGAGAGTTACGGCAACGGCCTGAGCGAGGAAGGCATGGGCCGCTTCTTCGCCCGTAACCCCGAGGCCCGCAAGGAGGTCTTCCTGGTCACCAAGCTGCAGGCCAAGAGCGGCAACTTCACGGCGCGGCTGGACCAAGCTTTGAAGAGGCTGCAAACAAACTATGTCGATCTTTTCTTCATCCATAGCGTCACTAACATCGGGGAAATGACCCCGGCCATCAAGGATTGGGCCGCGGAGATGAAAAAGGCCGGCAAGATCAAGTTTGTCGGTTTCAGCAGCCACACCAACATGGAGGATTGCCTGCTGGGCGCCGCCAAGCTGGGGTGGATCGATACGGTGATGTTCACTTACAACTTTCAGGTGCTGAACAACCCCAAGATGAAGGAGGCGGTGAACGCCTGCTCCCAGGCCGGGGTTGGCTTGGTGGCCATGAAGTCTCAGGCCGGCCGGCCGGGGAAGCATGAGGTCGGCGGTGAGGGCAAGCTGGAAGTGATCGAACGCTTCCTGAAGCGGGGTTTCACCGACAAGCAGGCCAAACTCAGGGTCATCTGGGAAAACCCGCACATCGCCAGTATTTGCAGCCAGATGCCGAATCTGACCATCCTGTCGGCCAACGTGGCTGCGGCCCTGGATCAGATCAAACTGACTCAGGAGGAGTTCGACTCCTTACAACGGTACGCCCTGGAGACCAAGGCCGCCTATTGCGCCGGCTGCGGTAAGTTCTGCCAGGAAGCGGTGGGCGGGGCGGTTCCGGTGAACGAAGTCCTGCGCTGCCTGATGTACCACCAGTATTATGGCGAGCCGGAGCTGGCCCGGTTGACCTTTGCCGGGCTGCCCGCCGGGGTGCGGCAGCGGTTGACCGAGGTGGATTATTCCCGGGCAGAGCAGGCGTGCCCGCAGGGCCTGGCCATCGCCGCGCTCATCCGCCAGGCCTGGGAGCTCTTGGCTTAGGACCAACGCCAGACCGTCCTAATGGCCCGGAAAGGGCTAAACTCCGGGGAGGCGGGAGCGGCGGCCCCGCCGCAGGTCCCGGTGGGCCGGCAGGACTCCCAGGTTGCGGGCGCTCTTCACTGCCCGGATGATGGCCTGCTGCAACACGGTCTCCGCCAGCTGACCGATGATTTGCAAGTCGGACTTCACCCCGCCCTGGGCCAGGGCAAAGACGGTGTCGCCGTCGAAGAGGGTGTGCACCGGCCGGATGCAGCGGGCCAGGGCGTCGTGCCCCAACTGGGCGATTTTCCGGGCCTGCTCCCGGTTCAGCCGGGCATTGGTGGCCACCACCCCGATGGTGGTGTTGGGCTCCCCGAACGGGCGGCGCAACAGACCCCGGCGCAACAGCCGGATGGAGTCGGCGAATTCGCGGCTTTCCGGGGACTTCCGGGCCCCAGCCAGGATTTCGCCGGTTTTCGGATTCACTACGTCTCCCAGGGCGTTGACCACCACCAGAGCCCCCACCAGCAAACCATCGAGGCCTTCCACGAAGGCGGTGCCCAGGCCGGACTTGGTGGCCTGGTGGGTCCCGAGAATCTTGCCGACGGTGGCCCCGGTGCCCGCCCCCAGGCTGCCGTCCCCCTGCGGCTCTGCCCGGGCCGCCTGGCAGGCGGCGTAACCCATGGCCTTGTCCGGGCGCACCTGGTGCGAGCCCACCGACAGATCGTAGATTACCGCGGCAGGGACGATGGGCACCCGGGTGGGCCCGACGTCGAAGCCCCGCCCCTGCTCCTCCAGGAACTGCATGACCCCGCCGGCCGCGTCCAGGCCGAAGGCGCTGCCCCCGGTGAGCAGCACCGCGTGGACTTCGCTGACCAGGTGATATTTTACCAGGGTGTCCATCTGGCGGGTGCCCGCGGCGGAGCCCCGGACATCGGCGCCGCCCACCGTCCCCGGGGGGCACAAGATCACGGTGCAGCCGGTGACGTTTTTAAAGTCACTGGCATGGCCCACCTGGAATCCGGGAACCTTGGTAATCATGACGGCGGCTTCCTCAACGGCCGGGCTCCAGCATCTGCACCTGGTTGTCCTTGATGGTCAGAAGATAAACCGCGGCCTCTTCTTCCCGCTGGGCATTAAACCCCTTGAACCAGGGCACTTCCGGGGTAGGTCTGAGGGCCTGAAGCTTCTGCGGCAGGGCGGCGCGGTCCAGCGGGCCGGACTGCGCCACTTGCCCCAAGAGGCGAATGATGGCAAAACCCTGGGTCGCCAGATAGTCCGGATTCTCTCCATATTGCCGGCGGTAGGCGTTCACCAACTCCTGCACCGCCGGACTAGGATCGCCGGGGAAAAAGGCATCGGGGAAGACCACCCCTTGCAGGGCGGCCAATTGCTCCGGGGTCAGCCGGGGATTATCCACCAGATTGGTGCCCAAAATTTGGCTGCCGCCCAGGGAAGCCTTGGCCAGTTGCCCGGCCACCGCCGCCACCACCGCGGCATCGTCCGGGATAAACAGCGCCACGGTCCCCGGCGTTTCCGCCGCCATGGTCTCCAAGGCACTCTTAAGGGTGGCCAGCTCCGGGCTGAAGTCCTGAGTGCCGGCGGCATAAGATTCCTGGGCTGCCAGCACCAGTCCCGCCCCCGTCAGCTCCTCCTGGAATATCTGCAAGAAGGTGCGGCCATAAGTAGAATCCGGATAGAGGATGGCATAACGCTGCAGGGCCAGGCCCGGGGCGCCCTGCACCAAAGTCCGCACCTGCTGCCGGGGGGTGAGCAGAGCCTGGAAGATCAGATTGCCGGTCTGGGTGATCTCCGACTTCTGGGACAGGGCCAAAAGAGGGATCCCGGCCTTTTGGGCCTCAGTGGCCGCGGCCTGGGCCACGCCGGCGGTCAGGGGCCCAATAATGGCCAGAACCTGGGGGTCCTGGGCCAGTTCCTGCACCAGTTGGGTGGCGGTGCCGGGGTCGTTCTGGGTATCTTTAAAGATCAGCTTCAGCGGGGCCTGCCGGAGCGCCAGTTCCATGCCCCGCTGCACCCGGAAACCGATATTGCCCAGGTCGCCGCTCAGGGGCAGGAGACAGCCCAGGGTGATCTTGCCGCCGGCGGCGGCGCGCCGGACCGCCGCGGCCTCTGGGCTGGCAGGATAACGCTCCTGCAGGATCCCAAACCATTTCTGGGCCTCCTCGGTCTGGCCGGACTCCTGGGACAGCCTGGCCAGGCGCAGCACCAGGGCGGCGGCCAGGGGGCTGTCCCGATACATAGCGGCCAGGCTCTCCAGGTCGGCAGGGCTGGCCGCCTCCACCACCCGGGACTTCAGGTCTTCGAACCACTCCTGGTCGCCCGAGGCCAGGCCCTGGGCCGCCAGGCGCAGCCGGGAGAAGGCCTGGGGCACGTGGTTTTCCTTCAAAGCGATCTCCGCCAGCAGGGCCTGGGTAGAAAACCACAGGGAGCGGGGCAGATCGCCCACGGCCGTCAAGCTGTCCAGGATCTGGCTGGCCTCCTGATACTGGCCCAACTTGAAGTAGGCCCGGCCGATGCCATAGCGGGCCTTGAGGGCCACCCCGGACTCCGGCTGCCGGGCCAGGATGGCCTGGTAGCGTTGCAGCGCCCCCAGCCAATCCCCCTGGAGCCCCAGCAACTCCGCTTCCCGCAGACGAGCCTCGGTGGCGTGCGGGCCCTGGGGGAAGCGCTCAAGATATTCGGTATAACCTTGGTAGGCCTTGCCGTAAGCCTGGCGGCGATAACTGGCCTCGGCCGCCTGGAAAAGGGACTCGTCAGGACTCACCGTCTCAACCTGCGGGGGGGGAGACGGATGGCCGGGAAGTAGGGCGCAGGCGGGCAGCAGCCAACAGAGCAAGAACAGCGGCGCCAGCCGGGATGGGTAGATTTTCATCATTTTCCTTAGTAGGGGAGAATCTTTTAACTTAATAAAATAACAAATTATTTTGGGAAAATGAAGGCAATAGTCCGGAAATCAACTATTTGACAAAAAAATAAGGATTTTATAGAATTAATTATACCCAGGTAAGTCCGGGGCCTGTAGGCTTTTCCAGCGGGGAACGCTTTACCGGTCGTTCCCCTGTTTTTTTTGTCTGGAAAGTTGTGGAGGGGATAATGAGAGTGAAAGGCAAGGTCAAGTGGTTCAGCGATGCCAAAGGCTATGGCTTTATTTCCCAGGACGATGGTCCGGATGTCTTTGTGCATCACAGCAACATCGAAGGTGAGGGCTTTAAGACCCTGGAAGAAGGGCAGGAAGTCGAGTTTGAATTGGTGCAGGGAAAAAAGGGTCTCCAGGCGCAGAACGTGGTCAAGGTCTGAGCGTTATTTCCCCGCGACCCGGCGGACGCCGCAATAGACGGCAGACCTTCCCTTAACCTGGGTGTGAATTAAATCAGGCGGCGGCGGAATTTTTCTGCCGCCCCGCAAGGAGAATTTATGGCTAAGGTAAAAAATGGCGATTATGTGCAGCTCCACTATACTGGCAGACTGGAAGACGGCACCGTGTTTGACACCAGCCTGGAGAGCGAACCCCTGGAGTTTCTGGTAGGCGGCGGCGGGATCATCGCCGGCTTCAATGATGCGGTCATCGGCATGGAAGTGGAGGGGGAAAAGCTGGTGACCCTGCCCCCGGAGGAGGCCTACGGCGAACGGCGCGACGACCTCAAGCGGGAATTTCCCAAATCAATGTTGGGCGACCGCCAGATCGAAGTGGGGCAGGAACTCCGGTTCGCCAGCCCCCACGGTCCGGTGACCGGCACGGTTCTGGCCATCGAACCGGACAAATTCCTGGTGGACTTCAACCACCCGCTGGCCGGCAAGACCCTGCTCTTCCAGATCAAGGTGGTGGGCATCACTGACCAACCCACCCAGCAGCCGGCCTGCGCTTGCAGTTCCAGCTCCTGCGGTCCCAGCTCCTGCGGTCCCGATTGCGGCTGCTAATCTGAGCGGCTCATTTGCTTGAGCCCGAAGGCGATAAGTTACGAAGGGGCGTTAATCTTCACGCCCCTTCTTCTTTATCCCCGGGCCCTGGCCCGGGAAACAGTCTGGTCAGTTTTGCTTTATTGGCTAGTCGCCGGAGGATTGGCGGGAGAATTGGGCTGACCGGACTGGCCCGCGCCCCCACGTTTCGGGCCTTTTTGCCGCCGGCATTGGCCGGCGTTATTGCCGGGGCAGTTCTGCTGGGGGTTGGGGTTATTGGCCGGATTAACCTCACAGGTGCCGCCTGGACCGCCGGTGCAAAGCTGGTTGCCCTGGCCCCCCGGACAGGCCCCCGGGCCGCCGCCCCGGTTTTGCTGGGCCAAAGCGGCCCCCCCCAGGAGCAGCATGGCGGTCAAGACCAGCGCCAGGCTGATCATCAAGCTCCGTCTATATTTCATAAAATTCTCCTTAGCTTCCCTGAAATAATTCCCAACCCTTGATTTTTAGTCAGGACGTCCCAGACTGGCGAGGCCGGCGCCGGGCTACTTCCCTGGTTCAGGCTTCCCCGGGGCCGGACATGGACCCATCCCGGGAGGCGGCGGCGGACCCAGGCCGGGGCCGCCGCGCCAGGGGCCGCGCCGCCCGCCCCAGGGACCGCCAGGCCCGCACAGGGCTCGGTCCAGGCGGGACCGGACCAGGTTCAGAAAGACGGTGTTCTGTTCGGGTTTCAAATTTTTCCGGAACGCCAGGAGAAACCGCACCATCTCTTCTTCCAGTTTGCCCTGGAGGTCGCTGATTTCTCCGATTTTGGCCCGGATGGCGGCCTGGTCCGGCGCCTCACCCTTGAGCAGGTCGAACAATTCATAGCGTTTTAGGAACAAGTCCTTCCGGATTGCCGCCACCCGGGCGCGGTGGTCCGGCACCAGCTCGTGCAAGGCCCGGCGCTGCCCGTCATCCAGCTTCAAGGTTTGCCACAGGTCCCGCAGGGGCAGGGGGGGCGGCAACTCCCGCGTCAGACTTTGCTTCTGATCCTGATAGCGCAGATAGGCGAAGGTGCCGATGGTCCCGAAGTTCAGGGCTAGGGAGAATATAACCAGATATAACAACCAGTTACGTTTCACCTGCCGCTACCGTAGCCTTCGTCCTCCTGGTAGGAGGCGAGAATCATCCCCATGGAACCCTGGGGAAAGTCCTGAAAGGCTTCCAGGCTAGCGACTTCCTGGCTGAAACCGTTAGCGGGCTGGGGCGGGGAATAGAAATTCCGGGCCAGGGTGCCGCCCAAATAGATGCCCAGCGCCAGGGAAGCGGCCAGGGCCAGGTTCTGCCACCAGCGCCAGCGGGGTTGCGGCAGGCGGGCCAGCACCTTTTCCGGCAGGCCCTCGGGCACCGGGGCCGACAGGCCTGCCAGGGCCTGTTCCAGGGCTTCCAGACGGGCCAGTTCCCGGCGGCAGCCGGCGCAGCCCTCCAGGTGCCGCTCCACCTGGGTCATGACCTCGGGCGCCAGCTCGCCGTCCAGCCAGGTGGAGAGGTGGTCCTGCACCTCGAGGCAACGGATATCCATGGCTAATCCCCTAAAAAGCGATTCCTGCTTAGTTTAACACGAAAATGCCGCAGGCACGGCGCGTTTGCGAAAAATATTTATAATCCATAGCTTTTTCTGCCCGGGGCCCGGCTTCCCTGGCAACGCCGGCCCGGCCGATTGCGGATTTTTCCTTGACGGCCGAGGCTTCCATGCTTATTTTGCTGACAATCCCCAATGCGGCCGCGCCCCGCGGCCAAGGAGGCGTTATGCTATCCCAAATCCCCGTGGACTTTACCAAGGTCCACAAAGAGAACCGCAATAAAGAGATCCTGCGGGCGGCCATCATCGCCGAGCTGGACGCGGTCAATCTCTACGAACAGATGGCGGCCCTGACCGAGGACGCCGACATTAAAAAGGTCCTGCTGGACATCGCCCGGGAAGAAAAGACCCACGTGGGCGAGTTCGAAACCATGCTGCTGCGCTATGACGCCGAACAGGTGGAAGAACAGGCGCACGCCAAGAAAGAGATCAAAGAGCTCACCGGAAAATAGCGCCGCCGCCCCCATGGACTCTTTCTGGGCCAAAAACTACGGCTGCCTGGCGGAAGACTGCTACGAACTCCTCAAGGCCCTCCTTAAAGACCGGAAGGAAATCCTGGGAGTGGAAGCGGCCCGGCTCCTTGGCTTCGACCTCGAAGTGCTCCAACCATTGTTCCAGCGGCTGGTGGAGGAAGGGCTGGCAGTGGCCACCGGGCAAGGCGCCGCCGGTTTATATCGCCGGCTCGAAGCTTCTCGGGCGGAAAAATAAGCTCTCCGCCGGGGCAGCTCTGCACCATTACTTGAAATTGTGGCGAATGCCTCTTAAGGGGAGGGCCAGGGGCTTTTTTTAGGAAAACCTCCCCGCCCCTTCCCCCAAGATTATTTGCCCCATTCTCACTTGGCGGGCGGGGCGTACGGGTACGGGGTGCGCGGCGGCCTGGCCAAGGTACTCAGTTGCTCCGACAATTCCGGGTTTAGTCGCCAGAGGTCCAGGGATACGGCGTAAGCCGCCGCCATGCTGCCCTGGGCTACCAAGGTCAGCCCCAAATTAAAGCGGGCCTCGGCATTGTTGGGGTCCCGCCTGGCGGCCTCTCGAAAGACCTCAGCGGCTTCGGCCGGGCGGCCGGCCCGGAAATAAGCGACCCCCAGATTGCTAAGGGGGCCGATGGCCTTGGGATCAGCCTTGGCGGCCTCTTTGAAGGCGGCTTCCGCCTCCGCGAAATTTCCCTCCTTGAGCAGGCCCAGCCCCTGCTGGTTAAAGGCGTTGCTGACCCGGTCTGGCAAATCCTGGTTTTTCGGCTGCAACTGCAGCAATTTGCCCAGGTCCTGGGCCGAGCCGCCATAATTACCTTGCTCTCTATTTAACTTGGCCAAGCCTTCCAGGGCTTCCGGATAGTCGGGCTTGAGGCGGACTGCCTCTTTGAAGTACCTGGCCGCCAGCTGGGGCCGCCCCAATTCCAGATATTTCATGCCCAGTCGGTAATTGGCCTCGGGGTCCTGGGGATTTTGGCTGACCGCCTGACGCAATTCCACCACATTGGGTCCCCGCTCCGCCGCGGCCGTGGCCCCGGGCAGCAGGAGGCCAAGGGCGGCCAGGAGCAACAGAAACAAATAACGGGGGATCATCATGGGCCTCCGGACTTGGGCTTCCCCTTAAAGAACGGATTTCCTCGCAGCCGAGATTATTCACATTTTAGCATAAATTCCGGACAAGGGAATGTTTGCCCTGCTAAAGGTCCGGGTAGAGTGTGATTTTGGCAAATATTCTTTTCGAGAAGGGCCAGGGGTTTCCACCGGCGGGGACGCCGGTGCCCCGGACCCCTGCCTCCCTCTCCCAAACCCTCCTGGACCATAGGGAGGTGAGCCGGCCTTTCCTGGCGAGGTAATTTTCCCAAAGTTTTCCGATAAAAAAGGGGCGTAACCCCTCACGCCCCTTTTTCGCTGGCTTCCCGGCTACCTATCCTGTTGTGTCCTGGCTTCGCCGGGTGGGAGTCTCATCCCCGGCGTCTCGCCAAACCTGCTGAGTCTCCCCCAACCGCCTTTCCTCACATAAAGCCGCTACATGGGCTTGGGGGCCGGGGCCTCGGGGGGCTTGGGCGCCTCCTCCGGCGGGGGCGAGGGCCGCCGCCTGGGAACCGACCGCGGCTGGGACGCCGGCACCGGCTGCAGGTAGCGCATGGAGGCCCAACCGATGAGGCCGCGGCTCGCATCCCGTACCCGGCCCCAGCTTCCGCTCACTTCCAGGATTTCCACCTGGTCATTGAAGGAGAGGGTGGAAATCTGGGGCGCCGCCGTAGTGGGTCCCTCCCGAAGCGCCAGGCTGGAAACGTTCACAAAATAAAGAGGCGACTCCGGCGGGGGCGGCGGGGCCTCCACTTCCGGGGGGGGCGGGGGCGGCATTGGGGCGGGCGCCTCACAAGCCAGCAGATTCAGGGCCATTGCGCAGAGCGCCACTCCGAGAAGAGCATGTCTCAGGGTCATGGAAGCCTCCTTATTTATTGTCAGTCACTTTTTTGCTGGAGCGTAGGCGCTGCTTCCCAAGTTCTTTGGCCAAGGTCGCCGCGCCGCTCTGGCTGCATTTGCCAGACTGCCGGCCCCGGTGCTTTACCCAAGATTATGCCGCGGGCTTGCCAATACCACAAAAAAATCGTTTTGGGGACCTCTTTGTCCTGTTATGGAAGCCAAATTTTTCCAGCACTGGTAGAGTAGCACGAATTTCTCTGAAGCTTAAATTTTTTTTCGTTTTTGCGCCGATCACCGCCTCAAAATCTCGAGGCCTCAATGAAAAGGGTTGGCCGTTATCAAGCCCCGGCAGCAAGGGAACCAGCTCCAGACCAAGAGTACTATTCAAAACCCGGATAATTCGGCAGGCTGCCAGGAAGTTGCTGGCCCAGGCTGGAAGCCCGGGCAAAAAATCTGCTTTTGTTAGCTTTTTTATTTTCTCAAATATCTCAATAACTTGAAGTTTATTCGGGGAAAATTTGCTCGCCATGAGGTGGGAAGGGGCCGGCTACCTGGTGGTAGATTTAAGGATTGAGGTCAGCGTGGTATGGTCATCGCCAGGGAGGCCGAACTCGAACCCGATATCCCGGGCCCCTTGGCCTTGCTTACCGCAACCATGCCGGAAATGGCCAGGGGGGTCAGGACCCTGAAAGAAATGGGCCGGCGCCAGGCCGGGGCCTCTAGGCAATTATCAGAATCATTGAGGAGCCGCCCCAACCCGCAGGCGCACAAAGTAGAGGGTGCCGAAGGCGGTGGGGACCAGGCGGTGCTGGTGCTGGTCATAATGCTGGACGTAGCCGGCGTCGTAGTCCTCGCCTTCCGCCAGGCCCAGGGCCCGGTCCAGGTCGCCGTCGGCGCTCACCACCAGGGCCTGGAGAAAGGCAGCGCCGCCATTGCGGGCGGTGGGGTCCAAGGAAAACACCGCCCCGCAGTCGCAAAAACCGCCGGCAAAATCATACCAGATGCCCCCCTCCAGATGCACCGGTCGCCGCACCGGCGCCCCGCAAAAGGGGCAACGCGCTGGCCGGCTTTGGTCGCTAAATAATTTCGGCATGTAACCCCTTCAGCAAAAATTTTCCCGATTTTCCCGGTCCGCGGGCGGCGGGACCTCGGCCGCCGGAGCGGGAAATTGTCCCCGGACCGGCATCCCGGCTTGGTCACCCCTTCCATTATCCCCCATTTTACCGATTTCGGCAATTATCTCCCGCGCTATTGACACTGCGATTATCGAGGTTTAAATTGACATACACCTTGCAGTAAAAGAAGCGCCTCAAAGGAGCGCGGCAATGGCTGAGAAAATCATCGTCTTTTCGGACCAGGAGCAGATGCAAATCGAGGCCATCGTCATTGACAAAGACGGGGAAGAGGCTTTACGTTACCTGGTGGACCTGGGGGACCGCCTCAAGGCGCACTCCGGCCATGCTTGCGGGCCGAAGGCGGCGGAAGGGCCTCCGGGCCACGGTTAAAAACATCTGCTCAGAGAAAACTGCCAACTAAATTAACCGACCGGCTTTCCGGCCGATTTCATCTAACAGAGGAGAATGACCATGGCTGACAAACAGATCGTCTTTACGGACAAGGACCAACAGGAGATTGAGGGGATTGTGATTGACAAGGACAAGGAGGAGGCCCTGAAGTTTCTAACGAAGCTGGTGCAAGAGATCAAGGGTTCGGAAGGCCATGCCTGCAGTCCCGGGCCCATCAGATAATGCCTCAGTTCCAGAAGAGTAAATTGCAGTGATGAACAGGCTGGCCCTGGTAGCTGACACCCACACCTACCGGGCCGGCCTGCCGGCCTTGCTGGCCTTCTTCCGGCGCCAGGGCCTGCGCCACCTGGCCTGCCTGGGAGACTGCCAGCCGGAGCTCTTCCGGGCCTGGCTAAGCATGGCCCCGGAGCACCGGCTATACTGGGTCTATGACGTCTTTGGCCCGCAATTGCCGGAGGCCACCGCCAACGGGGTGGCCCTGGAACTGGCCGGCCGCATTTTTTTGGCCCACACCCGGGCCCTGATCTGGACGCATTTCAATGAGCGCCTCCGGGCATACGGGCATGCGGCCCGCAACTGCCGCCCCCCCCTGCTGGCCTGCCACGGCCACACCCATGTGCCCTGCCTCACCCGCTATACCCCGCCCTTCAGCAGCCTGCTCTATATCAATGACGCCCCGCATCCCCGGGAATTCCAGCCGCGCCAGGCCTGCCTGACCCTGTACCCCGACACCACCTACCTCATCGTCCCCGGGGCCTTCACCCTGGAGGACGAGCGCTATCCCACCTTCAGCTTCGCGGTCCTGGACCTGGAGGCCTCCCGGTTGGCCATGGTGTCCCTGAAGGACCTGGCCGGGCTGGATGACGTGGAGCTTTTCCCACCGGATTTGGAATAAATTTTACCACCAAGACACCAAGCACACTTCCTACCAGGAAAATTTACCTTTGACAAACCCCTCCATTTGTGCAATGAAGGGCTTAGAAGGAGGGCGGGTCATGGATTTCGCCGATCAAATTAGGGAGTTTGCCGCAAGCTTAGAAACCAAAAAGAATCTTGTCACTACGGAGGAAGGCACAAAAACCGCGATGGTTTTGCCTTTTCTAAGGTTGTTGGGGTATGACACTACCGATCCTACAGAAGTTATCCCCGAATTTAATTCAGCTAAAGGTGTAAAAAAAGGTGAAAAAGTTGATTATGCCATAGTAATTAATAAGGAACCAACCATTTTAATTGAGGTTAAGACTGCCCGATCAATTCTGCCATCCAAATGTATGGAGCAGCTTCTAAGATATTTTTTTGGCAATGCCAAATCAAAATTTGCAATATTAACTAATGGCATCCAGTACCAATTTTTTTCTGATCTTGAACAAAAAAATGTAATGGATGAGATCCCCTTTCTCACAGTTGATATTGTGACAGCAATCAGAGACACAGAAATAGCTGAACTTAGAAAATTTAAAAAAGAATATTTTGATTCTGAAACAATATCTAAGGGGGCACTTTAACTTAAATATTCAGGTGAAATTAAAAGATACTTTAAGCAGCAATTTAAACAACCAGAAGACGAGTTTATTAAGTTTTTAATGAAAAAGACATCTTACAAACGATTAGCTACAAAACAATCTTTAGAAAGATTTTCGCCGCTCGTGGTGAATGCGTTTCGCAAATATGTTGATGAAGCTGTTACCGACAGATCAAAGGTACTTTTGGAAGAGGCGAGAAGGGCGGAAATAGGTATCACCAAAGAAGAAATGGAAGAGAAACAAATATTACGTCTTCATTTCTGGAAGCAACTTCTAGATTACGCAAAAAATAAAACTGACCTTCATGCAAAAATATCACCAAATAATGGAGGTTGGGTTACTGTTACTGCGGGTATTCGCGGCCTTTCGTTTAGCTATTCTGTTACCAAGCACCAATCAGCAATAGAACTTTATATTGATAAAGGAAAGGATTGCCAAGAGGAAAATAAAAATATCTTCGATAAGTTATATTCAACTAAAGAAGAAATTGAGATGAGCTTCGGTGGCCTATTGGAATGGCAAAGACTGGATGATAAGCGAGCATCCAGGATAAGGAAAGTGTTTACTGAAGGTGGATATCTTGACGAGGGGAGGTGGCCCAAGGTTCACGAAGAGATGGTAGAGGCGATGACCCGCCTCCATAAGGCCATAAGTCCCCACATTGAGTACCTCAAGAACTAAGCCTATGAACCGAGGCGGTTTTTCCTGGAAAAGGTTCCTGGGAATCTCCCAGGCCAAGGCGAGAATCAGCCGGAAAATCGGCATCCCCTTAACCAGGTCGGGAAGGCAGCGCAAATTTGGCTCGACCATGGGTTGCTTCATTCCTATCCTATTGGCCCTGTTCATCATTGTCGGATTCCTTCTGGGGATTAAATAGAATCTGGATGACGTAGAGTTTTTCCCGCCTGATTGAGTCCTCCCTGAGAATCCGGCACCGCGGCAATCTTGCCCTGTTGCAATTCCCGCAGCACCAGGTCATCCGTGGGAAAGGCCAGGGGCTGGGGCGGCCCGGACAGGGGAAAAAAGGCCACTTCCACCAGGTCATCCCCGGGCTGCAGGGCCCCTCCCACCACCCGGCCGGCGAACCAGAGGCCCACGGTAAGGCGCTCCGGGTCATGGAAATTGGCATGCGCCGCCAGCACCTCCCCCACCTCCACGGTCAGGCCGGTTTCCTCCCGGAACTCCCGGGCCGCGGCGGCCCGGACTTCTTCGCCCCATTCCAGGTAACCGCACGGCAGACACCAGGCGTCCGGTTGCGGGCCGCCGCGGCGTTTGCCCCAGAGAATCTCGCCTCCCCGGCGCACCACCACCGCCACCCCCACCGCGGGATTGACGTACAGCACCCGGCGGCATTCCCGGCAGACCAGGCGCTCCCGGCCCTCCCGGGGCTCGAGCCCTAATTCCCCGCCGCAGCAGGGGCAGAAACGATAAGCGGGAGGATTGCAGGACATCTAAGTTTTGAGTTCCTCAGTTTTGAGTTTTTGGTTTTTGGTGATCAATTAACTTTGCCACCGGTTGCTTCTGGCTTTCTTTTAAACCGAAAACCGGCAACTGAAAAGCGAAAACCTTCTTTTAAAGGTTGAAAGGGCCGGCGATTTCATTTAAAAAGGCAAGATGGCTTAGATTTTCGGAGAAGCCGGCGTGACCACTCCCAGGCTCAAAAATGTCCGCAATATCGGGATTATCGCCCACATCGACGCAGGGAAGACCACCCTGACGGAGCGGATTCTCTATTATACCGGCCGCACTCACAAAATGGGCGAGGTGCATAACGGCGCCGCGGTGATGGACTGGATGCCCGAAGAGCAGGAGCGCGGCATTACCATCACCGCGGCGGTGACCACCTGCCAGTGGAAGGGGAGCGTCATCAATATCATCGACACCCCGGGGCACGTGGACTTCACCATCGAAGTGGAGCGCTCGCTTCGGGTGCTGGACGGCGCCATCGGCGTCTTTGACGCGGTGAGCGGTGTGGAGCCCCAATCCGAGACGGTCTGGCACCAGGCGGACAAATACCGGGTGCCCAAGCTGGCCTTTATCAACAAGATGGACCGCCTGGGCGCCAACTTCTGGGCCGCGGTGGCCTCCATGCGGGAAAAATTGGGGGCCCATCCCCTGGTGCTCACCCTCCCCTGGGGCGAAGAAGACCGCTTCCGGGGGGTCATCGACCTCCTGGGGATGAAGGCTATCAAATGGGAGGAAGAGAGCCTGGGGATATTCTTTGCGAAACTGGAGATCCCCGAGGACCTCAAAGCCGCGGCGGTTGCGGCCCGGGAAGCCCTGGTGGAGGCCCTGGCCGAAGTGGATGACGAAGTCATGGAGGCCTACCTGACCGAGCGGGAGCTGACGCCGGCAGAGCTCAAGGCCGGCCTGCACCGGGCCACCCTGGCCCTGAAAGGCGTGCCCACCTACTGCGGCTCCGCCTTGCGCAACAAAGGGGTTCAGCCCCTGCTGGACGGCATCAAGGACTTTTTGCCCAATCCCATGGAGGTCCCGGCCATCGTCGGCCAGAACCCCCAGACCAAGGCCGCGGAGTCCCGGCCCCCCCGGGACGACGGCCCCCTGGCCGCCCTGGCCTTCAAGATTATGGTGGACCAGGGCCAGCGGCTTACCTACGTGCGCCTCTACTCCGGCACCCTGAAAGCCGGCCAGGAGGTCTATAATCCCGTCAAGGGCTCCTTGGAAAAGGTGGCCCGCATTCTCCGGATGCACGCCAACAAGCGGGAACCCCTGGAGGAGGCCCACTCCGGCAGCATTGTGGCCCTCCTGGGCCTCAAGAGCACCTCCACCGGCGACACCCTGTGCAGCCGGGATAAACCCGTGGTCCTGGAGCCCATCTCCTCGTATGTGCCGGTGATCTCCCTGGCCATCGAGCCGCTGACCCGGGAGGACCAGGAAAAGCTGGGGCCGGCCCTGGCCCGGGTGGCGGAAGAGGACCCCAGCCTGCAGCTCACCACAGACGAAGACACCGGCCAGATTTTGCTCTCCGGCATGGGCGAGCTGCACCTGGAGGTGATTCAGCATCGCCTGGAGCGGGAATTCCACACCCACCTCCGGGCCGGCCGGCCCCAAGTGGTTTACCGGGAGACCATCGCGGCGCCGGCCGAAGAGACTGGCGTCTTCGACCGGGAACTGGCCGGCCGGCACCACTTCGCCGAGGTCCGCCTCAGCCTCTCCCCCCGGCCCTGGGGCTCCGGCAACTCTTTCGTCTCCCTGCTGCCGGAAGAGCACCCGGCCCAGCCTTTGGTCAGCATTATCGGCCAGGCCGTCCAGGAGGCGCTGGAGGGCGGCGTGATTCATGGACACCCGGCGGTGGATGTGGCCGTGGCCCTGACCTCGGCCACCATCAAAGAGGGCCTGTCCTCGGAGATGGCCTTCCGCATCGCCGCCATGACCGCCCTGAAACAGGGGTTCCAGCGGGCCCAGCCCCGCTTGCTGGAGCCCATCATGAAGGTGGAGATCATCACCCCGGAGGAATTCACCGGCGAGGTCATGGGGGACTTCGCCGCCCGCAAGGGCAAGGTGGAGCAACTGCTGGCCAAGGGGGTGGTGCGCCTCATCACCGGCAGCGCCCCGCTCTCCGAGATGTTCGGCTACGCCACCGCCCTGCGGTCGCTGACCCAGGGCCGGGGCACTTTTACCCTGCAATTCGACCACTACGGCTTCGTGGAACGGCGGGAAATGCAGGAGAAAGTGGCCAGGAGTCAGTGATCAGTTATTATACGCAGCGTCATTAATAATTGGACATATTTATCGGGAGATCATATAATCTATGCATGAAAGCGCTGACCATTCCCGATGCGGTCATGGCAATTCCTGCCCTGCAAGAGGAGATTCGTCGG
>Ga0326727_10013590_pt1 | contig 18043 bp, 15 predicted proteins | sample MB2enrmetagenome_FD_207643 | JGI IMG/M metagenome (GOLD analysis project Ga0326727, IMG submission 207643) | Lab enriched peat soil microbial communities from McLean, Ithaca, NY, United States - MB29MY | ecosystem: Environmental > Terrestrial > Soil > Wetlands > Peat | place: USA: New York...
TCCGTGGCCGCCGGGATCAACCCCATGGACATCAAGAGGGGGATCGCCAAGGCTGTCGAATCCGCAGTAGAGGACATCAAGAAGAGCGCCAAAGACATCAAAGAGAAGGAAGAGATTGCACAGGTCGCCGCCATTTCGGCGAACAACGACCACGAGATCGGAAACCTCATTGCAGACGCCATGGAAAAGGTTGGCAAGGACGGCGTCATCACCGTTGAAGAGTCGAAGAGTCTTGAAACGAACCTTGAGGTGGTCGAAGGAATGCAGTTCGACCGCGGCTTTGTGTCGGCCTACTTCGTGACCAACCGCGACACCCAGATCGCGGTCCTCGAGAACCCGTACATCCTGATCCATGACAAGAAGATCTCGGGCATGAAGGACCTTTTGCCCCTCATGGAGAAGATTGCCCAGGCCGGCAAACCGATCCTCGTAATCGCTGAAGACATCGAAGGGGACGCCATGGCGACCCTCGTCGTGAACAATCTCAGAGGCACGCTGTCTTGCTGTGCCGTGAAGGCCCCCGGCTTCGGTGACCGCAGGAAGGCCATGTTGGAAGATATCGCCATCCTCACCGGCGGTCAGGTGATCGCGGAGGAGCTGGGTCTGAAACTCGAGAACACCGAGATCTCTCAGCTAGGTCGCGCGAAGCAGGTGAAGGTGGACAAGGAGAACACCACCATCATCGAGGGCGCCGGCAAGCAGAAGGACATCAAGGACCGCATTGCCCAGATCAAGGTCCAGATCGAGGAGACCACTTCGGACTACGACCGCGAGAAGCTGCAGGAGCGCCTGGCCAAGCTAGCCGGAGGCGTCGCGGTTATTAACGTGGGCGCTGCCACCGAGGTCGAGCTGAAGGAGAAGAAGCACCGGGTCGAGGACGCGCTCTCGGCAACCCGCGCGGCCATCGAGGAAGGGATTGTGCCCGGCGGAGGGGTCACCCTGGTGCAGGCGGCAAAGGCGCTGGAGAAGGTCGATATCTCGGCTCTCAGCGCAGACGCGAAGGTGGGATTCCAGATCGTGAAGCGCTCCCTGGAGGAGCCGCTTCGCCAGATTGCCGCCAACGCGGGCTTGGAAGGCTCCATCATCGTGGACCGTGCAAAGAACGAGAAGAAAGGTTTCGGGTTCGACGCGCAGGCCATGGAGTGGACGGACCTTGTAAAGGCGGGGATCATCGACCCGGCCAAGGTGACCCGTTCGGCTCTGCAGAATGCGGCCTCCATCGCAGGAATGCTCCTGACCACGGAAGCCATCGTGACGGATATCCCGGAGAAGAAAGAACCGCCCGCGCCGGGCGGAGGCGGGATGGGCGGCATGGGCGGCATGCCGGAGTACTGACGCCCACAGCGGGTGTCAGCCCGCGGCCGCGGTTTGCGGGGCAAACCACGGGATTGTAGTGGAGAAGTAGAAGAAGCCGCTCGCGAGAGCGGCTTCTTCACGAAGGCCCGAGGGAGCGGTGAACAGCGTCGGCCTTGAACAAGGCCAACGCTTCTGTCAGGATTGTTGCATGCGCAGGGAGGACTACGTTTTCTGCATTGGCTATGAGGGAAGCACGGCAATCGTAGACGGCAAGTTGATGCGCAAGCACCGCTCGGACGACACCGGCCAGCTTGCTGAAGCCGGGCTGTTCAAGCAGGCGGTTTGCTCAGCGCTCTGGAGCGGTAAGGCGGAGGAGCTGGAGGAAGTCCTTTCCATTTTTAATCGCAAGACAGTGACCGGGGCGCGCACGGCGGAGGAGCTCACGAGGATCTTCGGGACCTCGGGCGTTCCCGAGGGGGTGAAGAAGGTCACGGTGGTCTGAGGCCGGCGCGAGGGGTAGTGAGTGGAACCGAATGTCACGGCTGGCACTCTGGGCGGACTGACCCGTGAGGAGTTGATACGACGGTTGCGGGTCACCTCGGAGGAGCTCGAGCAGTGGACGCGCATTAACCTGATCGCCCCGCTCGACGAGAAAATGGATCTCTACCCTCCTTCGGCAATCGAGGAGGGAGAGCTCATCAAGAAGTTCTGCTCCCTCGGATATGCTCTGCCGGAAATTCAGAAGATCAAGCGCAGCGTCGGGCTGCCCGTCAAGGATGAAAAAGGGCACTACGTTTCCCGCGCGGACTTTCTGACGATCGGCGAGCTGGCTGAAAAGTGCGGGATCAACGTCCGAACGATCAAGTTCTGGGAGGAGAAGGGGCTCATCTCGCCGCACAAGCGCACCGAGGGCGGGTTTCGGCTGTACCGTCCCTCGGAAGCGGTCCGCCTTTCCTTCATCAAGGATCTCCAAGCCTTCAACTATACGCTCGCGGAGATCGGCAACATCTTGCAGCTCGCGGGTCCAGATCTGGGCGCAACTGACGCCGACCTGGAGGGGTTGGCGGTCGCAGAAATCGACAAGATGCAGGGGGCTCTCGAGTACCTCGTCGGCCGCATGAGAGAAGTCCGCGATGCATCGTCGCGCGTAGAGCTTGTTTTTGCAAGACGCCTCAGGGCAGTTTCCCGCGCGGCGCGTCTGCGCAAGCGCTGACACGCCAGTCCTGGCCATGGTGAGAGTTTTCGGCCATCCCGCCGCGCAAAGCGTGGCTGCGCGGACCATCGGTATACGGGAGTACCCGTTCGGCGAGTACGCTGTCGCGGCTAGGGTTGACGCTCACTCCGGCTTCATGGTATGTTTGCGCGGTTATTCATCTTCACCGTAAGGAAAGCATATGACAGGCATAATGAGTCTTTTTCCCCTCCTGATGGGGGCGCCGGAGGGCGCCTCAGGGTCCGGCGGGGGCGGCAGCACGCAGCTCGTCACGATGTTGGTCACCTTCGGGTTGATCATCGTTGTGTTCTATTTCCTCGTAATTCGCCCTCAGAACCGCAAGCAAAAGGACGCGAAGAAGATGCTGGAAAGCGTCCGCAGGGGCGATCGAGTGGTCACTATTGGCGGAATGCACGGCTCTGTGGAGTCGGTCAAGGATGATTTCGTTTTCCTCAAGGTTGATGAGAACGTGAAACTCAAGTTCAACAAGAGCGCCATCCAGACCGTCCTTGAGCGCCGCGACGATTCGGGAGTCACCAAGGAGTAGGTCATTTCATGAATAAGCGGTATCGATTGCTCATTATCCTCGTCGTGCTCGGGGTGGGATTCTATTTTCTCTGGCCGACAATTAAGTGGTATTTCCTCACCCCCCAGGTGGACAAGGACGTCGCGGAAAGCTCTAATAACCAGATCAAGGTTTGGGCGCAGGAAAGAGCCGATGATGTTATCCAGAAGCTGATCGGCCTGAGTGAACAGGCCCCATTGCCTGCGGAGTACGCTTTCCTCGAGACCAAAGCGGCGGTCCGCTACCGAACGGCGAAGCAGAGCGTTCCCTCCACCTGGACGGTGCGGAACGTGCTTGCTGCGTATACGAGCCGTGAGGACTTCTCCGCGGACATCGAGGGCTGGTATCGCTCGCAGATTCTCGCGTTGAAGGCCCTGAAGGGCCAGACCCTCCAGTTGGGGCTGGATCTTCGCGGGGGAATGTACGTCACAGTCCGCGCGGACTTTGCCGCCCTGGAAGCTACAAACGGCACGAAGTTCACGGACGCTCAGAAAGATGACAAGATGAAGACCACACTGGAGGTCTTGATGAACAAGATCGACCAGTTCGGTCTCACCAACCCGTCCATAAGGCGCCAGGGCTCGGACCAGATCATCATCGAGATCCCCGGGACGTCGGATCCCGAGGTGGTGCGGCGTTTCATCATGGGCAAGGGGCTCCTCACGTTCCACATCGTGGACACCGACGCGCTCCAGAAGGTAAAGGAATATCAAGCGGCGCACCCGGGTGTTCTCCTGGATGCCGCCGGCAACGTCAAGGAAACCGGAGTGCTTTCCGTCATACCCGCCGGAGACGTTCTGCGTGGGGTGTTCCAGAAAGATTCCTATGGCCTCGACGAGCTGAAAGGCTATACCGTCCTTAACGAGAATGTCGGTTTGAACGGGACCGAGATCAGGGACGCCCAAGTGGGCCGCGGCCCGATAACGGGTGAGCCGACGGTCAACTTCGGCCTGACGAGCCAGGGCGGAGAGACTTTCTACAAACTCACCGGCGCCAACGTCAATAAGACCTTGGCAGTTGCGTTGGACAACAAGGTCAAGACGCAGGCCACCATCCGTGAGGCCATTCGCGATCAGGTGCAAGTCTCCGGCGGCTTCACCTACCAGGAGGCGCAGGACCTCGCCCTCGTTTTGAGAACCGGCTCGCTGCCCGTGCCTCTGGAAATCACGAGCCAGCAGGCAATTGGCGCCTCTCTGGGCCAGGACGCGATCAGCCAGGGGATCAAAGCGAGCGTCATCGGGATCGGCCTAGTCATGCTGTTCATGCTGGGCTACTACCGGAGGGCGGGGCTGAACGCGGTCATATCGCAGCTGCTCCACCTCTATATCAACGTTGCTGTCCTCTCGGTGTTCAACTTCACGCTGTCGCTCGCGGCGATCGCAGGCCTCGTCCTCACCATCGGAATGGCAGTGGACGCCAACGTGCTGGTCTTCGAGAGGATGAAGGAGGAGTCTCGGCTGGGCAAATCCACGCAGGCAGTTGTCAGCCACGGATTCTCCCGCGCCTTTACGGCCATCCTGGACTCGAACGTGACGACCATCATCGCGGCATTGGTCCTGATGCAGCTCGCCAAAGGCAGCATCCAAGGCTTTGCGGTGACGCTGCTTATTGGGAACCTCGCAACGCTGTTCGCCGCGGTCTTCGTCTCGCGGTTGATCTTCGACTTCAACGTTGACGTACTCAAGACGAAGAGAATCCTGCTCACGTGGAGAAGAATCGCATGAAGAGGGTTATCCAGTTTTCCCGTGCACGGTATCTCTTTTTTGCGTTCTCCTCGCTGCTGATTATCATCGGAATCGTCGGATTCATCGTGAACCACGGCTTTAACCTCGGCGTCGATTTCGAAGCAGGCATCGAGTTTCAGTTCCAGGTCGCCCCGGCAAGCTTCTCCGTGCAGTATTCCGGGCCCGACAAAGCGGTTCTGTCCATCCCGGCAGGAGAGAAGGCACTCACTTCCGCGGGGAATATCATCATCAGCATCACGAGCTCCAAGGACGGCTCCACGAAGGACTACCCGTTCCGCTATGCCGACTACAAGAGCGTGCAGGACCTGGTCAATGCCGTCTCCAAGGTGCTCGGCGTGACGGCCCAACCCAAGGGAGACATGGCCGCCATCCCCACGCAGTTGCTTCCCCTTCCCAGTCCCGCTGACATCACCGGGAAGCCTTTCACGATCAACTTGAGCCCCGGACCAGGCAGGGGAGTGCAGACTTCGATAGCGGATATGCGCGCCACCCTCGCTCCTCTTGGCCAGTTCGAGCTACAGGCCGTGGGAGCTCCGGTCAACCAGGAGTTCATGGCCCGGATACCGGCCAAGTCGGAAGACCCGTCGTTCCAGGCGAACGCGCAGTCGCGCCTTGTCGAACTCCTGGGGGCGAAATACGGCTCTGATCAGGTCATCATCGAGAGCAGCAATTTCGTTGGCCCCCAGATGGCCCAGAGCCTCGCTTCCCAGACGATCTGGCTCGTCATCATCGCCGTAGGGCTGATCCTGGTCTACATGATGTTCCGGTTCCGCCCTCCTATCTACGCCATCGCAGCAGTCCTGGGAATCCTTCATGACGCCCTGGTCATGTTGGGCTTCGATGCGGTTTTTCGAGTCGAGGTGGACGCGGGTACCATTGCAGCCATCCTGACTATCCTCGGGTACTCGATCAACGACACCATCGTCAACTTCGACCGGGCGCGGGAAAACAACAGCCTGATGCGCGGTTCCCCGCTGCGCACCATCCTCGACACGAGCGTCACGCAGACGCTGAGCAGGACCTTCATCACCTCAGGGGCAACGCTGCTCACCGTCATCGCACTGTTCATCCTCACCAGCGGTTCGATCAAAAACTTCGCCCTCAACATGATCGTCGGCATCGTCGAGGGAACCTACTCGACGTTTATCTCCGCCTTCATCGTCATTGAGTGGTCCAGTTGGCGAGACCGTCGGATAAGGAAGCGGGACATGGAGAAGTACGGCATGGCGGCGCCTCAGGTGAAGCCCCTTGCTGCACCGGCGGCGGCTGTCGTGGAGTCGGAAGAGGAAGCGGAGATAGAGCCAGAGGAGGAAGTCGAGGAGACTGCGCTCCCGTCGACCCCCGAGCCGGTGGGCGCCACGCAAATCGTGCAAGGGGCGGCTCCCGCGGCGATTCCGTCCGGCTCTCCGGGCGATGCCGTAGCGCAACCGGCAGGGCAGCCGCAGCCCGTGGCCCCGCGCGCCGGACCGGCTCCTCTCCTGTTCGGGCATTCGGGTTCTCGCAAGAACAAGAAGCACAAGAGGCGACACTAGGAGCCGGCAGGGCGATGGCACGCCTGATGCGGACCGATACCTCTACCGGATATCGCGCTTGGTATGATGTGCCGCAGATGTCATGAAGCTCCTGTGCCTCTCGGACATCCACGGAGAAGGAGCAGGGCTGAGAGAAATCCTGCCGGGCGCCGTGGAGGGAGCAGACGCCGTGGTTCTGGCAGGTGATCTCACACATCTCGGCGGATACGTGGAGGCGAAGGACCTTCTGGCTCCGCTTTTTGCAATTGGTATTCCCCTCCTTGCTGTTGCGGGAAACATGGAACACGAAGGGGTGCGCCGTTATATCGGTGAAAAGAAGATCGACATCCATGGCAGGGGTGTCGTGATGGAAGGGGTGGGTTTCATGGGCCTCGGAGGCGGAACTCCATCCCCCTTTCATTCTCCTTGGGAGCTCAACGACGAGGAGGCACGGCCTCTCCTGGCCGCCGGGCTGGCGGCAGTTGCCGACGCGCCGTTTAAAGTTCTTGTGTCTCATGCGCCGCCGCGCGGGACGAAGATAGACCGCATCTTCACTGGCGCGCACGCAGGGTCCGGCGCGGTGCGGGAACTCATAGACGCAGGCGCTGTGGACGTGTGCCTCTGCGGCCACATCCACGAAGCCGCCGGTGAAGACAGAATCGGTTCAACGCTGTGCGTGAACCTCGGACCGTTCAAGAATGGGCGGTACGCAGTTGTGATCATCGAGAATGGTCGGGCTCGAGTGGATTGGAGGAAAAGATGAATGTGTCGGCTCTTGCCGCTGTCGCCAATTCAGTGCGTTCCTTGAGCATTGACGCCGTTGAGAAGGCCAATTCCGGTCACCCCGGCCTGCCCATGGGGTGTGCGGAACTGGGCGCCCTGCTGTATGGAGAGCTGCTCTCTCACTGGCCGCAGGACCCCCGGTGGATCAACAGGGACCGCTTCGTGCTGTCCGCCGGACACGGGTGCATGCTTCTGTATTCGCTTCTGCATCTTTCGGGGTACGACCTCAGCCTGGATGATATCCGCAACTTCCGTCAGCTCGGATCCCGGACCCCTGGCCATCCGGAATGGGGGCTGACGCCGGGTGTGGAGGCCACCGCCGGTCCGCTGGGCCAGGGACTTTCGAACGCCGTCGGCATGGCTATCGCCGAACGCATCCTCGGTGCGAAGTTCAACACTTCGAGCAGGACAGTCATCGACCACCACACCTACGTTTTGGCGAGCGACGGCGACATGATGGAAGGGGTCGCTTCGGAAGCATCTTCGATAGCGGGCCACCTGAAGCTGGGAAAGCTCATTGTCTTCTATGACTCCAACCAGATTACCATAGAAGGGTCCACGAGCCTCGCGTTCTCGGAAGACGTGCTGAAGCGTTATGAAGGCTACGGCTGGCGTACGCTGAGCGGAAGTATGTACGACATGACCGCCATCGCTCAGATGGTGGAGCACGCCAAGAAGGCGGGGGAAAGGCCGACAATCATTCGCTTGCAGTCCATAATCGGAAAAGGAGCGCCGAAAAAAGCCGGCACGGCGAAGGCGCACGGCGAAGCGCTGGGACCCGAGGAGGCAGCCGCTGCCAAGAAGGGAATCGGCGTGCCGGAAGGATGCCAGTTCTACGTGTTCCCCGAGGCAGAGGAGTATTTCAAAGCCCGTCAACCTGTCTGGAGATTGGCCTACGAGGAATGGAAGAAGACGCTAGAGGCGTGGAAAGAGGAGAATCCCGACAAGGCAAAAGAGTGGACGCGATATTTCGAGGGCGGTAATGCGGACTTGAGCGCGGTCACGCTTCCGTCGTTCAAGGTGGGAGATTCGCTCGCGACCCGCGCGGCGGGCGGCCAGGTGCTGAACGCAATCGCGCGGGCCTTCCCCAACCTCATTGGCGGATCAGCTGATCTCGCGCCGTCAAACAGTACGAACCTGAAGGACATGGGGGACTTCAGCGGGTCGAACCCCCTGGGGCGTAATTTCCACTTTGGCATCCGCGAGCACGGAATGGGCGGAATCTGCAACGGGATAGCCTACCATGGCGGCCTCCGTCCTTTCTGCGCCACGTTCCTGGTGTTCTCTGACTACATGCGGCCGTCCGTGCGGCTCGCGGCCATCTCCAAGCTGCCCGTGATCTACGTGTTCACGCACGACTCGGTCTTCGTCGGCGAAGACGGGCCTACGCATGAGCCGGTCGAGCACTTGGCTGCTCTGCGGGCCATTCCGAATCTGTTCGTCCTCAGACCGGGTGACGCGGAGGAGACAGAGCTCGCCTGGAGGATCGCGTATGAGAGGCATGACGGTCCCACGGTGCTTGCCTTGACCCGCCAGGGGATCGTTGTCTATCCCAAAGCAGATCCTGCGTGGCGCATGACAATCCGCAAAGGGGCATACGTCGCGAGGGACTGTGACGGTGTTCCCGATGTCGTCATCATTGCAACGGGGTCCGAAGTTTCAGTAGCAATCGCTGCCGCGGCGGAGCTGACCGATCGTAAAGTGCGCGTTGTCTCCATGCTCTCACGCGAGCTTTTTCTCAAGCAGCCCACCGACTTCCGCTTCAACCTGGTGCCGCCGGCCGCCCGCAAGGTGGTTTTCGAGGCGAGCGTGTCATTCGGATGGAAGGGGCCTTTTGATGACTCGGTCGTTACCGTATCCATCGACCGGTTCGGCGAATCGGGTCAGTATCAGAAAATAGCCGAGCATCTTGGGATGACCGCCGCCGCGCTCGTGAGGCGGATCAGGGACCTATAGCAGGTAAGAGGTGATTGTTCACCTCGTTGACGGCACCTATGAGCTCTTTCGCTGCTTCTATGGGCTGAAGCGCTCAACGAAGCCTGATGACGGGCTTGGTGCCGTCCGCCTGGTCTTGAGCACTCTCCTTCAGATGGTCGAGAATGGAGCCACGCATCTTGGAGTGGCCACCGACCATGTCATCGAATCTTTTCGTAACCGGCTGTGGCCGGGTTACAAAACGGGCGACGGAGTGGACCCCAGCCTGCTTGCACAGTTCCAGCCCTTTGAAGATTCCTTGAGCGCGTTTGGGTTCCTCGTGTGGCCCATGGTGGAGCTCGAAGCTGATGATGCCTTGGCTTCGGCTGCCGCCCAAGCGGCTCCTTCTACAGAGAAAGTCAATATCTGGACGCCAGACAAGGACCTCGCCCAGTGCGTGGTCGGCAATAGCGTGGTGCAGGTGGACCGTCGGACCGGCCAAATCCGCAACGCGGATGAGGTCCTTGCAAAGTTCGGTGTATCTCCGCGCTCCATTCCGGATTACCTGGCTCTTGTCGGTGACAGCGCGGACGGTTACCCGGGAATACCCGGCTGGGGGCCGAAGTCCGCGGCGGCGTTGCTGTCCCGCTACCCCAGCTTGATGGACGTTCCCATCGGGGACCCTCAATGGCGGCCCAATGCCGCAAACGCGGGAGGGTTGGCGCACAGCCTGCGCTCGAACTGGGACCAAGCACTGTTGTTCCGTGATCTCGCCACCTTGAGAAAGGACGCTGCAGTTTTCGCCTCGGTCGAGGAGCTCGAATGGAAAGGCCCCCGACCTGGAGCGAAATCTCTGGCGGGAAGCATCGCCGCCGAATCGCTCCTGGAGCGGGCCCAGCGCGCGGCAGCCGATTTTCGCTGAGGATGACACTGGGCCTCGTTGAAAAGCAGGATCTTTTCCTTGAGAGGATCGTGCTCATGGAAACGCAGAGACTGGATCTTGCAAGACGCATTCATAGCTTGCCAGTCCCGCCGCGGCCTCGCCTTTCGACAGGATCATGGACGCGGCGATGGAGGATGACGACCTCAAGGTGGACCTTTTCCATCTCATAGACGTTCTCCCCATGCTCACCGTGGAGGGCGAAATCAGCAGATACGACGCGGGAAGGACTGCGGGAATATAACAGGCAGTGCGTATTCGCTGTTGATAGCCGTCTCGAGCGAGAAAGCGCGTCGCGCGTTTCGCGTGGGCAATCTCTACACATAGACCGCGAGATTACTGGAGCCATCGTGGACCGTCAGCCGCTCGGCGGACTTCGCTTGAGCGGCAGTGGAACGAAGGCCGGCGGACCGGGCTACCTCGGAAACTTCGCCGATCCGCGATGCGCAGGGGTCCGGTCATTTAGGGCGTGCGGACTTGCGGGGCCGTCGACCCCGGCTGCTGACTGTCTTCGACGACGACTTCCGCTGGACGAGCCGTATTTCCAGCCGCGTGTTCGCCATCTCGCGCAATCGTCTCATCCCCTCAGATTCGTCGATGCGACGGGTGATGGCCTCTCCCCCTTCGACCACAGCGTCCCTGAACTTGCGCAGGGCTTCGGCCACGGTCACCTTCCTCCTCGGCTTCTTGTTTTTCACGAGGCCATAGAGGAACCTGCAGATCTCCTCTGCCCCGGCGTGTAATTTCAGCTTGTTGATGTTGCGCTGGTATTCTGCAAGGATGTCGGGTCGATTGGCGAGCTTCGCGAGCCGCATGGCGAGCTGGCTCGGCGTCCGTGTCAGCCAGCCGACGCGGTTACTTATGACCCAGTTTGTAGTCTCCTTCTCATTCGCAAGAAAGCTCGAGATGATGAGGGGCCTTCCCTGGACAAGAGTCTCGAAAACCTGGTTGGGCCCGGACTTCCCCACCACGACATCCGCGGCGGCAATGTAGTCGGCAAGGTTGTTCATATATCCGCGGACCGCAATGCGAACGGGGCCTGTCGGGCCCGCGGCGAGAGCCTCCAAGTCCCTCCGAAGCCTTACGTTCCTTCCGCAGACCACAACCACTTGGAGGGAAAGTTTCCGCTCGATCAGTATCGCCATGTACTTTTTGACGGGCCCAACACCCTCGGCTCCGAAAAAGAAGAGAGCTGTGAAAGGCTTCGTTTCGAGCGCGAGCTTTCGTCTGAGCGTTGTCTTGCTTTCTTTTCGGCGGGCGAAGGACGGCTTGATCGGGAACTGGAACTCCTTCAGCCTACTCGCCGATATCCCTTTCTCCACAATCTCTTCACGCGATTTTCGAGAAAACACGAGGCTCCAGTCGAACGTCGGTGAAAACCAGATGTAGTGCGAATCGAAAGGCTCGGGATTCAGCACGACCGTGATCGCATCGAGCTGGCCCACTGTCTTAAGGAGCTCCAAGTAGTGTGTAAACGTGAAATAGGTGGAAACGACCAGATCCGGCTTCTCGCGTTCCAGATACTGGACGAAACGGGGAAGTATGGTGATCCCGAGGATGCGGTCGATGATTTTGACCATGAACGGGTTGTCCGCGCCCCGGTAGAACGCGTTGATGAGCGGGGGGTAACGCAGCGCGCTGTTCCAGTAGAATCGGTAAATATAGCGGAGAAAATTGGCTCCCAAAGCGAGTCCGAGGTTTACTACATGGACCTCAAGATCCTTGTACCCCAGGAGGTCGAATTGCTCTTTTATCGCCATGGCCGGGGCAATGTGCCCGCCCCCGATATCAATGGTGTAAAGATCGATATGCTTCATCGCCATGCGGCCAAAAGCTTAGCGCCCGTGCGGAAAACATGTCAACGCCGATTTGGCAGCATAGGCGGCCGATGCACTTCGTTTTCCCGTCCATGGGTTGACGGGCGCGCGCTTTTTTCCGATAGTGTAGAAAAGGCTTTGACGGAGACGAGTAAGCGGAAGCTCCGGTCTACAGAGAAGGCGTCCTTGGGTGAAAGACGCTTGGCCGCCTGCTGCTGAAAACCCCTCCCGAGCCGCGTTCCCAAAGACCCGGCACACAGTCGGGTTCGAGTAGGGATCCGCCGGGTGACCCCGTGAAAGGTCGAAGGGAGAGCGCGCTTTGCGCGCGGCTTCCGCACAGCTGCGCTGTGTTGGGGCCGTGCCAGGGCGAATCAAGGTGGAACCGCGGAGAGCCCCTTGCGGCTTTTCGTCCTTGACGACGTGGACGGATGTCCACGCCAGAGAAAGGGACGAGGTAGCCGTAAGGGGCTTCGTTTTTTTGGAGGTAGACTATGCAGGACGTCAAACAGGACAAGCTTTTCAGGGTACGCCATTCGTTTTCCCACGTGATGGCGGAGGCAGTGCGCGAACTTTTCCCTGATGCAAAGCTTGCCATCGGGCCGGCTATCGATGACGGCTTCTATTACGACTTCGACCTTCCCCGCGCACTTACCGGAGAGGACCTCGCGGTCCTGGAGGAAAAGATGCGGACCATCGTGGCAGGCAAGCATCCTTTCGCGAAGAAGGTGATCTCCCGGGCCGAGGCCAGGAAAATGTTCAGCGGGCAGCCGTACAAGCTCGAGCTCATTGAGGAGCTGCCGGAGGGGGAGGAGATCTCCATCTACACGCAGGATACTTTCACCGATCTCTGCCGGGGGCCTCATGTGGAAAATACCACTGAGCTCAGGCCGGACGCCTTCAAACTCACCTCGGTCGCCGGCGCCTACTGGCGCGGGGATGAGAAGAAAAAGATGCTGCAGCGCATTTATGGCACGGCGTGGGATTCGAAAGCGGAGCTGGACGCCCACCTGAAGAAGTTGGAGGAGATCGAGAAGCGGGACCACAGGCGGCTTGGTCGGGAGTTGGACCTGTTCTCGGTGCACGAGGAAGCCGGCGCCGGCCTCATTTACTGGCACCCCAAGGGCGCGCGCGTGCGCCTTGCAATCGAAGATTTCTGGCGCAGCGAGCACTTGAAGAATGGGTATGAGCTTCTCTACACGCCGCACATCGGCAAGTCTTGGCTGTGGGAGACTTCGGGGCACCTCGGGTTCTACAAGCAGAATATGTACGCGCCGCTTTCCATAGACGACGTGGACTACTTTATCAAGCCGATGAACTGCCCGTTCCATCTCATGATCTACAAGAACCAGCAGAGGTCGTACCGCGACCTTCCACTGCGCTGGGCCGAGCTGGGAACGGTGTACCGCTACGAGCGCTCCGGAGTGCTGCACGGCCTTCTTCGGGTCCGGGGATTCACCCAGGACGACGCCCACATCATCTGCACGCCGGAGCAGATCGATGATGAAATCCTGGAGGTGCTGAGGTTCTCTCTCAAGATCTGGAAAGCGTTCGGCTTCACTGACATCAAGGCATACCTTGCCACAAAACCAGCGGACGGGATTGGGGACGACGCAACGTGGGAAAAAGCCATCGCCGTTCTGAAGCGCGCGGCAGAGAAGGAGAACCTCGACGTCGTAATGGATGAAGGCGGGGGAGCGTTCTACGGTCCCAAGATCGACCTCAAGATCAAGGACGCGCTGGGCCGCGAGTGGCAGATGACGACAATCCAGTTCGATTGGAACGAGCCGCAACGGTTCGGAATCACATACGTCGCTTCCGATAACACACAGAAACGACCGTTCATGGTCCATCGGGCGCTCCTGGGCTCGCTCGAGAGGTTCTTCGGCGTGCTAGTGGAGCATTACGGCGGCGCATTTCCCCCGTGGCTTGCACCGTTGCAGGTCATGGCAATCCCGGTGGCACCTGGATTCGCTCCGTATGCCGAGGAGGTAGTCAAGACGCTTCGCAGCCGCGGGGTGCGGGCGGAGGTCGACACGGGTGACGCGCGGATGAACGCAAAGATCCGCAATGCCCAGAACCAGAAAATCCCATTCATGCTCATCCTGGGAGAGAAAGAGCAGACGGGAAGGGCGGTTTCCGTGCGCACTCGCTCGGGAGAGCAGCAGAACCTGATTCCTCTTGCGGATTTCCTCGTCCAGATCGTCGAAGAGGTAAAGCCGAAGACCTTGGATTAAATGATAGAAATGATTATCAAACGGGATGGCCGGGCCGTCCCGTTCGACAAGGAGAACATCACTTCCGCGGTCTATCGTGCGGCCGTTGCCTGCGGCGGGAGGGACAAGGAGGAGGCTGAACGAGTCACTCAGGACGTCCTGGCCATGCTGTCAGCCCGCAGGGAGGCGTGCACCTTCCCTACGGTGGAGGAGGTACAGGACCTGGTGGAAAAGGCGCTCATCGAGCGCGGACATGCAAGAACGGCCAAAGCTTATATTGTCTACCGTTACGAGCACGCCCTCAAACGGGCGGGACGGGAAAGCCTCACGTATTCTTCGGAGAACATCCCGTACCGCAAACTCTGGGAGGCGCTGAGCTGGGCCCTCGATCACGGGTGCGTGAGCCTTGCCGAGCTTTCCACACTGACTCGCGAAGGCAGGTACTGCGACCTGGTCGAAGCTTCTGACGCCTTCTATGAGCGTGAGCTTGCCTACGTCACCCAAAGGATCTTAGACCGAAAGGATGAGCTTCGCGTGGTCATTATCGCAGGTCCGTCTTCTTCGGGGAAAACCACGACAACAATCAGGATCCGGGAAAAACTGGCTGGGGCAGGGATTGCAACGGTCCCGTTGACAGTGGACAATTATTTCTTCGACTTGGAGGACCACCCGAGGATCGGCACGGACGATTTCGATTTCGAGACCCCTCAGGCTCTCGACCTTGCGCTTATCGACGCGCACGTGGGGGCGCTCTTGGCCGGCGCCTCAGTCGAAGTGCCCCTGTACAACTTCAAAACAGGGCGACGGGAGGGGACGTCTGGGGCTCTTCGCCTGGGAGAGAAAGAGATCCTGCTCATTGATTCCCTGCACGGCTTGTTCCCCGAGATGACGCAAAGCGTCGCGGAGGAAAAGAAGTTTCGGCTGTACAGCGAGTCGCTGTCCCAGATCAGGGACCGGGAGGGCCGCTACGTACGGTGGGCAGATGTGCGGATGCTCCGCAGGGTCGTGCGGGATTTCCAGTTTCGCAATTACTCCCCCCGGGAGACCATTCGTCATTGGCACCTCGTGCGCCGCGCCGAGTTACGTTACATCGTGCCTCAGCTTCGTCGGGCCCACGCAATTGTCAATAGCTTTCTTCCTTATGAACTGCCGATCATGAAGGCGAGGGTCGGTCCGGGCCTTGCCTCGCTCATCGAGGAGTTCTCGAAGGACCCCGCACGGCAGGACGCTCATGAGCGCGCCCTGCGGGTGAAGACGCTCTTCGATCAGATACCCGCTGTCGAAGACGAAAGCCTGGTCCCGCCGAAGTCTCTTCTTCGCGAGTTCATTGGCGGAAGCAGCCTGGACTACACATCGTAGCAAAGCATCGCGCAGAAGCGTCGCTACCCGAAAGGAGGCGATCGTGATTATGTCACAGGCCATCAATATAGGCCCGGTACCCTGGATAGTGCTGGCTGGTCTCTTCGTCGGTGCCGCGGTCAGCCGCGCAACCACCCGTACGCGTCACCGCCAAAACCACGAGCGCGCCCGCACAAAAAAGTGGGTGCTTTTCTGCATTTATCTGTCCCTCGGGATAGTTCTGGCCGTCATCGCAGTTTTCGTTTCTGGGCCGGACGGAATAGGGGACCTGAGATTCGGCTTCATTGCCGCCGGCGCTACAGCTCTGTCCTTTTGCGCCAATCGGTTCAAGAAAGCCCTTGGGATCCCCGTTCTCGTGCTTCTGGTCGCCTCTGTTGTGCTCATCGGGCTCTTTCTTCAGAGCGTCAGGGCGTTTACTTCGGGTGAGACCATTGCCGCGGTGCGTGTGATCAGCGCAGACAACGGCTCGATGCGTCTTGAGCTGATCCCCCGTGATGCTGAGCCCGTTTTTCTCACCATGGAAGGGGAGTACTTCGCGCCGATCGTGAAGGTCGTAATCTTCGATCCCCTACTGGCCTTTCTTGGAGTAAAGACGCGGTATCGGTTCGAGGGCATGACGTCATTCAAACTCGTCAAAGACGATGCGGGGGACCGGCTTCGCCAGGGTTCCACCGATTTTTATTTTCATCATGCCCCGGGAATTACCGAGGACCTTTGGCGTCTTTTCGAGGCAAACGAGAGAAGGATTCCCGGCGTGAAAACCTCGCAAATCGAAATGGACCTGAAGAGACCGGAGGCGCAGTTCGAAATATATGACATTGTTGTCCGCAACAGCGGGGGCGTTGAAGTCATCCCTCGTTCATGATGCGCGCTTTGCTGTACCGCCCTTTATATGACCGCCCGGGATGCCGCTTTGTGCTCTGCCGGAGCCTCGGAGCCTTGGCGGAATTTGCGCGAATCTGCGTCTGAGAAAGATCCCCTTGTCTGCTACCGAGGCGACGATGATCGCCGCGACCACCCACTCCATGATAGTGACAACCAGTCGGTCGCCAATCACGGGGACACGGAAAAGCTCGGCAAGCTCCAGGACATAGAGCACCATGGTGGCGAATATGGACGCCTTCCCCAAGAACGTAGCAACCGGATCCGCTTTCCCTTCCCGAAGAGCGAGCATTGCCATCCCGAAAGCAAACAGGACGAGCCGCGCAACGATCAGGACGAAGAACCAGGCCGGGATGAGGCTGTAATAGAGGAAGATGATCGATACGGCGATGATCATCAGGTAGTCGCTCGTGGAATCTAGGTACCTTCCCACAAACGTCACCTGGTGCCTCACCCGCGCCACGATTCCGTCCGCGAAATCCGTTGCAAAGACGAGGCAGGCGAAAGGCAGGAGGACGGGCACGAGGAAGAAGGAAGACGCCTGGATAATCAGGAACAGCAGCGTGGGGATGGAGCTCAGTCGGGCAAGGGTAAGCGAATTGGAGAGATTAACCCTTGCAAGGGGCGTGGCCCCGCCCTCGACATGGAAGTCCGCCTTGCGAGATAAGAGGAAGGCCGTCAGCGATCCGTGGTAGATGAGCATAACTGATAGGAAAAGGAAGAACCTCGGCCAAGCCATGCGATAGGAGGCGAAGATGATCGTTAGAAGGGCGATTTGGCCGGCGCAGAAGATGACTCCGTGAAGGACGATGCTTCGCTCGAGGGTCTTGCTGGTTGGCACATGGCGAGCCTATGGGGCTTGCCGCCTCCTGTCAAGGGAACCGAAAAATCGGCGGAAGCGATGCAGTTGACGAAAGATCGTGGCTCACTATGATGCAGCCATGACTCTGCCCCTGATCCTCACGGTGGGACGGATCGTCTTGGCTCCCGTCCTGTTCGCCCTTTTTCGACTTTCCTCCGGCGGCAGCCCGGGATTGATCATCGCCGTTTGGGCGATCTTCCTTGTGATTGAGGCGTCGGACCTGCTGGATGGCTATTTGGCGCGCCTGTGGCATCAAGAGTCGGAATTGGGTAAAGTTCTGGACCCTCTCGCCGATACCTTGTGCAGGCTGACCTACTTTGTCCTTCTTGCGGCGACCGGCATTCTCCCGCTGTGGATGCTTCTCGTTTTTATATATCGGGACTTCGCGGTTGCCTACATCAGGGTCATGGTATCGCGCGAAGGCGTCATGCTCGCAGCAAGGATCACCGGGAAGCTCAAAGCGTGGACCTATGCAATTGCCGCCGGCGGGGGCTTCATGGTCTTTTCCCTCAGGACGCTGGGGGCGCCTTCCGAGTGGGTTGCGGGTTTCCACTGGCTGTCACTGGGGCTTTTTATTGTCGCCACGGGGGTTGCGGCCTGGTCTTTCACAGATTATGCGGTTTTTTTTATGAAGAATTTCGGGAAAACCAGTTGACATATTCGTTGGCAAGCTGATATATTCTCAGTTGCCTCAAGAGTAGTACCAACCTCTGATCAAGTTCTGAGGGGGAAAGTACCGTCTCTGGGGTAATGTGCGTGAAGGAAGCCAAGCCGCTTTCGGAACGCAAAAACCCGTAGGGAACTGCGGGTCTGATCTTTGACAGTTAAGGGAAGGGGAGAAAGAGGTCAGCGCTTCTGCGCCTTTGGGTGCGGAAGTGTTTGAGAGCGGGTCAGCGTTTTCGCGCGAGGCGCGAAGATGCGAAGCGTGCGCGTGGAGGGCCGA
>Ga0326727_10013591_pt1 | contig 18043 bp, 18 predicted proteins | sample MB2enrmetagenome_FD_207643 | JGI IMG/M metagenome (GOLD analysis project Ga0326727, IMG submission 207643) | Lab enriched peat soil microbial communities from McLean, Ithaca, NY, United States - MB29MY | ecosystem: Environmental > Terrestrial > Soil > Wetlands > Peat | place: USA: New York...
TGAGGTACACTCAGGCCCATGCGGGTCTTCGGCATCGATTGCGGAACGGAAGTGACGGGCTTTGGCGTGGTCGAGACCGACGACGCAGGGCGGCAGCCGCGGCTGGCGATGAAGGCGATGGGAGCGATCCGGCTGGTTAAATCCAAAACCACGGCCGAGCGACTCGAACAGGTTTATCTTGCGCTGAGCAGCGAACTGGAACGCTGGGAGCCGGATGCGGTGGCCATCGAGGAGGTTTTTTACTCGGTGAACGCCAAGTCGGCGCTGAAACTGGGCCAGGTGCGGGGAGTGGCTTTGCTGGCGGCGGCGATGCGGGGGCTGCCGGTAGCCGAGTATGCGCCGCTCAAGATCAAGTCCAGCGTGGTGGGCTACGGAATGGCGAAAAAGGAGCAGGTGCAGTTCATGGTGGCGCGGCTGCTGGAACTGGCCGACGTGCCGCAACCAGCCGACGCCGCCGACGCTCTGGCCGTCGCCATCTGCCACATCCACACCGCGCAGACGCTCCAGTTGCAAGGGGCGCCGGAGCGCTGAAGCATTTTCAGACTTCTTGCAGGCCTGCGTTGGGTTCCTCCCCGAGTACATCTGACCGCATGATTTCGTAACGCTCCTTGGAAGGGTGCGGGCGGGAACGCCCGCACAACAGCCAGTCTGGAGAGCGGCGCTACATCAGAGCATTTTCTGAAATTGTGTAGACCTGGATTGCATTGGGATCCCACCCATTTCCGCAACAAACGCGGAAATGGATGGGGCACAGGAGTCTACTGTAAAAGCGAAAATGTTCTCGACTGGCGGTATATTCTGGCCGTTACAGAATCAGGCGGATTCAGAACTGGGGGCTGCTTCGGCAGCCCTTTTGGCTTGCAGCCACCGCCAGAGAGCCGCAAAGGCCTCGATGGGCAGCGCCTCGGCGCGCGCCTGGGGGTCGATGGCCGCCTGGGCCAGCGCGTCGGCGACGGCTGAGGGCGGAATGCCAGTGGCGCGCAGGTTGTTGGCCAGCGTCTTGCGTTTCTGATGAAAGCACTGGCGCACAAAGCGCAGGAAACTGGTTTCTTCCACTCCCAGCTCGGCAAAGCGAGGGGCAAAGCGCCAGCGGAAGACCGTCGAATGCACCTCGGGCGGCGGTGAAAAGGCCTCAGGCGGCAGCGTGAAGAGCCGCTGCGCCGGCCCATAGAGCTGCACTGTGACCGAGAGCAGACCGTAGTCGCGCGCGCCGGGCTGGGCAACAACGCGGTCGGCCACCTCGCGCTGCACCATCAGCACGGCGCGGTCGAGTGAGGCGTGGCTGGCAGCCAGCTTGAGCAGGATGGGCGAGGTGATGCCGTAGGGCAGGTTGCCGACCACCAGCAGGCGCTCGCCAGCTGCCGCGGAGGCCGCCGCAAAGTCGAATTGCAGCACATCCTGCTCGACGACGGTGACGCGGGCTGCGGCGTCCAGTAGAAACTGGACACGCAGTCCGGCAGCCAACTCGTGGTCCAGCTCAACAGCCACAACATGAGCGGCGCGGGCGGCCAGGGCTTCAGTGATGGCGCCGCGGCCAGGGCCGATTTCGACCACGGTACGGTTGGTCAGGTCGCCGATCGAGGCCGCGATGCGCTGGCTGGCGCCGGTATCGACAAGGAAGTTCTGTCCGAGCTTGGGTTTGACGGGCATGGTCTTCTCTGATGGTAGATGAAGCAGACGGCGCGGCTGGCGGGTAATCCGGGTTCATGATCTTCCACCCTTGCCCCAAAGTGCGCATCAAGGCTTGATGAGCACCCTGCACCCGGCTTCACCTGATTACCATAAAGAGACGCAAAAAAGGGCACGTTTCCGTGCCCTTCATGCGTGGAGAAATCGAACGACTATGAGTTTGGGCCCAGACCTGACGGCTTGGCCTTGCGAAAGAGGACGACTGCCAGGCCGAGGAGTCCGGTGCCGAGCAAAAACAGAGATCTGGGTTCCGGAGCTGCGGTCAGATCTCCGGGAGCAGCGGCGTCGGTGCCGGACGGATCAATGGTGATGGGATTGTTAGAGTACTGGGCGCCATTGTCAGCCCAGTAGAAGTATCCGGCGCCGCCGGCGTTGCTGTCAGAAAAAATATTAAGTATGTAGCTGCCGCTGTCGATGGAAAAGAGCAGGCCGCCCCAGTCCAGTATCCCGTTGCCCGTCTGATTTGCATAGAGCACATTGTCGTACTGGAACCCATCGTTGTTGGCGTAAGTAGGCTGATTGCCTCCGCTGGCGGGGATCACGTCACCGGCGGGGATCACCGTGGCGGGGTTGGAGGAGGACAGAGTGACCGTTCCATTGGTGTCGGGGTCATTGAACCACCCGGTAACGCCCGTGATGGTGTAGTCGCCCGAATAACCTGCAATCGGGGTGGCGGTGAAGGTAAGATCGGCGCTGAAGTTCTGGCCGTTGATAGTGTAATAGAACGAGTCACCCAAAGCAGCCGGAGTCGTCGCAAAAGCTGTTGTCAATGCCAGCAAAACTAACCAAAATTTCCTCATCGTTCACCCTTCTTTCTCTGATCCAGGCAAAAAAACGGTTCTACCTCAATCGCTCGCAAAGAACCAAGCAAAACTTCATGAATTTTCATTAATCAGTGTACTGGTACTCAGATAAGACTCTATCCGCAATAGTTTTAATAGCTTACGCCATAGTCACAAAAAACCACACCAAAGTAACCACGGTTTAACCAAAGAAGTAACTGCGGCTTACCCTGACTCTCCCGGGCGACAGAGCCCGCGCCTCAAGGCGGAAGCGTAGTAGACTGGCCCTTTGGCTGCGTGGTTGACCTTTTCAAGCTGAAAAGCAGGTATGAAAACCAGGTTTTGCATGGAGGGAAAGGGCTTTTAGAACATTTTCAGCGTCCCTGCAAGGCGCGCTTCATGCGGTCCCACCTTGGCCGCAAAGTTTCAAGAAGCAGTTCCCTTCGACTGCGCTCAAGGCAGGCTTCCGACTTCGCTGCGCTTCGCTCAGAAGGACAAGCGAGAGTCTGCCCTGAGCGCAGTCGAAGGGGTGGAGCACCCAGACTTTACACTAGCAGTGAGATTGCCCATGGTTTTCAGAACAGATTGATTCGCTGGCCAGGAGATTTTCATGCAGATTGTCTTTGCCGCCTCGGAATGTGTTCCCTTTGCCAAAACCGGCGGTCTCGCCGATGTGGTGGGGGCGCTGGGGCCGGAGCTGGTCAAGCTGGGCCACGAGGTTACGGCCTACCTTCCGCTTTATGCCGGGGTGCGGCGGCAGCTTCCGGAGGAATTGACCTACGCGGTGCACTCGATCACCATTCCTTTTGCCTCCTACAACCGCTTTGCGGGCATTGTGGACGGGGGCTGCCACGCCGGGGTGCAGTACTACTTTGTGGATTGCCCGGAGATGTTCGACCGGCTGGGGCTGTATGGGACCGGCGGCATCGATTACCCGGATAACGCCGAGCGCTTCGCACTGTTTTCGCGAGCGGTGCTGGAGGCGACGAAACAGTTGGGCGTGCCGGAGGTCTTCCACGTGCACGACTGGCAGACGGCGCTGATTCCCGTTTATCTGCGCACGACCTATAACACCGACCCGGCGCTCAAAAACGCCGGATGCGTTCTGACCATCCACAACGCCGGTTACCAGGGGCAGTTTCCGCCCGCGACCACCGGGCAGCTGCTCTTTCCCTGGGAGATCTTCACCTTGGACAAGCTGGAGCACTTCGACCGCTTCAACTTCCTGAAAGGCGGCCTGGTTTACGCCGATATTCTGACCACGGTGAGCCGCCGGTACGCCGAGGAGATACAGACGCCGGAGTTCGGCGAGAAGCTGGACAGCGTGCTGCGGGGGCGCGCCGCCGACCTGCGCGGCATTCTGAATGGCGTGGACTACACGCAATGGAACCCGGCAACGGACGAGCACCTGGCGGCAAACTACTCGCCGGAGAAGCTGGACGGCAAGAAGCAGTGCCGCGCCGCGCTGCTGCGGGAGTTCGGCTTGGCGGAGGTGGAGGAGACGACCGCGGTCATCGGCATCGTCTCGCGCTTTGCCACGCAGAAGGGCTTTGACCTAGTGGAGCAGATCGCCGGCGAACTGATGGAGCGGGGGGTGGCAGTGGTGGCGCTGGGCTCGGGCGAGCCGGCCTTGGAGAAGTTCTTCCGCGACTGGGCCTACTGGAACCGGGCGAATGTGGCTGTACGCATTGGCTACGACAACGCTCTGGCCCACCGGATCGAGGCCGGGGCCGATATTTTCCTCATGCCCTCGCGCTACGAACCCTGCGGGCTGAACCAGATCTATTCGCTGAAGTACGGCACCGTGCCGGTGGTGCGTGCCACCGGCGGCCTGGATGACACTATCGAAGAATGGAACCGCACGCAGCATACCGGAACCGGCTTCAAATTCAAGGGTTTAATCCCTGGCGCACTGCTGGCGGCCATCGACCGGGCGCTGGCCGCCTTCGAGGATCAGGCTGGCTGGAAGCGGCTGATGCGGAACGGCATGGCGCGGAACTACAGTTGGGAGCAGCCGGCGCGGGAGTACGCTGCGGCCTACGAGGAAGCGGCAGGCAGACGGCGGACGTGAAGAAGATTAGAGTGGAGTGGGGTTGAACGGCAGGGCCCTGGGCTCACTGGCCGCCTGAAACCGCGAAGGTAAAGCAGCCGCAACGACGCGGGAACGCAAGCAGAAAAACAGAAAGAGTGGGGTAAAGAGTTGCCCGATACGATCAATTGGCCTAGGCTGACACCGCCGTCGCAGGGACATAACCGCCGCGGATTGCTAATCTTCATCGCCATCGTTGCCGTCATCGTGCTCTGCGGCCGCACCGCGCTCTCCTACTGGGTTGACCTGCTGTGGTTTCAGTCGCTCGGCTACGGCGAGGTCTTCTGGAAGGCGCGCGGTCTCGAATGGAGCATCTTCGCGGGCTTTTTTGCGCTCACATTCCTCATTTTGCTGGGGACATTTTCCGCTCTCAAGCGCGCCCACCAGGAGGATTTGCCCGCCGATCACACCCTGTTCATTGGCGGCCAGCCGGTGAGTTTCTCTCTGCGGCCGGTACTGCGCCTGGTCTCGGTTGGCGGTTCGCTGGCGGTCGCGCTAATCTCCGGCGGCGCCATGGCAGCCCAGTGGCAGACGCTGGCGCTCTGGTGGTACGCGCCGCGCGGCGCGGGCGGCGTGGTCGATCCCATCTTCGGGCGGCCGCTCGGCTTCTATCTCTTCACCCTGCCGGCCTGGCAGTTGATCGCCGGCTGGCTGCTGATGCTCAGCGTAATTGCCTGTGTTCTGGCCGCTGTCTTTCTGCTGGTCTCCGGCAGCTCGCGCGCGCTCAGCCAGAGCCGCGCCTCTTTCAGCGATTTGCCCTGGCGCGGACTCTCGATTTCAGTCTCTTTCCTGCTGCTCGTCGTCGCCCTGCGCGTTTACCTGGGCCGCTTCCAGCTGCTCTTCGCTCACCATACGATCTTCGACGGCGTCACCTACACCGATGCGCACGTGACGCTCGCCGGACTGTTGGTGGTGAGCGCGGCGCTGGTCGTGGGAGCGCTGATCGCCCTGCTGGGCGGCCTCTTCGCGCCGCGCGGACGCTGGCTGGCGGCGGCTGTCCTTCCCGCCGTGGTCTGCTACGTCGCGATAGGGCTGGTGGGCTGGTACGTCTCCAGCTTTCTGGTCAAGCCCAATGAACTGGACCGCGAGCGGCCTTACATTGTTCATAACATCGAGATGACCCGGCAGGCCTATGGCCTGGACCGCTTCGACGAGCGCGAGTTCCCCGCCGAAACCACCGTGGATGCGGCCGACCCAGCCAACAACCAGGCCACGCTGCAAAACATTCGCCTCTGGGACTGGCACGCTCTCCAGGACACGCTGCGCCAGATCCAGGAGATTCGCACCTACTACGACTTTCCCGACATCGACATCGACCGCTACCAGATTGGCGGCACGATGCGCGAGGTCATGCTGGCCGCGCGCGAACTGGACGTGGACAAACTGCCCGAGAGCAGCCGCAACTGGATTAATGACAAGCTGATCTACACCCACGGCTACGGCATTACGATGAACCCGGTGAACGAGTTTACGCCTGAGGGCCTGCCCGACCTGCTGCTCAGCAACATGCCCGTACAGAGCACGGCGCCGGGAATCAACGTGACGCGGCCGGAGATTTACTTTGGCGAGAGCACCTCGACCGACGTGTACGTGAAGACCCGCCAGCAGGAGTTCAACTACCCGCAGGGCGACACCAACAACTTCACCTCCTACCAGGGCAATCGCGGCATCGCGCTGGGAGGATTCCTGCGCCGCGCCCTGATCGCCTTCGACCGCGGCGACCTGGCCAAGCTGCCCTTCAGCGACGACGTGAACCCGCAGAGCCTGCTGCTGATGCGGCGCACGGTGCGCGAGCGCGCGGCCGATCTGGCGCCCTTTCTCAGCTTCGACCAGGACCCCTATCTGGTGCTGGGCGAGGACGGCCACCTGTCGTGGATTCTCGACGCCTTCACGCAGTCCGACACCTACCCCTACGCCACGCACTACACCGTCAACGGCCAATCCATCAACTACATGCGCAACAGCGTCAAGGTGGTGGTCGACGCCTACGACGGGACCACCACCTTCTACGTCTTCGACAATCAGGACCCGATCCTGGCGGCCTACCGTCGCATCTTCCCCGCGCTCTTCAAGGACGCAGCCCTGATGCCGGCCACGCTGCGCCAGCACGTGCGCTACCCTGAGCGCCTGTTGCAGTTACAGGCCCAGGTCTACGGCCTTTATCACATGACCAACCCTGAGGTCTTCTATAACCGCGAAGACCTGTGGACGGTGGCCAGCGAGGTCGGCATGGGCGATAGCGGCGAGCAGACGACCCAGCCCATGCAGCCCAACTTCGTGCTGATGAAGCTGCCCGGCGAGAGCGGCGTCGAGTTTGTCGAAATTCTGCCCTTCACCCCGGCCAACCGCAACAACCTGATCGGCTGGATCGCCGGGCGCTCCGACGGCCAGCACTATGGCACGGCCACCGTCTACGACTTTCCCAAGACCCGGCTGGTCGATGGGCCGTTGCAGATCGAGGCGCGCATCGATCAGAATGCGCAGCTTTCCGGCCAGTTGACCCTGTGGAATCAGCAGGGCTCGCATGTGCGGCGCGGCGCGTTGCTGGTGATCCCCTCGGGCAAGGCGCTGCTCTACGCCGAGCCGATCTACCTGCAGGCCGAGCGCAGCCCCATGCCGGAGCTGCGGCTGGTGGTGCTGGCGCTACAGGATCGGCTGGCCTACGCGCCCACCTTCCAGGCGGCTCTGTCGTCCCTCTTCGACGGCAGCGTCTCGACGTTGAGCGCCACCGAGGCGCCGACGGCCGCCGCTCAGCCGGCGGGATCGCCCGGAGTCTCGACGGCTGCCGCGCCCCCGGCGAAACAGGATTTGAACGCGCTGATCGCCGAGGCCGGCAGGGACTTTGACGATTACCAGCGGCTGACGGCGGCCGGTAAACTCGCCGAGGCCGGCCAGAAGCTCGAAGCGCTGAAGCAGGTGATCGGAAAGCTGAACGCGCGGCCAAAGTAAAGCAAACGGCGTTGGAATCGCTGCCATTTGGCAGCAGTTCCAACGCCGTTTTTAACCATTTTTAGTGCTGATTTGGCTGAATTCTTCGGGGAACAGCCGTTCTTCTAATTTCTGGAGCCGAAAGTCGGACTCGAACCGACGACCTGCTGATTACGAATCAGGGATCATATCCCGTGTAAACCACTGATTCAATTAAACATTCAACCCAAACGGCCCGCGCTGAGGATGTTGTAGTAGTTGCTGATTTTGCTGGGGTTTCGACCAGCTTTCAGATTCGTGTGGCACAGTTACGGCACAGTTGAAAAGGATTGCTATGTTCAAGTAGGCGGTTAACCGATCAGAACTCGGGATCGGCGACACCAAACTGGAAACCCAGACGCTGGGCGACTTCGCGGGACCTAACATTTCCCAGGTCCGGTCGGGGTATGCGCGGATTCACGCCTTAAAGGCACCGTTGAACATTTCGATCTGGGGAGTGGAAATCGCGTCCGTAGCAGACCACCTGAGGCGCACATGCCCGAGATTCCCATCTATTGCGATTCGCGTCCTGTCCTTAAGCTTTTTCTCCACAACTTTATCATGTCGTTTTGGTAACCTTACCTGCCGTTCTGAAGTGCAGTAAAGGTGCGGTGTCCGGCTCTTAAGCCGATCAATATCTTGTTGCTGAGGCAAGCCCTTACCGGATGTAAATGGCGTCAATATCGCGATAGGCTCTGGCTCTAAGAGCCTTTGCCAAACTCCTATGCAGTCGGCGCTCGGGGAGCCGTGATGGGGAACTTTATAGACTTGCGCGGGTTGTGGGCGTGTCTGAGCCAAGTCTAGGATGGCCAACCACCCCTCCTCGGCCCGACCAGAGTGCTCAAGGTCGGCACCAAAGAGCGCTGTCCGGCAACCGACCTCGACAAAAAGCACCACCGAGGCCTCGTTTGGGGGCCGATTGGTGATTCTGCGCTGTAGTTGATTGGGTTTCGGGATGAAGCAAGCTATTTTGCTAAGCGCCAGCGTGACGGCAACATCGGATGGGCTTAGCGCAGTGATCGTTGCAGGAAAGAGGCGGCCGATCTCGTTACGCTGCAACAGCAGCCGGTCTTGAATCGCGAAAACTGGGGCTGCATTGTTTTGATTGACGTTGAGACGCTTGCGCTCCTTCAATATTTTGACGATTTTCCCAAATTCATCCACTCCTGAGTCCCCTTGCAGGGATTTCGTCTGGAGTTGAACCAACGTCAAGAATTCTTGATTCTTTAGGGCGCTTGAACACGCGAACCGTGCGTTAGGAAACGAATGGAGTGACTCTGCGATGCCTCGGATGTGGTCATCGTGCCAATGGGTAGCGAGAACGAGGAGAACACCCTCCAGACTTGCGCCCCCGAGTTCCGTCAGATATTCAACTGCGGCGGGTAATGCCTTCCCCGTCCCGACACATGAATCAATCATGCACCATTCGTTGTATCCCATATGGACGAGGATGCACTCCCCGCGGCCTGGGCCAAAGACAGAGATCTCAAGTTCATCATATTTTGGAGGGTTTCCAACGGTCATTCGGAGGCAAACAGGTCGGCAATCTCTCTTGCCTCTTGCTCCGCCTCTCTAACGGAACTCGCATTCCAGCCTGGGAGTCGACGAAAATTCAGCATCTCCACGTTCCGTATCTGCCCTGCTGGGGATCGCTCAACTCCGACGGTCCAATAGAACGATGCGCCAGGCTGAATGAGTTTCATGTCTTCTTTAGAGACCTCTACAGACTCGAAGGTGACCAACTCATCCGGGTTTAAAGGATCAGTACGGTCATTAACTAGCGCCACGAAAGAGCCGTTCTGGCATTCGATGATCGTCCCTTCCCAGAGTTGGAGTGGCCGGAGGGTCGGAGCAGGCTTGGGATTCGGAGGTTTCGGGATCGGCCGGGTGACAAATGACAAGAATTGTTGCTGGTTGTCAGGTTGCTCTTGGTCTACTGTTGTCTGCGAAAAGGTTTGCCTGGCCCCGCCAGATAATTCGGGACTGATTGCCAATTTTCCCACGTTAGAATTCGGCAGGAATGAGGCGAATGTGTCAGCCTTCAGAGGCTGCCCAGTCAAGGATGTGTCTGGCAATTTCCTCTCCTTTCTTATTGGTTGTTTCCCATTGGTTTTTCAGGAGATCCATCATGCTTTTCAGGCCGGCGCGCTCGGGCGCCGGATAATGGGCATTGATCTCGAAGTAGACACCGGGCTGGATCAACAAAGAGGGCTGAATCCTAACCAATAAGCTGGAGCCTTTGGGAGATTCATTGGACGTAAGGATGTCGAGATTGCGCATTCCCGGTCGTCCTTCAAGAATCTCCTGCCACGGCTCCTTCGGTGCTAGCTTGTCCCCGAGCCTGTGCCATGCCTCTACAGATCCCATTGCGAAATGCAAGATGCGATTCAATCCCATGGCTTGTATGGGAGTGTGTTCGAGGATATAGAACGTGCCAAGGATCAGATCCTTGAGTGGGTCCGCAATCGTATTTGGTTTTGTGATGCCCGTGAACCGATCAGAGGTAATTTGAAATGCGAAACGTTCGGTTTCAAACTGACTCAACTGAGGGTGTATCACCTGCAATTCTGCGCTATCGACCTCTCCCTGCGGAAGCAGTCCGTTTCTGGCAAACCACTCAGGATGAAAGATCGCAGGATTGAACGAGCCAACGAGTACAACCGAGGAACCGCTGATCTCAAGCGTGTGTTCAGGCATTCGTCAATATCCTATCGTACTGAATCTTATCCTACTGATCGGCAGATGTGGTTGATTTCTGCAATATTTAGGCCAAACCACTCATCGGGCATGGGTTGCGAACATTGCTCAGGATAGGTCTGGTAAACGCCGCAGCGTGGAAGATTATGATCACGCCAGAACTGCTGCCAATTCGTCAGTTACTTTATGGTTACTCATTCGGTACACCATTCGAGTGCGGAATCCTGTTGCACCGCAGGATAGCCCAGCGTTTTATCCAACAACCTCGTTATACATTGATCAACATAAATAGAAATACGCCCTCAAAGCTGTCTTGAATACGCCCCAGTCCAATTTCGCCGAAGAATGCCTCGACCACCCTCACTCCCGATCGCCTGGAGTCGAAGCACGCTGGCGGCCTGTCCCCTAGATGGGCCGGCCGCCTAAACCACAACCAACACCAATGAAAGGAAATCTCATGGAAAATCCACAGAATCTTTCCACAGAAGGCTATGAACCCAAAACCGCACCCCAAGACGTACTTTTCGAGAAGAAACTAAAACTCTTGAAGGCCGAAATCCAGCAGTATGATTCTGGCCTACTGGCCGATCTGGAGAAGAACATCACGCTTCTAGTTGTTGCAGATAATGAACTTGGCAAGACATTGAATGCTGATGAACTAAAGTTGATCGGTGGAATTGCCGTTCTTTGTCGGCAGTACGGAGTTCCGATGATTTTCCTCGACGGAGATCGCTCTCAAGCGATCTTAACGAAGAGAATTCCACAGCCTAAATCTCAGAATGCGGTATAAATCGCGCTGTCAGTATGGGAAATCCCATATTTAACTGTTCGCGATCTGCTCCTAAGATTCATTTCAGCAAGCAGAAGTTCACTGATCTGTTAAGTGCCAACTGCCAGGGTCTAACCCAGGCATTGCGCTTCGTCAGACAACCTCGAAGTTCCCGTTTGCAAATTCAATTGTCGGCCGCAGTGCATGTTTCATGCACCACAGGATACGTGTGTCTGCGGCCCGACAGACAGGAAAACAAAGAATGGAAACGACCGCAACCGCCAAGTACCCGCTTCTGGAAGCCGTCCTGGCAATCCAGAAGATGCAACTGAAGCCGATGTACAGCAACCGCGATGTCGCGCAGATCTTCGACGTCTGCGTCCGTGCGATCCAGAACTGGATCAGCGCCGGCCGCCTGGTCCCCCGCGACCTTCCCGGCCGCTGGAAGTTCTTCCCGCAGGATCTGGAGGATTTCCTGCGGACCAGCAAGAGGGGTGGGCGCTAGCCCACCAACCTGCCCGATAGAGGACGGAAGTTCTGCCGTGGAATTCATGCAGCTTCCATATATCAACCGAATTCGAACTCAATGCGCGATGCGCTATTGAATGACCTCAATTTGAAGGAAGGTTCGCGCTTTATGCGCAAAAACACAATGTTAAAGGTCACAATTTCAAGGGAGAAATTGCATATATGAAAGCAATTGAAGTTCAGAATGGAACGCGAATTGCTTCCGCCATTCCATATTCTACCGACAATTCATCATTTGTTCAGGCAAATGTGGAATCACTCGCCGATCTTCTGTCGCACCTCAATAGCGACCCAACAGCACAGACACCCATGTTCCGCTCTACCGCAGCAAAGATTGCAGCCTTCCTGGGCAAATCGATCGATCAGATTACGCTTGATTTAATTTATGCAAATCGCGAGGGATTTCGTCCTTTTCTCGAAGGCCAGCGGTACAAGGAAGGTTCTGTTCGCGCGTATGTTAATTACCTCAGGATGCTTCTTGATGCGGCCGGCAGACTGGGGTGGCAGCCGCACGCGCGCCTCTCGAAAGAATGGCAGGAAGTGCTGGACGTTGCAAAGAAGAACGCATGTGTGGGTATTACCAAATACTTGCAGCAAGTGAAAGACTCCCCCGATAACATCACGGCCGAAGATTTCGAACGATGGACTGAGCTGAGAGTGAAGCAGGGAATCAGCTATTCCACTACTAAGACAATAGTGAGCAGGTTGTGGCGCACGCTTGTCACCTGTGGATATGTAAAGAATGCTCCGGAAGCGGTTCTTCGTCTGAAGAAGGTCGGAATTCATGTTTCTAAATTCCCTGAACCATTAAAAGGGGAAGTGTATGAATTGCTGCGTTGGAAGTCTGCGGAATACGAACCGGAAAGACCGAGTCGTGCCCGCCTTCGGCAGGTATCTGCTGCTATGGTCCGACTAACGTTCAGCTGTGTGTACGGCTTTGCAAAGAATATCGGGCACTATGGCGAAATCACGTCATTGGGTCAACTCCTCCAGAAGCAAATCATCGCTGGATACATTTCCTGGGGCATCAACAAGCAAAAGATGAAGGGGGGCCCTCTTGTCACTAGGCTGGCTTGTTTACTGGCCGCAGTGTCAAAGCACCCTGCATACAAGGGAATGGACCTGAGTTGGTTTCGTCCTCTGTTAAACAGTATCCCGATTGACTCGTATGACGAAATCAAAGCAAGAAAGGCCAAGAAGTACCTCGAATACGACGTTCTCAAAACAATCCCTGGACTGATCCGCGTACAGCGTGAGTCGGAGGCGAAACGCGGCAAAGATCAAATTGCTCGTCTGGTAATGGAAGAATTGATGATTTCGTGGCTTCTTCTGCTGCCCTGGCGTCAGCGCAATCTGCGCGAATGCAGGGTGGAGGGACAGAGTCCCAATCTGTTCAAGGCCAAGATCCCGGTTTACAGCTACGTTGACAAACCGACTTGGGTCCGCCAAGAGGAAGCGGCAAACCCAAATGCTGAATTCTGGCAGTTCAAATTCAGCCGGGAGGAAACCAAAACCGGGATTGCGGTTCATGCTTTGATTCCTCGCCAGCTTGTTGGCCTGCTCGAATTGTATTTGGCGGAATACCGGCCGTTATTAAAGGGGAACTCTGATTGCAACACCCTCCTAGTGGGTTCGGGTGCAAACGAGATGTCCATTGGTGACGTGACCGATGCTATTTCCGACATGACGCTCCGGTACGGAGGACGCCGCGTTACTCCTCACTTGTTTCGCGATATTGTAGCGTATGCCTGGTTAAAGTCACACTCGGAGGACTATTTGACGTTGTCGAAAATGCTCTGGCACAAGAATCTCGCAACAACGATCAACTATTACGGTAGTCGTTTCAATGAATCCAGTGGAGTTACTGCTATGGAGTCATGGACTGAACAGTGTGAAGCGAGGAAGAAGGAGAAGTAATGCGATCTTTTGATAAGGACACTCAGCTTGTCGACGATATATTCGCCGCCGATTATCTGTACCTGGCGCCTTCAACCTTGCGCTCCTGGCGCTGCCGCGGCGTCGGCCCAGTTTATTCCAAGCTGGGTCTGGGAAAGCGGGCCGCGGTGCGCTATGATCTTCGTGATCTTGCTCGCTTCGTCGATCAAGGTCGTTGCATTTCTCCTTCCTCAGTGCGGGCCGCATCCGAGGAGTAAAAGTGGAGATTTACAAACGCGAGGGCTCAAAATACTGGCTCGTGGACTTTACGGTAGGCGGAAAGCGCTACCGGAAAAGCACGCGGGCCACGACCAAAACCCGTGCGATGGAGGTAGCAGCCGACCTCATCAAGGAAGCTCAAGCCGGCGGCGCGCCTAGGCCCAAAGGGCCGTCGCCTCGGCTCCAGGCATTCGTTGATGAACAATTTCTGCCTTTCATCAACAACTCGCAACTTGATCCCGACACCAAGCGGTACTACGAGAACGGGTGGCGAATGCTGAAAACGATGGACATCGCCGACAGACCGGTCGCCGGCATCAGGACCACCGACGCCGCAGTGATGGAGTTTCCCGGCTCGGGCGCCAGTGCGAATTGCGCTCTGCGCACGCTGCGGCGCATTCTTTCCCACGCTTGCGACTTGGGACTGCTGATTGCAGTCCCGAAGGTCAAGCTCCGGAAGGAAAAGAAGCGGGAGGCGGTATTCACCGGGGAGATTGAAATGGCGATTTTGGCCGCGGCGCCGTCAACCCTGCATGATGTGTTCCTGGTCTCGCAGGATTCTGGCCTGCGTCCGGACGAGGTGATCCGGATGCGTTGGGAAAACGTCCTTTGGGACAAGAGCCTGATCTTTAACCCGGATGGAAAGACGGAGAAGTCGCGCCGTTATGTTCCGTTAAGCGACCGCGTACGCGATATGCTGCGTACGCGTGCACAGAAATCCATCAGCGAGTGGGTATTCCCCTCGAAACTGAAGCGCGGGGAGCACCACAGCTATTCACCGATTGCCCGCCAATTCCGTAAGGTAAAGATTCTCTTGGGCTTGCAGGAGGATTTGGTATGGTACTCGGCCCGCCACACATTCGCCACCGATATGCTCGATAAGACCGGAAATGTTGCCCTTGTGCAGAAGATTCTTGGTCACGAGTCGATTGCAACCACCCAGAGGTACCTTCACCCGGCTCTGAAAGGGGTTGCAGAACTCGTCAACGAGCGCAACGCAGAACAGGCAAAGGAGGCCTTACGGCACAGTTTACGGCACAGTGGGGATGCGATTCAGTAGGGAAGGCTTGCAAGTGATTGAAATTATGGAGCCGAAAGTCGGACTCGAACCGACGACCTGCTGATTACGAATCAGCTGCTCTACCAACTGAGCTACTTCGGCCTTCTGTTCAGATTGTATCGTTGTGCCCGCCCGCGGTAAAGTTTCGCGCGAAAATTGCCGGGGCCAGGGCAGATAAATTGCGAAAATTTGGTTTCAGTTGGGGGCAAAACAGGGCTTCCAGGTCTCTGGCCATGTAGATTTATGCCTTCCCACCCTTGCGGCAAGAACAAGTACGCTGCAAGGATGGGGTGCCCAAAGGGGTACAACATCAAGCGCTCAGAGACATAGAGCCGCGGAAATTCACTTTTAGCCTCCATAAACGGGATTCCAAGCTCTCCATCAGGATAAAATCGGCTTCGTGAGACCCTTTTTTGAAATCGGCCCGGTCCAGGTGGGCGCGGGCCAGCTATTTTTGATTGCCGGCCCCTGCGTCATCGAGTCCGAGGCCCACGCGCGCACGATGGCCGAGGCCATTCAGCGCATTGCGGCGGACCTGGGCATTCCCTACATCTTCAAGGCCAGCTACGACAAGGCCAACCGCACCAGCGTGAAGAGCTTTCGCGGTCCGGGACTGGTCGAGGGCACGCGCATCCTCGCCCGCCTGGCCAAAGACACCGGCCTCGCGGTGCTGACCGACGTGCACGAGCCTGCGCACTGCGAGGTGGCCGCCGAGGCCGTCGATGTGCTGCAGATTCCGGCCTTCCTCTGCCGCCAGACTGACCTGCTGGTGGCCGCCGGCAAGACTGGCCGCGCCGTCAACATCAAGAAGGGGCAGTTTATGGCCCCGTGGGACATGGAACACCCGGTCGAGAAGGTGCGTTCGACGGGCAATGAGCGCGTGCTGCTGACCGAGCGCGGAGCCTGCTTCGGCTACAACACGCTGGTGGTCGATTTCCGCTCCCTGCCGGTGATGCGGCGGATGGCCCCGGTGGTCTTCGACGGCACGCATTCGGTCCAGCAGCCCTCGGCAGCCGGTGGAGTCAGCGGCGGCCAGCCGGAGTTCATTCCGCTTTTGGCGCGGGCCGCGGTGGCTGCAGGCATCGATGGACTGTTTCTGGAGGTACATGACGACCCGGCCAACGCCAAGTCGGACGGTGCCAATGCGCTGGATTTGAAGTTGCTGAGGCCCTTGCTGGAAAATCTGCTGGCAATTCACCGGGTGGCTGAAGGATTTTCCACAACGATGTAGAGCGAAACCTCTACCCTCCCGCCTGCACGTCCTCGCGGCAAATCTGCCATAAAAGCGAGGTTTTCAGCTCCTTACCAACTGCCACCATCGAGGGCAGGCCGACGGCAGAAGAAAATCGCCATTCGATTATGCCGCTCTTTGCCGCACGACCTCCGGCCTGTCCCGCTCCGGCAAGATCCTGGGGACGCTGGCAGCGGCCAGACAAACCCTCCGGTGCTCTTCCAGTTCGTACCTGGCGCGCTCCATGTCGACATTCTTCTGGGCGGCAAGCCTCGTGCTGATTTGATAGCACACCGAGGAACGAGCTTTGATGTACTCACTTAACTCCGCCTGATAAGCCCGTTCAAGATTCCTGCAAATGACACAACTCATTATTGCCTCCTGCGCCTTCCGCCAGGCCAAGGAAGATTAGATACAATGTTATGACTCTCCGGTTAATTCCGGCTTACCGCTCGAGTAGTTCCTGTTCGGCGCGGAACCAGTCGTCCTGATCCTGGCCGTGCTCGCCACCGCGGCTTATATACAACTCATATGCCCGTGCTCTTACCAGGTCATAGGATAGGCCGGTATCCTGCGGCGAAGTGGCGCCTGAGGCTGTCGCAGACTTGGCCGGAGCACCTTTGGACGCGGCTGCTTTGCTTGCTTTCTTTTGCTTGTTAGCCTTGGAATTGTTCATTGATTTGCGAGCCTTGGAATCATTCACTGCATCACCTCATGGTCTTAAGAAATGTAAAAACAGAAAACTTCGCCTGAACTGACTTAGCCCAAGGAAGCTGAAGAATGAGCGCCAAGGCTCACTTTCCACTAACTCTGGCTCTGAAACTCGCGCCTGTCAAGCACTTCTTTAGAATCTTCTTCTTTTATTCCCAGCCGTCCAAGTTATGTGGCGTCAGGAAGGGAATCCGAAAGATTGAGTTGACGGTTGCGGTTCCTTTGGCGCAGTTTCAGCGCCGCCCCAAATACCAATCACAGTGACGCGTCGCTTGGAGCGGCAATGCTCCAGCATGAAATCTTCGGCAAATGTCAGCCTATTAGCCTGCGTCTTCTCCGCTTCTGTTCCGGAGGAGTTGACCCTGCCGGGCTGCCTCGCCGACCTGCATAGATATTGACTCTTACCGCGGCCGACAGAGAGGCGAGCCTTTGCGTCGTATTTCCTGAGGATACTCATTACGGCTCTCCTCATTCGGTTGCTTGCCTGAATGACGCCCGTCTGAAACGAAGCCTGGAATGTTCAAGGCGGGATGAACCTATCCCGACCGTCCGAAGCAGACACACCCGGCGTGGCTAAAAATGCCGTCAACGCCGTAGCAGGGGAACTTTCGCGGCGGCAAAACTCTCTGGCCCGGTAGCTTGTAAGCTCTGGAGCGCATTCCGAAGCGGACTCACCGAGCCAATAACGGAACCACTCACATGAAACAACCGCCTCAGTTTCAGGGAGCCTGAAAAGAGGAGGCGAAGCTCAACCTATTTGAGTGTGACGCCGATGGCTATCTCTGTCAAGCGCTGTCTTCCGTTTTCTTGTTTTATCTACTCATTCAGCCGCATAAAAACGGGAAAAAGTGGGCAAAACCCGAAGATTACCGGACAAAATTTCTTGCATTATTTATTGCATCGCGCGAATGTTAAATTTTTTATGCGAAAAACGGGACCTCGAGCACCCAAATTCATTCAAGGCCGGGTCAACATCTCGTTCAAGAGCAGCGTTCGAGCGGAAAAGCTGGCGGAGTCTATTAGGAAAAGCGGGAGCGGATAATCGTTTCGCATGGCCTGCTGCCGGTTGCCACTCTGTACTGATACACTTTTTCTTGGAGTTTTGAGCGCGCTTTTCATCGATCGTCCGCAGCAGAGAGCGCGGCGCCGGGAGTTGGCCATTGAGGCGGATTCGACCGGCGGCGGCGAGAGAAAGTTCGCAGGCAGTTCAGATTTTCCGACGGGTTCGGGATAGGCCGTTCCGCGGTTTGACGAGGCGGGGCGGGGAGGATTCATGCGGCGGTTTTTGACGCTTGTTTGCTTGTTGTGCCTGGCCATTCCTGCCGGGATTTCGATCTCCGGCTGCACCAGCAACCCGGCTGGCAAC
>Ga0326727_10013595_pt1 | contig 18041 bp, 13 predicted proteins | sample MB2enrmetagenome_FD_207643 | JGI IMG/M metagenome (GOLD analysis project Ga0326727, IMG submission 207643) | Lab enriched peat soil microbial communities from McLean, Ithaca, NY, United States - MB29MY | ecosystem: Environmental > Terrestrial > Soil > Wetlands > Peat | place: USA: New York...
TGCCCTCGCGCACCAGCTTCAGTCCCACGCGCATCGAACTGTCCTTCTTGGTCCGCACCGCGTGCGCCGCCTTCTCCTCCATGCCGATGCGTTCCGAGGCTTGGTGGATGACGATGGGCAGGTCTTCGTTTTCGAGGTGTTCGTCGAGCAGGTCGCGCAACTCCGCCTCGGGGCCAACCAGGTGAACCCGCACCGGCAGAGCGTGGCAGGCGAGAATCGCCCCGCGAATCTCCGGCTCAGGAGCTTTGTCGGAACCTACGGCGTCGAGCGCGATGTCAATGAGCATAGGCGCTCAGACTACTTGGCCGCTTCCTTGATGTCCAGGACGGCGTGGCCTTTGTAGGCGCCGCACTTGGGGCAGGCGCGGTGGGGCAGCTTCTTTTCGTGGCAGTTGGGGCACTCGGAAAGTCCCTTGGCCGTCAAAAAGTCGTGGGCACGGCGATTGGCGGTCCGGCGGGTCGAGTGACGCCTTTTCGGATTCGGCATGGTGCAATTCCTTTCGTATCCCGCCCGCGTCTTATCCAATCAGGCCGCAAGCAGCCATGAAAGCCCTTCGGCTTGGCGGAACACCCTCAATCTCTTGGGGTTATCTTCAGGGCTTGATCCGGCCGCGGAGCCCAGAGAGCGCTTCCCAACGGGGGTCGCTCGGACCCTCTTCGCAGTTACACGCCTTACTGTTGCGATTCTCACCGCAGCGCGGGCAAAGTCCCTTGCAGTCGGGCTTGCAAAGCGTTCTGACCGGCAGGGACAAAAGCACCTGCTCTCTCAGCACATCCTCAAGCAACAGACTGTCCTTTAGATAATACCCGATTTCGGTCTCCGGCGCTGTAATAGAGCGTTCCGTGGCCTCTGAATCGGCCGCCGCCGGGCGAAAGATCAGGTCGAAATCGGCGCTGAGTGGAATCTCCACCGGCTCTACGCAGCGGGCGCAAGGAACTTCGAATCTGCCCGCAAACTGCCCCCGCAGCCGGATGTCGGCCACAATGTCCCTGGGCCCGCGGTGCTCGTGCAGCACCTCGGCCTGCCCGGAGGTGGCCAGAACTCCGATCTGCTGGGCTTCGTCGCCCAGATCGACCACTCCCGGAACCAGTTCCAGGTCAAAGTCGATCGGCTCCCGCTCCAGTTCGCTTACCTTGAATTCCATGCTAAGAGCCTAAAGCATATTCCGGGCAGATGCGGAGGAATTCCTGATCGTGTGTTTGTTTGCAGGGTACGGGCAGTGGCTGGCAGGGCCTTGGCCCTGACACATTCATCCAGCAAGATCGACGCGGACTTCAGCCCCCGAGGATCGGCTGCCTGGATTAGGACAGTTTGGTGAGGGCGGCGTGGCGCCGCTCAAGTCGGTCCATTTCGGGCCGCCGATTACAAAAGTCCCAGAATTCTTTACGGTCGGCGCAACTAATCCTCGAAACCCGGTTTAGTGCCGTTATCTAGCCGACTATCGAGTGCAGTTCTACGCCTCAAGCTCCAAGATCAATGGCTCGAACCCGAGCCCGCCAAACAGGAGGACTTAATGAAGAAGACTTCTTTTGCTCTGCTGTCCCTGGTGTTCGCCGCGCCGCTTTTTGCGAGCGCGGACGAGCATCTCATTCCTGCCGGCTCTCTCATTCAGTGCACGGTTGCGGAGCCGAAAATCTCCTCAAAGACTACCGCCGTGGGCGATCCGGTGCTGTGCCAGGTGGGCCATGCCGAACGCTACGGACGCTCGGTTCTGCCCCAGGAAAGCTACCTGGTAGGCCGCTTCGAGGATTACAAGGATCCAGGCCACTTTGTGGGCAAGGGCTGGATGGAGCTGAAGTTCGACCGCATGGTGATCGAGCCGGACACCGTAATCCCGGTGGATGCGCGGGTGGTCGATGTGCCGGGCTACAAGGTAGACAACCAGGGACGCATCCTGGGCAAAGGCCATGAGACGCGCGATATTGTGACCTGGTCGATTCCGATTCTGTGGCCCATTGACCTGCTGATGCTGCCCATGCGCGGACCCCGGCCCACGCTGAAGGAAGAGACGCGGCTGACGCTGAAAGTGATGGATGACCTGGGCGTGCCCGCGACGGAACCGATGCAGCGTGATCCCTACGGGCTGATCCCGCGGTCGCCGATCAGCGAAAATGACGTGCCGCCCCCGCCGAATCAGTATCAGGACCAGGGTCAGTACCCGGCCTCGGAACCGGTGGCCGAAAACTACCCACAGCCCATGCCGGTTGCCCCACCCCCGCCGGCCTACTACGGGTATGTTGCTCCTCCACCGCCGGCCTACTACGGCTACGCTGCGCCCCCAATTGTGGGTTACTCGTACGGCGTGGCGCTGGGTCCGCGTTACGCCTACGGTGCGCCACTGGCCCGGCCTTACGCTTACCGGGTAGCTCCAGGCGCCCGGTATAGGTATGGCGCGCCAGGCGCACGATACGCGTATGGCGGCGGGGCGCAGAGGGCCGGGCAAGCGATGAGGGCGCCCGGCAGCATGGTGGGGATGCGCGGAGGAGTAGCTATCCGCTCATTTGGCCGCTGACGCACTGCGCCGGCGCTTTGCTGCCGCTCCAGCCCGCGCCCCAGGCGGGCCGGAGCTATTTGGCTCCCGAGGCCGGCGCGTGCAGGTAGCGACCGGCAAAGTCCAGGAAGAACGGCCAGTTCGGCCCCGGCGTGTGGCCGAATTGATGCTGGCGGAAGGCCAGATCGCCTTGAAGGAGGCCGGTCTGCATGGGCGGAAGCACGGTTGTCCCGAGATCCTTCCTGCCTAGCAGGCGATAGACGGGCCCGGCTCCCACGGCGCCCAGGAATTCTCCCATTGGGTCAGCCCATTCGTCCCCGGCGGTATTCGAACCGACGCCGATAAAAACCGGCCGCGGCGCACAGAGCGCAATCAGCTCATGGGCATCGACCGGCATGTCACCGGGGGTAAGCGGCCCCGCGTACTTCAGGAAGTTCCCGCCCATCCAGTGATATTCGCCTGTCCCCGCAAGGTTCTCCGTCAACTCGCCGTAGATGTGCCGGTAGAGCTTGTCGCCGCCGGTACCGGCCGAACTGATGAAGGCGACGGCGAAGCGCGGATCGTAAGCCATGGCCACCAGCGCCGTCTTTCCGAACCGCGAATGCCCCATAACGCCCACCTGCCTGGCGTCGACAGCCTTGTCGGTTTCAAAGTAGTCCAGCGCCCGGCTCGCGCCCCAGGCCCAGGCGCGCAGCGTCCCCCAGTCCTCGGGGCTGCGCGGCTGGCCCTTGTTGACCAGGCCGATAATGCCCGCGTTGAGCCCTGCGCCGTTGTCGGCCTGAAAGCTGGTGGGCAGCAGGATCGCGTAACCCCACCCCTTGGCCAGCACCTGCTGCTGCCAGCCCGGTCCCGTGTTGCCGGGACCGCCGGGCATCATCTCGGGAATGCTCGTGGCGATGGCCGCCATGAATTCCGGGCTGAAGGCCAGCTCCATGATTACCGGAACCGGGCCGGCGGCGTTGGCCGGCGTGGTGAGCACCAGGTCGATGTTTACCGCGATCCGCGGGTCGGCCGAGTTGTCCACGCGGCCTGCCAACCGCTTGGTGACCACCGCTACCTCGCCGATGGTTTGATGAGTTGTGCTGGTCACCTCCCAGGTCACCCTGGGGACGTTTGCGGGCACGCGGCCCAGAATCTCGCGATCGAAATCCTCGACAATCTCGGGCCGACGCCTGGTCCACCAGACTTTGGCCGAGGTGAAGCGCTTGCCGTTCTTGAGAAGCAGCGGGTCAGGCAGCGTGGGATAGGGATTTGCCCTGGACTCGTCGTAGTTGACCGCATTGGGCGATTTGGGGTCGTGGCTGGCGGCGGGCCGCAACTGCTTGATGCCCAGCAGGTTCATCATGCGCTGATGGTCCTTTTCCGACGCTGCCTGAACGGCCAACTGCTCCGGAGTGGGCACGGGGCGTGCCGGAGTTGTCTGAGGGGCGGCCCGCGCAACGGCGGGCGCTGCCTGCGCTGCCAGTTTCGACCCGCCAGGGCCGGCCAGAAGAGCCAGCGCCAGAGCAGGCAGAACGAGAGGAACAACCAAGCGCGGCATGGTCCGCAAAATCGCCATGGCAAACCTCATTTCCATCGCATCCCCTGAGCCGGAGAACGAAGCGGCCCAAGAATATCGATTCACTCCGATTTGGGCAAGAGCCGCTCTACAGCCCGGCGGCCCCGCGCCCTGAAAGCAGTGGCGCACGGGCGAGTCTTCCGCGCCACTTGCCGTACGAAAGTATTCAAGCTGAGCCGGATTGCGCCGATAAAACCAACCAGTCGCTCTGGAAGGGGTTACCGGCATGCAGTGGTTACGCAACCTCCCTGTCTCCCGCAAGTTCATCTTCGCCTTCGGCATCGTTTGCGGTCTCTGCATGGTGCTGGGGATCAACAGCTATTTCACCTTTCGCGGCATTGCGGCGCGGAGCGCGGAAGTCAGCGGGAGTCATCTTCCTGTCTTGATTCTCATCAGCGAGATCCGCAACGGCGTCAATGTCGAGCGGCGGGAGGACCTGGAGATGACGCTGTGCGCGGCTCCGGCATGTACCGCGGAGCACGCCGCCAGCCGTCAGAAGGCTATTGCCGACTACCAGGGCGCATCGAAGGAGATGGAACCCCTGGTGGCGCCTGCCGAGCGCAATTATTACCAAGCCTTGATGGCATCCATCGACAAGTATCAGGACTCCAGCGACCGGAGTATCGCTCTGCTGGCCGCGGGCAAGGCAGGCAATGCGTTGGACCTACTCTCCTCAGACGCCACGACGAGCTGGCTGAACGAGGCGCTGACGGCAACCAACAATGGAGTTCAACTCCATGCCAAGATGGGCGCCGAGAACGCCGAGGGCGCCACCGGCGCGGCCAACCAAGCCATCTGGATCAACCTGGGAATCACGCTGCTGATGTTGCTGTTGTGCGCGCTGACCGGCATGATTCTCACCCGGGAGATCGCGCCGCGTCTCAACAGGCTCAAGAACGCCGTTGAGGCCATGGCGGCCAAAGACCTGACGACCAGCATCCGCGTGACCGGCACCGACGAGATCGGCCAACTGGGCGAGGCGTTCAACAGCAGCGTGGCTTCGATGCGCGAGGTTCTCCAGTCAGTGGCCCAGGGCGCGGACACGCTCTCGGCGGCCACCACCGAGATCAGCGCCCGTTCCGTGCAGAGCGCCGGCAACGCCCGCGCCCAGTCCAGCAAGACCAACCAGATTGCGGCCGCGGCTCAGGAGATGACGGCGACCATCGGCGAGATCAGCCACAACGCCGAGAACGCGGCCACGGCCAGCCGCGTCTCGGCCGATACCGCCAACCAGGGAGGCGCGGTGATGCAGGCCGCGGCCGTCACCATGGAAAAAATTGCCGCCGCCACCAGTTCGGTCTCCGACAAGATGACCTCGCTGGCTCATCGCTCAGAGGAGATCGGCAAGGTGGTCAACGTGATTCAGGAGATCAGCGAGCAGACCAACCTGCTGGCGCTGAATGCGGCCATTGAAGCGGCCCGCGCCGGAGAGCATGGACGCGGATTCGCGGTGGTGGCCGGCGAAGTGCGGCGGCTGGCCGAACGCACCAAGAGCGCCACCGAGGAGATCGCCGGCACCATCCGCAGCATCCAGGAAGAAACCCGCGAGACCCTCGATGTGATGCATCAGAGCCGTGAAGCCGTGGAAAGCGGCATGGAAGAGACCTCGCGCGCGCGGCAGAGCCTGGAGGCCATCATCGAGTCCTCAACGCAGGTGGAGCACCAGATTAACCTGATCGCCACCGCGGCCACGGAGCAGACCTCCGCCTCGAGCGAGATCTCGGAGTCCGCGGGGCAGATTTCGCAGTTGTCCAACGAGACCGCACAGGGCGCCGAAGAGGCCGTGGAGGCCCTCAAGAATCTGGCCTCGCTGGCCAGCGACCTGGACGGAATGATTCGCCAGTTCAGCCTAGAGGCAGAACCGCAGAAGGGAGTAAAACTCGGCGGCCAGGCGCAGCCGGCGCGGCAGCGCACTTTGCGCCCCGCGCTTTCGTAGGGGACGCCCCAGCTTTCGATTTTGAGGCCTGGGATGTACAGGAATTCAGGGATCAAGTCAGGCGGATGCCCAGATCTGCGGCCCCGGCAACCACTCTCCATTCCGTTGCCGGGGCCCCCGCCTGCCCACACCCATGCTGTGTCCAATCACCGCCGCTATGGTAGCCTCGCCTTGAGGACCCATCGCCGCACTGCGGTGGTACCCATTGCGGCAAATCCGCATCGAATCCTGGGAGAGACACCCGCATGAGCGTCAAGTATGACCTGGTCGTGATCGGCTCCGGGCCCGCCGGTCAACGAGCTGCCGTGGCCGCGTCCAAGATGAACAAGCGCGTGGCCGTGGTGGAGGCCCGCACGGTGGTGGGCGGCGTCTGCATCAACACCGGAACCATCCCTTCCAAGACCATGCGCGAGGCCGTCCTGCATCTCTCCGGTTACAACTACCGCTCCATCTATGGAGTCAATTACCGGGTGAAAGAAAAGATCACCATGGCGGACCTGGCGTTCCGCGTGCAGGCGGTGATCAAGACCGAAGTCGACGTGACCGAGGCGCAGCTTTCGCGCAACGGCATCGAAGTGGTTCACGGCATCGCCAGTTTCATCGACCCGCGCCAGGTGCACGTGAAGGGCCCGCAGACTGAAACCACGCTTGAATCCGACCGCATTATCATCGCCGTCGGCACCAAGCCCGCCAGCTCGCCCACGGTACCCGTGAACGGCCGCACCATCGTGAACAGCGACCAGGTTCGCGGTTCTCGGGGTGCGCGTGACGCTCATTGAAAAGCGCGACCGCCTGCTCGAATTCGCCGACCGCGAGATCATCGAGGCTCTCAGCTACCACCTTCGCGACGCCCGCGTAACCCTGCGCCTCGGCGAAGAGGTGGAGAGCGTTGAAGAGTTGCCGCACAACACCGTGGTAGCCAACCTGGAGAGCAAGAAGCGGGTCTCCGGCGACGCTCTGCTCTACGCGGTGGGCCGCCAGGGCAATGTTGACGACCTCAACCTTGGCGCCGCCGGCCTGGAGGCCGACAACCGCGGCCGCATCGCCGTCGACGAGCACTACCAGACCAAGGTCGAACACATCTTCGCCGTCGGCGACGTGGTCGGCTTTCCCTCCCTGGCTTCGGTCTCGATGGAGCAGGGCCGGATCGCCGCCGCCCGCGCTTTCAACGACCGCGCCGCTACTTCCAATCCCGGCTTTTATCCCTACGGCATCTACACCATCCCTGAAATCAGCTTCATAGGAAAGACAGAGGAGCAGTTGACCGGTGAGGACGTTCCTTACGAGGTAGGCATGGCCTACTACCGCGAGGTAGCCCGCGGCCAGATTCGCGGCGATACCACGGGAAGGTTGAAGCTCATCTTCCATCGCGACACGCGCAAGGTGCTGGGCGTACACATCATCGGCGAGGGCGCCACCGAGCTGGTCCACATCGGCCAGGCGGTGATGATCCTGGGCGGCACGGTGGACTACTTCATCGATACCGTCTTCAACTACCCCACGCTCGCGGAATGTTACAAAGTGGCAGCCTTCAACGGCCTGGGCCGCCTTCGCCAGTACCAGGCGGAACGATGAATGAGGATGCTGCAACGAAAGAGCTGAAAGCTGAAAGCCCGGAGGGCCAGGTATGACCACCGCCATCGGCATCGTGATCACCGACCATATTGTGGCCGGCAGGCTTGAGGACAATCGCCTCATCGCCAAGCCGCTCCGCTATCCCAGCGACCCCGCCGACCCCGACGCCCTGATTGACGTGCTCAGCGCCCTCCCCGCCAGCGAACTGGTGGAACTGCTGGCCGGCCAGATCGCCTTTCTGGCTAAAGGCGAACACCCGCCGCTGGACGCCATCGGCGTCGCCGTACCGGGCATCATCAGGGGCGGCGTCGTGGAAGACTCGCCCAACCTGACTCAGATCAAGGGAATGCGGCTCGGGGAACAGTTGGCCAAGGAACTCGCCGCCCGCGGCATCGCCGCGCCGGTACACATTTCCAACGACGCCGACGCCATCGCCGCCGGCGTAGCCGCCACGCACGGCCGGCTGGAGGCGCTGACCCGCGTCTGGACCATCGGCAACGGCATCGGTTACGGCCGCTGGCCCTACGTGGAAGGGGTCTGGGAGGGCGGCCACATCACCGTCACACTCGACGCTAAAGAGCGCTACTGCGGCTGTGGCGGCGTGGGCCATCTGGAAGGCATCATGGGCTACCGGGCCATGCGCATGCGCTTCCTCGACCTGGAGCCGGAGGAGGTATTTGCGCAAGCCAGGCAGGGCGACCAGCGCTGCCGCGAGTTTGTCGACCTCTGGCATCGCGCCCTGGCCGCCGCCACTGCTTCCTTCATCCACCTCGCCGGCCCCGGCCGCTTCTACTTCACCGGCCACAATGTAGGATTCGTGGAGCTGCCGAGGTTGCGCGCTCACATCGAATCCATGGTCAAGATGACCCAGCTGCAGAGCTTCTCGCTGGAAATCCTGCCCGAGGACGACGAAATCGCCCTGCTCGGCGCCGGAGTCTCCGCACTGCGCGCGCTGGCGGCGTGAACAGCAACAAGCTTGAGCCGGGTGGACCCAGGTCTCGATTCTGAGACCTGGGAGAGGAAGATCTCGACCCATCGCTCCCCTGATCTCTGATCTCAGAATCTCCGCAGGTAGGTCCGCGAGAGGCGGTCGTGCCAGGTAAGGCGGTCTTCGTCGAAGATGGCCCAGACGATTCCCAGACCTACCGGCAGCAGGGACAAGAGCAGCGCCAACAGCCGGCCGCACCTTTGCGTGCGGGTGGGACTTTGGCCGTCGAAGGTGCACAGCGAGATGCAGGCGTATCTGGCGCCCGGCGTTCCCTTGGCCAGGAAGGTGAAGAGCGCGTGGTAGAGCGCGGCGACAACCAGCAGCGCCACCGCCCCACCCAATTCGATCTCGCGCAGCGGAGGCAGTTCTTTCAGGTTGACCGCGGCTACCATGGCAGCCGCCAAAAACGCACCGACGATCAGCGCGCCATTCACCATCGCAGCCATCAGCCGCAGGTTCAGCGGCGCCAGTTCCATGGCCGGAACCCCGCCCAGAGCATCGGTGGTGCGCGACGGCTCCTTCCGGGTCTCAAGCGGAGATTCATCCGTAAATTCACGCTGCGGTTGCGCGGTCAGCTCGATGCCCGACCACTCCGGAGCTGTCCAGGCGGGCGCTGAAGTCTCCTCAATAGGGTCGCTGGCCGCGGGCCCGATGGAGATGGCGCCGGGGTCAACTTCGAAGATGCTCAACTGAACACTGGAAGCCGCAAACGGTCCTTCAGCGCGCCGCGGACGCACCTTGCGCGTAGCCACAAGCTCACGGGGAAACTCGATCAGGTTGGCATGAATCGGCCGGGCCGGTTCCACAACTTCAATCGCTCCGCCGCCCGGCGAATCCAAGGCAGGCTGCTCTTTTTCCTTCAAGTCGTTCATGTCCACCTCAAAAAAGTCAGTACCGTAAGTTGTGCGGGCCCCCGCGGACTCAGGCTGCCGCGTCGGCATATCGGGCTCCCAGCGAATCTCAAACGGCTCTCTGCCGGAGGTCTGGCTTTCAGCAGTCCGACCTTCCGGGGCCTCAAGCGCAGCCAGTGCAGCCTGAGAGGCCGCCTCGGCCACCGGACCCGATTGCCTTGTCTGCAGTTCCCAGGCGGGCTCAGCGTCAGAGGCCGCTTCCAGCCCGGCCAGCACGGATTCCGCGGCGGCCTGGGCCTCAAGCGCAGCCCTGGACGCGGCCTCAGCCGCGCGCACGGCGGCACGAGCCTCGCCGGCCAGCAGCTCGCTGTAGCTGGGTGCATTGGCATAGCGCGCGGCTACCCGCGCTGCCGCCGCCGCGGCAAGGTCTCCGGCGCTATGGTGTGCCTCAGAGAGCGCTTCCTCCGGCACCGCCAGCGGAGACGCCTTGCGGAATTTGTGCGCGGCAATGCGCCGGTTGATCTCCTGCTTCCACGAGGGTGAAAGCGCGGTCTGGTTTGGCAATGTGCTCAAAGTTCCTTTATCCCTTCCAACACGGCTGCTGGCCGGCTTACACACCACGCCGCTGTTCCGGTCCGCAGTGAGCCCCTTAAAGAGAACCAGGGCTTCGCGGACAAGGCTTTCAGTCGAAAAAAGGAGGGGCGCGGTAATACACGGGAACGGTCCGGATCGTACGATCTGTGACCGGTAAGATCAACCCGAGTTTTCCTGCTGCCAGAGTTGCGTGGAGCGCGTCCCATCCAAGGTGGCCCGGTTTTGCTATGCTGAGCCTTGCACCGGTCTTGGGTTCTGGGATGCGTCCTCGTAACTTAGTAATTATCACGCTGTTGGCCCTCTGTCACCTGCAACTTTCGGGGCAGACGTTGACCAATGCGTTACCTTTGGCCGCGCCAGGCCAAGCTGGTATTATTGCGCCTCCCTCTGACAATTCGGCTGAGCAACTTTCCCGGTCGTCACTTCCTGACGACCCGGGTCAGGAGATTCTCCCCGTCGCCGAGCCTGAGCCCGGGCCCGCCAGCGGAGTTCCCGTGCAACTGGATGCAGATCACCAGTCGCGGGTGGGAGACGTGCTCACCCTCGACGGGCATGTAGTGGTGCACTACCGCGACTACATTCTCCGCGCCGACAAGGTTGTCTATCACCAGTCCACATCAGTGCTCGAGGCTGACGGCCACCTGCAGGTGACCGGCGGCCCCAACGGCGTGCTCATCAACGCCTCCCACGGCGACATGCGCCTGAACATGCACACCGCCCGCTTTTACAACGTGAGCGGGTCGCAGGGAATCCACTCCGGGGGCCGCAGCGCCGTCTACTCCACATCCACCCCGTTCCAGTTCACTGCCCGGGTTCTTCTGCAGACTGGCGACGACAGTTACCGGCTCATCGACGGCACCATGACTAACTGCAGCTTTCCCAGGCCCGACTGGCGGATCATCTCCCGGGCCATCAATCTGGAAAACGGCGATGCTTCAACGGCCAACTCCCTCTTCGAGTTTCTCGGCATGCCGGTGTTTTATTTTCCCTACCTTCGCCATCCGGTTGACGAGACCGGCCGCGCCAGCGGACTCCTGATTCCCGTTCTCAGCAACTCGTCCATCAAAGGATTCATCTTCGGCGAACAGGTGTACTGGGTGATCAACAGGAGCATGGACATGGTGGCCGGCACCGAATTCTACAGCAAGCGCGGCTGGGCGCCCAATGGCGACTTCCGCTACAAGGGCCGGGACATCGACCACCTGATCGTGCGCTGGAATGCCCTGCTCGACCGGGGCGTGGAACAGGAGGTGGGGAACACGATCGCTGGCGCGGCCCAGCGGCCCGCCGGCATGGCCGCCAGACAGAGCCCGGGGCAGATTTCGGCCCAGCCCGCCGATCTCATCCCAGGCCCGGTCGGCTATGAACTGGTGAACCAGGGCGGAGTGGACGTGGTGGCCGAGGGCCGCAAGGACTTCACACGCAGAACCTATGCCGCCGGCACTATGGAATATCTTTCCAGCTACCTGTACCGGCTGGTCTTCAACGACAACTTCTCACAGGCCATCAGCTCTCAGGTAGCCAGCGACGTGGGCCTTACTCACGCCCGCAACGGATTCATCCCGTCGGTTTCACTGGACCGCTTTGAGACCTTTGCCAGTTCATCCAGGGGTGACGAGGCCAGGATTCTCCACCTGCCCAGCGTGCGCTATGACGTTCTCGACAGGCCATTGAGCGACTCGCCAGTGTACTGGGGGTTCGACTCCTCGGCCGCCTACCTTACCCGCTCAGAGCCCCGTTTCCACGCCCGCAACGTGGGCCGCTTCGACTTCTACCCTCATCTTTCCCTGCCCTTCGGAGGCGGCGGCTGGAGCGTAGTTCCGGAGGCCGCGTTCCGCGACACGGTCTATACCATCGGCCAGGTCCCGGATCTTGCCGATTTGCGCCACGGCGTGCCCACCATCAGCCACGATGCCCTCAACCGCATCGATGTCGAGGCAGCGGTAGACATCCGGCCGCCAGCCCTGGAGCGCGACTTTGTGCTGGCCCGCTGGAACCGCGTGATGCGCCATGTAATCGAGCCCGAGTTGACCTACAGGTATGTGGGCGGCATCGGCGCGCAGGCCCAGAATGTGCTCCTGGTTGACACCACTGACATCGCCACCAACACCAACCAAGCCGGCTTCTCGCTCACCCAGCGCCTCTATCTGCGCCCCAGGAACCCGCAGCCCTGCGCCAGTTCCGAGCCCTCCGGCGAGTGCCCGGCCCAGCCGCGCGAGTGGGCCAGTTGGCAGATCGCCCAGAATGTCTTTATCGATCCCAACTTCGGCGGCGCGCTCATCACCGGCCGACGCAACGTCTTCGATTCGACTCTGGACATGAGCGCCGTGGCCTTTCTCACTTCGCCGCGGAACCTGGCACCCGTCACCTCGCGCCTGCGCTTTGAGGCCATCGACAATCTGCGCGTGCAGTGGGACCTGGATTACGACCCCAAACAGGGGCAACTGAACTCCGACAACCTGTATGCCGGCTACAGCTGGGGCCGCACCACCGTGGGCGTTGGCCATGCCCTGTTGAACGCCCCGGACGAAAGCCGCGGCGCCGTTTCCACCATCAAGAGCCAGCAGTTGCAGCCCTTCCTCACCATCGGCAAGCCGAGCGGCGCCGGTTTCAACCTGGCGGCCAACGGCGGCTACGACTTCGTGCTTGGGCAAGTGCAATACGCCGGCGTCCAAGCCAACTACAACTGGGACTGCTGCGGGCTCACGGTGGGATACCGCCGCTTCCAGCTCGGGTCAGTCCGCGACGAAACCCAGTATCTCTACAGTTTCACGCTGGCGAACTTCGGGTCCGTGGGCGACATCCGCCGCTCTAACTCAATCTTCCGCGACCCCGCCCTGCCGCCGGCCTATTGAAGCCTTCCCGGTTGCCTTTCCGTTGCTCCCGCGTCAACTGATTATCGCCGGGAAAATCATCTCCTCCGCCGAGGCCGCAATCCCCCCGCTGGAGTATCCTTTCCTGAGAGGAATTCACTTTGTCGCATTTTCGGTTTCTGGCGGTTTTGCTGGCGCTGAGCCTGACCGCGGGCTGCAAAGCCCAAACTCCATCGCAAGGTCCATCCGACCCCGTACTCGACCGGCGCATCGAGGTCACGGTTCGTTCCGAGTTCGGCCTGCCCCCGGACTACGGCGTGGCGATCGGCGCCCGCAAGCCCAGCACGATCAACGGTTATGACACGCTGCCCATCACCCTCTCGCACGGCGATAAGTCACAGGTGGTGGACTTCCTGATCTCCACCGACAGCAAGAAACTGGGGCGTCTTGAATCCTTCGACCTGAGCAAAGACCCCGCCTCCGCCATCGACATCGCCGGGCGCCCCATCCGCGGCAATCCGGCGGCCAAGGTCACCATCATCAACTTCGACGACCTCGAGTGCCCCTACTGCGCGCGCATGCACCAGTCGCTGTTTCCCTCGACTTTTGCGCGTTACAAGGACAAAGTGCGGTTCGTCTACAAGGACTTTCCGTTGCCCCCCGATATGCACCCATGGGCCATTCATGCCTCAGTGGACGCAAACTGCCTGGCCGCGCAGAGCGGCGAGGTTTATTGGAACTACGTGGACTACCTCCATACCCATGTCGACGAGGTGACCGGCGACGACCGGAATCAGGCCAAGAGCTTTGCAGCGCTGGACCGGATCGCCCGGCAGGAGGCCGTGGTAAGCAAACTCGACACCGCCAAACTCGATGCCTGCCTCGCCAAGCAGGACGAAACCCAGGTAAACGAATCGCTCAAGGAAACCACAGCGCTGTCCCTGGACGGACCGCCGGTTCTGTTTGTGAATGGCGAGCGCGTGAATGGCGCCGTACCCGAGGAGCAGGTGTGGATGGCAATTGACCGCGCCCTGGCGGCTGCCGGCGAACAGCCTCCCGCCGCCACGCTGCCCGCCGCGCCGCAGCCATCGGTAACCGCCAAACCCGGAACCGGTAATGGCGGTGCGGGTAATTAGATGCCGGCAATGCTATCCCGGAACCGGCCTGTGGATATATCCTTGAGTGCCGGGGCCCTCTTGGGCCCCACAGGAGAGACCAGGTTGCAAGTTGAATCGATTGACCGGATGCGTTCCCGTATTGCCTTTCCTATCCTCCTCGGCACAGCCTTGCTGGCCGTTGTGGCCGGGTGTCATCGTCCGCCCTCAGCGGATGTGGTGGCCACGGTAAACGGCAAGGAGCTCATGCGGCCCGAGCTGGACCGCAATTACCAGGCCAGCCTGGGAGACGCGCCGCAGAAACTCTCTCCCGAGGAATCCGACATCCGCCGCCTCACCATCCTCCACCAGATGATCGCGGACGAAATCATGCTGCAGCGCGCCGCCAAGCTCAACCTGGCCGCCTCAGATGAGGACGTAAACGCCAAGCTCACGGAGATCAAGGCGCCTTACACCCAGGAGGACTTCGACAAGCAGCTCAAGCAGCGCAACATGTCTCTCGACGATCTCAAGCGCGACATTCGCCGCTCCTTGACCAGGGACAAGCTGATCAACAAGGAGATCGAGTCGAAGATCAACATAACGGATGCCGAGATTGCCGCATACTACGCGGCCCACAAGGCGGAGTTCAATCTGATCGAGCCTCAATACCACCTGGCGCAGATCGTAGTGACCAGCGCGCCTTCGCAGCAGGCCGGCAACCTACAGAACAACAAGGCCTCAGGCGATGCCGACGCGAAAAAGAAGATTCAGGTCCTCCACAACCGGCTGGAAAGCGGCGAAGAATTCGGGGCGGTGGCCATGAACTTCTCCGAGGATCCGAATACCGCTTCAAATGGCGGCGACATGGGCTTCGTGGCTGAATCAGGCCTGAAAAGCGACCCGGAAGTCTACGACGCGATCAGCAAGCTGAAGCCGGGCCAGTTCACCGACGTTCTCCCCATCTATGACAGCGCCGGGCCGGGGCACAGAACCCTCGGTTACGCCATCTACCGGCTGATCTCCCGCGACCCGGCAGGGCAGCGCGAATTGAACGACCCCCGCGTCCAGCAGGCGATCCATACGCAGTTGCACAACAACCGTGCCCAACTCCTGGAGAACGCGTACTTCGAAGTGCTCCAGGACGACGCCAAGGTGAGCAACTACCTAGCCCAGCAGATTCTGAAAGAGGACGCGCACTAGAGCGTCCCTCTTAGAACTTCACCGCGGTCTTCTCTCCCAAATAGACCAGAGTTTTGTCGGGCACCGCGGTCGGCTCCCCTCCCACTCCGTGGCCGGCGGCCACAATCACCACGTCGAAGGTGTGCTTCGCGGCCATCCCTTCATAACTTCCCTGGCGCGCGCCGAAGGTCAGAGTCCGCGCGGCATCGTCCCAATGGATCGGGATGGTCGCATAAGCGCCTGCAGTGTAGCGATAGCTGTCGCCCTGATCTTCATAGAGATTAAAGTCACCATCTTTTCCGGGGTAGATGCGCAGCTCAATGGGATCCGCGGCCTGCCCCGCATATTCGATCGCCGGGCCCAGCGGCAGGATAGAGCCTGCGCGCACGTCAAGAGGAATGCGGTCGAGGGGCGCCGGCGCATTCAAATCCGTTCCTCCCGCCGTCTGCTGCCCCGTCCAGAAGTCATACCAGCCCGTCCCAGCGGGCAGATAGATCGAGCGCTCAGTGGCGTGTTCATTCAGCACCGGGCTCACCAGGATCGCCGGACCGAACATGAACTGATCGCCAATCTCCCAGGTAGCGGGATCGCTGCGGAAGTCCATCACCAGCGGCCGTTGGATGGTGTAATCCTCGCTGGTCACCTTCCAGGCCAGCGAATAAACGTAGGGCAGAAGCCGGTAGCGCAGGCGGTCGATGGCCAGCAGGGCCGGATAAACACGATCCCAGGTCCACAGTTCGTTGTGATCGCGATGGCCGTGAGTGCGGAAGACCGGGCAGAAGGCTCCGTACTCGAACCAGCGCGCATAGAGCTCCTGGTAGGCCGGCTGGTTGGCCGCGCCGTTGAACGGCTCATGGTAGCCGCCGATGTCGGTGGTCCAGTAGGGGAAACCGGAGAGGGCAAAGTTGAGGCCCGCGGGAACCTGGTGGCGCAGCGCCCACCAACTGCTGTACACGTCCCCCGACCAGACCGTGGCTCCATTGCGCTGCTGGCCCAAGAAGGCCGACCGGGTGAGCAGAAAGACCCGCTTCTCCGGGTTGGCCTGCTTCCAGTGCTCCTGGACGTTATCGGTGTGCTCCAGGGGAAAGATATTGGTGTATTCCAGGCCGCTGCCGATGTGCAACTGTTTGTCGCGCAGACTGGCGTCGCCCGAGTGCGGCCAGTTCTCCTCCGGCTCCGAGCTATCCAGCCAAAAGGCATCCCAGCCCTGCGCGAAGAGCTTACCCACCAACTGATTCCAGAAAAAATCGCGGGCCGCGGGATTGGTGGGGTCGTAGACCTCCGTTTGATTGATCTCGAACCCCTGCTTCTCCATCTCCTTGAAGTTCTCCGCGCTCGCGTCCATCATGGCCCAAACCGAAATCATGGCGTGAACGTGCTCATCATGCAGGGTCTTCAGTTCGGCGGGCACGTCGGTATAGCCGGAGTTGAACAGCGGATCGCCTTTACCGCCCCGCTGCCACCAGAACCAATCCTGCACAATGGCATCCATAGGAATGTGCCGGGTCCTGTACTGGTTTGCGATGTCGAGAATCTCGGCCTGAGTGTTGTAGCGGTCTTTGGACTGGAAGAACCCATAGGTCCATTGCGGAAACAGCGGAACGTGACCGGTCATGGCCCGGTATTCATGAATGATCGCGTCCATCTCAGGGCCGTAGAGCATGTAGTAGTCCACCTGATCGCCGGCCATCGACTCAAAGTTCAGGTTGAGCGGGAAACGGTTGTCGACATAGCTCAGGGAGGCGGTGTTCCAGAGGATTCCGTAACCCTTGCTGGAGAGCAGGAGCGGTATGGCGACATCAGTGTTGTTCTGCCCCAGTTCCACGGTGCTGCCGCGATAGTTGAAGAGCCCACTCTGGTGTTGGCCGAGGCCGTAGATGGCCTCGGTCGAATCGGGCGAGAAGCGGTCTTCAATGTGGTAGAGCGCAGGCGTCCCCGAGGCAACGTAGGTGCGGGGCAAACCCCCGGACTCCCGCAGCAAAGTCTGCCCTTGGAGCGTCTTGAAGGCCAGAATCCCGGCCCGCGCGAACAGTGAAACCGTCAGGCGGGCCGTGGTCAGAGTGATCAGGCCGTTGGACTGGCTGAACTGGAATGGCGCTCCGGGACAGGACTGGGCCTTGTCGAGCATCCAGGGCCGGGGCGCAGTCGAAACAGGCGCGCCGGCGGGCCGGGCCACCACATGAACCAGCGAGTCAGTGCAGACGGTTACTTCCAGCACTTCATAGTCGTTGTGCGCGGTCAGACCCCCGGGCGTTTGCTCCACTTGCATTGGGGCAGGACGGGGAGGGCCTCCGGGAACGGTTTGAGCAGCCGAACCGGACGCCAAGGCGGCGATCAGCGAAAGGCAAACAAGCCAGGACAGATTTTGGAAGCAGGAGGAGACAGACTTGACCACGGTACACCTCGTAGATTGCGGCTGAAGGAAGGTAGAAGAAAAACGGCCCCCGCCAATGGAGGAGGCCGTTGATGTTGCCGGTTGAGCGGAAGTCGCTTACTTCAGGTTGCCGTTGGAATCCATGGTGATGCCGCCCGGCCCCGCATTCTTCTTCTCTTCGTTGGCCTTGCGCGTGCCCATCGCCTTGGTGCGCCAATCCTCCGCGGAGGCAATGTCTGCCTTGACCGCGGCGGCATCGCCGTAATCCACGTCTGCCTTGCGCCGGTAGATCAGGTTCAAATAAGCCATGGCTTCGTCATAGTTGGCCCGGTTATCCACGGCCTGCTGGAGGTATTGCAAACCCTCGTCAATCAGCGGACCATTCTCCGCCTTGAGGGGCTCCATCACCTTTTTGGGCGCCTTGACGTTGCCTTCGCCATCGTCGTTGATGCCGGCCGATTGCAGAGCGGTGAGCGTGTTCTGGTGCGCCTCGTCCCAGTCAATGACGCCGATTGTGTAGGCGGATTCAGGGTCCTTGGGGTCAACAGCGAGAACTTTCTTATGCCACTCCTTGGCAGACTCGAG
>Ga0326727_10013598_pt1 | contig 18038 bp, 14 predicted proteins | sample MB2enrmetagenome_FD_207643 | JGI IMG/M metagenome (GOLD analysis project Ga0326727, IMG submission 207643) | Lab enriched peat soil microbial communities from McLean, Ithaca, NY, United States - MB29MY | ecosystem: Environmental > Terrestrial > Soil > Wetlands > Peat | place: USA: New York...
TTCGTCGCTCACATCTGTCTGGTAGCCCAGGCGGTCTCGATTTCCCATGCCTCTATGGTCGCCGCAGATGGCCCTTTCGCCCATCCCATTGCAAACAAAGGGATATAGTTAATAACAGGCTCTAGTGCAAGTCGCATCCGCGAGGAGCCGCTTGTGGCGGCTGTCAGTTTGATGGTCCCAGAGTTATTTGAACTTCCAACATACGATATCGCTCAACTGGCTAGTTGAACCCGTAAAGCAACCCGATTGCTGGAGTCTCGTAAGCCTATAACAAATGGCTGAGCATATTACCGGCGTTTATGCCTTACGCAGTTGTACCCTGAACGGCTGCTACGACCGGAAGTATTGTGGCAGGCACAATCGCTGAAAAGATACATGAAAGCAAGGAAACACTCGTCAACAATTTACGCCCTGTTACATTAATATGAACTTTTGTTACCCGAAAATGTATCCATATAAATACAAAAGAGTCAACAAGAAAATTATCATTGTAACGTCGTGTTGTGGAAAAATCACTTTTGGAATATGTCATTTTCAAACGCGGTGACATACGCAAGTTTTATAGAATCAGATTGTTACTGAAGTGTTACATTTTACCAGTGATTATCAGCCGGATCAAAATAAAAAAACGAAATCGGTGCTCAGGGAGATCAGAGAGATGAGCTACGTCATTCCCAGGCGCTATTGTGTTTATTTACAGATGCCACGCTCCGTGTCGGCCAAGATGCTTGTTTGCGCGCGAGAGTTGAATAATTTGCAGGCGCTATGACACCTCCAGGCTGAGACCATGGCGGGCTAGATGTGATTTTGCCTGTGCCTCGCCAAAACTCCGAACTACTGCTGAATCAGGCAGTTGAATGACACATTCTCATCGAAGGGCTCAAAATAAAGCTGACGTATGATACGCTCAGCTGATATCTTCGGGCAGTCAGCTTTGGCCCGGGATCGCATTTAGACGAGGACAGCTTTTGGTCTCAAGGATCATTTGAGGGATTTACTGTATCGCCAACACCACACTCCAACAGGTTTCAACAAGTTTCAACACCTCTGCTCCCAAAACAGGTTAGAAGGTTTATGGAAACCTGTTGAAATTGAGTGATTCTAAGTGCTTTTGATTGAGCTGTTTACAGCATACGGCTCGAACCCTGTTGATCCTTGTGGTTTTTGGGTGCTTTGACAGTTACAAATTCGACTACAGTGAAAATGGCCGTTGGGACATTTCACCGATTCCCTCTCTGAACCGTTTCAATCTTTCCCACAAGGCGACTTCCCGGAACAAATTCCAGACTACAATTCTCCGAATGGTGGACGAAAAGGAGACCGAACGATTTCCGGACTGACAGTATTCCCTTCTCGCGGTTTCAGATCATGTGAAGCACACCGCGCCTATTGCGAGGCAAATTCCGATTTGCCTCAACGTGACCTTTAATACGTCGCATTTGAAGGCCTTGGATACGCCTGTGATAAAAGTCATAGCTCGTACTCTGCCCCTTCACTACCCTTCGATGCAGAAAGAAGAAGAGGACATGAGCACACAGACGGCAGAGGAAGTTTCTTTACGTGGAGAGAAGAACACGTTAATCCGCTGGTCCAAGCCAGGCCGCTCGCAGCGTATCAGACAGATTGTCCAATGGTCGTTTGTAGCGTTGAATGGCTGGCTGGGCGTCCAGTTTTTTCTCTGGGTTCGTTATTTTGAACGCGGGGGAAGAGGCCTGTACGTGGCGCGTCCCGCTGGAGTCGAAGGCTGGCTGCCCATCGCTGGCCTGATGAACTCCAAGTATTTCCTGCTCACCGGGCGCGTGCCGGCGATCCATCCGGCGGCGATGTTCTTGTTCTTAACCTTTCTGCTGATGAGCCTCCTGCTGAAGAAAGCTTTCTGCGCGTGGCTATGCCCAGTGGGAACGCTTTCGGAGGTTCTGTGGAAGCTGGGCCGGAGAGTCTTCGGGCGCAATTTGCGCCTGCCCCGCTGGGCTGACCTTCCGCTGCGCGGCCTGAAGTACCTGCTACTGGGATTCTTCGTCTTCGTCATCGGAGCTATGTCCGCCGAAGCCCTGGAGAGCTTCATGCAAACGCCCTATGGCCTTGTCGCAGACGTGAAGATGCTGAACTTCTTCCGCGAGATGGGGCTGACTGCAGCCATTGTCATGGCCCTGCTGGTTCTCCTCTCCATGCTGGTTGAAAACTTCTGGTGCCGATATCTCTGTCCATATGGCGCGCTGATGGGGTTGGTCTCGCTGCTGAGTCCGGTCAAGATACGCCGCGACGCCGATGCCTGCATCGATTGCGGGAAGTGCGCGCGCGCCTGCCCGGCTGGTTTGCCGGTGGACCGCCTGATGCAGATTCGGTCGGCGGAGTGCAGTGCGTGCATGGTCTGCGTAGCGGTCTGCCCCGCGCAGGATGCCTTGCAACTCTCTCTGCTGCCGAGACAGGCCACATTGCCCGCGCAACGCTGGTTCCGTCGTGCTTTTAGCCCTCTGGCCGTCACCGGCATCCTCGCGTACATCTTCCTAGCGACCATTCTGCTTGCCAGGGTCACGAGTCACTGGCAGACAAACATTCCCCGCGCCGCCTACGTGAACCTAATTCCGAAAGCGAACGAATTGACCCACCCAGGGATGTAGGAACCTGCTATATAAAGGTGTTTAAGCTTTGGTTGCCCGTCGCTCCGGCACAGATGCCAGCAATTGCGCACAGTGGCGCATTCTCAAGCATTTGTTTCAGCTACGCCGCGCATAAAATTCCTGCCCAATGGCCACGATGGCTTGAGGGTTCAGCATCTCGGCTGCTTGTGGAAAGATGATCTTTTCCTCCACTTGAATGTGCTCCTCGTAGAGATGCTTTAGCTGTTCTGTATTGGATCGCAGCCGCTGTTCGCCTTCCGGACTGAGTCGGCCAGCCGCAATCCACTCCGAATATGAGGCATCCACCATAGCGTGCAATTCGTTGGCCTGGCGATGATCGCTTTCCAGTCCGCCCAATTTCTCAAGGTTGCAAGCAACGGATTCCGTGCGGAGCCGGGGAAACAGCGATTCTTCCTCGTCCGCGGTGTGTCGCAACGCACCCACGCGAAAGTACTGGAGCGCCGATTGTATGGCTGTCACTTCTTCGTCCGCCAAAGCTCTGTTCCGAGCACGATCCGCCACCATACAGAGAACATGGAGAAAACGCTCGATCCTGCGATGGCAGTCGATAAGCATCCCAATAGGGTCGTCAAACCCACTATCCGGCTTCGCACCTATCTGTATCGCCATCCTCTGCTCTCCTCTGAACCCGGCATTTGATGATTGGCAGCTTCATTATTGCAACACTGGCGCACAACGCCACACGAAGTTAACTTATGCCCCCTGCAACACGTGAAGAGTTGAGGCTCTTCTTATAATCGGAGGAGGCTGAATGTACCCTTTGGGAATGTAGCTGCAGCAAAGCTCTTCCGCGTTGGGATTGCCTGTAAGCGCGTAGGCACGGGCACGTGAGCCACCGCAGATTTCCTTGAATTCGCAAGCGCCACATTTCCCTTCCAGCTTTGACGTATCTCTGAGACTTTAAAACAGCGGTGATCTGCGATAAATATCGCCCAGTAGCTGCTGGCGAATGTTGCCCGCCGACAGCGGCAGAAACCCACTTGGGAAAACTTCTCCCGTGTGCGAGATGAAAACAAATCCCTTGCCGTCGTTCAAGCCACGTGGCGCTCGGCCGAGGGTATCCTCGGCTTTTTCTTGAGTTGCGAGTATACTGGTGCCGACCCTGCGCTCGGCAACTCTCTGCTGCAACTGAAAGCGCCTATAATGCTGCGCTTCAGTGGTCTTGATGTCGAAGATGGCATTCTTTGAGAGGCTATATATCTTAGCGAAGACTTGTTCGAACTCGTCGGCGTTCAGCAGATCGTTGAGTTTTCCGCGTCCTGTGGGGACCAGAAAGAAGACGCTCCATAGAATAATCTTCAAACTCTTGATCAACGCGACGATGGCATCGATCTCAGCGATATTTCTGCGGCTGAAGGTTGTGTTGATTTGAACCGGCAAGCTGATCTCGTTAGCCCAATGAACCGCTTCGAGTGTCCGCGCAAATGAGCCGCTCATTCCACGGAACGCGTCATGGGTCCCGGCGCTCGCGCCATCCATGCTTACTGCAAGCCTGGCCAGTCCAGCTTCCTTGAGCCGGACAACAATCTACCGTATCAGCAACGGTGTAGCGCTCGGCGTCAGGGATACGCGAACTCCGGTAGAATGAGCATGGCCGATCAACTCGAACAAATCAGGCCGCTTGATGGGATCGCCGCCGGTAAGTACGAAGACAGGAACCTTCAAGGCCGCAATCTGATCGATCAGGTGCTTGCCTTCAGCGGTGCTGAGTTCCGATGGGTGTCGTTCAGGCTGCGCTGAAGCCCGGCAATGCACACACGCCAGGTCGCAGGCTTGTGTCACTTCCCAGATGGCAATGAACGGGCGTTCGTTGAAGTCGATCGTATTGATCCGCGGGTTCATGGTCCCATCAGACACGGGTGTTTGCATCGCGCGCAGTGACCAAAGTCGCATCCTGCTAGAATCTCTTGGTGAGCGCTCAACGCACCGATCTCGTCGCCGTTCTTGGAAAGACCGCATTGCTCTCAAGTCTTTCTCAGTCAGAGCTGCAAATGCTTGCCGCCTGCACGGTACGCAAGTTGTTCAGCGCAAGCGAGTTGCTATTTTCTGAAGGCGAGCCTTGCAATGGACTGCATATTATTGCGCGGGGCAAGGTTCGCCTCTTCAAGACCTCTGTGAATGGCCGGGAACAGGTGCTGTCTGTGAATGTCTCCGGCGAGTCTGTCGCCGAAATACCCGTCTTCGACGGCGGTCCTTACCCTGCTTCCGCCGTGGCCATCGAAGACACGGAGATCGCTTTCATCTCGCGGCGTGATTTTAATGCCTACTGCTTGGAACATCCGGAGGTCTCACTCAAGGTGCTCACGGTGGTTGGTGCCCGACTGCGGCACCTGGTGGGTATCATCGAGGAGTTGTCGTTCACCACCATTCGCCAACGGTTGATTTCTACATTGCTCAAACTTGCTCAAAGCGAAGGCAGAAAGACTGCGCGTGGCACCGAGTTTCAACTGCCGGCGAGCCACCAGGAACTAGCCAACCAGCTTGGAACAGTGCGCGAGCTGATCTCACGCAACCTCATGCGGTTGCAGGCTGAAGGACTGTTGGATGTGGACGCGCGACAGATTGTAGTGAAGGACATAAAGGGCTTGAGTAGCCTTCTGGATGCGACACAATAGCCAGTTTGGACTCCGAGTGACATAAGTTACTGCGCGCCGGATGGCCATTCGCTAGTGTTGCAGGTGGAGAGTGCCCATGCCTACCTCAACACAGTCCGTCCGCGAGATCGTTGCCACGCAGCCATCCGCATCCAAAGTATTTCAGCGGTTCGACATCGACTTGTGCTTACAGGCGGAGAAGTCGCTCGATGATGCGTGCGCCGAACTGCAACTTTCGGTCGATCAGGTTCTCGAAAAGCTCGCCGTCGCAGAAACTCAGGATCGCAGTGGACCGCCTGCCGATCCCGCCAGCCTACCCATCGGCAAGTTGATTCAACATATTGTCCGTGTCCATCACCAGTGCGTTCGACGGGAGTTGCCCAGACTGAACGATATGGCTCGTAAACTTGCGGCCAGGCTCGATGATCAGGCTCCCGAATTGAGGAACATTGAGGCATTGCTTGAGGAACTTCGCGCCGACATGTTCGCGCATATTCAGAAAGAAGAGCAGGTTCTGTTTTCGTTCATCTATCAAATGGAGCAAAACTCGATCGTCGAGTATCCACCCGCACATGCATGTTTCCGCTCGATCGCTCAACCTGTCTCCAAGATGATGCAGGAGCACGATTCCGCCAACTACATTCTTGCCGAGCTTCGCCGTCTTTCCGGAGGCTTTGAGCCGCCTGTTGGTGCATGCGGAGCGCACATTGCGCTTTACGCGGGTCTCCGCGAGTTCGAAGATGACCTCAAGCAGCATATTCATCTAGAAAACGATGTGCTCTTTCCACGCGCAATCAAAATGGAAGCCGAACTGAACAGCCGGGAGTAGAAATGGCCTCAGTTTCTCAATTCGAACCAGCTTTTAAGATTGTCGGCGCAAACTCCACGACGGCCATCATCGCTCGCGAACGCCAGAAGAGTTTGATGCTTCGAGCCTGGATTCTGAGCGGTCTGTTCTTTATGGCTCTGCCCGGCACACTACTGGGCTTTTCGAATCTGATGGCGATTAGCACGCACCACGGGTTAGGCAGCTTGTCGGCAGCCTGGATAGAGGGCCACGGTCACGCACAGATCTTCGGCTGGATCGGCAGTTTTATACTTGGGATCGGCTTCTATTCTCAACCTGCACGTGATAGGTTGGCAAACAGGATTCAGCTGACATGCTTCGTGCTTTGGACCTTAGGTGTTGCTATGCGTTGGCTGGCAAACATTTACGTCTGGCATTGGCGTTTCTTGTTCCCGATTTCGGCGGGATTTGAATTGATTGTGGTCCTCTTGTTCCTGGCTGCCGCTGCTCATCACAAACTTCCCGAGCCGATGGAAGGAACGAATGTAAAAACACCGATGGAGCTTTGGATGATCTCCGTGCTGCTGGGAACAGCGGGGCTTGCGGCCGCGGTCATTTTCAATTTTGTTGAGTGTTTGAAGCTGGCATTGCAAGGAACGCTTCTCTCATTTCCGCATACGCTCGATCAGAAATACCTTGTGTTGTTGAGCTGGGGATTTCTTGTGCCAGTGGTGTGGGGTTTCTCTGCGCGTTGGCTCCCCGCTTTCCTTGCAATTTCGAAGCCTGACGCTCAATTGCTACGAGTCGCTCTAGGCCTGGACCTGATGGGAGTATTGTGCGGTGTTGCTGGATTGTCGAAACCGGCAACGATTCTGCTCGCTTTGAGCGCAGTCGCTATTGGGCTCGCGCTACACCTTACGCAACGGACTCACGGACCTGCAAAGGTACAGGGAATTCACCCCAGCTTTCCGACGTTCATTCGGCTTGCCTATGCATGGCTCGTGATCGCCGGTTCGATGAGTATTTGGGCCGCCTTAGTCGATCAGCACGGAGGCATCTGGGGCGCCTCTCGCCATGCTCTTACAGTCGGATTTGCTGCCACAATGGTCTTCTCAATTGGACCGCGCGTACTTCCACACTTTGCAGGCGTCTACAGCATCTTCAGCAAGCGCCTCATGTTCTTCAGTCTGTTGTTGCTCCAGTTGGGCTGTACTCTACGCGTTAGTTCAGAGCCTTTGGCCTATGAAGGCATATTCTCATTCGCATGGGAGGTACTGCCTGTTTCGGGAGTGCTGGAACTGGGTGGTGTCCTCATTTTCGCAACCAACCTTGCGCTTACCTTCCTGCTGGGCCGCTCCGCTTTCGCTGTGGAAGGCCCACCCAAACAGATGGCTTCATGACCGGATGCACGGCCCAAAGGCACCGGGACGAATTGAAGCAAAGGCCGAAGAATCTTTGCGCTGCCAGTGACTAAAGTCCCTGCATCGGGAACTGCTGCGCATTATCCTTTTTCAATGTGGAGGAATCGTGTCCTATAAGCGCTATTGGCTGGCTTTGGTAATCGTCATCGTCGGATCGTTTGCCGTGCTCGGAGGAGTGGGACGGAAGATGATCAGCGGAGCTCCACCTATTCCCGATGTCTACTCAACGGATGGGCAACTGCTTTTCAGCGGAAGCTCGATCATCGATGGGCAGGGCGTGTGGCAGTCCATCGGGGGGCAGGAGATCGGTACAGTCTGGGGCCACGGCGCCTATGTCGCTCCTGACTGGAGCGCCGATTGGCTGCATCGCGAGTCGGAGATTCTGCTCGACAGATGGGCCGTCCAGGCTGGGACGCCCAACTTTGCCGCTCTCAATCTGGATCAGCAGGCGGTGCTGAAAGCGCGTCTTATCCGTGTAATGCGAACCAACACCTACGATGCCGCGCGTAATTGCGTCGTCATCGACGCCGATCGTGCGGCGGCATTTCAGCAACTTGCCGCCTACTATGCCGACGTCTTTGCCACCGGTCGCGCGGAATACGCCATCCCGCGCGGCGCATTGACCGACACAACGAAGCAACGCAAACTCGCAGCATTCTTCTGGTGGACCTCCTGGGCTTCCAGCACCGAGCGTCCCGGATCGACAACCACTTATACCAACAACTGGCCGCATGAATCGTTGGTTGCCAATGCTCCTACGCCGGGCGCGGTGCTTTGGAGCATCCTGAGTATCGTGGGCCTGCTGGCCGGCATCGGCGGCATGGTCTGGTGGTACGCTTCGCAGGAGAAGCCTCTCGTTCATGGCCCGTATCCGGAAAAGGATCCCTTCCTGGCAATTCAGGCCACGCCATCGCAGCGCGCCACCAAGAAGTATTTCTTTATTGTGGTCATCCTGTGGGGCGTGCAGATTGTGATGGGTATGCTGACTGCGCACTACGGCGTTGAAGGCCACGGATTCTATGGCTTTCCGCTGGATCGCTACCTGCCCTACGCAATCACTCGTACCTGGCATTTGCAACTGGCCATTTTCTGGATTGCGACTTCGTGGTTGGCTACAGGACTGTATGTCGGCCCTGCCGTTAGCGGCCACGAGCCGAAGTTCCAGCGGTTCGGTGTCAACGTTCTCTTCGGGGCGCTGATTCTCGTGGTTGGCGGATCACTCGCTGGCGAATGGCTGGGCATCCAGCAGCGCCTTGGCAATCTGTGGTTCTGGTTCGGCAGTCAGGGTTACGAATATGTCGATTTGGGCAGGTTCTGGCAAATTCTGCTCTTCATCGGGTTGGTACTCTGGCTCATTTTGATGGTGGCCGCGTTGAAGCCGGCTCTGGTTCGCAAGAGCGAAGACCGCTCCCTGCTTACCCTCTTCCTCATCTCCAGCATCGCGATTCCTCTCTTCTATGCGGCCGGCCTCATGTACGGTCAGCGCAGCGAACTGGTGACTGCTGAATACTGGCGCTGGTGGGTGGTTCACCTTTGGGTTGAAGGCTTCTTTGAGGTCTTCGCGACTGTGGTGATTGGTTTCCTGTTTACGCGACTCAAGCTGATTGAGATTCGCACCGCAACCAGGGCAGCCCTGTTTTCGACAACGATCTTTCTCTCCGGCGGAATCATCGGTACCTTCCACCACCTGTACTTTGCGGGTGCCTCTTCGGCGGTTATTGCCTTAGGAGCCATCTTCAGCGCATTCGAGGTTGTGCCGCTTACGCTGGTCGGCTATGAAGCCTGGGAGAACATTCGTTTGGCACAGCCCATCCAAAAGGCTCCGTGGATCGCCAACTACAGGTGGCCTATCTATTTCTTCGTGGCGGTTGCGTTCTGGAACCTGGTGGGAGCCGGGCTGTTTGGTTTTCTCATCAATCCGCCCATTGCTCTTTACTATATGCAGGGCCTTAATACCACGCCTGTGCATGGACACACAGCGTTGTTTGGCGTCTACGGAATGCTCGGGCTGGGTCTCACGCTATTTTGTCTGCGGGCTTTGATTCCGGGCCGTCCGTGGAAACAGGGAGCCGTCAAACTCTCCTTCTGGTGCCTCAATCTCGGTCTGAGTCTCATGGTTATTCTCAGTATGCTGCCTGTCGGGCTGCTACAGGCTTGGGCCTCCATCCAACGTGGCACATGGTATGCGCGATCTGCTGAGTTTATGCAGTCCGGATCGATGCAAACCCTGCGCTGGATGCGTTTTCCGGGCGACATCCTGTTCGCATGTGGTGCCGCGCTGTTTGCCTGGTTCGTACTTGGATTGTTGACCGGGCATTCTTACGAAAAGAAAAGCGCAGAATAGTGTTTTGTCATTCGTAGAATAATGTTCGTTGCCGGAAAGGAGAAGATCATGGACTACACATTCTTCGTCAGCCTGGCAAATGAGATTTCTCTGCCTGAAAAGGGAATCTTAAGTAATGTAGTGCACAAGGATGAGTATGTGAACATCACTGCCTTTGGATTTGCGGCAGGGCAAGAATTGTCTTCCCATTCAGCGCCTACGCCGGTCGCACTCTATTTTTTTGAAGGCGAGGCAGATGTGCGACTGGGGGACGATACTGTCATAACTCATGGAGGTTCTTTTGTCTATATGCCACCCTTGCTTGTACATGGTATCTGCGCAATATCTTCCGTCAAGATGCTGCTCATTCAGATAAAAACCACGGCGAAATGAGCGTCTTGGAAGCCTGCGAGCTGGTCTTGCGCGCCTTTTCGCGCCTAAGGTGATCAGGGATTGCGCATTGCAGGAGGGTATACAGTGATTCGGCTCAAGCGCGTTTACGAATTGCCCGACAGTGCGGACGGAGCCCGCTTTCTTGTGGAGCGCCTATGGCCTCGTGGTGTGAAGAAGTCTTCGCTGAAGATCGACGCATGGATGAAAGACGCAGCCCCGAGAGCCGATCTGCGGAAGTGGTTTCACCACGATCCGGCGCGGTGGAATGAGTTCCGCCGGCGTTACTTCATAGAACTCAAAGAAAATTCAGATTCGTGGCATCCGCTGTTAGACGCAGCACGTAACGGCACGGTGACTCTGATATACAGTTCTCATGATTCTGAGCACAATAATGCTGTCGCGTTGAAGGAGTTCCTGATCCAAAGTCTCCATTTGGAAACCACGGGGTAATTCTACGGTTATTCGGGAATTGCCGGACCTGCTCGTGCAAGTTGAAGTAGGCGCAACACGCTCCGCAGCTTGCGGCATCTTGCCATATTCCACAGCCACAGGTTACACCGGCATCATGCGAGGGCGATAACTCTTACTTAATCGCCGAGGTCGATTCTCTGGCGCCTCGGAACGGCAGACGGATGCGCAGGACACGCTCGCGGCTGCGCTCCTCCGCGAGATTGCGAGAGTGCGCGCCCAGTAGGTCCTCGCTCGAAACCATCCCTACGATCCTTCGCTCTTCGTAGCTGTCCACTACTGGCATCCGCGTGCAGCCTGTCTCTGCCATGCGATAGACGGCGGCTCGCAGCGGCTCGTCCGCGACTGCCACCACGGCGCTGCCGCGCGCAACGTCTGACATTAGAGTCCGTTCGCCACTGTAAGCGGCCAGGTCCTTGCGCGTGATAACCCCGCTGAGGCGGCGGTCTGCGTCGATGACTGGATAGAGGTGCTGTCCGCGAGCGGGATGGCTATTCTTCAACAAACTCCGTGCCTCGTCGACAGAGCCACTCGCCTCAAACGCGATCAGCCTGGTGCGCATCACCTCGCGGACGAACAGGGCTTCCAGCGGATCCACGCTGTACTCGCGGCTGAGATGAAACCCGCGGCGCGCCACTTTCTCCGTGAGGATAGAGCGCTTCAGCACCAGCACCGTAAAGGTGTGAGCAATGACGGCGGCAACGATCAGAGGCAGAATCATGTTGACGTCGTGTGTCAGTTCGATCGCGAATACGATTCCCGTGAGTGGCGAGCGCATGGTGCCGCCAAGAATCGCTGCCATGCTGACGAGTGGCCAGAACCCGGCGCCTGCCGCGGGAAGGAATGACGCTTCGAGGCCGCCCAACGCGCCACCCATCATAAGCAACGGCGCCAGAACGCCGCCCGATGTTCCCGACCCCAGCGATACCGCCCAGATGGTGGATTTCACCAGCAGGATGCCCAGCAGCAGGCCAAGGGCTCCATTGCCCTGAAGCAACGAGCCAATCGTGTCGTAACCCACGCCGAGAGCCTGCGGGAAGATCATGCCTCCCAGCCCAATCGCCAAGCCTCCGATGGCCGGCCACCACATCCAGTGAATGGGCAGCTTGGCGAAGGCGTCCTCGGCCGCGTAGACTGCGCCGGTAAGCAGGACGGACAGCGCTCCGGCGAGAATTCCGCAGATAACACAGCCTATGAGCCCTGCCGGGCCGATGAATACGTGGTGCGGCTGTGTGGGAAACAGCGGGCCGAGGCCGATTAGGTATCGCCGCGCGGCGCCCGCGGTGGCGCTGGCCAACGCCACCGGAATGAGGCTGCGCGGCTTCCATTCAAAGAGCAGCAGCTCGACGGCAAGCAGAATCGCCGACAACGGCGCAGCGAATGTCGCAGACATGCCTGCCGCTGCCCCGGCCACGAGCAAGGTTTTCCGTTCGAAACTGGTCAGATGAAAAAACTGCGCAAACATCGACCCGAATGCGCCGCCGGTCATGATGATGGGGCCTTCGGCGCCGAATGGTCCGCCGGTTCCAATAGACAACGCCGCCGACAACGGCTTGAGAATAGCCAGACGCGGTTGCACTTTGCTGCCGCTGATCAGGATGGATTCGATGGCCTCCGGTATGCCGTGCCCGCGAATCCTTTCTGAGCCGTAACGCGCCATAAGGCCGATGATCAAGCCGCCGGCGACAGGCACCAGCACCGCCCACCAGCCTATATGATTCCCCGCGGGAGAAACCAGTGCGCTATTGAGACGCTGGTAGTAAAAAAGATTGGTGAAGAACCCGATCAGGCGTAACAGCGCCAGCGCCACGCATGCCCCAACCAACCCGATCACCATGGCCATTCCGGCAATGGGAAGCACGCGAATGGTGGTAGTGAAATCTCCCAACTTCTTAAGTTCGGGTGAGCGTTTCATCCGCCTCCCAGCACTTTGCTTAGCGCGTTCATCAATTTGGGGCCTCCGGCTTGTAGTTCGTCATGATGCGCAACCGACAATTTGTGCAGCATCGTTTCCCCTTTCTTGGTGAGCCGAACGTAGACCTCGCGGTGATCTTTTTGTGCTGATACTCGCTGCACCGCTCCGTGTTCGGCCAGCCGGTCCACTAGTTCTACGGCACTGTGATGGCGGATCAGCATCCGCGCGGCAAGCTCGCCGATAGTGGGCTTCACGCCTCTTGGCAGGCCTTTGATAACCAGCAGAAGCTGATGCTGCTGTGCCTCAATTCCGCTTGCGCGCGCCTGGTCTTCACTGAACCGCAAAAACCGACGGATCTGATAGCGAAATTCTGCCAGTGCTTGAAACTCACGGTATGTAAGCCGTGTCGTCTTTGCTGCCACAGATATATCGTAGCACGATATTCCTTTGAACATCCACCAAGGCCGACCCGGAATTGGAAACGGCAACCGGCAACATGGTGAATCGGGCCGTACAATCAGTCGAGCGAAGGTGGTCGGGAGTGGTTTTGTTCGGAAATGGGAAAATAATTGGAAATGTAGTATTAATCGAATAGTGTGCCAAACGAGAACCGTGAGTCTTTCCGGCGTGTCTTGGCGATGACCTGTCGTGCGGAATTCCGACAGCATAGTGATCGTGCCGCATTCCAGCCGCGCACGTACTGGAATAGGAGGTCCAAATGACCGCTGAATTGATCCACAGGCTGCACTTTGCCTTTACCATCACCTTCCACTATCTATTTCCCCAACTCACCATGGGTCTGGCCCTTCTGATCGTGGTGCTAAAATCGGTCGCGCTCAAAACCGGCAGCGAGCAGTGGGACCGCGCCGCTCGCTTCTGGGGGCGCATCTTCGCGATCAACTTCGTCTTTGGCGTCGTAACCGGCGTTCCCATGGAGTTTGAGTTCGGCACCAACTGGGCTCGCTTCTCGCGGCTCTCCGGCGGCGTGATCGGTCAGCCGCTGGCCATGGAAGGAGTTTTCAGCTTCTTTCTGGAGTCGGCCTTTCTGGGCCTGTTTCTCTATGGTGAAAAACGCATCTCCAAACTCATGCATTGGTTCTCCGCGGTGATGGTCTTTGTGGGCTCGTGGATCTCCGGCTTTTTCATCATCGTCACCGATGCCTGGATGCAGCATCCGGTGGCCTATGATCGCTTGCCCAACGGACAATTCGAGGTGCTCAGATTCTGGCAACTACTGATGAATCCCTGGGGCCTGTTGCAGTACGCGCACAACATGACTGGCGCGGTTGTTACCGGTTCCTTTGTTATGGCCGCCACCGGCGCCTTTTATCTTTTGGAAGGGCGGCTGGAGAACTACGCCCGTATCTTCCTCAAAGTCGGCGTCATTGCCGGATTGGTTGCCTCGATCCTCATCATCTTCCCAACCGGCGACCTGCACGGCAAGTATGTGGCCCGCAACCAGCCGGCTGCCATTGCTGGAATGGAGGGCCTCTTCAAAACGGAAGATGGCGCGGGCCTGGTACTGATGGGCCAGCCCAATGAGGACACCGGCCAGATCGACAACCCCATCGTCGTCAATACCGCGCTGAGCTTCCTGATCTATGGAACGACTAAGGCCGAAGTCAAGGGCCTCGACCAGATTCCGCGCGACCAGCGGCCCACCGCCCTGCCGCTGCTCTTCTACGCCTACCACATCATGGCTGGCCTGGGAACCTGGTTTGCACTGCTCATGATCGTCTGCGCGTTTCTGCTCTGGCGCGAGCGGCTTTACACAGCGCGTTGGGCTTTGTGGGCGCTGCTGCTCAGCTTCCCTCTGCCTTACATCGCCAACACCGCCGGGTGGATGACCGCTGAGCTTGGCCGCCAGCCATGGCTCATTTACGGACTGATGCGAACCAGCGAGGGTTACTCGAACACCGTCTCGGCCAGCAATGGTCTGTTTACTTTGCTTGGTTTCATGGGACTGTATCTGCTGCTGGGCATTCTCTTTACCGTTCTGATTTATCGCGAAATCAGCAACGGCCCGGAGCCAAAGCATCATGCCGTTAAAGTGATTCAAGCAGATTGATCCGATCCGCATCGGGCTAAACAGAAGAATATCGGGAGTTCCATCATGATGGGTTTCATTTGGTTCTGGCTGGTTGCCGTAATGTTTGTGGGCTATGTGGTACTAGACGGCTTCGACCTCGGCGTAGGCGTGCTGCACCTCTTCCTGGTCCGCACCGAGACCGAGCGCCGCGCTACACTCGCCAGCATCGGCCCGGTATGGGACGGCAACGAAGTATGGCTACTGGCTGGTGGCGGCACGCTCTACTTCGCTTTTCCGCTTCTCTACGCATCGGCCTTCAGTGGCTTTTATCTGCCGCTGATGATCGTGTTGTGGCTGCTGATTTTGCGCGGCGTGAGTATAGAGTTGCGTAACCACATCGAAGTGGGCGTCTGGCGCGCATTGCTCGACGGCCTCTTCGGTTTGTCCAGCGCTCTGCTCACCATCTTCTTCGGCGCCGCCCTCGCCAACGTGCTGCGCGGCGTTCCGCTCCAAGCCGATGGCTACTTCTTTCTGCCTCTGTGGACCAACTGGCAACCCGGCCCTCATCCCGGCATTCTCGATTGGTACACAGTCATCGGCGGCTTGCTGGCGCTCGTTGCTCTCACACTGCATGGCGCTCTCTGGCTCACCATAAAGACCTCGGGCTACCTGGCCCAGCGCGCCCGCCACATCGTCACCCCACTATGGCTCGTGCTCGTCGCGCTCACCCTGATAAGCTTGGCCACCACCATCATTGTCCGCCCGGCCAGCCTGAACAACTACTTCAATTACCCGGCAACCTTCATCGTTCCCATCGGCGTTGTCGCGTCGCTCGGCGGCATCTGGATCTTCAATCGCAAGGTCCAGCCGGTCAAAGCGTTTTTGTCCTCGTGCCTTTACCTGTTCTTCATGTTGGCCGGAGCCTGCTGGGGACTCTATCCGACGCTGATGCCCGCCACCACCGGCGCTGATCACGACATTACCATCACCCGCGCCATCTCCGGCCCGCATACGCTCGCTGTGGGCCTGGTCTGGTGGAGTCTCGGCATGGTACTGGCCATCGGCTACGTGGTCTTCGTCTACAACAAGTTCCGCGGCAAGGTGGATCCGTACGCGGGCGGGCACTGAGAGTTTGGAACAACTCGGTTGAGCGATGAGACAGAATTTTAGCCACTGCTTCAACTGCAGATGTTATCGCTTTGCCCCTGTAGATCGCGAGACGCAAGCATTGGCCTATTACATTCCCGGGAACCCACAAGCAGGTACTTTGCCCGACAAGAACTGAATTGATGGCAACAAACGAAGAGGCTACCACCAATTGGAAGGCAAAAGAATAACATTCAGACACCCAGCAATGTAGGTAATGTGAAACGCCCTTGTAGCCAGCTGTTCCTCACTAAAATACGTGTCTGCGTTAAATCAAACAGACGGGTAGCGCATGCAGTTTTGCTGTCTGGCTGCAAGACTGGATCATCGCTTCCGACTGTAGATGTTTTTGTAGATCGTCTTGCTGGACTGCACCTGTGTCTCATTTTGTGGGGTCAGTCCACGAATGTAACTGAGCGGCGGTTGGCATTATCGCCTGAAAGGAAATTGGCCATACAATAGCGATTGGCTTCATTATCTTCATCCTGTCCGAAATATCGTGGCCTCCTCCTAACAGTTAAGACAATTCCCTAAAGTGCACTCCAAGTCTCCGAAACCAAGGTTTCTATGCGATAGAAAACACGGTATATTCTGGCCAGACGGATTTTGGAGAGGAATAGGCCGAAATCTCCACCTAAAGATTGATGTCAGGCGTCTCGCTGAGCGGTATGCTACTCGTGCAGATCAGCAGCGAGGTCGATAGGGTGTCTTTGATCTGCGCAGCCACACCAATCTATTTGGAGTTTGGAATAGGAGTCTATGAGACGATTCCTGATTGCAGGGACTCTTGGCCTTGCAGGGAGCGCACTGTATTTGTTTGCGTTTCCGTCGGCCACAATCTTCTATGAGTGCATTATTCTGCTCCATATCCTCCTTGGAGCAATCTCCCTTGTCATCGGCGTGCCGTGGATAACCCGGCTGATGCGCGGCCGCAGCATGTGGGAGAAGATCGGCTGGGTAGTGCTGCTGCTCGGCGGAGCAGCCGGCGCCGCCACCCTGTTTACAGGCGCGCGCCGCAACATGTGGCCCGTGCTGTACACCCACGAGTTTGTTTCCATTGCCGGCTGTGTGGTGCTGCTGTTTGTGTGGAGTGGGCGCCAGAGATGGTTACGGCGCTTCAGCGGCGGCAATCTGCGCGCTGCGGCCCGGCTGGCTTGCTGCCTCGCCATCTCGGCAGGCATAGCGGCCGGAGCCTGGTTGGTGCGCACCGTGCCGTGGCAGCGCGCGTATACCATTCATAATCCCTCCATTGCGCCAGCCTCCATGGATAGCGAAGGCGCGGGACCGAAGAGCCAGTTCTTCCCCAGCTCCGCGAAGACCTCGACGGGGAAGACTGTCCCGGAGGATTACTTCGTCGATTCGGCAGCCTGCAAACAGTGTCACGCCGACATCTACAACGAGTGGGAAAGCTCTGCCCATCACTTCTCGTCTTTTAACAACCAGTGGTATCGCCAATCCATCGTCTACATGCAGGATGTCAACGGCATGCAGTCTTCAAAATGGTGCGCGGGCTGCCACGATGCGGCGCTCTTCTTTCCCGGCAGCTTCAATACGCCCATCAAGGACCGCGTCAACACGCGTGCGGCGCAGGCGGGTATCGGCTGCATGGTTTGTCACTCTATCAGCAATGTGCACAGCACCATGGGCAACGGCGGATACACCATCGAGTACCCGGCCCTTTTCAAACTGGTCGACACCAAGAATCCCGTTCTCCGCAAGGTAATCGACTTTCTCATCGAGGAAGATCCGGAGCCGCACCGCCGCACCTTCCTAAAACCATTCATGAAAAACAATCCGGCGGATTTCTGCTCCGCCTGCCACAAGGTTCACCTCGACGTGCCGGTGAATCACTACCGTTGGGTGCGCGGCTTCAACGATTACGACAACTGGCAGGCCAGTGGCGTCTCGGGATTCGGCGCTCGCTCGTTTTACTATCCGCCCCATTCGCAGAATTGCGTTGACTGTCACATGGGGCAGGTCCGTTCTAACGATGCGGGCAACATCAACGGGATGATTCATTCGCATCGCTTTATCGGCGCCAACACCGCTCTGCCCTTCGTCAACGGCGACCAGACCCAGCTCGACGACACCGTGCACTTCCTCCAGGATCGCAAGGTCAGCGTGGACATCTTCGCGGTCTCGCCGGAAACCAGCGAGAACCGCATTGTGCAGTCCTCGGCTGCGTCGCCCATGCAGGCGGAAACCACCTTCGCCGTTGGCGAAGAAGCCGAGCACGAGACGGTCGGCATGACCGGCGAGACCAAGGTCGCCCCTGTGACCGCGCCGCTGGATCGCGTTGAAGGAGCCGTCGTTCCTGGCG